>Ga0210400_10004547_pt1 | contig 12006 bp, 11 predicted proteins | sample IncBWH26MmetaG_FD_155456 | JGI IMG/M metagenome (GOLD analysis project Ga0210400, IMG submission 155456) | Forest soil microbial communities from Barre Woods Harvard Forest LTER site, Petersham, Massachusetts, United States - Inc-BW-H-26-M | ecosystem: Environmental > Terrestrial > Soil >...
CATCACCCGCGAGGATTGCCCCATACAAGTTGGTGCCGCCGGCGCCGCCGGTGAACGAAACCCTGCCGCGCACCAGGATCAGTCCGTACCATTGCAATCCACCATTGATGTCAAGGTCGCCATCCACAATCAGGATGCCGGACCCGCTTGCACCGGTCAAATGGACGCTGCCGGGGACGTATTCGGTCACCGAAGTGTAACTTCCCAACGCGGGCTCCAAGGGCAGGCTGCCCGTTGGATAAGTCCCGAACGTCTGGCCGCTTTGCGTGCCGCAGTTCTTGTACGTGGGGGGCGTTGTCGTAAGGTCTTGAGTACCAGTGCACGAAAAACTTGGGACTGAGGCCCCGGGGCTGTACTTGTTGATCAGATTGTTGATATTCAGCGAGTTTGGCCAGGGATTTACGTTCTGGACAGAAGCTGTCGTGGTGGGGTCGCCGCCAAAGCTTGTCGTTGTCGTTCCGGCGCCGCCGGTAGTTGAAACCGTGTTTTGCGTGTAGATAGCATGCGCAGAGCTGGCACACGCGGTAGGAAGTTGGCCCGCGCGTGGGGTGCAGGTAGTAACCTGATGTGCACCACTTCCCGTGGTGGCACAACTGCATTTGCAGTTGTCGTATGCATTGAGCTGATAGCTTCCCTGCAAGTTCACTGGCGCCTGCACAGAAATCGGAGCTGGCGGGATGAGCGGCGGATTTAAGGCCACTTCCATCTGCACCATACGCCGTGAACCCGGATTCGCGCCCACCGCAGGCGTAACAGCCAGGGAAGTCAACTCCCAGACCGGCATAAGCGAAAAAGCAGGGGGTTGGTTCTGGCATGGCGTAGCCACGGTGCTGACTATCTCATTCGTTCCATCCCAACATACCTGATTACCGTCGGGAAGCGCGCTGCTCACCCTAGCTGTGGCGGCAGCTCCGAAGGGGCCCATCAGGTTCTGCTTGTTTGTGACTCTCACCCATTTAAATGGTAGGGCATCCGCGCCGCCTTGGCCCGGCGCAGCCATGAGTGAAGGAGTGTAAGAGGCTGCGCTGCTCAGCAGCTGCCCCGACTGAGAATTCGATCCGCAAGGCCCAGTTCCTGTAGTCAGCCCCAGGCTATATCGTTCCCAGCAGAGCTGGTTATCCAGATAAGGATTTGACGTTCCTGAAGCGCTTGTAGGATCAATCGTTGACGCGGTAATCGTTGTACCGTCACTGCTCGAGGGGTTCGTTAGATACAACATTCCTCCGGGTACGTTCGTTGCCGGCATTACCAAATTGAACGCATTGGTCTTTAGAGGATCCGAGGCCAATAATAGGCGGGCCTGTTCTGCTCCAGCTCGCGCTGCAAAGTATGCTTTCTGCGAATCGCGATAATTATTGTTCACGCTGTTTTCCGTATCAGCCATGAACATGAGCCCCATGCCGATAGCCGCAAGCAGAAGCAGAGCGAGCAACGCCACCATCATGGCTATGCCACGCTGGGATTTCAATCGCTTTGTCGTTTTTCCGTTCATGTTTATCACCTCAGTTGTTTACCAGACGTGCCATACCGGTCATGCTTACTTGTATGCTGTTGTGAACGTCGTTATCCCGTGTCAGACCCTGGGTTGTTACAGTGATCTGGACACTCTTGATCTTGGCCAATTGCGTGGGATCCGTTATCGTTGAACTGATATCTACCGGACTTCCGTTTTTGTCATAAGCGCTAAAGATGGGTTGGAGAGCCAGGGGAACAACGTTTTGTACCTGTGTGAATGCTGCTCCTGCCGTCTGTAGGGAAGGCGCCACGCCATCTACTTTCGCCGTTGCACTGCGGCGCAGGCATGGACACGGGTTAGGCCCGGGCCCGGACCATCCGGTTCCGTCAAAATACGAATATTCCACACTCTGGACGCCAGTTCCATCCACATCGCCTTCCATGCGCAGATCTGTTGACGAGATGGACCAGACACCGGCCGCAATTTTAAAGCTGTTAAGGCCAAACGTCCCACCGTAGACTGCAACCGATGGGTAGCCGGCCTGATGCAGATCGCGGGTGAACTGATCTATAAATTCGCGCTCCTGCTGCGTCAAGTCCACTTTCTGGTCTTCCACCTTGTAACGGACCTGTGCCCGCTCAATCTGTGAGAACAAGGCGCCCACAACAATCGAGAGCAAAAGCACGACCATCAATAGTTCGATCAGCGTAAAGCCTCGTTGAGGCGCCTGCTTCTTATTCATGCTCATAAAATTCTCACAATCCCACAATCGTGCGCAGCGTTACCGGCGCAATATAAGCCATTGCGTGGCTCTTGTTGTAAAGAGTCGGATGCCCTGCGGCCACGATCACCAGCTTGCCTCCGCCAGGAAGCGTGGTAATGTGCCAGCGCACGTTGTATTTGGCTATCAACAGATTGTTGCCGCAAACCGCATAGGAAATCTCATAGTTCGCGACCGCAGCGGCCTGGAAATCCACGTCGCCATTTGGGAGCAGCGTGGCGCCCGTGCCCCCACCAGTAGCGCCCACGGTGGTCACTGAAAGGGCGGTTTGCTGACAATCGGTCACGGTCAAAGTTGGGCTGGTGCCGGCCGGCACGGCGGCAATTTGTTCCAGTACCGCCTGGGCCGCGTTTGTTGCCGTGGTGTCCATCCGGTTGGTGCTGTCCCGGGTCATACCCAAGAGGATCATGATCATTCCGCCCAAGACTCCAACGGTCAGGACGAACATGGCAACCGTCAACTCGACCAGAGTGAACCCTTTGTTGTTCTTCGCCGCGCATTTTTTATGTTGTTTCATAACTCCGCCTATTGCCAGGTAGTGGTGGTGCTCGTCTGGCTGACTAGCCTCCAGGCCTTGATTCTTCCCGACGTCGTTACCGTTACGGCTTCCCATCCTATCGAGCTCTGCATAAACCATATGAATCCGCTGGTCAGCACCGGAAGACTGCAAACCGTCGGGTTGCCGGTGTTTGCAACACAGGGCAAGCCGCGCGCATTAAAACCAATGGGTCCGCCAATCGTCGGCGTTTGCGTTGTGCTGCCTCCATTGAGATAGGTGTCCAGTTGGGTATGAAAGGTCAAAGGGCTCGTCGGCGGGGGCTGGAACGTAACGGCCGCGGAAAGCTGAATATCGGGTTCGCCGGCGGTATACGCCGTGCTGTTGTCGGTTGAAACGAACGCCATGTTCCCCGACGACGCATTCGTAGTATTCGCGTATGCCGGCGCATTCGTCTTTACCGCCTGCATTCTGGCCTGTTGCAGCAAACCGGCAACTGAGTGCCCTGCTGCATCAAGCCGATAATTCTGATAAGTCCGTGTGATATTCGGCACGGCGAGAGCCGCGATGATCACCATAATCACGCAGGCGATCATCAACTCAACCATGGAAAATCCCGACTCATGGGTTCTCACGGCAGATACATCGGATTTTTTATCGCGATCATTGATTGACATAATGTTTTCAACTGCCCGTCGGATCAAATACTGTTGCCGCCGTTGGGAACAGAGCGGCATTTCAAATCTAACCGCTCAGAGGGGGAAGTAAAAGGTGACGTAGGTACTTAAGAGGTTTAACTAGTGCTCAACTTTAGTAACCTTACATTGGTCTCTTACGTGCGGCGCTTCGGTAGATTTTTCTGGCAATCGAGTCAGCCCAGCAGATGCAACCCTTTACGGAGCTTCGCCAGAGTGCGGCCCGATTCGGGAAACCGGGGACCTACACTATGCAATGTATTTCTCACTAATCTGGAAGACAAGATTTTTTGGACGAGCCTGCCACTATTGTGTGCGCCGGCCGGTAAAACCCCGATTTCGTTGATCTGGATGGGTTCGCTACTCGGCCCACTAAAGCGGTTATCTATTGACTTTGAATTGGCGTGATCGATGTTGCTGAAAGCAGCCACCCGCGCTTGACGCCTTGCCAAATTGAAACTACGCGAAACCCGGAAGAGGGCGGGGGGCCAATTGCAGACGCCTGAACGTGAAAGATGTATGTCACTTTCATGTCAGATCCTTCGGGATGGACTTGCATTTCGCCCAGAGAGAATTCCCGTATCTGCGCGCTTTGCCATTGCTGCAGCCAGCCGGCCCGATCGAATATCCGACCGTCAGCAACCACGCCCACAAACGTGGGCGAAAGATGGCGCTCCACGTTGGCCCAGTCTTTTCCCTGAATGGACTGCCACATCAGGCGCTCATGCTGCTCCGCGCCGGTAGCGTTCTTCCACGTAGGATGCCGGGGTTCTCCGGCACAGCCAGCCGCCAGACTCCAGAGGCCAACCACAAAGGACACAAAGCACCACAAATTGAAGTTTGGTTTTCTGGACACGAATCGCATCGGATCTCGCAATCGGATCAAGCATAACAAAAAAGGCACAAAGGAATTTTGCCTTTGTGCCTCTTCGTGTCCTTTGTGGTTAAGGTGCTAGTCGCCGAAAACTTCTTCCTTTTTCTCCTGCTTCGCTTCTGCTTTCGGAGCGGCCGGAGCGATTGCGCCAAGCGGAATGAACCCGCCCTGCGGTTCCGGCTTGGGTTCTTTCAGGATGTGTTCGCGATAGAGCGCTTCCATGCGAGCATCTTCTGCGTTCTTCTTGAGCTTTTCATCGCGGGCACGGGTCTTTTCCTCGCGGGCGGTCTTGGCGATGCCAAGATCGTCGAGCGTGGTGTTGCGACCGGCATGCACATGCTCTTCGTTCAGGTTGAGTTTGTGCGTGCTCTGGTTCAGCCCGACGGCCTTGCCGCCGGCAAAGATTTCATGGCGTCCGTGCTCTTCATACCACTTGGTGAGAGTGGCCGTCATGTGCATCTTCTCAATGATGTTGCGCCAGCCCACGCCGGTGTTATAGGCGCAGAAGCTGATCTCGCCTTCCTGCGTCGCGTAGGGAATAATGCACTGCTCGGTGCGGCGGAAGTCGTAGTTATAAAGGTCCTGGAACCACATCCCGGCGATGAACAGGAAGTTCCAGCGATCAGTGCGGCGCTTCTTAATGTCGTCCACCGTGCGATCGACCGATATTTTGCCGTACTTTTCATCCGCCTTCTTGGTGGCGCCAAACGTCTTGTCGAATTTCTTCAACAGATCCGCGAGTTTGAAGTGCTTCGGGGCCTTGAATGGGTCGTAGTTGCGGGCCAGAGCCAGAGCCATGCCGAAGACCGAAAGAAACCGGCCGCGGCCTGCGTCGTTCACCTTGGCCACGTCTTTTGCGATGCGGTCGCCATTCAAGAACGCCGTTACGGGAACTGCTTCCTTGGTTTCCTTGTCGATCATTACAGCCATGCCAACGCCGCAGTTCGGGTGGCATCCGCAGCTCAACTGTCCCCAGTCAGCGGTCGGGCCATGGATCAGATCAGCCCAGTCCGAGAAGGTGGACATGAATGAGATGGGGAACCAGTCGCGCTTGGGCTCGCCCAGGCCGGTCTGGTTCTTTACGTCATGGGCCAGATGGCTGAGTGTGTAACGCTGCGCCTGGCGACGGTCATCAGTGATTTCTTCGTCGCGGCCCGTGAATGAAACCGGCTGGAAGCTCAGGAAACTGATCGTCTTGGGATTATCCAGGGCAAACTGAATGATGCGGCCCACCTGCTCATTGTTGATACCGTTAATGATAGTGGTGACCGGTACGATATCTACCCCGTTTTCATGCAAGTTGTGGATGGCGCGCAGCTTCACGTCAAACAAATTGCCGACCTGGCGATGCGAGTTCGCGGCGTTGCCAATACCGTCAAATTGCAGATAAGCGTAACGGAGACCGGCTTCAGCGGCCTGGCGGCAGAACTCAGGCGACTTTGCAAATTCGATTCCGTTGGTCGCGGCCTGAACTGAGTTGTAACCAACCTGGCGGGCATAGCGGACGGCATCCAAAAAGTACGGGGAGAGAGTCGGCTCGCCACCCGAGAACTGTACTGACATCTGGCGACGCGGTTTGATGGAAATCGCGTTGTCCAGCATGGTCTTGATCTCTTCCCACGTGAGCTCGTGCACAAAGCCAACCTGATTGGCGTCCATGAAGCAGGGATCGCACATCATGTTGCAACGGTTGGTCAGGTCAATCGTGAGAACTGAACCGCGGCCGTGCTTTACCGTGCTGGTGCCGTGATTGTGGAGCTTTTCGTCATTATGGGCAGCAATGTCACGCCCGGGAAATACATCTTCCAGATGCTTAAAGAAATCAGTATCCATTGCCATCACATCTTCGAAGTGGCCGTGGATGGGACAATCCTTCACCATCAGAATCTTGCCGTCGCGCTCGACGATGGTGGCTTTGATCTCGCCGGCTTTTTCATTGAGCAGGATCTCGTGAGGTAATTTGCCGTCAACGATCTGCTGCCGGATTTCCGGAACGCACTTGGGGCAAAGAGAGTCAGTGGAGCGCGGCCAGCCTAGCGGCGGCTTCGTCTTTTCCCACGACTTCAAGATCGGCTTGTCTGACCAGTTTGGCGTGAACGATGGCCGCGGCTTGATGCTGTTAATTTTTTCAAAAACAGCCCAGGCGCCTTTCGCTCCGTAAGTCAGGACTTTCTCGGCGTACTTTACCGGCTTGTGCATTAGTTGTGCCTCTCCTTGCGCCGCTCCTGGCGCCCTCTTCCAAGCTATGAGACAGAAACAAAACGGGATATTGATTTCCGGATTATAGTAATTGCCCGCCGGGGTTTGTTTAACAAGGTTTCCCTGAACGGGTGTAAATAATGGTTCAGCGGTTTCTCTCAGCATTAAACGGTGACGGCAAAAACAAGCTAAGTCATTGGTTTTAAAGCACTACAGTTCATGACCTCCCGTTCGATGATTTCGCTTTTTCGATTCTGAAAAGCCGAGATTGCACGCGATTGATGCCTGGTGGCTCCGCATCCATTTGGGATGATTTGCAATGCTAGAATGAAAACTTTCCCGGAGCTGCATATGGAGTCCGTTCGCACTGGTTTGCGTCAGATCATGCAAGACCTGTTGCGCACCCGTCCACCTGAAGAAGCGGTGATTCTGGCTTGGCCGCTGGTCTGCGGCAAAGAGGTGGCAGCCCGCACCACGGCCGTCAGCTTTTCCGATGGCACGCTAACCGTGGACGTTTCTGACGTGACTTGGCGAAACCAACTCCAGTCTTTTTCGCCGCGATATCTAAGCGGATATGAAGGATTGCTGGGACAAGTAGTGAAAAGTGTAGTGTTTAGAGTAAAGCAGTCAGCAATCGGCACTCAGCAGGCAGTCAAACCAGACGCGCTGTAACTCTGAAAGCGCGATTGCTTAAAGGGCTTTAAGACTGCAAAGTGACTGAATGCTGATTGCTGATTGCTGATTGCTGATTGCTGAGTGCTGAGTGCTGACAGATGAAAGTCACTGAAAAAGACGTCGCCTACGTTGCCGACCTGGCCAACCTGGAACTTACCGACCAGGAACGCCAGCGCTTGCTCAAAGACCTGAACTCCATTCTGGACTACGTCGATCGCCTGAATGAGCTGGATACCTCGGATGTCCCTCCGATGGCGCAGATCTCAGCCAGGTTCGGCCAGTCGGCACCTAACCCGATTGACAGTTCCCAGCAAAACTGGCGCGAGGACGAGCTTCGTCCATGCTTGGCCCACTCCGAAGCCATGAAGAATGCGCCAGAGAGCGATGGGGATTTTTTCAAAGTGCCAAAGGTGATCGAAAGATGAGCACTCAGCAGCCAGCATTCAGCAATCAGCCACTGGGCAGTCCGTTAGATACCTGCGCATCGCGGCATCCAGATCACCCGATCACCAGCTCACCCGATCACCAGATCTTGCAGAAGCACTAATGCCGATGGACCTCAACTCCCTCACCATCGATTCCGCCCGAGCCGCCATCGCAGCAAAGCAAATCACTGCGTCGAGCCTGGTGGAGCAGTTCTACCGCAAAATCAAAGCTGAAGATCCCGAAAATCACGCTTACCTCACTTTGTGCGAAGACCGCGCCGCGCAAGGGGCGCAGACCATTGATGACATGGTGAGTAGAGGCGCTGCTCTTCCTCCGCTGGCCGGCGTTCCCATCGGGATCAAAGACGTCATGGTCACCAAAGGCGTTCGCACAACCGCCGGCTCAAAGATCCTGGAGAATTTCATTCCACCGTATGACTGCACGGCCGTCACTCGCCTGGAGGCCGCCGGAGCAATTGTTCTTGGCAAGATGAATTGCGACGAGTTTGCCATGGGCTCGTCGAATGAAAATTCTGCCTACGGACCTGTCCGCAACCCGCGAGATAAGTCGCGTGTTCCTGGCGGTTCCAGCGGAGGCTCGGCCGCTGCCGTTGCCGCGGGCACCGCTGTGGCAACTCTGGGCTCTGACACGGGGGGCTCCATCCGCCAGCCTGCTTCGTTTTGCGGCGTCGTTGGTCTCATGCCGACGTACGGACGCGTGTCCCGTTACGGCCTGATTGCTTTTGCTTCATCTCTCGATCACATTGGCCCGCTGACTAAGACGGTAAAAGATGCCGCGATTCTGCTGCGGATAATCGCCGGCCGTGATCCTCTCGACTCAACATCAGTGGACTTGCCTGTCCCCGACTATGAAGCCGATCTGGCAAGGCCGGTAAGCGGCCTGAGGATTGGCATTCCCAAAGAATACTTCGGCGAAGGGCTGGACCTTGAGGTCGGCGCGGCGGTGGAAGCGGGAATAGCCAAATTGCGCTCGGCCGGCTGCGAGATCCTGCCGATTTCCCTGCCGCACACTGCTTATGCCATCCCCACTTATTACGTAATCGCCACGGCAGAAGCCTCGGCCAACCTGGCCCGCTTTGACGGTGTGCGTTACGGCTATCGCGCCAGGAACGCCCGCACGCTTTCTGAGATGTATCGCAAAACCCGCGACGAGGCATTCGGCGCAGAGGTAAAACGCCGCATCATGCTCGGCACCTACGCGCTCAGTTCCGGCTATTACGATGCGTATTACCTGAAAGCACAACGCGTCCGCACATTGCTCACACGTGACTTCGAAGCAGCCTTCCAGAAAGTCGACGCCATCGTCACGCCCACGGCGCCCACTCCAGCGTTCAAACTGGGCGAAAAGTCGGACGATCCTCTCTCCATGTATCTCGCCGACATCTACACGGTCACTGCCGATCTGGCAGGCATTCCGGGGATCAGCGTCCCCTGCGGCCAGACCCAGTCAGGCTTGCCCATTGGTCTGCAGGTATTGGGCAGGCATTTTGACGAAAGCACGGTGCTGAGAGTGGCGGCGGCTGTGGAAGGGACTTCTCTCTGAAATCCCAAGCGTAGCTTTTTCTGAAATCTCGAGCAGAGCGAGAGAGCCCTATCGTAACGTCGAACTTGAAGGGCCATTCACCTTGTTCTAGCCTCAGGCACAGAGCAAATCAGGTTTTGACCCGTGCCGCATTGTAGCCATAGGGTTCCCTCGCGGGATTACATAAAACCTAACCGCTTCCCTCTAATTCGGTCTAACGTAATCGAATGGAAGTTACAGATGCAGCCGCAGTGGCGCAGGTCCTGGCCGGCGACCGAGACGCTTTCCGCGTCCTGGTCGACCGCCATTCGCGCAGCATCTTTCGCGTGATCTACCGCATGACCGGAAACCAGCAGGATACGGAAGAACTTGTGCAAGAGACTTTCCTGCGGGCCTACAAGAGCCTGGAGCGGTTTGAGCTTCGCGCGAACTTCAGCACATGGCTCTACCGGATCGCGGTGAACCGCACGCTTGACTTCCTGAGCGCGAGAAAAACGCATATGCAGACAAAAGATACATATCAGATCGTTGATCAACCCGACGCCGAAGAAAGCAACCAGGTGCAACTGCCCACTTCTACGCCTGGGCCTGATCGTCTCCTGCTCAGCGCGGAAATGAAACGCAAGATCGCCGGAGCGCTGGGGCTGCTTACGCCGGCAGAGCGAGTGGCCTTTACCATGCGCCACATGGAAGGCCGGTCCATTGAAGAGATCAGCCAGACACTCAACCTGAAGGCCAGCGCGGCAAAGAACAGCGTGTTCCGCGCAGTACAGAAACTCCGGCAGCAACTTGAACCTTATGCCGGTCCGGGGTCCCCGACGCGTCCGGTGCGGTGGGGTGGGAGCGCAGTGAAATGAACCATCTCACCGAGGAACAAATCGTGTTGCATTATTACGGCGACGCCAACGAGACCGAGGAAATCGAGCGTCATCTGGCGGATTGCGCAGAATGTCGCGCCGAGTTCTCGCGCGTGCAATCCATGCTGCGGCAGATGGAGCCGCTTGAGGTCCCTGAGCCCGCGGCAAACTTTGAAGAAAAAACATGGCTCAACCTGCGTGACCGTCTCCCTGAAAAGCGCGGCTTTCTCCGGCGGTTGCTTAGACCGTCAGCGCCGAAATGGGCATTCGCGGGAGTAATGGCTCTGCTTCTTGCCGCAGCATTTCTAGCCGGTCGATTCTGGCCGCGTCCTGGCCAGCAAGTCGCGCAACAACCGCCCTCGCAGGTCAATCCGCAACGTGTGGTTCTGGTTGCAGTGGGCGATCACCTGGAGCGTTCGCAGATGTTGCTGGTTGAAATCATGAATGCGGACACGAAAGGCCCCATCAATTTTTCCAACGAACAAGCCGTGGCCCGCGAGCTGCTGGACAGCAATCACCTTTATCGCGTTAGCTCGCAACAGGCGGGCGACCCGCAAGTCGCTCACTTGCTGGACCAGTTGGGCCGCGTGCTGGCGGAAATCGCCAATGGGCCGGCAGAAGTTTCGCCCGGAGACCTGGAGCAGGTGCGCCACACGATCCAGTCAGAAGGGCTGTTGTTCAAGGTACGTGTAGTCGGTTCTGAAGTGAATTCAAAAGTGCGCCGTCCAGAGCTTTCCGGCGGCAGCGTAAACCAGAGGCTATAACCATGATCAATCGCAAGTTATTTCTGATTTTATTTTTAAATATCGTTATTTCTTTCGGACTATCGTCAGCCGCGGCGCAGCAAGTCCCGTCGGCTTCACTGCTGGATCCGCAAACCGTGGAGAAGGCCAACGCGCATGAAGACGAGGTGTATCAATCCGCCAAGGACGCGCTGGATAATGGCGAATATGATAACGCCATCAAGCAATTCGATGAAGTGATAAGAATCCATGGCCGCCGCGCCGATGGCGCCATGTATTGGAAGGCCTACGCTCTCAACAAGGCCGGCAATAAGGCCCAGGCGCTGACGGCCATCGGTGAGTTGCGCAAGAATTATCCCAAAAGCAACTGGCTGCGTGATGCCGGCGCTCTGGAGCAGGAAATTCGCGGCGTCAGCAATCCCGAAAACATTTCCGACGAAGAGTTGAAACTGCTGGCAATCCAGAGCCTGATGAATTCCGATCCGGAGAAGGCCGTTCCTCTGCTGGAAAAAATCATCACAGGAAATTACCCACCGAAGCTCAAGGAAAGAGCTCTTTTTGTGCTTTCGCAAAGCGGCTCAGAGAAAGCCCAGCAAATCCTGATGAACCTGGCCAAGGCGAACAATCAGCCTGACTTACAGAAGCGCGCTATCCGCAACATGGGGATGAATGGCAACCCTCGCAACCGCGCCGTGCTGAAAGAAATTTATAACTCCTCCACTGACATGAGCGTGAAGAAGACCGTTTTTCAGGCGTGGCTCATGTGTGGCTGCAAAGATGACGTTGCAGCGCTGGCGAAGACGGAAAAGAGCCCTGAGCTCCGCCGCGAAGCGATCCACTATCTGGGAATGATGGGAGGCCGCGCCGAGCTGCTCGACTTCTATAAGAATTCTCCTGACGTTGAAACCCGGAAAGAGGCAGTCGGTGCGATGCTGATGTGCGGCTGCTCCCACGAACTGGCGGAGATTGTCCAGACAGAGAAGGACCCGGCTGTGCTCGACAAGGCCATCAATACCCTTGGTCTGGTAGGCGGAGACGAAAGCCTGGCTGCTTTGACCAAGGTTTACAGCTCACAAGCCGATCTCTCGGTGAAAAAGAAAGTCATCAATGCGTTATTCCTCCACGGCGCCGGTAAGGAGATGGTCGCGCTGGCCCGCAAAGAAACCAACCCGGAGCTGAAGAAGTCGCTGATCCAGAAAATGTCGCTGATGAGTTCACCGGAAATCAGCGATTACATGATGGAAATTCTGAACAAATAAAGG
>Ga0210400_10004548_pt1 | contig 12005 bp, 5 predicted proteins | sample IncBWH26MmetaG_FD_155456 | JGI IMG/M metagenome (GOLD analysis project Ga0210400, IMG submission 155456) | Forest soil microbial communities from Barre Woods Harvard Forest LTER site, Petersham, Massachusetts, United States - Inc-BW-H-26-M | ecosystem: Environmental > Terrestrial > Soil >...
TGAGTTCTTCCAACACCAGTGTTGCCACCGTCCCGGCCACAGTGACCTTCAACCAGGGGCAAAGCAGTGTGTCCGTGCCGGTCACGCCCATAACTACCGGCACAGCTGTCATTCATGCCAGCAGCCTGCCCAACATCTCGGACGCGACGGCCAACGTGACCGTGACTGCCCCGGTCGTCCTTAGCCTTCCTGCGAATCCCACGGTGGGGTTGGCTAAGACGGTGGCCTTCCCGGTCAGCCTGACTGCTCCAACTCCAAGCGATGTGACCATCGCCCTGGCCAGTTCCGACACCAGCAAGCTCACTGTCTCGCCTGCCAGCATCACGATCCTTGCCGGCCAGAGCGCGCCGGCAACGCAACCCACCATTACCGGTGTCAATCTCGGGTCGGCAAGTATCAACGCGAGCGGCACGGGCGTCACGCCTTCCAGCGTCGTGGTACAAGTGAACGCCTCCCTCAGCTTTACACCGCCCACCGCCACCATTACCGGCATTGCGACTCAAAACCTGACGTTGACTCTGTCGGGGGCCGCTCCCCTGGGCGGCCTCACCGTCAACCTCTCGTCCAGCAATACGGGCGTTGCCACGGTTCCGGCCTCGGTGAATTTCACGGCGGGCGCCACCACTGTGAATGTGCCGGTGACAGCGGTTGCTCTGGGTACAGCTACGATCACCGCCAGCACCCTGGCTCCCAACGTTCCGAACACGACCGCTGCGATTACGGTAGCCAGCGCGGGGCCGGTCGGTGTGCCGTCCAACCCCACTGTCGGATTGGGCCAAACGGTCCCGTTCGCGATCGCACTCCCCTTGGCTGCGCCGTCGAACCTCAACGTTTCGCTCTCGAGCAGCGATACCTCGATGCTCACGGTGTCAGCCGCAACGGTCCAGATCCTGGCGGGCCAGACCACCCCCACCACGCAGCCGACGATCACGGGCCTCAAACCCGGTTCGGCGAACATCACGGCGTCCGCGCCCGGATACACCACGAGTGTCGCCTCCGCGCAGGTGAATGCGACCGTTAACTTCACGCCACCAACCGCGACGATCTCCGGGTTCGTAACGCAGAATCTGGTGCTCACGCTGTCTGCCGCGGCGCCGGTCGGAGGCGTTACCATCAACCTGAGTTCCAGCGCCCCGGCCGTCGCCACAGTTCCCGCAACGGTGAAGTTCAACGCAGGCGCGACCACCGTGAATGTGCCGGTGACTGGCGTCTCCTTCGGGAGCACGATCATCACGGCCGGCGCCCTGCCCAATATCGCCAATGCCACCGCCAACGTGACGGTCCAATCGGCGGGACTGATCGGAGTACCCTCCAGCGCTTCGGTCTCTTTGGGCCAATCGGCAACCTTCGCGATCACGCTTCCGGCGAACGCCCAATCTCCCGTGACTGTGACCGTCGTCAGCAGTGATCCCACGAAGGTGGCGGTCTCCGCTGGACCCTTCACGATTCCTCAGGGCGCAACAACTCCTACGACACAACCGCAGATCACCGGACTGAATATCGGAAACGTAACGATTACTGCTTCCGCGGCCGGCTACACCAGTAACACTTCCGCGGTACAGACGACCGCGGTAGTCCAATTCTCCCAACCAACCGTGACGATCACCGGAATCGTCACTCAGAACCTGACGCTGACATTGTCGGCGCCGGCGCCTTCCGGCGGCCTGACGGTCAATCTCAGTTCCTCGAATACAGCCATCGCGACCGTACCCGGCACCGCGACGTTCGCTCAAGGCGGGACTACTGCCAACGTCCCGGTGACCACCGTAGCGTTGGGAACGGCGGTGATTCACGCGAGTGCCGCACCGTTCATTGCCGACGCGATCACCACGGTGACGGCGCAGAGCGCCGGTAACGTGGTGGTTCCGGCGACCGTGCCACTAACGCTCGGACAGCAGAGCGCGTTTAACGTGACGCTGTCCGCCCCGGCCCCGGCTGCCCTAAACGTCAGTCTGGCCAGCAGCGACACTTCGAAAGTCACGATCACGCCTCCCACGGTTGCGATTGCGCAAGGCGCGACCGCGCCGCTGACGCAACCGACGGTAACCGGTGTCAGTATCGGAAGCGCGAACATCACGGCCTCGGCGCCGGCTTACACGACCGGGACCGCCGCGGCTCAGGTGACCGCGACGGTCAACTTCTCGCAGGCGAGCACGACCATCACCGGGCTCAACACGCAAAACCTGACGCTGAACCTGTCCGCCGCCGCCCCAACCGGCGGTCTCACGGTGAACATCAGCTCCAGTAACACCAGTGTCGCGACGGTTCCTGCCACAGTGAACTTCGCCGCAGGCGCGACCACCGCGACCGTCACGGTGACGGCAGTGGCGCTGGGTACCACTGTGATCCACGCCAACGCCCTGCCGAGTATTCCGGACGCCACAAGCAACGTCACGGTCGTGACCGCCGGACCCATCAGCCTGCCGTCCGGTGTGACTGCCGCGCTGGGCGGCTCGGCGCCCTTTGCGGTGACGTTGCCCGTTGCGGCGCCCGCGAATGGTGTCACAGTTACGCTGACCAGCGCTGATCCCACCAAGGTGACTGTCACTCCGGCAGCGGTCTCCATCGCCGCGGGACAGAAGACTCCGGCATCCCAGCCTGTCGTGAATGGCGTCAATGTGGGTTCGGCAAGCGTCAGCGCAGCGGCGCCCGGCTACACTACATCAAGCCAGACCGTCAATGTGGGCGCCACGGTAGCGTGGCCCGGGTCCAACATCACCCTGACCTCATTTGGAATGCAGAACATCACGCTCACGCTTTCCGCGGCCGCGCCGGCCGCCGGTGTTACGGTCAACCTGAGCTCCAGCAATACGCTGGTTGCAACGGTGCCGTCGACGGCCACGTTCCCCGGTGGCTCCAACACCGTCAGCGTACCGGTCAACGCGATTTCCGAAGGCACAGCGGTATTCCACGCCAACGGTCTGAATATACCGGATGCGCCAGCCAACGTGACCGTGGCCATACCGACGCTAGGGAGCTTCACGGTAAATAACGTCACCGTCGGACAGAACCTGCAACAGCAGTTGCTGGTGACGCTCTCCAACCCGGTTCCGGTTGCGACGGATGTCACCCTGACCAGCAGTGATCCTTCCAAGCTGGTCCTCGGCAGCCTGGTGGTTCAGGGCACCGGTACGACCCTGCTTAAGTTCCCCGCGGGCTCGAGCAACGGAATCGTATATGCACAGGCACTAGCGGGCTCCGGGCAAGTTACGGTCACGGCCAGCGCGGCGGGTTATACCAGCGGTTCCGGCACTGTGACCCTTACACCCTCCGGATTCGTAATTACCGGACCTACCGGAGTGGTTGGTGTCGCCAGCTTCCCGACCAATATTGGAAACACTACGACGCTGACTATCATGACGGGGCGGCTCGACGCCTCGCTCCAGTATGTCGAAAACCAGCAACTGCGTGGTGGCTTCTCGGTCAGCGTTCCCTTGACCAGCTCGAATCAGGCCGTCGGACGGGTCTCCCCTGCCTCGGTGACGTTCACACCGGCGGATACCGCCTACACGACTACGTTCAGCGCCTTGGCTGTCGGCGGCACGTTGGTTTCGGCAACTGTTCCCGCCGGATTCAGTCTGCCCGCCTCCGGAGGCAATTCGATTACTGCCAATGTCGCGACCGGCGGTCTTACCGCGCCCAGCCTCGCGGTCGGAAACGGGCTGGAAAAGGTTGGGCAAGTTACTCTCACGGGCGCACCCGGCAGCGATCAGATTCTCACGATTACCAGCAATGACCCAAGCCGACTGCTGTTTTCGGTAGGACCGGCCGCCGCGGGCGCCAGTTCACTGCCCCTGGCAAATTGTGCGGCTAACGACTTTACCTGCAAGGTCGTCGTGAGAGCAGGGCAGAATCACAGCGCCGACTTCTACATTCATGCGTTGGACAGCACCGGCACGGCCACTTATACCGTGAGCATGACGGGCTTCCCCCTCGCCACTGGAACCGTAACGTTCCAGCCCTCCGGCATCTTGATCCAAGGACCATCCGGGCTCGGCAACGTCATTACGACGACAACCGGATCGGCGCCGACCACTCTCACAGTGGAATCGGCGATGCTCGATCCCGTGCAGCACACGATGGTCGAACTTCAACTAGTCGCATCCAATCCCGGATCCCCGGCAGTCCAGGTCAATGTAACAAGTTCGAACACGAACTTCGGCACGATTACCGCCTCCCCTGTGACGATACCCGCCGGATCGGCCGCGACGACAACCTCGTTCCAGCCCGTCGCTAACGGCCAGACGACGATCAGCGCCAGTGTGCCAACGGGATTCATCGCTCCCGCTACCTACGGGTCCGTCCTGGCTACTGTAGGGACTCCGGGCATTTCTGTTACGGATCAGGTTTCGATCGGGAAGAACCTTCAGATTTCCGGCAACTTCACACTTGGCGCTTTCGCGCCGCCCGGTCTGATCGTCACAATTACCAGCAGCGATCCAAGCCTCTTGAGGTTGTCTACGTCACCAACAGCCGCTGGATCGACCTTTATTACCATTTCGATGCCCCCAGGCGGTTTCGGAGGCAGTTACTACCTCCAGGCGCTGGGTAATTCAGGCACTGTGCAGTATACCGCCAGTGCCCCGGGCTACACGTCGCGCACCGGAACCATTACCCTTACACCGTCAGGAGTGGTGCTGGGCGACGGAATTAACCCAGGTGGATTCGTCTTCGGAAACATCGTAGTTGCATCCATGGCGCAACTCGACCTTTCCGGCAACTTTGTTGAGATTCAACAACTGGCGGGCGGGATGCCTACGGTCTTGATCGACATGAGCACAACCGTTGGAGGCGCCTCGATTACTACGCCGGTTCAGATAACTGGCGGCAACGACAGTGTTAACGCGGTACTTACCGGGTCTGGTTTTGGCTCAGTTACAGCCTCCACGCCGACCGGTTACTCTACGTCAAACTTCCAGACGGTGAGTATTTTCTTCTAGTGAGAAGAGTCCGGCGGAGCAGATCTCCGCTGGACGAACTTCACAAAGGTGACACCATGAGTTTGCTCGAACCTGGAACGGGGTGGCGTGGTGCAGGCTGCCTGGTACTGCTCGGAGTTCACATCCTGACTGCGCAATCGTCACGGGAGTCCTGTGTCCAGCCTCTCTGTGTGAACCGGACAGACGACAGCGCCAAAGACCCCCTGCCCGGGATGCTGCGGTACGCGGTGAACAAGGCGCCAAACGGCGCGGTCATCACCTTCGACCGCTCACTGAACGGAAAGGTGCTCGAACTCGACCTCAGTTCACCGGCCAATCACCTGCGAATCAGCCGGGACCTATCGATCGAAGGTCCGGGATCGGACTTACTGACGATCAGCGGGGGTAAGACCACTCGCATATTCTTCATAGCCGCCGGGACGGTCCAGATTTCCGGCCTGACGCTGGCAAACGGACTGGGTAAAGGCGGCGATGGCGGCTCGGCCGCGGGCGGTGCGGGCGGAGGAGGCGGCGGCGCGGGATTCGGCGGCGCCATCTTCCTGAGCCACGGATCGCTAATGCTGAATGCCGTGGTGATCCGCGGAAACCGCGCGTTGGGTGGCAGCGGCGGCGCCAGCGGGCAGAATTTCAGCGCCGGCCGAGGCGGCGGAGGCGGCGGCTTTGCGGGCAGCAGCGTCAGGACCGGCATTGGAGGCGCGGGCGGCGATCTGGAGAATACGGGTGACGCAGGCGACGGGACCGGCGGACCCGGAGGCGTTGGAGACCGGATCGCGGGAAATGGCGGCGAAGGCGGCTGGGGCGGTGGGGGCGGCGGCGGCGGCGTTGGCTTGCAGGATGGCGTTGCTCGGGGCGCAATGGGCGGCCCTAGCCTTTTTGCAGGCGGCGTCGGCGGGGCGGGCGGATTCTTTGACGCGGAAGCCGGCACCGAACTTCCGGGCGGCGGCGGTTGCGGCGGCTCAGCTCTCGGCGGCGCGGTGTTCGTCAGTTCGGGCCTGCTCCACATGAACGACACCGTTTTCCTGGATAACACCAGTGTCGCCGGACTCGGTGCCGCCGGCGCGGTTACCGGGGTCGCGAAAGGAGGGGCGCTCTTCATTTGCACCCCCTCCTACTGCGGCCCTGGGCACGACGGCATTGCCGTGTTGTCGGGCAATTCGGGCTTCAAAGGCAGTTCAGCCGCGGATTCCGGCGCGGACCAGGTGTGCTCCTCGCGTGACGATGCCGATGTGTGCGGTCCGTTAACCGCCCCCCCCAAAGGAAACGACAGCAAGTTGTGAGGTTACGATGCGAAGCTTATGCCGGGCGGCAATCCTCGCCCTCCCGATCACGATGGCGCCGATGTTACTGGGTGCGGCGGGACTAATGCCGGACAATGTAACAGTAGGCCAACATCTGGAGATCATCGCCAATGTCGCGCTGGGCGAGCCATCCCCTGCCGGCGGGCTAAGGTTGACCTTGACCAGCGCGGATCCAAAGCTGGTGTTATTCTCCAGGACATCGGAGGAAGCCGGTTCGCCCACGCTCGAACTATTGGTGCGTGAAGGTTACCGGAGCAGCCCGGAATTCTATATTCAGGGGCTCGGCAAGAGCGGCGCCGTGGCTTACACAGTCAGCGCGCCAGGCTTCGCCAGCGGCTCCGGCAAGGTCACGCTGGCCCCTTCCTGCGTCATTTTTGCCAAATCCGGTATGGGGACTTCAAACCTCCGTACCACCACCGGCGCAGGCAAAGTCGAACTGGCTATGTATTCGGTGCTGCTCGATTCCGACCTGAACTTCGTGCATCCGCAGCCTGTCGCCGGCGGCCTGCACGCAAAAGTGGAAATAACCAATTCCAATCCGCGGGTCGGCACGATTACGCCGTCGGTATATACGATTTCCGGCGGATCCGCTACGGCCAGCATCGAGTTTCAGCCCTTAAGCGCGGGCGAGACGACACTGTCAGCGAGCATGCCGCACGGCTTCAGCGATTCGGTCCAGTTTCGCAGCGTCACGGTATCCGTGATGACTCCGGGCATGGGCCTCACCGACGAGATCGCGATTGGTCATAACCTGCAGACGCACGGAACGGTAACTCTGGGCGAAGTCGCCGGTGGGGAGGGTGTCACGGTAACTCTGGCCAGCAGCGACCCAGCCAAGCTGTTGCTGTCGTCGTCACTCACCGAAGTCGGCTCGGGCAAGATCGCGGTCAAGATCGGCCGCGGCGGCTTCCAGGGGTCATACTATCTGCAGTCGCTCGCCGGCGTTGGAACGGTCACCTACAAAGCCACTGCTCCCGGTTACCGCGCAAGGGAAGCAACCGTCACCCTAACGCCATCCGGTTTGGTGATCGGGGGACCGCAAGGGCCTCCGGACGAAGCCGAACTCCTGAGCAAGGAGATTGCCGAGGGTCCACATGGATTCGTGACCACCATGTCGGCGCCCGAACCAACGGTGGTTACCGCGTTCGCCGTTCAATTGGATCCCCACACCCTACGCGGCGCCGATCTGACCGTCCAGCCGGTGAGGGCCGGGGCGTCGATCAAGGCTGTGCTGACGAACAGTAATCCATCGGCCGGCAAACTCGAGAAGTCGGATCTCCTCATCACGGGTGGCAAATCGAGCGCAGTCACGTATTTCGCCCCAGCCACTGCCGGTTCGACTGTTGTTTCTGTTGTGACACCAGCGGGTCATACCCAGGCGCGCAATTCTACTTCGCTTAGCGTGATCGTGAAAGACTAACTATTGCTTTTGCCAGGTCAGATGGGCAGTCGGCCAGCCCGTGTGCCCGTAGTACTCCACTGTCACGAGATGAGTCCCCTGGCTGAGTGCCTGCCCGCCTGTGTACATGGTAGCGGCCTGGTCACGCCAGCGGTCCAGCAGTAGATTCCCGTCAATGTACAGGCGTACTCCGTCGGAACTGGTGACCGTGAAAGCATAGCTGGCCTGCTCGAACGTGAAATAACCCTGCCAGCGGGCGGAGAAATTATCCGGCGTGACCGAAGCATCCGGTGATCCCGTTCCCCAATCGAAGTTGATCTGGCTGTCCGTCCTTACCAGCGCCGGCGCGCCCGTCATGGTGAGGTTGTTGTAGTAGCAGGCCGTGAATACCCCACTGCCCGGCCCCGGACAGGCTCCGGAAACCGGCGGCGCAGGCGTGACTACCGTGACCTGATTGCTGACCGTTGAAAAGTTTCCAGCGGCATCATACGCCCGGACCAGATATGTATATGTCGTATTGGAATTCGCTCCGAGGTCGGCATACGCCGTGGCGGTTACCGAGACCAGGACGGCTCCGTTACGGATCACCTGATAGGCCGCTACACCCACGTTATCGGTGCTCGCGGTCCAGATCAGATCGACCTGGTTCGAACTCCGGGCCAGCGCGGACGTCAGGGTTGGCGCGGTGGGAGGCGAACTGTCCTGCGACGTGGTTACGACCACGCTTACTGTAGCCGAAACGCTTCCGGCCGCGTTGGACGCCGTCAGCGTATACATCGAGGTTTGGCCCGGCGAAACCGCCTTGGAAGTAAGCCCGGTAACATCGCCCACCGAGTGATCGATCGAAATCGATGTCGCTCCATTAATACTCCAGGAGAGCGTGGATGCCTGGCCGGGCGTGACGGCGGACGGGGTGGCGGTGAACGAGAGAATCGATGGCGGTTGGGCTGACGGCGTCCCATTCTGCCACGTAAGGTGGGCGGTGGCCCAGCCGGAATGCTCGTAGTACTCGACTGTGATCAGGTGCGTGCCGGCGGTGAGAACCTGCTGGACGGTATACAGGTATGACGGTTGGTCTCGCCATCGGTCCAGCACAAGGTTGTCATCGATATACAATCGCATTCCATCGGAGGTCACGGCCTTGAAGATATAGGTCCCCTGCGTGAAAACGAAGTTGCCTTGCCAACGCACGGAGTAGTCTCCGGCCGGCAGTGATGGGTCCGGCGCATATGCGCCCCAATCGAAATTAATCTGGTTGTCCGTCCTTATCAAAGACGGGTTGGCGCTCAGGGTGAGATTGTTGTAATAGCAGGCGGTGAATGCTCCGGTGGCCGGCCCGGGGCAAAGTCCACCTGAGGGTGGTGCGGCGGAGGTCGTCGCTGAAATCGCATTACTGGCGCCGGAATAGTTGCCAGCGGCATCGTAGGCCTTCACCGTGTACGCGTACGTCGTGCCGGAACTGGCGCTTAAGTCCGAGTAAGTCAACGCCCCGCCAAACACCGAGGACAGAGGCGCTCCGTTGCGCAGGACCTGATAGCCGGCGACACCAACGTTGTCGGTGCTCGCGGTCCACTTGAGGTCGATTTCGCTGAAACTCTTCGCAGCGGCCGAGACTAGCGTTGGAGTTGTGGGCGCCTGCGTGTCCGTTGGAGCAGCGACCGTTACGGTCACTCGGGCCGTCGTGCTGCCGGCGGCGCTGGACGCGGTCAACGTGTACGTGGTTGTCTGGACCGGCGAAACTGATTTCGATGTCACCTTGGAGACATCGCCTATTCCGAAATCGATGGAGACGCTGGTTGCCCCGCTTACGCTCCACGATAGAGTGGATGATTGCCCGGCACTGATCGTGGCCGGTGTCGCCGCGAAGGTACTTATGTTCGGTGCGCTCAAGGTGGGATTGATCACCTCGTCCACCACACCTCCGAAATCGGTAACCCAGTACCAGCCAAAACTCGAGTTGCTGTCATAGGCCCGGCCGATCCCGATTACCTTGAACGATGGATTCAACATATTCTGCCGGTGAGCGTAAGTGCAGTTCCCCGCGGCATCCGGGTCGCATGCGGTCAGGAATCCGTTGAAGGCAACCTGGGCCTCGGGGAATCCTCCGGCGATGTTCTCACCCCAGGGATTGTAGGGATAGTTGAACGCAGCCAGACGCGTGCCGGTGCTCCTCCCCAGGCTGTCCGTATGATTCGCATAGTTCTTGGCGGCCATATCGTTGCTCATCCACTGAGCGGCGTTTTGGAGCGTGGCTGAAACCTGCAATGTTCCGAGACCGTTCTGGACGCGGTAGTTATTGATGAGGGTCAGAAATGCCCAGCCCTCGCTGTCCGGCGTTGACGGAGCCGGGGTGGGTGTGGGAGGGGGCGTCGTCGTTCCACACGAGGCCCCTGTACAAGATCCCGGCTCATAAGTCCAATAGGTGGTGCCCTGATAGTAGACACAAGATACTCCTGTGACGTTGGCGTTGCCCGCCAGCATCGCAGCGATATGGAGGGGATCCTGCCAAGCGGCATATACCACGTAGGCCGGATCGGTCGTTATGTAAGCGAGATTCTCGTTAACGATGGCATAGCCGATGCTCGCCGCGGTGGTATCCCATCCCAGGTGCGGGTTGAACCCCGACGAACCGGGCGGATTGGTAACCATGTAGGTCGCGAATTGAGTCGCCCTGATCTCGGCATCCTTCATGCCGAGAGTGGAAATGCTCAGTGGCGCGACGCCGTTCTGCGACCGGAAGTTATTAACTTGGGTAAACAACCCGTTGATCATGGTGTCGTCGCACCAGCTCATACCGGCGGGAAGCGTGATCTGGTGGGCGATCGGAGTGGCCGCACGGCCGGTTCCGATCGCTATGCAGGATAGGATGACGGCGGTGAAACACGAAAAGAATTGACGCATCAAGCGCTCCTGGAGGAGTTGGTTCCTAAAGCACACTGCGGGGCAGTGTAAAAAGTACTAGAACTCGCGAGCTAAGCAACTTGAGGGCCGTTGCTTAATTGCCAGAACGTCAGGGTGATGGACGGGGATGATCAGGTACTTCCTACTCTGTCGGGATCGGTTTCCGTGCGTGCGAGGGGGCCTGCTCGCGCCAGTTGCCGTTCCCTCGGATGCGGCCGCCTTATCGTTGGACGAACCTCCGTCGCAGGAACGCCAGAGCGACAAGGGCTCCCGACACCGCGCCCCAGGTCGAAGGTTCGGGAGCGCTGGTTGCTGCCTCTGTCGCAATTCCTTCGAAACCCGCGTTGCCGAAATTTGGATCGTTGTAAAATGCGTCATTTCCGACGTAAGAATCGGCAGGGTCAAAAGAGGTTGTGACGGAGAAAGCAAACCACGAGACTAGTGTCGGAGCTTGGAGGTCGGTAATCGAAACAATGAAGCCGGGCAGACTTGTGCCTGGGAAGAGTCCGGCAAAGCTCGAGTCGTACCATGTGTTGTTATAGATGACGGAAGAACCGCCATAGGGGATGTTCGTCCAAAATGACGAGTCCGGCAGAAAGGTTCCCGGGCTACCCGTGATATTGGATGAACTTAGACTCACGCCGAACTGGTAAATATCCTGGAAGGGAAATGCAGTCATGTTATTCGCAACATTGAAGTTCAGGTTCCATGCTCCAGGTAAGCCACTGACCGTGTAGGTGACATCGATCGCACCCGCGCTCGCAACGGAGGATAGGGCAGCGAACAGGAAGGCAACGAGAACGACTCTGAGCATGTTAGATCCTTTCTTAACTACGGGCTAAGAATATGACAAAGCCCTATCAACTTCTGGCCTGAAGCCGGATAAATGGTGACATGCAACATCACTTATCGCTATCAGGTATTTAACGGATGACGACCCGATTTGGTCCTGTACTTACCCCGGGTACGGGGCCTTTAAGGTGGGGACGAGAACCCGGCTCGACCGAGCGGGTCATCCCATCGTGGAGGAAGGAACATGAACCGTCGTGCTGCCGAGTTCTCAGCTGGATTTTACCAGATTGAGAACTAGATCCACAGTTGGGTGAGTACCAATGGCAAAGGTACTCGTGGCCAGGCGGCGAGGAATTCAGAAAGTCGTTCAGCACCTTGATTGCTTCGACGAAGTCGCGGTGGGTGTACGTCCGAGTGAACCAGTCCTCCGCCTTATTGAATGCCATGTGCGCAATAATCGCGTCGAGGAGCAGTTTGGCCTCCCGTTCGACGTTATCGAAGATCATCTCCGATTCGGGCATAGCTCTACCAAGTCAGGAAAGTGCCCCTCTCGCAAAATTACTCTCTAAACGCATGCGAGCGCCACTCCCCCGAGGACGTAGTCCAAAGGCGTATGTGATCGTGACGCGGGTGCGGGCAGTTCGCGGGGACTAGCTAGGAGCCTGTCCGAGAAAT
>Ga0210400_10004549_pt1 | contig 12000 bp, 3 predicted proteins | sample IncBWH26MmetaG_FD_155456 | JGI IMG/M metagenome (GOLD analysis project Ga0210400, IMG submission 155456) | Forest soil microbial communities from Barre Woods Harvard Forest LTER site, Petersham, Massachusetts, United States - Inc-BW-H-26-M | ecosystem: Environmental > Terrestrial > Soil >...
GCAATTGCCTCCCCGTTGGTGATCTGTCTTTGCCACACCGCGTAGTCGACATATTGGATGGGGAGATTCGGAAGCGCAGCCGTCGCACTCCGGCTGTGGGCCGCATAAAGCGTCTGCAATTCGGAAAGTAGGACGCCGAGCGACCAGGCATCGGCGATGATGTGATGGAGCGTGATCAGCAGTATGTGTTCGTTTGCACTCAAGCGCAAGAGCTTCGTCCGCATCAACGGGCCGCGCCCCAGATCGAAGGGGCAGGATGCTTCTTCAGCGGTCAGCCGTTCCGCCTCTTCCCGGCGGGAGGACGAGGAGAGGTGTTCGAGACTCACAAGTGACAAGACCTCGCCTGCATTGCTGTCGATCACCTGAATCGGAGAGCTGTCACGCACCAAGAACCGCGTCCGGCAGATGGCATGACGGTTCCGGATCTCGCGAAAAGACTCAGCCAACGCTGTGATATCGAGCGCCCCCTGAAGGTCGAACGCGAATGGCATGTTGTACAGATCGCTTTGCGGGGCAATTTGATCGAAAAACCAAAGGCGCTCCTGGGCAAAGGAGAGCGGGAAACCTTCAAGGTCAGCGTTGATAACCGTAGCGGAGTCATCACGCCCCTGGTGCTCCGTGCCGTTGGGAGCCAGATGTTGACCGTTTTCAGTTGGCCGCACGTTTTGCTCCTTGGTCCGGTCGTCCATATTGAAGTCCTTTCTGCAAGCGGTTTTGCGCAATCGCGCTTGGGCGCTAATGCGCGTTGCGGTTCCGGGCGGCCCCGGCCCTCTTCCGCGTTCGATTTGCCGGACGTGCGCTCTCTTTTTGCGGTCCCCGCTCGCCGGGATGCTTGCCGGTGAGATTCCGTTTGAGTAGCGAACCGGGAGCAGCGGCATAAAACGCGGCCAATCGCTCGAAGTGTTTGAGGGCCGACTGGATGGTGGAGGCTTCAAAGAGGTCGGTGTTATATGTGCATTGAATGACCAGGCTGCCATCTTGCTCTACGAGGCTCCACACCTGATCGAAGCGGGCGAAGACTTTAGGATTGGGAACAAGCTCACATGCCAGGTCCCACCAGGGCAACACAGCGACGCCGGCTATTTTGCTCGTCAACGCGGCCGCCGGCGGGTCCATATTGAACACCACCGTCACCAGAGGAGGCCGCGACGGGTCGCGCTGCAACTTGAGCTTCTTGACAAGCTGGCTCACTGAGAACCCGTGATGCTGAACGGCGTCCGCCAAGCTTGCCTTGACCTGCGCGAGATGCGCCTGAAAGCTGGCATTCTCCTTTGCCTTTCCGCGCAGAGGCAGCATTTCGATGCAATAACCGCAGACGTCGGCGTTGGGCAACATCGATTGCCCCGCGAGATGAACTCCAACAACCGTCTCATCCTGTCCTGTGATGTCGCGCAGCACAATCTGGAACACTGCCAGAAGAACGGTGAACGGAGTACACCCTGCAAGATCGCCCAGGGATTTGACCTGACGATACAGATTAGAATCCGTGACTCGGCTTAAATGCGCGCCGTTATACGTTTGGATTGGGGGCCTGGGGCGAACGGTAGGAAACTTCACAACCGGCACGCCATCCCTGTAGCAACTGAGCCAGTAGGCTTCGTCTTCTTCGTCCCAGGTTGTGGTGGGCTGGCCGTTGCTGCTGTTGCCCGGCTGTCCGGAGGCATACGCGCTGAACGAGACCGGTGGTGGTAGATTGGCGTCAATACCCAGGGTGTTCGCCGAATACAGGGCGCCTAGTTCCCGCAGCAGGATCTCAATGGACCAACCGTCTACGACAATGTGATGGATGACCACCGCCAGAACATGGTGCTCTTCCTTGAGTTTGAGCAGCCGCAACCGGAACAGCGGACCCCGCTCCAGATCGAAAGCCTCATTAACATCCTGAGTCAGCCACCGGTCGACCTCGATCATTCTCGCGGCGCCTTCAGTGGATGACAGATCGACAACCGGCAGATGGACGTCTAGTTCCGGTGTAATTTGCTGCATCGCTCCATCAGCGCTGAACGTAGTTCGCAGTGCATCGTGACGCTGGACCAATTCAGAGAGCGAGGCGCGCAACGCCGCAACGTCCAGGTGACCGCGCAGGCTGATATTAATGGATTCGTTGTAGGCCCGGCACGCCTCAGGGCTCAAGTAACTGAGGGCCCAGAGACCCTTCTGCGCCGATGTTATCGGAAAACTTTGCGGAGCGGAAGGAATGCTTCCAGTTCCCGGAAGGCCAGCAGAGAGTTGTGAGATGGGCGCTGATTGAGTTGCAGCGTTGTTGGAACTGACTGGCTGGGATTGCGCCTGCCGCGCAGACAACAGGAAACCACCTTCGCGCATGCTCTCCGCACTGCGCTTGATGGCGTCGATAATTTTATTGATGTCCTGATCGGTATGCGCGGTCGAGAGATAACACTTCCGGGTGTCGCAGACGTACATGCCTTGGTCCAGCAGGTAATGGAAAAACAGATCGGCATAAGTACGCTCGCAAGAAAAGCCGAAGCTGAAGCCGGAGCCGAACTGCACCAACCGAATCGGGAGTTCGCGGCTCGCAAAATAAGAATTCAAATCCGCCGTCATCTCTGCTGTGCGGGCGTTCAACTGCTCCTGCAACTGTGGCCCGCTCTGTCTGAGGTGCTGCAGCACCGCATGTGCCACGGCCATCACCATGGGGTGCTTAAAGAACGTGCCCGCAAATAGCGTAGTGTCCACCTGGGGCGACGAGGCATCGCCGAAGCTCCATTGGCCGCCGTCGATAGCGTCAAGGTACCTTGCGTCGCCGGCAATGACTCCAATTGGCATGCCTGATCCCAGGGCCTTGCCGTAGGTGACCAGATCTGCGCGCACGCCGTACATTGCCTGCGCTCCTCCCGGATGCATGCGAAAGCCGAATACTACTTCATCGAACACCAGAGCTGCGCCTGCAGGTTCGGTGATCGACCGGAGTTGGCGCAGAAACCATTTCAGATCGATATCCGGCCCCCACCAGGGCGCCGGTTCAATCAGCACAGCGGCCAACTCGTGCGCATGCCGGGAGAGGATGTCGATGGACTCATGCTCGCCGAACGGGAGCACGAGCACGTCTTCCACCATTTTGGGTGGAACGCCGTTGACTCGCGGTGTCGTACGCAGAATGCCGTTGGAATCTCTCATGCTTCCAGCCAGCACGCCGTCGAACGTTCCGTGAAAGACACCGGAGAACAGTGCGATTTTGTTGCGTCCAGTTACTGCGCGGGCCAGCCTAAGAGCTGTCATTACGGCTTCCGTGCCGGAATTGCAGAATGCTACACGTTTCACGCCGGTCAGCTCGGAAATCAGGCCCGCCACTTCTCCCGCAAGGTCAGACTGGAAACCCAGCCGCATGCCCCGATCATATTGCGCTGACAGCGCCTCTCGAATAAATGCGGGCGAGTGTCCAAAAACCAGGGAGCCGAATCCCATCGCTGCATCCACGTACTGGTTTCCGTCGATGTCCCATGCCGTAGCGCCTTCGGCACGTTGCACGATAATTGGGTAGCAGATTTCTTTCCAGGGAAGGCGGAAGTTCGCCGAGACCACGCTATCGGCCAGAACGCCCCGCGAAGCCTGGGCGCGCCGTTTGGATTCCGCCGTCTTGGTCGTAAGCCGGGCAATCAGATGGTTGAGATGTTCCCGCTGGCGTTCGTTCAATGCGCCGGGCGCGCCGCTTGCTAATTGGACTGGAGCGGAGGCCGGCCAGGCAGAAATCGCGGCGGGGCCATTGGCGACCCGCGCTGGTTTCTCGCGCGAAGGCGTATTTGTGTCCTCGCAAAATTGAGCGAGTTGCTGAGAGAGCATCGCAAGCTGCCGCGCAATTCCTTCGAGCACATGGGGTCCTGCGCCATTCGCGTGAGTTCGAGCTTTTTCCAGCGCCGCTGCCAGGGCGTTGAAATCTGATGGCTGTGCAGGCGTTTGGCTGCTCTGTGCCGGAGGGACGCTGACCGCCGACTCCTTCACACTAGGCGTCGTCGCTTTGCTCGCCAGATTCGCAGCCAGAACATCAATCGTGGACAGTTCGTCAAACAGGCTTCTGAAAGGCACCTTCACACCCAGTTGTCGATGAATCAACTGGCTGGCCTGCAGCAGAGACAGGGAATCGAGACCCAATTCCATGAAGCTGCTGTCGCCCACGAACTCGCTGGCTGCAATGCCAGTGATTCCACTGAAGATTTCAATCAGGGTTGAACGAATCTGGTCGGCCCGAACTGCGGACATGTCGAGCGCAAGCTTTGAATTTGACACGAATCACAATCCTTTCCGGTCAGGCAGTTTTGATGGCGCCGGAGCTGGTGCTGGTGAAGAGAGATTTCCGTCAGCTCCGCCGATCATCGCGCGCAATAGGCTCATGCAACTGGCGGAGACCTTCGCCATCTCGCCGCGTCGAAACAGATTCCGGCTGTAGCCGAATGAAACGTGCAGACGGCCTTCTGAAATCCAGCTATTTACGTCAATCAGGTAGGGACGGTGATTCCTGGGCGCGTACTCGGAGCCCATGACCATTTGTTGCACCTGGACCAGCGAGCCGGTTGCCGAAGCGCGGTCTTCCTGTCCCAGAAAATTGAAGCTGACTTGAGCGCGCGGCATGCTTGCCAAAGGCGGCTCGCCCGAAGGCGTATTCATGTAGCGCAGAATCCCATATCCGATTCCGCCATCAGTCGCCATACGCAACTGCTCTTTTACATCCTCCAGAACGCTTCCCGGCTGGTTGGCGGTCCCGAGGTTTACGATCACGGGAAACAGGGTCGTAAACCAGCCCACAGTCCGTGACAGGTCGAGCTCTTCAAAGATTGGCTCACGTCCGTGCATCTCTACATCCATCATGATTGGGCCGTCGCTCAACGCTCCCATACACTCTGCCACCGCGGCCACCACCGCTTCGCTGCAGCGGGCTCCGTGCTTCCGGGCGGTCACGCGAGTGAGTTCAAGCGTTTCATCTGCGCTCAGGAACGCGGTCAATACATCTCGAGAGTCCACGGTATTCTTAGTTTGCCCGCGCTTGGGGCCTATCTGCGGAACCTTCAAATTCTTGCAACGCGCGAGCCACTGCTGCATCTGAGTTTGAACGTCCGTGGAAGAACGGTGAGCGGCAAGCCGCTCCGCCCAGCTCTTGAATGACGTGGTCTTCCGCGGCAACTGGATGGCGCTCCCTCGCAGCAGTTGGGCGCAGGCAGTCTCCAGATCTTCAACCATGATTCGATACGACGTGATGTCAACCGCCAGGTGGTGAGCGATCAGCACCAGAGGGCTTGGCCGGCCCTGACCAGCGCTAAATTGCAGGGCGCGAACCAACGGTCCGTGGGCGAGATTAAGGGTCGCTTGAGCTTCCGCAGTCCGCCTTTGAATCAGATCGGCGTCTCCCTCGGAGAGCGCCACGGTCGTCAGCACCTCGTGCTGCCGAGTGGAGTTGACCTGGCTGCACTCGGTCCCGCGTCGGTAAAATCGCAGCCGCAATGCATCGTGATGACGAAGCAGGTATCGCAGCGCCTCGTCCAATATGGGAGTAGTGACCTCCGGTTGCACGTTGATGAGGGCCGCTATGTTCCAGTGGTGCGGCTGCGGGAACTCCTGGTTGAAGAACCACTGCTGAATCGGAGTGAGCGGTACGGGGCCGGACACGAGCTCCTCTTGGATCGGAGCCGTAGAAGTTGGAGCCGCGGAAGAAGATGCGTTGTCGTCCCGTTGAGAGTGCGCTACGGATGCTTCGCCACTCGCCGCGACAGGCCGGGACACCTCGGATGATTTCGTGACTGCCTGCCCATTCGCGCCAGCCTGTGCCGTTATGGCGACGGCGCTCTCAGAGGGGACCATCCAGTGACGCGAACGCTCAAACGGATACGGCGGCAGCGGCACGCGTCGAGGCTGCTCTCCGGCGTGCAGCGCGGGCCAATCTACTTTCACTCCAGCCGCCCATGTGCACCCTACTGCCCGGAGCAGCGTCTGGTATTCATTTCCGGGACCGGCGGCATCTCGGAGGGATGAGACGACCACGTTGCCTGGGGCGCCGTTCTGATGCTGACCAATCATCCCGGCTAGCGCGCGTCCGGGGCCCACTTCCAGCAGCACCTGGTCTGTACGCTGAAGTAGCCGCTCGATTCCTGCCGAGAACATGACCGTCCGGCGCAGGTGATTGGCCCAGTACTCAGGGGCCATGCACATCTCCGGCGTGATCCAGTCGCCAGTGACATTGGAGATGAAGGCAATTTTTGGCGGGCGCAATTGCACCCGGCGCACCTCAGTCGTGAACTGTTCAAGGATGGGATCCATCATCGCCGAATGAAATGCATGCGAAGTCTGGAGCCGGCGGCAGTCAATCCCGAGCTCGGCGAGCTTTTGCGCGAACGCATCCATCAGATCAAAGGGGCCCGAAATGACACAGGAAGAGGACGTGTTCACAGCGGCCAGAGACAGCCCCGCCGGGAGCAACCCCCGAACCTTCGCCTCGCCTTCGAAGACTGCCAACATGCTTCCGGCGGGCAGCGATTGCATCAGCTTGCCGCGGGCCGCCACCAGCGCAAGCGCTTCATCGAGGCTGAAAACGCCGGCCAGGCACGCGGCGACAAGTTCGCCGATACTGTGGCCGATCATGGCATTCGGCTGAACTCCCCACGCCATCCACTGCTGCGCAAGAGCGTATTCGATGACAAACAACGCCGGTTGCGTAATCCAGGTTTCGTCTATGACATGTGCATCAACGCCGCCGTATAATAACGCACGAATGTCGCGGTTGAGGTGTTTCTCGAGGCGTTGCGCGCAATCGTCCACATCCCGGCGGAACGCCGACTCCGTAAGGTACAGGTCGCGGGCCATGTTTGGATATTGCGTTCCCTGGCCGGGAAATATGAACACGACTGATTTGCGCTGCGAAGCCTGGACCGAGGGAAAGGCTAGCTGCGGCCCGGCGGACTCAAGCAATTCGAGGGCCTCTTCTCGTCCGCCACACACCAGCACACGCCGGTAATCAAATGCTTCACGTCCCACCTGCAGCGTGTATGCGACATCGGCAAGATCGAGGTCAGGACGGTTGCGGAGGTGTGCGGCCAATCGCGACGGCATTTTTTCCAGCGCCGCCGGGGTGCGCGCTGCAAACGGCAGCACGTATCCGGCTTGCACAGTCTTGGCGCCGGAAGTGACCGGCGGTTCTTCGAGAATCATATGAGCGTTTGTGCCACCGATGCCGAACGAACTCACCGAGGCACGCCGCGGTCGGGGGCCCGGCCACTTTGTCAGCGAGCTATTGACATAGAACGGACTACTCTCGAACCCAATATTGGGATTCGGGCGTTTGAAATGCAGGGTGGGCGGGAGCAACCCGTTCTCAACGGCCAGCACAGCATTAATGAGTCCGGTAACGCCGGCGGCCATGTTCAGGTGACCGACGCTGGTCTTCACCGAGCCGATTGCGCAGAATTGTTTGCGGGAGGTCGAGGCGCTGAATGCCTGGGTCAGAGCAGAGATCTCCACCGGATCGCCCAGCGCTGTGCCTGTTCCATGGGTCTCGACATAGCCGATTGTCTCCGGCGAGATACCGGCCACGGCAATCGCCTCGCTGATAACGGACGCCTGCCCTTCCACGCTCGGCGCCGTGAAACCGGCCTTCAGAGATCCGTCGTTATTGATGGCGGAGCCCCGAATGACCGCTCGAATGGTGTCCCGGTCGCGCAACGCATCGGTAAGTCGCTTGAGCACCACGATGCCGACGCCGTCGCCAAAAACCGTGCCCGCAGCCTGCTCGTCGAAGGCCCGGCAGTGGCCATCAGGCGAAGAAATGCCGCCCTCCCAGTGCCAGTAACCAGCCGGTTCCAGCAGCCGGATCGAAGCGCCTCCAGCCAGGGCCATATCGCAACTGCCGGCCAGCAGGCTCTGCCAGGCAAGATGTACGGCAACCAGCGATGTCGAGCAGGCGGTCTGGACGGCAATGCTGGGTCCGCGTAGGTTCAACTTGTATGACACGCGTGTCGGGAGGAAATCTTTTTCGGTGGCCAGGGCCGCAAGCATGGGATCGATATCTTTGACACAGGCGCGCGGCAGATAGTCACTCATCGCGCACCCTGCGAACACGCCAATCCGTCCCCTATACGAACCAGGTGCATACCCAGCCAGCTCAAGCGCTTCCCATGCGCATTCGAGAAACAGTCGGTGCTGGGGATCGAGCATGGCTGCTTCCCTTGGCGAACACGCAAAGAACTCTGCGTCGAAGAGGTCGATGTCAGTGAGCATCCCACCTGCTTTGACATAGTTCGGGTTGTCCAGGTTTTCACGGGTTTCTCTCGTCGCGAGGAGTTCCTCGTCGGAGAAGAACGAGATGCCTTCAACGCCGTCGCAAAGGTTCCTCCACAATGCTTCAGCACTGTTCGATCTCGGGAACCGGCCGGTCAAGCCGATGACGGCTACATCCAGCGCTGAATGATCGGCATCCTCGAACTCATATGGTCCGGAGTCGGCAGGCTGGGTGTCAGAGGGAATGGCTTTGATTGACGGCATGTTAGGTGATCGTGGGGCGGGCGTTTCTCGTTTCAAGGTCTTCTGGCCCGGAGCTTCTGTAACCGAAGCCTCGCGGTGATTTGCGGAGGAAGTTTTTCGGAATCAGCGTGGATTGATGACACTTCGGCGCTGTCTCGATCACCGAGATACGCCGCCAGCGACGCGATTGTGGGATATTGAAACAAGTCGGCTATTGTCAGTCGGGGGCCGGCCATGTTTTTCAGGGTATTGAACAGACGCACCATGAGTAATGAATTACCGCCGGCATCAAAGAAATTTTCGTCGAGTGCGATGTCGGAGCGTGAAAGTAACTGCTGCCAGACTCCGGCGACCATTTCCTCGGTTCGATTCAGAGCTGCTGAGCAATTGGGAGCGGGAGATGGCAGTGGGATGTCGAACGCGGCCAGGGCGCGGCGATCAACTTTACCCGTAGAGCCGAGCGGCAGACTTTCAAGCATCACCAGGGCGGTAGGCACCATGAATTCCGGAAGCTGGGTCTTCAGGTAGCTGCGAATTTCGCTCTCTGCCACGCGTGGCATGCCTTCCCGCAGAACCAGAAAGGCCACCAACCGTTGCGGGTCGCGGTTCTCTTTCACAACGGCTGATGTCTGTATAGCAGGGTGTGAGTTAAGCACCGTCTCGATTTCGCCTGGCTCGATGCGGAATCCCCGGACCTTGATCTGCTGATCGACGCGTCCCAGAAAGTCCAGCTTGCCGTCAGGGCGCCAACGCACCCGGTCTCCTGTGCGATACATACGCGCGCCCGGCTCTGCGCTGAATGGATCCGGGAGAAAAGCCGCTGCTGTGAGCGCTGGCTGGTTCCAATATCCGCGCGCCACTCCGGCGCCGGCGATGTATAGTTCATCCGGCATGCCGACTGGCGAAGGCTGGAGCGCCGAATTCAGCACGTAGGTCTGAGTGTTCGCCACGGGAGAGCCAATGTTCGACGGGTCCGTGACCGAAGCGGAGTCAGTCCCGGTGCCCCATACAGTGACCTCCGTCGGTCCATAGAGGTTCCAAAGTCGCCGGTGAGCCGACCAGTTCGCGTACACCTCGGGGACTGCGGACTCGCCGCCAATCATCAATAGCTTTAACGCCGGAAGCGGTCTGGGTGGGGCGGCCGCCAGAATGCTTGGCGGCAGCAGCGTCGCGGAAATACGCTCGCTCTCAAGAAGATCGATGAGCATCGATCCGGCAATCGGCTCTGCCGGACGGAGCACCAGAGTTGCGCCCCGCGTGAGCGCCAGGAAAATTTCAAAGATCGATGCATCAAAACTTGAGGACGAAAATTGAAGCACCCGGTCGGAAGCTCCAATGCCGAAAGGTTCCTGTGTTTCCTTGAGGTTGACCAGGGAACGGTGCTCAATGGCTACGCCCTTGGGGCGGCCTGTTGATCCTGAGGTGTAGATGATATAAGCAAGGTTTCTGGGGCTGACGTACGCGATGGGCGCGCTGATGGCTTTCCGGCGGATGTCTGGGACAGCACGGTCGAGTTCCAGGACACGAGCGCCCGCTGGCCAATCCGACTGGTTCTTCGCCGAATCCGTTACGATCAAAGTTGCTCCCGCATCTGCGGCGATATAAGCGGCGCGCGCCGGTGGTATCGTCGGATCAATGGGGACATAGACCGCGCCTGTCTTCATCAGTCCCAGCACCAGGGCCATCCAGTCGAGGGTGCGGTGCAGGTGCACGCACACTCGGGCTTCGGCGCGGATCCCGTACTCCTGCAGAAAATGTCCGAATTGGTTCGCCAGCGCGTCAAGTTCTGTGTACGTCCACCGCTGTTCGCCGGAGACCAGCGCGATTGCATCCGGTGTTTGCCGCACCTGTTCCTCGATCAACTGATGTGCGCACCGGTCCTGCGGATAATTCCTGGCTGTTGTGTTCCAGGTTGTCAAAACCTGCTCCCGCTCGGCGGGAGTCACGAGCCCATAGGTTGACAATCGTTGCGCTGGGTTTGCGACGGATGCGCTCAGGATCGCTATATAGTGGGCGACGAACCGTCGGACTGTCTCCGCATTAAACAGGTCAGTACTGTATTCAAAATTTCCACCCACCTGGTGGCCGGAATCCTCAAGGATCAAACTCAGGTCGGTGCGGGCGGTGGTCCAGTCGAATTCGAGGTTCTTGATCTGAAGTTTGGGCAAATTGAAGGCGGCTCTCCCGGCGTTCTGCACCACAAACAAGACCTGGCCAAACGCCTGGTAACTCAGGCTGGGAGGAACCTTGAGTTCGGAAACCAGTTTGTCCAGCGGTAGTTCCTGGTGCGAGTAGGTCACAAGTACGCGCTGGCGGACCCGTGCAACGAGGGTTGCGAAAGACGGGTCGTCACTGAGATCGGCCCGCAACGGCACAATGTTCGCGAAATTGCCGATCAACGGCTCAAGAGCAACTTCCGTCCGCCCGGACATCGGAGAGCCAATGACGAAGTCCGATTGTCCTGTATATCGTGCCAGCAGTATTTGAAACGCTGCCAGCAATATCATGAACGGTGTGGCGCGCTGCTGTTGTGCCGAGGATCGAATGGCCCGGACCAGAGATTCCGGAATTTCAATTCGCTCAATTGCGCCATGGTGCGTCGCCACCGCAGGTCTGGGATGATCGGTGGGTAGATTGAGCACGGTCGAAATTCCAGCCAGCTGATCTTTCCAGAAAGTAAACTCACGCGTGAGGGCTTCCGAAGTAAGGCGCTTCCGCTGGCCCTCTGCGAATGCGGAATAGCGTGTCGTGAGCCTGATCAGCGGCGAGGGGCGGCTTTCAGTGTATGCCGAATACAATCGAGAGACTTCATCGTGGAAGACCCCCACACTCCAGCCGTCAGCCACGATGTGATGAAAGATGATGAGCAATGCATGCTCGGCGGGAGCGATTTTGAATAACCCCAGGCGGAGCAGGGGGCCTTTTTCCAGATCGAACGGAGTGTCGAGTTCCTGGCGGATTCGGCGCCGCAGAGCGCTTTGCCGGGCTGAATCGTCCGCGCCGGCAATCTCCTCGACTTCCACTGTTACCGTGGATTGGTGGCAGACTCTCTGCACCGGGATCCCTTGGTCAAGATGGAATGTCGTCCGGAGAGATTCGTGCCGCCGAAGGACCGCTTTGACACTACGGCGAAATGCAGGCACGTCCAGCGTCCCGTTCAGGTGAAACAGCGAGGGGATGTGATACGCCGTTGAATTCGGATGCAGTTGCTGAAACAGCCATATGGCTTCCTGTGCCAGCGACAAGCGAAAGCATCGATCCGTCATCATAATCGCATGATCCCCTGGAATTTGGTTTGACCTCTTGCTTTGTGTCAGGGCACGTGTTTACTTGTGCCGAAAAGCTTTTATAGCATTTTAATTTTTAGTGTAGACCCAGTGTAGGCGAGACAAGTAACAGCCCCAACCATGCCCTTGGGTGGGATGGTTGCGAGAACCAGAGACTCTCGGTACCGCATTCCGATTCGTGTTCATTCGCGTTAATTCGTGGCTAAATCGTTTTTCGCTTTAGCCAGAACCGGCCATTGCGTTTTCTACA
>Ga0210400_10004551_pt1 | contig 12000 bp, 9 predicted proteins | sample IncBWH26MmetaG_FD_155456 | JGI IMG/M metagenome (GOLD analysis project Ga0210400, IMG submission 155456) | Forest soil microbial communities from Barre Woods Harvard Forest LTER site, Petersham, Massachusetts, United States - Inc-BW-H-26-M | ecosystem: Environmental > Terrestrial > Soil >...
GTGGTCTCTGCTGATCGTTGCATTGGGCGCTTTACTGACGCTGGGGGCTTGCAAGAAAAAAGCGACTCCGCCCCCGCCACCACCACCGCCGGCACCGCCGGCTCCAACCGCATCCATCTCAGTGAATCCGAATACCGTTCAGGCGGGGCAGTCCGCGTCACTGACGTGGCAGACCAGCAATGCGACCGATGTGTCGATTGACGGAATTGGCGCCGTGCAACCGAACGGATCGCAAAGCGTGACCCCGACGGATTCCACGACTTATCACCTCGTCGCCAAGGGAGCGGGTGGAAGCCAGGAAGCCACGGCACGGCTTACCGTAACTCAGCCGCCGCCACCGCCGCCGGCGCCAGCTCCGAACGTTACGGACGAGGACTTGTTTAGTCAGAACATTAAGGACATCTATTTCGACTACGACAAGGCCGACATTCGCGCCGACCAGCGGGCTTCCATCCAGGCCGACATGACGTTCCTCACGCAGCACACCAATATCAACATTACGATTGAAGGACACTGCGACGAGCGTGGCTCGACCGACTACAACCTGGCTCTGGGCGACCAGCGCGCCAGCGCGGTGAAGAACGAACTCACGACGGCGGGCATCAGCGCCAGCCGGATTAAGACCATCAGCTACGGCAAGGAAAAACCATTCTGCACAGAAAGCAACGAAGCTTGCTGGCAACAGAATCGCCGCGGCCATCTGGTCTATCAGAAGTAAAATCGCTATTCGGGGGACGCCGGCGGCGTCCCCCGCTTCGCTTTGGCCGTAAGGGCGCGCCGGTGTGCGCTTCGACGATTATGGGGGCTCTCCCCATTGCGTCTTCCGGTTCCGGCCCGGTCCTTTGTGTGTGGAATCCTCCCAGCCTGTGGGACAATCATGGCATCTAAGCTATTGTCGTATTCGGGGAAACCTCTATGAACAGACATCGTATTTCCGCGGTTCTCGCGTTCTTTCTCGTGCTCTCGCTGGCGGTAGGTCCGGTTTCGGGCGCGAGCAAAGAAATGGTGCAGTTGCAGACCCAGGTACAGCAACTACAGGAACAGATGACCGCCATGCAGCGCAGCTTCGACGAACGCATGGGCGTGATGAAAAATCTGGTGGAGCAGAATACCGATGCGGTGAATAAGGTGGCTTCGGCGCTGAATGGGCTGCAGACCACGCTGGCCAAGCAGCAGGGCGATGCCGGATCGAAGGTCGACCAGGTTTCCGGGCAGGTGCAGGCGCTGAACGACACCATGGACGAAATCAAGGTGCGCCTGGCCAAGGTCACCAAGCAGTTGGAAGATATGCAGGCGGCGCAGCAGAGCCTGGGGGCGCAGCAGGCCCAGCAGCAGGCGCAGCAACAGGCCATGGCAGCGGCTCCGCCGCCGGACGTGCTCTACAACAATGCGGTGCGGGATTACAACGGCGGCAAGAACGACCTGGCGCTGCAGGAGTGCTCGGACTACATCAAGTATTATCCCAACACCGATCTGGCGGGGAACTGCTATTTCTATCTGGGCGAGATTCAGTTCAAGCAGGCCAACTACCAGCAGGCGGCGCAGAGCTACGATCAGGTGCTGCAGAATTTTCCCAGCGGAAATAAAGCAGCGTCGGCGCAGCTGAAGAAAGGTTTCGCGCTGGTGGAACTGGGCAAGCAGGATGACGGCGTGAGCGAGCTACGACGCCTGATCCAACGCTATCCGCATTCGCCAGAGGCGCTGCAGGCGCGGGACAGGTTGCGCAAGCTGGGGGTTCCGACGATCGGGAAGTGACTTCTCGTTTGTACAGCGGATATCTCTCGCGCCGATCACTCTTGCGGGGGCTATACCATGCGGCGATGACGCCTGGAGGTGTGGCGCTTGACGGCTTTGTTGGCGCGATGACGCTTGACCCGAGAGGCGCGGTGATGGTGAGCTTTCACTGGAGTCAGCCGGGCGTGCGCCGATTCCGGCGACGCGAAGGCGAATGCACTGGACAAGACGGCGAGCAGCAGTACGAAAACGAAGCGCTTCATATACGCTTTTCCTCCTCGATCCCTTACGAACTTTTCATACTTTATCACTCTAGGATTGCGAGCGCGCAGGTACTAAACTAGGTTCGCCGGAATTATTACCCGAGGTTGAATCATGGCACACGAGTCGCGGGATCAGGATGCAGAGAAGGGCGCCACGGAAGTTGAGGATCATAAGGATCCGGGAAATGTGGGATTGCAGGAACAGATTGGGCATCGCGATCAGGATCCGATGTTGAAGGATGCGGACTCTGATTTTCCGGAGCCGGGGCAGAGTCCTGAACATAGCGGCGAGCCGGTGCGCAAGACTGCGTGAACACTTCAGTGGGAGTCACAACAGGTTCCTCACCGGGCTTTCTGCCCGGTTCGGAATGACAAACTGTTTTACCTAACAACTCAGACGTAAAGCCAGACTAGCGTAGTTCTTCCATTACCGCGTCCAGCACTTCCTTGCCCGGGCGCGTCATCGAATCAGGCAGCGTGGCCAGGGGTTGATCGACAACGTTCAGCATGTCGATGAAACTGGGCGCCTCGGGGTTCACGTAGAAAATGCCGGTGAGAACCTCTCCTTTGTCGTGGGCTTCGGTGAGGCGGCTCATGGCGCGAATCTTGTCGGTGGGGTCGAAATCTTCTTCCAGCTTGCGCAGGTGCAGGCGGGAGCCGTCGTGCATGGTGACTTCGACCGTCGTGCCGGGATCGTATTCCACGTCGATCTCTTCGAAGTGGGGAACGAAGCTGACGTCCTGCAAAGTTTCTTCGTGCTCCTTCACATATTTGTAGGACTTGGTTGAACCCTCGTGGTCGTTGAAGGTGACGCAAGGAGAAACAACGTCGAGCATGACGGTGCCTTTGTGCGCGATGGCTGCTTTGAGCATGGCGCCGAGTTGACGCTTGTCTCCGGAGAACGATCGGCCGACCAGAGTTGCGCCCAGTTGAATCGCAAGGGCGCACGTGTCGATGGGCGGAAGGTCGTTCAAGACGCCGGATTTCAACTTGGAACCGAGATCGGCGGTGGCCGAGAATTGGCCCTTGGTGAGGCCATAGACGCCGTTGTCCTCGATGATGTAGATGATCGGAAGATTGCGGCGCATGAGGTGGATGAACTGTCCGATTCCGATGGAAGCGGTGTCGCCGTCGCCGCTGACGCCGATGCAGACCAGGCGGCGGTTGGCGAGCAGGGCTCCGGTGGCGACCGACGGCATGCGACCGTGCACGGCGTTGAAGCTGTGCGAGCGATTCATGAAATACGCGGGAGTCTTCGAGGAGCAGCCGATGCCGCTGGGCTTGATGAGCAGTTCGGGCTGCACGCCCATCTCGTACATGGATTCGATGATGCGCTCGGAGATGGCGTTGTGGCCGCAGCCGGCGCAGAGCGTGGTCTTGCCTCCTTTGTAGTCCATGACGGTGAGGCCGATGCGGTTGGTTTTGGGCCCGGGGGCCGCTGCGCCAGGTTCGACGGTCGTGGTCGACATTTAATTGTCCTCCGATATTGCCAAAACGTAGATTCTCAAAACTCTCACCTTTGTTGCAGGGCCGCATCCGGTACATTTTCAATCAACCCAAAGATTACGTTGCGACCGCCTTCCGAATTCTTACAATTCTCATACAACCAGAACCCTTGAACTGTCTGCAATATGTAGTCGAGCGCCTGTCTCACCGTCACGTCGTGCAAATCCCCCAAGACTCTTGGAACTTCGGGCGCGAAAGCTGAGTGGTTCAGACTAAATCCAGGACCCCAGTCGCTTTCCGGCCCAATCTTGTGCTCTTTTCGGAACGCGATCACTTCGGGGGTCTTTAGGATCGTGACGATAGCGAACTTGATGCCGTGATATTCCCCCGTAAACTGCAGGTGGGGAATTCTTACATCGAGCAGATCACTCGGCACATCCTCCTCAATCATGCGTATTCTTCCGTCAGCGTCCTGGCTCACTCTCATTTCAGGATCATCTACGAAAAACATTTCGCGCAACAACTCCACTGCCGAACCTTGGGGGCCCGGCACCGCTCGAAGCTTGGGAAAATCCGGATAGTAGTTCTTAAAATCGCACACTCCCCAGTACTCAAGGGAACCCGATGCTTTCGCTTTGCTGAAAACGCCTCCTATCACCGCACGCCCGACGCTTGGATGTGTACCGCCTCTGTCTTGGCCGAGACACGACGCCAACAGAAAAAAAAGAGGCATCATCTTCAGCTTCAGCGCCGTACTAGCCGTTGCTCCGCCCATGGTTGTGCGAGTCACGACGGCCTATTTACCCTCCATGCTGGTCAGTTCGTCGGTGATGGACCGCGCGTCGAGCGGCAGGCCGGTGATGTGGGCGATGCTGCGTAGCCGCGGGATCAGTTCCGGCTTGAGATCGAGTTTGAGCAGGGTGAGCATTTGCGCGTCGCGATTTTGTTCGACGAGATAAATGCGGTCGTGCTGCTCGATGAATTCATGGACTTCACGGGTGAAAGGATAAGCGCGGAGACGCAGGTAGTCGGTCTCGATGGCGTATTCGTCGCGGAGTTGGTCGCGGCTTTCGGTGATGCCCCAGTGCGAGGTGCCGAAGCCGATGATGCCGATTTTGGCGTTGTTCCCTTTAGTGATCTCAGGCCGGGGAACGAAGGAGCGCGAGGTTTCGAACTTGCGGTTCAGGCGCTCCATGTTGTTTTCGAAGTCGTCGGCGCGCTCGCTGTATTGCGCTTTTTCGTTGTGCCCGCTGCCGCGGGAGAAATACGCCGCTGCGGGATGAATGGTCCCGGGCAGCGTGCGGTAGCCGATACCGTCTCCGTCGACATCTTTGTAGCGCGCGAATCCGCCAAGGCGGTCGAGGTCTTCCTTGCTGAGAACTTTTCCCCGATTGATCGGCGTAGTGGGATATTCGAAGGGATCGGACATCCAGTTGTTCATGCCGAGGTCGAGGTCGGACATGACGAAGACCAGCGTCTGGAAATGCTCGGCGAGGTTGAATGCTTCGGGCGCCATGCTGAAACATTCGGTGACGGAGCAGGGGAACAACATGATGTTCTTGGTGTCGCCGTGCGAGAGGAATGCGGTGGAAAGGATATCGCCCTGGGAAGTGCGCGTCGGCAGTCCGGTGGAGGGGCCGACGCGCTGGATGTCCCAGATCACGCCGGGGACTTCGACGTAGTATGCGAGTCCGGCGAACTCCGCCATCAGCGAGATGCCAGGGCCAGCGGTCGCTGTCATGCTGCGCGCGCCCGCCCAGCCTGCGCCGATGACCATTCCGATGGCGGCGAGTTCGTCCTCGGCCTGCACAATGGCGAAGGTGGCCTTGCCGTCGGGGCCGATGCGGTACTCCTTCATGTACTCGATCATGGTTTCGACCAGCGAGGACGAGGGCGTGATGGGATACCAGGTGACGACGGTGCATCCGGCAAACATGCAGCCGAGAGCGGCGGCGGAGTTGCCGTCGATGATAATCTTGCCCGCGGTGGCGTTCATGCGCTCGATGTAGAACGCGCCGCGCTTCTGCAGGTTGGCCTTGGCGTAGTCGAAGCCAGCTTGCGCCGCGGACAGATTCAGATTTGCCGCTTTCACTTTCTTCGCGAACTGTTTGCGGATGGCCTTCTCGACCTCACCCATTTCGATGGTGAGCAGGCTGGCGACCACGCCGACATACACCATGTTCTTAACAAGTTTGCGCAGCTTGGCTTCCGGGCATACGGCTGCTACCAGTTTGTCGTAGGGAACCGAGTAAAAAATCAGATCATCCCGCAGCTTGTGCAACGCGAGAGGCTCGTCGTAGAGGACTGCGGCACCGGGAGCCAGCGACATCGTGTCTTCGACCGCGGTCTCGGGATTCATGGCCACCAGGAAATCGATTTCCTTCTTACGGCCGATGTAGCCGTTTTTGTTGGCGCGAATCGTGTACCACGTGGGAAGTCCAGCGATGTTCGAGGGGAACATATTCTTGCCGGAGACCGGTACGCCCATCTGGAAAATGCTGCGCAGCAGAACTGTATTTGAACTCTGCGAGCCGGAACCGTTGACCGTCGCGACCTGAATGCTCATGTCGTTGACGATGCGCTTGCGCCCCACGCCGCCAGAGGATTCCTGGGGCGTGATATCCGTCGTAGCCATCCCAACACCTTCCTTCAGTCAGCGGGCTGAATCGTTTTGCCCGTAAGTTATGGATTGCACAGGAGGAAACATTCCATTATAGCGGCGGATGGGCCGCTCCGTCGCGCCAAATCGCCCGCCTGTGGCCCAAGGGGAACCTGTCTTGGAACTGTGTGTCATCCCGAGCAGCGCGAGGGACCTGGGTGTTTGCTGGAGCCAGCTGCGCAGCACCCACAAGCAACAACCCAGGTCGCTCGCGTTGCTCGGGATGACAATCTGTCAGACGACAATCTGGGATATGAGCTAAGCTCCGGCGGACTCACTATTACGTCTCGTAGAACTGGGCCATGTTGCGGAACTTATTATATCGTGACACGAGCAATTCAGCAGGAGGGAGTTTTTTCAGTTCTGCGTAATGTTTCTGCAGGGTGACATCGAGCAGGTTGGCGGCTGCCTCGTGATCGCGATGGGCTCCGCCCTCGGGCTCGGGGACGATGCCGTCGATGCAGCCGAGTTCGCTGAGGTCGGTGGCAGTGATGCGCATGGCCTCGGCGGCGAGTTCCTTCTTGGTGGCATCGCGCCACATGATGGCGGCGCAGCCTTCCGGAGAGATGACGGAATAAATCGAGTTCTCCATCATTAATACACGATCGGCGACGGCGATTGCGAGCGCCCCGCCGCTGCCGCCGACGCCAATCACAGTTGCGATGATGGGGACTTCAAGCCGCGCCATTTCGCGGAGATTGTAGGCGATGGCCTCGGCCTGACCGCGCTCTTCGGCGTGGATGCCGGGATAGGCGCCATCGGTATCGACCAGCGTGAAGATCGGACGGCGAAACTTTTCGGCAACCTGCATCACGCGGATTGCCTTGCGATAGCCCTCGGGATGCGGCGTGCCGAAATTGCGGTGCACCCGCTGCTTCATGTCGCGCCCTTTTTGCGTGGCGACGACCAGGACTTCGTCGCCGTGGAACCGGGCCATGCCGCAAATGATGGCGGCGTCGTCGCCGAAGCTGCGGTCGCCGTGAATTTCGCTGAAATCGGTGAAGATGCGCTCGATGTAGTCGAGCGACTGTGGGCGCTGCGGATGGCGCGCCAGTTCGGTCTTTTGCCAGGCGGTGGGTGGCGTGTTCATTTCTCGCCGCAGCGCATCGATGCGATCCTGCAGTTTGGCGATCTGGCGGCGAGTGGCGTCGTCGGCGCCGGGAGACTCCAGTTCGGCGACCTGGCGTTCGATCTGTTCGAGTTCCTGCTGCGCTTTTTCGGAAGGTGCCATGCTTTGCAATTATTCAAACGTCAAGATGCTATTTCGTCCACACAACTGTTCAACCCGCGCAATGAATGCACGATCCGGCACAACATTATAGCCTTTCACCTCCATCACTACCATGAAGTCGCTTTCGCGTTCCAGATTGAATAAAACCTTGGCCTCTCCTTTGCGCTCAAGAAACAAGGCGTGAAGGTCGTCCACTGTTGAGGGACTGCAAGATTCCAGCATCAGACGGATGCGAACGGCACTGGGGAGAACGACCTTCGCTTCTTCGAGCGGCTGAATTTCCGCGGCGGTGATTTTTGGATTGTTGCCTTCTTCGATGCGCACTCCGGCTTTCACAAGAACGGGGACCTCGAGCTTCACTTTGTCGCCGATGCGTTTGTAGGCTTCGGGGAAGACGATCATGTCGATCGATCCGGACATGTCCTCGAGCGTGGCCTGGGCATAGAAATCGCCGCGCTTCGATTTAAGAACGCGCACGTTGCCGATGATTCCGGCGGTGACGATGGTTTCGTCTTTGCCGGTGGATTTCGTCATGGCGGCAATTTCTTCGACGCTGAGCGCGCGCAGGTCGGTCAGCTTGTCTTTGTATTTTTGCAGGGGATGGCCGCTGATGAAGAAGCCGAGAATTTCTTTTTCGGCGGTGAGGCGAGTGTGCTCGTCCCAGTCGGGAACGTTGGGAAGCTTGTCATTGTGCGACTCGGCATCTTCCTGCTGGAAGATGCCAAACAGGCCGTGCTGGCCGGATTCGGCGTCGCGCTGGGCTTTCTGAGCTTGCTCCATGGCTTTGTCGAGGACGGCGATGAGTTGAGCGCGGCGGCCCATGGAATCCATGGCGCCGCTCTTGATCAGGGATTCGAGGACGCGTTTATTAAGCAGGCGAAGATCGACGTTTTCGCAGAATTCGAAGATGGATTTGAAGCGGCCGAGTTTCTTGCGGGCGGCGACGATCGATTCGATGGCGTTGCCGCCGACGTTTTTCACAGCGGCCAGGCCGAAGCGGATCGATTCGCCGTGCGGCGTGAAGTTGGCGTCGGAGACGTTGATGTCGGGGGCCTCGACGGCGATGCCCATCTCGCGGCATTCGTTGATGTACTTCACCACGTCGTCGGTTGAGCCGGTCACCGAAGTCAGCAGGGCGGCCATGAACTCGACGGGATAGTGCGTCTTCAAGTACGCCGTGTGATACGCCAGCAGGGCGTAGGCGGCGGAGTGCGACTTGTTGAAGCCGTATCCGGCGAACTGGGCCATGAGGTCGAAAATCTTTTCGATCTTTCTCGCCGGGAATTTTTGCCGCGCAGCGCCTTCCACGAAGCGCTCGCGCTGCTGCGCCATTTCCTCGGCTTTTTTCTTGCCCATGGCGCGGCGGAGCAGATCGGCTTCACCGAGCGAGTAGCCGGCCAGGCGGTTGGCGATCTGCATGACTTGTTCCTGATAGACGATCACGCCCAGCGTTTCCTGAAGAATTTCCTGCAGTTCCGGCAACTCGTATTCGACTTTCTTGCGGCCATGTTTGCGGTCGATGAAATCGTCAATCATTCCGCCCTGGATCGGACCGGGGCGGTAGAGCGCGTTGAGCGCGGTGAGATCTTCGATGGAACTGGGTTGATATTTGCGCAGCACATCGCGCATGCCGTTCGATTCAAACTGGAAGACGCCGGAGGTCAGGCCTTTGTGGAAGACTTTCTTGTAAGTGTCATCGTCTTCCAGCGGAATCTGCTCCAGCGTGATGGCCATGCCGCGGGTTTGCGCGATCAGTTTCAGCGCGTCGGTGAGGATGGTGAGCGTGGTCAGGCCGAGGAAGTCCATCTTCAGCAGGCCCAACTTGTCGATCGCCACCATGTCGAAGGCAGTCACGATTTCGTCGTTCTTGGTGCGATGCAGCGGGACGAGGTCGGTGAGCGGACGCGGGGAAATCACCACACCGGCGGCATGAACGCCGGAATTGCGGACCATGCCTTCGAGTCGCTTAGCGGTCTCGAACAGTTCGCGAATCTGGCCGTCTTTTTCGATGGCTTCGCGCAGTTGCGCGGAGTCGGCGATGGCCTGCTCCAGCGTGATGTTGAGCTGGGTGGGGACCATCTTGGCGATGCGGTCGACGTCGGCGTAGGGGATGTCCATGGCGCGGCCAACGTCTTTGATGGCGGCTTTGGCGGCCATGGTGCCGAAGGTAATGATCTGGGCGACGTTGTCGCGGCCGTATTTTTGCGTGACGTATTGAATGACTTCGCCGCGCCGGTTCATGCAGAAATCGATGTCGATGTCGGGCATGGACACGCGCTCGGGATTCAGAAAGCGCTCGAAGAGAAGTTCATGCTGCAGCGGATCGATGTCGGTAATTTTGAGCGCATAGGAGACCAGCGATCCGGCGGCCGATCCGCGGCCTGGGCCGACGGGGATGTCGCGCTCGCGGGCGTAGCGGATGAAATCCCAGACGATGAGGAAATATCCCGGGAACTGCATCTGCTGGATGATGGCGAGTTCGCGCTCCAGGCGCTGCTCGTAGTCGGCGATGGAGTGCTTCAGCTTGCCTTGCTCGTGCAACGGCCGCAGGGCTTCGAGGCGGCGCGCGAAGCCTTCGCGGGCGACGTGAACAAAATAACTGTCGATGGTATAGCCGGGCGGGACTTCGAACTGCGGAAACGGATTCGCGATTTTTTCCAGACGCAGACTGCAGCGCTCGGCGATGTCGAGCGTGCGCGTGAGCACCTGCGGAGAATCCTTGAAGACGCGGTGCATCTCGTCGTGGTTCTTGACGAAGAACTGGTTGCCGTCGAACTTCATGCGGGCGGTGTCGTGAATCGACTTGCCCATCTGAATGCAGAGCATCACGTCCTGGGCGTGGGCGTCGTCTTCGCAAAGGTAGTGGCTGTCGTTGGTGGCGACCAGCGGCAGGCCGAGATCTTTTTCGAGCTGAAAGAGGCCGGGATGGATGCGGTGTTCCATGGCGAGGCCCTGATCCTGAATCTCAAGGAAGAAATTTTCTTTGCCGAAAATGTCGGTGAAAGTTCCGGCGGCGGCGCGAGCAGCGTCATAGTTGCCTTCGGTGAGGCGCTCGGCGACTTCACCTTTCAGGCATCCGGAGAGCCCGATCAGGCCGCGGGAATGCTCGGCGAGAAATTTCTTGCTGACGCGCGGCTTGTAATAAAAGCCGTGCAGCGACGCCTCGGACGTGATCTTGACCAGGTTGCGGTAGCCTTCTTCGTTTTCGGCGAGCACGAGCAGGTGGTTGTAGGTGTCACCTTCGGGCGCGGCGCGGTGGTCGTCTTTCTTGCAGATGTAAAGTTCGCAGCCGACGATTGGCTTCACGCCCGCATGCTTGGCCGCGTTGACGAAGTGGACCGCGCCAAAAATGTTGCCGTGGTCGGTCATGGCCACGGCGGGCATCCCCATCTCTTTCACGCGCTGGCACAGTTTTTCGACGTCACAAGCGCCGTCGAGCATGGAGTAGTCGGTGTGGAGATGCAGGTGGACGAATTGAGACATGGGCTCGGTAGGGTTAGTCTACCGCAACCGGGACGGAGGAAAACGGGTCGGTTCTGTGGTTTTCGTGCTCTGGACCCCGCGATAGTGGTTGTCGATGAGTTGATGGCGAGGTTATGCCGATTGACTACCTTGAGGTATCAGTCTTGCGGTTCCTACAATCTGGAGCAACCTGCTTTTTCCACTCGTTCATACCCTTGAATGGTGAGTCAGAGAAAAGCGGGGCGAAGAACTCCAATGCCGCACTTGGCCGGCGCGCAACTCCGACCGTATACTCCGGATGCTCGGGTTTAGTGTTCGCGCTTAATTCAACGATTACGGAGTATCTCGGCCACTTCTTCGCTGGATAAAACCGTCCCAACGTGAGCTCCTTGAGAGGTTCAGTCTCTGTGGAGAGATCGTCCGTCACATAGGTCTCAAGCCCACTGAAAATTGGGTCGCCTACCTTTCGTCCGGTGACCGCGGCGGTGCAAACAAGTTCTAACTCCCTGGTCGAGGGATTCACGCGTTTTAGTGCGGGACGCTTGGCCGCGGCACGCATCATCTCGATCTTACTCGCTACTGCGTCTTCCGCCGCTCTTTTCGACTTGTCAGACCACTCGCTCGCCCCCGGCTGAGTCGTCTGCGCGTGCGCCGGGATCGTCAGTACCGCCAAGACAACCGACCTTAGGAAAAGCTTCATTGAACTGGCTCCTCACGGCGATTTGGTGAAGGCAGCCATTATGGGATTCCCTGAGGGATGTGGCAATGCACAACGGATAAACAGTAAGTCATTCGCCAAGTGGCTTAGATATCAGTCGGTTGCATTAAGATGTCATCTCAATGAGAAAGCTAGGCGACGAAACCAAGCCGTAGCGCTCAAACCGCCGAAGAGTCAGGGAGGAAACCTTCTAGCTTAAGCCCGCAGCCGCCGCGTGGGCTTTTTGCAGCAGCTTGCGCGCCTGGGTGATGAGTTCGGCCACTTCGAAAGGCTTCACCAGGTAGGGGACATTATTTTGCTGCAGGAAGGCGCGCTCGTCGCTGGGGCTGTTGGAGAACGTGAACAGGATGTGGCCTTCCATGCCGGGGCAATTTTCTTTGAGCCACTGGTAGCTCTCATTGGCGTTCCAGTGGCCGGGCATTTTGCCGTTCATGATGACGGCGTCAAAATGTTCGGAGAGCAGGCGAGTCTTCACATCCTCGCTGGA
>Ga0210400_10004552_pt1 | contig 11998 bp, 5 predicted proteins | sample IncBWH26MmetaG_FD_155456 | JGI IMG/M metagenome (GOLD analysis project Ga0210400, IMG submission 155456) | Forest soil microbial communities from Barre Woods Harvard Forest LTER site, Petersham, Massachusetts, United States - Inc-BW-H-26-M | ecosystem: Environmental > Terrestrial > Soil >...
GACCCGGTAGTGGTGCTGACATATGCGGCCGCGGTCACGACGAGGATCCGCCTCGGCGCGTCGGTCGTCGTGTTGCCGGTGCATAATCCGATCCATGTCGCGCACCAATGGGCAACCCTGGATTACGTCAGCGGCGGCCGGGCAATCCTCGGCGTGGGGCTCGGCCGGGATCATCATTACGAGCAGTTTCAGACCTCGACGGAGGGCCGGGTGCGTCGCTTCCGCGAAGCGGTCGAGCTGATCAAGGCGCTGTGGACCGAGCCGCGGGTCGACTATTCGGGCCGCATCTTCCGGCTCGCAGGCGGCACAATGGCGCCGAAGCCGGTGCAGAAACCGCACCCGCCGATCTGGATGGGCGTCGGGCACCCGGATGCGCTGCGCCGTACCGCGGCGATTGCCGATGGCTGGATGGGCTCGGGCGGGTCGAGTAATGCCGGCTTTGTCCGATCCGTGCCGATATTGCGCGAGGCGTTGGAGAGGGCAGGGCGCGATTCAGCCAATTTTCCGATCTCGAAGCGGGTGTTTCTATCGGTCGACGAGCGGCCGGAGGTCGCGCGCGCCAAGCTGCACCGCTGGTTCACCGTCGTGTACCGCAATCCCGAAGGGACCGACGCCTCGGGTATCCACGGCACGCCCGACCAGGTCCGGGCGCGATTGGAGGAACTCGTTGCCGCCGGCGCCAACCACCTCCTGCTCAACCCCGTCTCCCGCTACGAGGAGCAGCTGGAGGCGCTGGCCGCAGTGTCAGACCTCGGTTAAGCGACCCTTTTTCGTCGCCCCCGCGGAAGCGGGGGGCCAGGGCAACCGCTGGAATTCCGGCCCCTGGATTCCCGCTTTGCGCGGGAATGACGAAGATTAGAGCCATCAAGAAAGGCAATGCATGACGTCAGCACAATCCGACCCGGTGAAACAGCAGGTCGCCGCCCATTGGGGGCGGCGGGCGGCGCATTTCGACGAGGATTTCGGGCACAGTATCCGCACTGCTGCGGAACGCACCGCCTGGGACCGTATTTTCAGTCTCGTGCTGGCGGGGCAGAGCGCGCTCGACGCGCTCGATGCGGGCTGCGGCACGGGGTTTCTGAGCCTCGAGCTCGCTTCCCGTGGGCACCGGGTTACCGGCATCGATTTTGCGCCCGCGATGCTCGCCGAAGCGCGCCGCAAGGCGGGCGAGCAGGGTTCTGCCATCCGTTTCCAAGAGGCCGATGCCGAGCAGCTGCCGTTTCCATCGGGAAGCTTCGATCTCGTTGTCAGCCGGCATGTGCTGTGGACCCTGCCACATCCCGAAGTGGCGATGGACGAGTGGATTCGCGTGCTGCGGCCGGGCGGGCGGCTCGCGGTCATCGACGGGCAGTTCGACCCCGGCTTCTTGACGCACCAGAGGGAGAATGCCCGCACCAGCGCGGAGTACGCAGAGATCGGGGGTCGGCTGCCGTTTCTCGGCGGACGCCCGCGCGAGGAAATCGAAGCCCTGTTCCAGGCGCGCGGCCTCGTCAATGTCGGCAGCGACCCGGTGGCCGATCTGGTCGAGGCGCAGGCGCAACGCATGGTCGAGGACGGAAGGGAGCGGCAGACGCGCGTGCGCTACGTGGCCTGGGGCGAGGTTGCGCGCTGAGTGTCCGGGCATGCTGCTCCGCGTCCGCTCGATTACCGATTTGGCGCTGCGAATCAACGGCTATGAGCTGGTGGACCCGGAGGAATGCGACCTGCCCGGCTTCATGGCCGGGGCGCATATATCGGTGCGGGTCGGCGACGGGCCGGTGCGCGACTTCTCGCTGCACAACGATCCGGCCGAACGCGCGCGCTATTGCATCGCCGTGCTGCGGGAGCCGGAGGGGCAGGGCTCGCGCGAATGGCATGAGCACGTGCGCGTCGGCGAAATCGTCGAGGCTTCGGCGCCGCGCAACAACTTCCCGCTGGCCGCCAAGGCGGAGCACCATCTCCTGATCGCCGGCGGCATCGGCATCACCCCGATCATGTCGATGATTGCGGAATTGCGCCGGCACCGCGCCGATTTCCGTCTGCACTACTGCACCCGTTCGCCCGAAGAGACGGCGTTCCTCGACGATCTCGCAATCCTCGCCGCGCAAGGGCGAGTACGGTTCCACCACGACGGAGGCGATCCGGCAAAGGGGCTCGATCTCGCTGCGGCATTGCGCGAATACCGTACCGGCACCCACCTCTATTACTGCGGCCCTGCCGGCATGATGCGGGCAGCCGAAGCGGCCTCCCAGCACTGGCCGCCGGGGACGGTGCATTGCGAGTATTTCGCCGGGCCGAAAGCCGTGCCGCCGATGCTGCCAGCATAACGGAGTCACAAATGAAGAAGACAATCAAAGCGAGCACAGCGATCCGGGCGAGCAAGCGCAAAGCCAAGCTGAAGGCGAAGCACCGCCGACAGCGAGCGCGCGCGACCGCCTAGGCATTAAGATGCGCTCCGCAGTAAATCCGGTGGGGGCCGCCGGTGGTGCGCACCTTTGACACGTTCGGGCACGATCAGCCGATCTACAGACGGCGGCAAGCCGCGCCGCGGCGGACATATCGATCTACCCCGGGAGCGCGGCTGAGATACTTCGGCGTCCCTACAGGCGTTGGGGGTCGATCGAGATCGAAGCCGGAAGGTCGCTGCCGACGAAAATCGGGTGCAGGACGTGCGACTGAAAACGCCACAGCCGGTCTTCGCCGAGCACGCATTGGGCTTCGAAATCGGCAACCATGGCGGGCGGTCTTGCCCACTGAAAGGGTGGGCGGCCGTCAGCGCGGTAGAGGCTCATCACTCCAACCGACCATGCGCAATGCGCATCGTCGCGGAGTACCCGAAGATTGCCGACCAGGTGACGCGTGGTGGTGGTGCCGTGCTGTCGCCGCCGAGCATAGAAGGCACGGATCTTTTCCGCTCCTTCGAACCGGTTGTTGCCGACCGCAAAGAGCGCCTCCGGCAAATAAAACTCGTGCGCCCGGCTACCGCCGTTGTGATCGACGTCCGCCCAGTAGTTGGTCATCTGCCGATTGAGCGCATACCACAGCGGCAGATCATCGGTGTCCAGCATTTGCCCTTGGTTCCTCCCAGGGATGAGCTGACCTCTCCCGGATTCCTGGCGGGGTGAGTGTCGCACATGGTTTTTCCTAGCCCTCCTTGCGCCGGTTCGCGCCCGGCGTCAATCGGCGCGGCGTCCCCAGGCGCTTCGCGGCAATGAACAGCGCCCAGGGGATCCGGTCGCGCCACAGTCACCAAATTCGGCAACTGAACGTCTGCAGTTGGAAATCTTTCGAAACGAGCTAACATCGTCGCAGTAAAAGCAAGGCGAGCGGCCCGCATGTCGACCTCCGATGCGAACAGCTTCTCAGGCTCGCCCGTCTTGCGCTCTCGTGAACAGGGCGAAATCGCCCTGTCGGCGATCATCTGCACCTACAACCGCTACGAGTTGTTGCCGGGGGCGATCGATTCGCTAGTAGAGCAGGACGTTCCGGCGGGCTTGCTCGAGCTTATCGTAGTCGACAACTCGCCGGATCAAGCTGGTGCTGCGCGCTTCGCACAGCGCTATGCCGGCTTGTCCAATCTCACCTACCTTGTCGAACCTAAGCCGGGACTTTCCAATGCGCGCAACAGAGGCACGGCGGCCGCGCTTGGCCGTATCGTCGCCTTCATCGATGACGACGCACGCGCTTGCCAATCCTGGGCGCGAGAACTGCTGCACGCTCATACTGCATTCGACGGCCGGGCGGGGATCGTGGGCGGCCCGATCGTGCCGCGCTGGACAGACGAAAAACCGCCGTGGATGGGCAAGCCGTTGCTCGGCTACCTCTCGCTCGTCGATTTGGGCCACGAGCTGCGGGAGCTGTCCGCCGGAGAATGGCTTGCCGGGTGCAACATTTCGTTCGACAGGGCGTCGCTGATTACCGCAGGCGGTTTCTCAACGAGGCTCGGCCGCATGGGCTCGGGGTCGACGCTGCTGTCGAACGACGAGATGGAGGTGAGCGAGCGCGTGAGGGCGATGGGCAAGCTGGCAATATATGCGCCCAAAGCCGTGGTCGAGCACGTCATCCCGCCGGAGCGGATGACGCAGAGCTGGTTTCGTCGCCGTGCCGCGTGGCAAGCGGTCTCGGACTTGCTGAGCGAACCGGAACTTGCGCCTGCCCTTGCGGAAATAGCATTGCGAAGACTGTCGCGCAGAAACCACGAAAGCCAGCCATTTGGCTCTATCCGAAGCGCCGCGGCGCTCAAGCGAGACATGGACCTCGCTTACAGCCTGGTAATTGTCGCTCTCTGTGGCGGCGTCGAGCCGGAGCAGCCCCGCGCCGGCGCTGGTTTGGTGCGTACCGCAGTCGACAAGATTGGGCAGGCATTCCGCCGACGCCTTACTTTGCGCTCCGCTGACCGCACGGGTCGACCCGCCCTTTCGCCGCTTGCTCTGAGCGCACAGGAACTGCGTCACTTATATTCTAGAACGCACCACCCGCGAAAGGCGGGAGCTATAATAGTAGCCCCTCCTTGGCCGAACACAGGAAGTTCAAATATCTTTTCCGCACAAGCTGCTGCACACAAAAAATTTGGCCATGAAAGTTTGCTTGTCCTTGGACCTCTACATATTTCTTCTAAACACTCCGAAGAGATAAATGAAATAAAAGCCGATATGCATTATGACGGCATATCGAGCGTTGTATACGGCGTAACTTATGACACCAGGCGGCCGTATTTGAGTAGATCATTTATGGACTGGGTTTTAGCCGGGCGTGACGATTCTCTTGCTGTCGATGCAAGATATGCTGCTCGTAGTGGGTGGCGAGCCGGTATTTTAGATTTCATCGATAGCCATCAGGTCGATGTCATCCATGTGAATCATGCATTCGAGATGCTGCTTGCCATCCGCATTCGAGAGCTGATATTTCGACGAACCGGCAGGACACCGCGCCTAATATGCGACACGCATGATGTACAAGCGAAAACTTACGCAAAGAGAGCTTCAGAAAATCCGTTTAGTGGGCGACAGGAGAGATATTCTAAGCTACTTGAATCAGAACTTTCACTGTATCGAAATGCGGATATATTGGTCCACTGTTCGACATACGATAAAGAGTTCTTTGAGCGTAAATTACCTATGTCCAAACATCAATTGATTGTCCCGTGTCTCAATCCTCAACATGAGGAATCATTGAGGCAGATTAGAGGGAACGCCTACCTTAATCAATTTGATTTTGTTTATGTGGGAAACAATAATTTTGCTAATTTCATCGCAATGAAATGGCTGCTTACCGAAGTTTTGCCTCTCTTGAATGGACCGCCGCTGCGACTTGCGATAGTTGGGCGTATCAAAGAGCTTATGCGTCACATGGATCGATCTTTATACGAAAGGTACAAACATTATTTTGTCGGTATCGTTCCAGACGTTGGGATTTACTATTCCGTTTCAACAGCAGTTCTAGCGCCTTCCCTTTTGGGAACTGGGTGTTCTTTAAAGTTCATTGAGGCTCTCTGTGCAGGGAAGACAGTTATCGCTACCCCGGACTCGCTTAGAGGCCTTCCTGATCAGGTACAAGCACGTTGTGCTGAGTTTGTTCGGGACACCCCTCGACAATTCGCCGAGGCCATGATGATGACGCTCACGCCCGGCCGTGGTGACAGCCATAAAACAGAATCAATTTACGACGACTACTTTCATAGTAAACATTACGTGAGTAGAATGAATGATCTGTTCACGGAAATTCTTCAATGAGGCGAGAATTACCCCTACGGCCAGGGCGGTCGATCGCCATGATAGAGCTGCATAGCGCGATGGCGGCCATATGGCGTCGGCGCCTATATGCCCGGGACCAAGTGGCGGAGCGAAGCATCGGGCGAAGGAGGACCGCAATCGCAACATGATTGTCGGTGGCCGCGATGGCGCCGGGCGGACACGGATCAAGGCAGCGGCGGCCCCCGTGTCACCGGCGGCTGCGCTTCCGCGCCATTATGCCACAGGAATTTGACACCGCGAGCCCGAGGGCCATTTGGCCGAAGACGGTGCAGTCGGCCGGTAAGCGGTTGATGCGGAAATTAACCCAGAGTTAAAGCGAGTCGCGTCCTCGCCAATCTTGTGCATATTATGGCACTTGCGCCGAACCGCGCGCTGGCGCGGTGATCTTTGCGCCAACAGCTTTGGGTGAAGAGCATACGCAATGACATTGCCTGAGAGACAGGGGCTCTACGACCCGCGCAACGAGCATGATTCGTGCGGCATCGGCTTCGTCGCCAACATCAAGGGGCGAAAATCGCACGACATCATCACGCGCGGCTTGCAGATCCTGGTCAATCTCGACCATCGCGGCGCGGTCGGGGCCGACCCGCTGGTCGGCGACGGCGCCGGCTGCCTCATTCAGATGCCCGACGCGCTGCTGCGCGATTGGGCGACGCAACAGGGTCTGGCGCTTCCGGAGCCCGGCCATTACGCCGTCGCGATGTGTTTTCTGCCGTGGGACGAACGGGCGCGCGCCATCGCGGTCGACCATGTCGAGGGGTACATCAAGGCCGAGGGACAGAGATTGATCGGCTGGCGCGATGTGCCGACCGACACAACCGGACTCGGGGCAACCGTCGTCGGAACCATGCCGTGGATCAGCCAGGCGATCGTCGCCCGGAGCCCGGAGATCGCCGACCAGGATGCCTTCGAGCGCAAGATTCTGACGATCCGCAAGCAGGCCCTCAATACCGTCGCGGCACTGGCCGAGTACCACGGCATGGCGGCGTTGCGGGACCTATACATGCCGTCCTTCTCGACCCGCACCCTGGTGTACAAGGGCCTGCTGCTTGCCCCGCAGGTCGGAAGCTTTTACGAGGACCTGCGCGACCCGCTGACGGTTTCGGCGCTCGCCCTGGTGCATCAGCGCTTTTCGACCAACACCTTCCCGTCCTGGCGGCTCGCGCACCCCTACCGGTTTCTGTGCCACAACGGCGAGATCAACACGGTGCGCGGCAACGTCAATTGGATGGCAGCGCGCCGGCAAGCGATGACTTCCGAGCTTTTGGGGCCGGACCTCGCCAAGATGGTGCCATTGATCGGTCCGGGCCAATCCGACACCGCCTGCATAGACAACGCCCTCGAGCTGCTCGTCATCGGCGGCGGCTACTCGCTCGCTCATGCGATGATGATGCTGATCCCTGAGGCCTGGGCCGGCAACCCTCTGATGGACCCGCAGCGGCGGGCATTCTATGAGTATCACGCCGCGCTGATGGAGCCGTGGGACGGACCGGCGGCGATCGCCTTTACCGACGGGCGTCAGATCGGCGCCACCCTCGACCGCAACGGCCTGCGGCCGGCGCGCTACATCATCACCGACGACGACCATCTGATCATGGCCTCGGAGGCCGGGGTATTGCCGGTCCCGGAGGAAAAGATCTTCCGCAAGTGGCGGCTCCAGCCGGGCAAGATGCTGCTGATCGACTTCGAAGAGGGCCGCATCGTCGACGATGACGAGATCAAGCGCAAACTGGCCGCCGAGCATCCTTATGCGGCCTGGCTCGAAGCGACCCAGTTCAACTTGTCGGACTTGCCTGATCTGGCGGAGGAGCATCGAGAGGAGTTCGCTCGGGCTACCGTACCGACGCGCCCCAACGACCCGACGGTGCAGCTCAAACAGCAGCAGGCTTTCGGCTATACGCAGGAGGACATTCAGTTCTTCCTCGAGCCGATGGCGCGCGATGCGGACGACCCGGTCGGCTCGATGGGCACCGATACGCCGATCGCCGCGTTGTCGAGCAAGCCCAAGCTGCTATACAATTACTTCAAGCAGAACTTCGCGCAGGTCACTAATCCGCCGATCGATCCGATCCGCGAGCAACTGGTGATGTCGCTGGTCTCGATGATCGGCCCGCGGCCGAACCTGCTGGGGCACGAGGCCGGCTCGCATTACCGGCTGGAAGTAACGCAGCCGATCCTGACCAACGGCGACCTGAAGAAGATCCACGCGATCGAAAAGCTGGTCAGCGCGTTTCGCACCGACACGCTCGACGCAACTTGGCCGGCCGCGGAGGGGGCGGACGGAATGGCGCCGGCGCTCGACCGCCTCTGTCGCGAGGCGACGGAGGCGGTGCTCGCGGGCCACAACATCCTGATCCTGTCCGACCGAGCGGCCTCGGCCGAACAGGTGCCGATCCCGGCTTTGCTCGCCACATCGGCGGTGCATCATCACTTGATCCGCCAAGGCCTGCGGACGAGCACCGGCATTGTCGTCGAGACCGGTGAGGCGCGCGAGGTCCACCATTTCTGCGCGCTTGCCGGTTACGGCGCGGAGGCGATCAACCCCTATCTCGCCTTTGCAACCCTCGATCAGATGCGTGTCGAGAGCGATCTGCCGCTCAGCGCCGAGCAGGTCCAGAAGAACTACATCAAGGCGGTCGGTAAGGGGATCCTCAAAGTCATCTCCAAGATGGGGATCTCGACCTACCAGTCATATTGCGGGGCGCAGATCTTTGACGCCGTCGGTCTCGCCAGCGATTTTGTCGAGAAATACTTCACAGGCACGGCGACGACGATCGAAGGCGTGGGTTTGCGCGAGATCGCGCAGGAAGCGGTGGCGCGGCACAAGTACGCTTATGGCGACAACCCGCTCTACGAGGACATGCTCGATCTCGGCGGCGATTACGCGTTTCGCTTGCGCGGCGAGGACCATGCCTGGACGCCCCATTCGGTTGCCAAATTGCAGCATGCAGTGCGCGGCAACTCACTCGCCGATTACCGGGCCTTTGCGGCGACGATCAACGATCAGAGCGAACGGCACCTGACGATCCGCGGATTGATGTCGTTCAAGCTGGCCGATGAACCGGCGCCGCTCGACGAGGTCGAGCCGGCGAGCGAGATCGTCAAGCGGTTCGCAACCGGCGCGATGAGCTTCGGATCGATTAGCCGCGAGGCCCATACGACATTGGCGATTGCGATGAACCGCATCGGCGGCAAGTCCAATACCGGCGAGGGCGGCGAGGAGGCGCAGCGCTTCAAGCCGCTACCCAATGGCGACTCGATGCGTTCGGCGATCAAGCAGGTCGCCTCCGGCCGTTTCGGCGTCACGGCCGAGTACCTCGTCAACGCCGACGACCTGCAGATCAAGATGGCGCAGGGCGCCAAGCCCGGCGAGGGCGGCCAATTGCCGGGCCGCAAAGTCGACAAGATCATTGCCGGAGTGCGCTACTCGACCCCCGGCGTCGGCCTCATCTCACCGCCGCCGCACCACGACATCTACTCGATCGAGGATCTGGCGCAGCTGATCCATGACCTGAAGAACACCAATCCGCAGGCGCGGATCTCGGTCAAGCTCGTCTCCGAGGTTGGTGTCGGCACCGTCGCCGCCGGGGTCAGCAAAGCGCGCTCCGACCACGTCACGATCGCCGGGTTTGAGGGCGGGACCGGCGCCAGCCCGCTCACCTCGCTGACCCATGCCGGCTCGCCGTGGGAGATCGGGCTCGCCGAGACCCAGCAGACATTGGTGCGCAACGGGCTGCGCGGCCGCATCGCGGTGCAGGTCGATGGCGGGCTCAGGACCGGGCGCGACGTCGTCATCGGGGCGATGCTCGGCGCCGACGAATTCGGTTTCGCGACCGCGCCGTTGATCGCCGCCGGCTGCATCATGATGCGCAAGTGTCATTTGAACACCTGTCCGGTCGGCATCGCAACGCAGGATCCGGTATTGCGCAAGCGCTTTACCGGTGAGCCGGAACACGTCATCAACTATTTCTTCTTTGTCGCTGAGGAAGTGCGCGAGCTGATGGCGAGGCTCGGCTTCCGCAGCTTCAGCGAGATGATCGGCCGCTGCGGCAAGCTCGACATGGTGCGGGCCATCGATCACTGGAAGGCCAAGGGGATCGACCTCTCGCGTCTGTTGTACCAGGAGCCGGCCAAGCCCGGTGTCGCGATCTACAATTGCGAGCGGCAGCATCACCACCTCGACAAGGCGCTCGATAACGAGCTGATCGCAGAGGCGCAGTCCGCGCTCGACGAGCGCCAACCCGTGCGCATTGAGCGCCCGATCCGTAATGTCCATCGTACCGTCGGTGCAATGCTGTCGGGCGAGGTCGCGCGCCGCTATGGCCATGCCGGTCTGCCCCAAGACACGATCTGGGCGACGTTCCGCGGCAATGCCGGGCAGAGCTTTGGCGCGTTCCTCGCGCACGGCGTGACATTGGAGCTCTTTGGCGACGCCAATGACTACACGGGCAAGGGCCTGTCTGGCGGGCGCCTTATTGTGCGCCAGCCGCCTGTGGCATGCCGTGAGCCGACCGAAAACATCATCATCGGCAACACCGTGCTGTACGGCGCGATCGCCGGCGAAGCGTATTTCGAGGGTGTTGCCGGCGAGCGCTTTGCAGTTCGCAATTCGGGTGTCGCCGCCGTCGTCGAGGGTACGGGCGATCACGGCTGCGAATACATGACCGGCGGCGTGGTCGTCGTGATCGGCGACACCGGGCGCAATTTCGCGGCCGGCATGTCGGGCGGCATTGCCTATGTCTGGGACCCGCGGCGCCGCTTCGCGAGCCTGTGCAATCAGAGCGAGGTCGACCTCGAGCCGATCGCCTCAACCGAGACCGACGACGATGCCGACCGCGACGAGCGGCCGCGGCAGCGCGCGCCGAGCGTTCATGACAACGGCATGGGCGACCCGCTGCGCTTCGACGCGGCGAGATTGCGCATCCTGCTCGAGCGCCATCATCTGTTCACCGGCAGCGCGCGGGCGCGGGCCCTTCTCGAAGACTGGGACACTACGCTCTCATCATTTATAAAGATCACGCCGAAGGATTACCGGCGCGCCCTTCTCGAATTGCAGGCCGAGCGCCAAGCTGCCCGCATCGAGGCCGCCGAATGAGCGCCCCCACCCTAACCCTCCCCCGCATGCGGGGGAGGGCATGGGAGGGGGTCTGCCCGGTCCAATTCCGGATCTCGCCCCATGGGTAAGCCGACAGGCTTTCTCGAGATTGAACGCCAGGACCGCCCCTACGAGAAGCTGGAGGTCCGCAGCCGCAACTGGAAGGAATTCGTCAAGCCGCTGCCCGATCCCGAGAATCGCAAGCAGGCGGCCCGCTGCATGGATTGCGGAATTCCGTTCTGTCATGAAGGCTGCCCGGTCAACAACCTGATCCCGGACTGGAACAACCTCGTCTATCGCGACCAGTGGCGCGCGGCGCTGAAGACATTGCATTCGACCAATAACTTTCCGGAATTCACCGGCCGGATCTGCCCGGCGCCGTGCGAGGCGGCGTGCACGCTCAACATCGACGACAATCCGATCACGATAAAGACCATCGAATGTGCGATTGTCGACCGCGGCTGGCACGAGGGCTGGATCGAGCCACTGGTGCCGGCGCGGCGCACCGGCAAACGCGTCGCAGTGGTCGGTTCGGGCCCCGCAGGGCTCGCTTGTGCGCAACAATTGGCGCGCGCTGGGCACGCAGTGACAGTGTTCGAGAAGGCCGACCGTATCGGCGGTCTGTTGCGTTACGGGATTCCCAATTTCAAGATGGAGAAATGGCTGATTGATCGCCGCGTCACGCAGATGGCGGCGGAGGGCGTGAGTTTCCTCACCGAGGTCGAAGTCGGCGTCGATATGCAGATGACAACGCTGCTCGACGAATTCGACGCCATCGCAATGACGGGCGGCGCCGAGCACCCGCGCGATCTGGAAGTGCCGGGCCGCACGCTCGGGGGAATTCATTTCGCGATGGATTTTCTGCCGCAGCAGAACAAGCGCGGGGCCGGCGACAGTGAGGAGCGCGCCGCGCCGCACGGCACGATCACCGCCCGCGGCAAGCACGTCGTCGTGATCGGCGGCGGCGACACAGGATCCGACTGTATCGGCACCTCGGTTCGGCAGGGCGCGGTTTCGATCACCCAGCTCGAAATCCTGCCGAAGCCGCCGGAGCGCGAGAACAAGGCGCTGACCTGGCCCGATTGGCCGATGAAACTACGCTCTTCGTCGTCGCAGGAGGAAGGCTGCGAGCGCGACTGGTCGGTGCTTACCAAGCAAGCGATTGGGCAGG
>Ga0210400_10004553_pt1 | contig 11997 bp, 10 predicted proteins | sample IncBWH26MmetaG_FD_155456 | JGI IMG/M metagenome (GOLD analysis project Ga0210400, IMG submission 155456) | Forest soil microbial communities from Barre Woods Harvard Forest LTER site, Petersham, Massachusetts, United States - Inc-BW-H-26-M | ecosystem: Environmental > Terrestrial > Soil >...
AGCTGCACTTTAGTCCCGCTGGCGCAGCCGCCAAAGAAGTTCACGGTGCCACCTTTGCGCACCATGTCAATGGCCCACTCCCAAGCTTCCGGACGGCCTACTGCTTCGATCACTACATCCCCGCCCCGCTTGTCCGGAGAAAGCATACGCACAGCTTCGACCGGATCTTTCACCTGCGTGATTTGCACGACTTCGTGCGCGCCCATGCGCTTGGCTGCCGCCACCTGAGAGTCGCGTTTGACCACAGAGATGACGTTACATCCGATGGCCTTGGCTACCTGCACGAACATCAGTCCAATCGGCCCGCCGCCGATAACGGCGACCGTGTCGCCGATCTCTACGCGGGTCTCGTGCAAGCCGCGAAGCACGCAAGCCAGTGGCTCGACCATCGCCGCTTCCTCGTAGCTGACGTCAGGCGGCACGGCTAACATGTTGGTCTCTACAATCCGTCGCGGAATTCGTATGTACTCGGCGTAGGCGCCGTTATTGAACAACAGATCTTCGCAGAGATTCTCCTGATGCTTGGAGCAATAGAAACACATCTGGCAGGGAGCGGAGTTTAAAGCCACTACCCGCATACCCTTCTTGAAGCCGCGTACACCAGCTCCCACTTCTTCGATTACGCCCGCCAGTTCGTGACCGAACAGCGCGGGAGGGACGATCATGCGCGCGTGATATCCCCGCTGATAAACTTTCAGATCAGTTCCGCAGGTCAGTGCAACCTGCACTTTAACCAGCACCTCTCCCTGCCCGACGCGGGGGATCGGCACTCGCTCAATTTTTATGTCCTCTTTGCCATAGAGGACTGCAGCCGTCATCTTTCCGTTCAATCGGTACTTCCTTCCCGCAAGCTGCCGGGTTGAATCACTATCTTCATGGAATCGGCCTGGGGATGGGCAGCTAGGTTCAAGGCTTCCACGCTGTCGGCCAAGGAGAAGCGGTGGCTGATGAGACGCTCCAAATCCATTTCACGGTTCATCACAAACCGCACCGACTCCTCTTGTAGCTCAACGGAAGCGCTATAGGATCCCAACAATGTTTTCTCGTCCACGCAGATCGAGGCCGGATCGACCGTAGCTTCGCCGTGCACGGTCTGTGCAAATAACAATACTCGTCCTCCGGGACGTATCGAATCGATGGCTTTCTGGATCAGGGTATTGCCCCCAACCGCCAGAATCGCCGCGTCCGCCCCCCGATCTTCCGTGTACCCACGCGCTGCTCTTACCACGTCAGCGCGCGACGCATCGATATTCTTCTGTAAACCGAAGCTTTTAGATATTGTAAGCCTCTGCGGATACAAATCGGAAGTTATTACCGTGACCCCTGCCCGTTTCGCCAATATACTCAATAGGATACCGATCGGACCCTGACCGATCACAAGAACTGTCTCGCCCAACTGCAGGTGCAGCCTTTCGATCCCCTTCATGCAGGTGTTGATTGGCTCAACAAAACAGGCCTGCTCGAATGAAACCTCGTCTGGAATACGTACTGTTCCGCGTCTCACGATCCAGTCCATCACGCGGACATACTCGGCAAATCCACCACCCGAGGGCTCGAAACCAGCCGTGCAGCCCACCTTCTTGTAGGTTTCACACTGGGCAAAAGTTTTGTGGCGGCAGTAATAGCATTCGCCGCACGGAATGTGATGGAAGACGACAACGCGGTCGCCGGGCTTAAAGTCGTGTGCGCCATCCCCCACGGCTGCAACGATGCCCGAAGTTTCGTGACCAAAGATTCGCGGCGGCGAGTGAGATCCCGTGGCAATCTTTTTTAAATCGGTGCCGCAAATGCCGCAAGTGTGGACCCGGACCAGCAACTCGCCGGAGGCGATGCGGGGAACGGGCACGGTCTCCATGCGAACGTCATTTACCCCGCGGTACACTGCGGCCAACATGGTGGCAGGGATGGACAGCTGTTTTTCTTCGATCTTGAGTTGTCCCGCAATCGCCATCATCGAACTCGGTTCGCACTACTTGAACTGTTCAAGGGATTGCTTTCCGTAAACTGCACGTCCACTTTCATAGAGTCCAACAGCATCCGCTCCGGTACAGTGAAATGGTGATCCGTAACCCTGACGATGCAGTAGAAGTCTTCGACCTTAAACACGCGTTCAGAGCGCAGCGGAACCACTGCGTACGGGTTCGGATCCAGCCACCAAGCCCGATCCTGTGGACGGTCGGAAAGCAATGCCGGTGGCTTGGTCGCCACCAGCAGGTTCCCCAGGTATTGTCGTTGCAAGTCGATCAGCAACGCTCGCCACGCGATAATCCGGTCGTCTCCCTCGCCCACATTTTGGGGAACGAGCGAAAACTGGTAGCGGTCGGTACCTTCGGAATCCTTGATCTTCAATTCAAGACTTGGCCTCTCTGTGGTCAAATTTGCCACGATGCTGCGCTCGCCCACGCGAACCGAACCCTTTCGAAAACTCTCGACGTACTGGGATGCCGGCGCAGTCTGGGCAGCAGCCTGACCTGCCAGGGCAGTCGCAGCCAAGACGATCCAAATTTTCGCTCCTCTCATTGCTGCCCTTGACTAACCAGCGGCTTCAAACCCAAGGTTTCGCCATTGCCGCCGGTACGACTGCGTTGCTCGAGCGACTCGCACAGTGCCCTTGCGGCCCGAGAAGCGTTCCTTGCCAACTGGACCATCTTCAGCCATAGCCAGGGACGCACCAGGGCGAAAACCACAAACCTGCTGGTATTGAACTCTCCGTTTCCATTTACAAACTGTTTCATTGGCGGCATGACGAAGTTGCTTTCATCTGAAATGGCTTTAATCGCAACGAATCGCACTCCTCGCGCCTGGGCGCCCCGGGCCACGGCAGCGGCCTCCATGTCTACCGCCTGAGCGTCGTAGGCCTTGGCTAATTTTGCTTTTTGTCCCGGGCCGGCAACGGAGTCAATGCTGATCAGTGCTCCAACTCCCGCTCCTGTGTCAGTGCGGCTGCCGTCGCCGGCATCGATGACCCAGCGCGGCATCAGAACATTGCCAACCAACAGACTGGGATCTAACGCGCCGGCGAAACCGGCAGAGATTATGAGCGAAGGATGGTAGATAGCGATTACCGCTTCGGACGCCCGGCGTGCCGCCTCCGCCCCAATCCCACCGCAAACCAGGACAGCCCACTCACTCTCGAAAAACTTGAACCTGCGGCCCTCATGTTGCCGTTTGTTTGCATGCCAGTTTCTGATTAGTGGATGCACTTCGCGCTTTAACGCGGCGACGATCGCGACTTTGCCTGAAACTGACAGCGCTGTATCTCCATCTTGAGTCCGCATCAATCACGCATACCCGTTCGCTCTGAACCACTCGACCGCACATCGCAGGGCATTGTCCACCGGAACAATCTTCCATCCCAATTCGCGAGCGGCTTTGTTCGAAGAGACGAACATTTTTTTCCTACCCATGCGCACGGCGTCGATGGTCGCGCGCGGTTCTCGCTTTAGAATGCGCCCCGTCAATATCTCATCCACCACGCCTGTCGCTAGGGCAACCACGTAAGGAACCCTGACTTTGGGTGATGGCAGCCCCGTGATCGCGGCCAGCTCATCCAGAATCTGCTTCAGCGTTAAGTTCTCTCCGCCTAGAATGTAGCGCTCGCCAGTTCTCCCCTTTTCAAGCGCCGCAACATGACCGTGAGCGCACTCGGTTACGTCGACCAGATTCAAACCGGTATCCACGTAGGCGGGAAACTTCTTCTTCAGGAAGTCAAGGATGATCCGCCCCGTCGGCGTCGGTTTTATGTCCCGCTCACCGACCGGCGTACTGGGATTGACCACTACGACATCCATCCCGCTGTGCCCGGCTTCTATTGCAACCTCTTCGGCCAGGAATTTCGACCGCTTGTAAGGGCCAATCATGTTCTCCAGCGATACAGGCGAATTTTCGTCCGCTACATGACCATTCGAGCTGAACCCCATGGTCGCAACGCTGGAGGTATAAACCACACGTCGCACGCCATTCTGGAGCGCAGCTTTCAGGATGGCCCGGGTACCTTCGACGTTGGCGCGGTACATCCGCTCGGGATCCCGCACCCAGAGTCGATAGTCAGCCGCAACGTGAAAGACAACATCGCAGCCCGCCATAGCCTTTTCTAGCGATGCAGGATCACACAAGTCCCCAGCAACTCGATCCGCTTTCAGGCCCTCAATATTTTTCGGATCGCTGCCTGAGCGGACCAGCAGCCGCAAGTCAGCGCCCTGCTCGGCAAGGACGCGCGCAACGTGACTGCCCACGAATCCCGTCGCGCCGGTAACAAAAGCTAGCATGCAAAGCTAATCGCTGGTTTTCTCCGCCAGAACTTTCTTGTAGGTAGTCAGCGCGATTAGCGGAAAATATTGGCGGTACATATGATATTTCAGGTAGAAGACGCGCGGGAAGCCGGTGCCGGTGAAGTACGGCTCGTCCCACGATCCGTCTTTCTTTTGCGAACGCAACAGGTAAGCGATGCCCCGGACCACGCAATCACTGCGCGTATCATTCGCAGCCAGCAGGCCCATCACCGCCCACGCGGTCTGCGATGGGGTGCTCGGACCTACTCCCCTGGTATTGGGATCATCGTAGGATCCGCAGGTCTCTCCCCAGCCGCCGTCAGGGTTCTGCATCATGCGTAACCACTCCGCCGCCTGCTGCACGTACGGCTCGTGATGGTCCACGCCCATCGCCTCCAGGCCGCGCAACACCAGCATGGTGCCGTAGATGTAATTCACGCCCCAACGCCCAAACCAGGAGCCATCCGGTTCCTGCTCATCGCGGATAAACTTTATCGCCTTCTTCACCGCAGTGTGATTCTTGTCGTAACCGTACGTCGCCAGCATCTCCAGAATCCGTCCGGTGATGTCTACCGTCGCGGGATCGAGCATGGCGTTGTGGTCCGCGAAAGGAATGTGCTGGAAGACCATGCGGTCGTTGTTTTTGTCGAATGAAGCCCACCCCCCGTTGCGGCACTGCATGGAGAAAATCCAGTCAATCGCTCGCTGCACCGACTCGCGTTGATAGCGTCCGTTGGGATGCTCCACCTGGCTTAGTGCCAGACAAACCATTGCGCTGTCGTCCACATCAGGGTAAAACTCGTTGTTGAATTCGAAATACCATCCGCCGGGTTGCCCCTTGGAGTTTTTCACCTTCCAATCGCCCACGTTCCGGACTTGCTTCTGCAGAATCCAGTCGGCGCACTTGACTAGGCGGCCATCATTCGCGGGCACGCCGCTGTGCCCCAGAGCAAAGAGGGCGTAGGCGGCGTCCCATACCGGCGATTTGCAGGGTTGCATGCGAAACGTGTCTTTCTCCTCAATTCCCAGCTTTTCAAACTCGTCCATAGCGCGAATGAATTGGGGGTCGTCGACGGAATACCCCAGGCAGCGCAGCGCGATGATGGCGTTCATCATCGACGGATAAATCGCGCCCAATCCATCGCTCATCTCAAAGCGTTCCAGCATCCATTTCTCCGCTTTTTTCAATGCGATGGAGCGCAGCGGGCGGATATGTACAGCCTCAAACCAATGAGTCAGCCGGTCCAGAGAGAGGAAGAAGTTGCGCCACGAGACCAGCTTCTTCGACCAGCGCAGATGCATGCGGGACTTGTCGCGTCCACCGACGAACAATTCCTCCACTCCCATCTCCTCGGGAATCTTCTTAAACGGCTTTTTGGCGTAGGCGATCGAGAGGGGAACCAGAATGGCCCGCGACCACGAAGAAATCTCGTAGATATTGAACCAGAACCAATTGGGAAATAGCACGATTTCCGGCGGAATAGCGGGGACCGCGTCATAATCGTACTGCCCGAAGAAACAGAGATAGATCTTGGTGAAGGTGTTGACTTCGGTAACGCCGCCCAGTTCCAAAATCTTCTTGCGGGCGCGCTGCAAAGCCGGATGATCAGCCGCATATCCAGCCAGCTTCAGTCCAAAGTAAGCCTTGACCGAGACACTAACGTTCGATGGCCCGTCGGCATAAATACTCCAGCCGCCGTCTTCATTCTGGTGTTGAAGGATGTGACGAGCAGCTTTTTGAAAGCGCCGTGCATCGCCCGTGCCCAGCAGCGTGTGCAGCACGATGTAGTCGGATTCCAGCGAAGTATCGGCTTCCAGCTCACCGCACCAGTAACCCTCTTCGTGTTGTTCGGAGAAAAGAGAGTTCCGCGCGCCATCAATGGCGGCGGCAACCCGGCTGGCCAGGTCATCAATTTTTCCGAAACGCATCGGCGGTAGCGCAGATGCGGAATGGGAAGGGGAGGTTTCTTCCATATAGATAGCTGTATCTACTCCGCGACTGCCGCCGTGGGCGCACTGGCAATGGCTTCCACGATCTCCGGGGGCAGCCCAAACCGTACGTTCTCAGGCATCACTTCCACTTCTTTCACGTTGTTGAAGCCTCTAGTGCCCAGAAATTCGACCACCTCTTCAACCAGGCACTAGGGAGCGGAAGCACCCGCCGTCAAGGCGATCGTTTTCACTCCCTCCAGCCATTCCGGCCGGATATTGCGGAAGCTATCGATTAGATGCGAGCCGGTGCCCAGGTTTCGGGCAACTTCCACCAGACGGTTGGAATTTGAGCTGTTGTCCGATCCGACCACGAGCAACAGATCCGCGTCCGAGGCCACCTGCTTCACCGCAACCTGCCGATTTTCGGTGGCATAGCAGATATCCTGCGCTGCCGGTCCCTTGATGTTGGGGAACCGTTGCCGCAAGGCTGCAATGATGTCCTTGGTTTCATCAAGGCTCAGGGTTGTCTGGGTCAGATACGCGACCCGGTCGGGATTAGCGACGGTCAGAGATTCAACTTGCTCTGGCGAACCCACTACTTGGGTCACCACTGGAGCCTCGCCTAGCGTTCCAATAACTTCGTCATGGTCGCGGTGACCGATCAGGATCAGCGAATATCCTTCCTTGGCGAACTTGACCGCCTCCACATGGACCTTGGTCACCAAAGGGCAAGTCGCGTCAATCACTCGCAATCCCCGTTGTTCGCTGGCTTCCCGCACTTCGGGCGAAACCCCATGGGCGCTGTAGATCACTCGTTCGCCGTTTGGGACCTCTTCGACGCTGTCGACAAAGATCGCGCCTTTTCCTTGCAACTCCTCAACCACAAAACGGTTGTGGACAATTTCTTTGCGCACATAGATTGGCGGGCCAAAAGCTTCCAGGGCAATGCGAACGATGTCAATCGCCCGTACCACTCCCGCACAGAAGCCCCGGGGCTTCAATAGCAGCAAGGTATTCTCGTCCTGAGCGGAGATATCTCTTCCTAGCATATTTCTACTTTTTTCTACCTTCTAGGGTACACGCCTCTTATGGGGCTTTTGCAACTAGAGTATCGAAAAAGTACATACGGGGTCAACGTAAGCCATAGAAACGCCTAGGATTAGCAGCGATTGGGGATATTTGCATGGTGAATGGAAACCTTCCTCGGGCTGGGGGCGTGAACACGTCCACTGCATCGCAATTTTTGACCAAACCTTCATCGCTGACCACGGCAGTTGGGCCCACCTGGACGAGTTCACGCGTTCGCCTTCAGCATTTGTTCGGCATGTTTGCGGGAGGTGTCAGTCAGCTTGGCGCCGCTCAACATGCGAGCGACTTCCTCGGTGCGTTCTTCCCCGGTAATCGGACGAACCGTTGTCCGGGTGCGGCCGCCGATGTTTTTCTTTTCGATCAAATAGTGGTGGTCGGCGAAGGTTGCGATCTGTGGAAGGTGAGTGACGCAAAGCACCTGGTTGGCGCCGGACAAGCTCTTTAGTTTTTTCCCCACCATCTCCGCTGCCCGGCCGCCGATGCCGGTATCAATTTCGTCAAACACCAGTGTGCGCTGCGCTAAAGCCCGCGCTGATTTTGTACCGCCGGCGCGGCTCGAAGGGGTAGCTTTTCCGGCTTCCACACTGGTTTTCAGCGCGAGCATGACTCGTGACAGCTCTCCGCCCGATGCAATGTGTTCCAATTGCCGCAACGGTTCGCCAGGATTGGTGGAAATCATGTACAGGACCTGATCGAAGCCGGTAGCCGTCCAGTTCCCTTCTTCATCTGTGCCGCCGACCTCAATCCGAAAATTAGACTTCATGGCCAGATCGTTGATCTCGGCCTCGACCAGTTTCTCCAGCCTCCGCGCCGCCTCGTAACGTTTCTTCGAAATTGCGCGAGCGGCCCGGCGATATTCGTCCGCCGCTTGCGTCAACTCGGCACGAAGTTGGCGGAGAATTTCGTCTTTATTCTCCATCTCCAAAAGTTTGCGGCTGACTTCGGCACCGAACGCGACCACGTCTCCCAACGTTGGACCGTACTTGCGCTTGAGCCGGTCGAGAACTGCCAGGCGGTCTTCCACCTCGGCCAAGTGCTCCGGCGAAGCCTCGATGGCACCGGCATAGTCGCGCAAACTCGCGCCCACGTCTTCCACGCTGATGCGGGCGGTTTCCAGCGCCGCCATCGCTTCCTGGAATTTTGGCTCGTAGCGAGCTAGTTCTTCTATGTGCTTCTGCGCGGCTCGCAGCGAGGCCGAGGTTGAAGCGTTGCCTTCGTAGAGCAAGTCGAAGGCATTCATAGCGGAACTGTAAATTTTCTCGGCGTTCGCCAGGACACGTTTTTGGGTTTCCAGGCGCTCATCTTCGCCGAGCTGCAGTTTGGCCTGTTCAATCTCACTCTTTTGGAAAGTCCAGAGATCCAGCAAGCGCAGACGATCCTGCTCGTCGCGCTGCAACTCTTCAATCCGATTCGCGATACTCTTCCACTGAAGAAATGCATCGGCAGTTGATTCAATCTGTGCTCCAGCAAAAGCATCAAGCAGATTGAGACGCGCCGTTGCGTCGAAGGAAAGCAGCGACTCGTTCTGGGCATGGATGGTCGCCAGGTGCGGCGCAAGCTGACGCAACACTGCCACAGTCGCAGGCTGATTGTTCACGAAAACGCGACCCCTACCCCCGGGTGCAATTTCACGCCGCAAAATGACGGCGTCGTCTTCCAAGTCGATGCCATTGTTCCGGAGAATCTGGGCGACGGTCTTCTCCACTGCGTCAGTTCCCGCTTCAAAAACGGCGGAGATCACCGCCCGCTCCGCACCGGCGCGAATTACGTCCGTGGAAGCCTTTTCGCCTAGAAGAAGAGCCAGAGCATCGATGAGAATGGATTTCCCGGCGCCGGTCTCCCCAGTCAGCAGATTCAGCCCGGGCGCAAACTCCACCGCCAGATTGTCTATCACGGCGTAGTTTTCGAGCCGCAGTTCGACGAGCACCGGGCGTCCTGGTAACGGAATTCGGATGAAGAAGTTGAGCGCAGCATAGCACGAAAATCAGATCACAACTATTGGCTCCAACGATTAAAGACCTCCAAACTCTCGCCTGTTAATGGATACGATTCGTGTGTGAAACTCGCCCGCATCCTTGATCTATAATCAACCTGGGGTTCTCCTAAAAAACAATGCATCTGTATTTACTCCCCTCTGTGGTGGTCGGCGGCGAGATTCTTGACTTGTTGGGTGAAACCGGCCCAGTCGCCAAGATTGTTCTGCTTCTTCTCCTCTTGTTCAGCCTGATTTCATGGGCCATCATTCTCTCCAAGTGGAGCGTGTTGCGGCGAGCGCGGGTGCAGAGTGGCCGTTTTGTTCGAGCCTTTCGCAAGGCGCAGCGACTGCAAGACGTCGCCGCAGTAGCCGAGCAATTTCGGCCCAGTCCGCTGGTTGGAGTATTTGAGGGCGGTTTCGAGGAATTCCGCCGCCAGGGTGGGGTTTCGACCGGCGTAGTCAGGAATCCTACCGCTATCCAGCGTGCCATGCAGATTGCCACTTCCGAGGAGCTGACGCGTTTTGAACGCAATCTGCCTTGGCTGGCTATCACCGGGGCCGTAACCCCATTCATTGGGTTGTTCGGCACCGTGTGGGGCATCATTGACGCATTCCACGGTCTCGGAACTGCGGGTGCGGCGACTCTGCGGGCCGTGGCCCCGGGCATATCCGAGGCGCTGATCACCACTGCGGCCGGACTTGCTGCAGCCATTCCCGCAGTGATCGCCTATAACCTCATCGGTGGGTCCATCCGCGAGTTCGCGGCCCGGGGCGATGACTTTGCGCTGGAGATGCTGAACGCAGTCGAGCGCAACCAGCCCCAGCCTGTTTCGCGCGCCGCAGAAGAGGTGCGACGGTAATGGCCTTTACGGCTTCCAATGGACGCACCCAAACCTCTCTTTCCGATATCAACATCACCCCTCTGGTCGACGTGGTTTTAGTATTGCTGATCATCTTCATGGTGACGGCGCCGGTGCTGCAATCCGGAATCGAAGTCAGCGTGCCCAAAACACGCACCGTAAAAGAGATCACAGAAGAGCGTCTGGTAATCAGCATTGACAAGCAGCAGCGCGTCTTCCTCGGCAACGACGCTATCAATATCAATGAGATCGGGGACAAGCTGCGACAAAAAATACGCGATCCAAGGCATCAGTCGATCTTTGTCCGCGCCGATGAGAACGTTCCTTTCGGCGCTTTTGCCACTGTGATGGATGCGGTCAAACAGTCAGGGATCAGCAACGTAAGCATCGTGACCCAACCTCTCGAGACGCATGGCAACCGCTGAAATCTTCTTTGAACACGAACGTTGGAGCCGTAACCTGGCTTGGTCGTTGGGGCTGCACGTGGCGGTTGCGGGGTTGATCTTGCTTTATGCTGTGGTTGGGCCTTCGAGTCACGGCGCCGGCTGGGGTGCTGGAGGCGGTGGAGACGCTATCGGAGTGACGCTGGTAAATACGATCCCGCTTCCCGCCCCTGCGGTGCAGACCGAGAACGTTCTGGCAAACGAGTCCAAGGGGCTTACCCAGTCCTTGCCTAAGGTCGAGGAGAAGGAGAAGGAACCGGAAGCTATCCCAATTCCGGATAAGGACGTAAAACCGAAAAAGGCGCCGAAGGAAACTAGTACTAAGCGCCAGAAACCGCAGCCCGAGCCGGTAGAAGCGAACAATATAGTTCCCTTCGGACAAGGCGGCCCTGTAAGCGGGCCTTACGGAACATTCAGCGCCGGTGAAGCAAAAGGCGGTTTCGGTTTTACCGGAGGTGGCGGCGACTTTGGGACACGGTACGGCTGGTATGTGCGCGTAGTTCAACAGAAAGTACAACAGAGCTGGTTGACTTATGACGTAGATCGTCGGATCACGGAAGCGCCGCGGGTCTATCTCACTTTTGATGTGCTGCGCGATGGGCGGCCAAGCAACGTGCAAGTTGAACAGTCGAGCGGCATACCTTCGTTGGATCAGTCGGCTATACGGGCCATCCAACGCATTGATACTTTTGGTCCCCTGCCGTCCGATTATTCCGGGAATAAGGTTTCAGTTGAGTTCTGGTTCGATTACAAAAGATAGTTAAGTGAAGAACATGTCCCCATTCATGCATCGATTGTTTAAATGGCTGTTGCCAATACTTCTTTTCTCGCCATCGACCTTTTCTCAAGATTGGATCCGCACTGGTACCGGCTTGGGTGTAGAAAAAGTCCGCCTGGCAGTTCCCGATTTCAAAGCCTCGACGCAGGATGCGAAGAATACAGATCTGCTTAAAGTCTTCAACGACACGCTGTGGAATGATCTCGACAACGCAGGCATCTTCGATATGGTGTCGAAGAGCTTTTATCCCCTAGGACCGGTTGGCAGTCCGCCCGATGTGAAGTTTGAGGCGTGGAGTGCTCCGCCCCCGAATGCAGCTATGTTGGCTTTCGGCAATCTGGGAGCCTCCGGCAACACCCTGACCGTGCAAGGCTGGCTCTATGACGCGAAGAATGTCACTTCGCCGCAAGTGCTGGGCAAGCAATACCAGGATGCCGCTACCACCGATGCTGCCCGCACCATCGCCCATAAATTTGCCGACGAGATTATTTTTCGTCTGGGTGGCGGCATTCAGGGCATAGCCGAGAGCAAGATTTATTTCGTGAGCAGCCGGAGTGGCCGCAAGGAAATCTGGGCCATGGATTACGATGGCGCGAACCAGCACGCCCTGACCCATGTGGGTTCCATTTCGTTGTCACCGCGAGTTTCG
>Ga0210400_10004555_pt1 | contig 11988 bp, 10 predicted proteins | sample IncBWH26MmetaG_FD_155456 | JGI IMG/M metagenome (GOLD analysis project Ga0210400, IMG submission 155456) | Forest soil microbial communities from Barre Woods Harvard Forest LTER site, Petersham, Massachusetts, United States - Inc-BW-H-26-M | ecosystem: Environmental > Terrestrial > Soil >...
GACACCCGTCGCCGCGGGAGTGCATCCCGGCAACTTCCTGGTTTTCGGTCGAGACCAGAGCGAGTTCCTGCTCAGTATCGTTGCGGCGCCTGGGGGCCGCGGCTCCACCCTGGTAGCCAATCTCGTGACCAAAGACACTGGGCCCGGTTTGAACTGACGGGCACTCTATGCCCATATCGGCACTAATAGGAGATCGGCATGAAGCGCTTCTGCGATTACCACGCAATTCGGCGGCGGCAGCGCGGGCAGTCGATGACCGAATACGTGGTCATCTGCGCGGTACTGGTCGCATGCCTATTGGTGGCCGAAACCCCGGTCGGCGCGCAACTGGCGCAGGCGCTGCACAACTTCTACCTCGATTTCACCTACTTCATCTCACTTCCTTGAGGACAGAGCCATGACATTTCCAATACGATTTCCGGAGTTGAACCGCAACTGGCTCATGCTCGGCGGTGCCATCGCACTCGGCGTAGTTGCCACTCTCCTCAGCCACAAGATGTTGAAAGACCACATGGCTCAGCTCGATGCGCAGGAGCGCGCGGCTCACCAAATGGTCACGGTCGTGGTCGCCAAGGAGGATTTGCCGCGCGGCGCGAAAATCCAGCCGGTGGTTTTTGCACTGCGCAAGATCCCGGCTGACTACGTACATGCATCCACAATCAAGCCCGACCAGTTCGGCCAGTACGTCGGTCAGCGGTTGGGCTCTCCCCTGAAGCAGGGGGAAGCTTTGCTGCAGGTGCACCTCGAATCGAACACGGCGGTGTTTTCCTCGACGCTCGAAAGCGGCAACCGCGCGCTGACCACCGAAGTGGACGAGGTAAATTCGATTTCGGGTCTGCTCAGACCGACCGATCACATCGATCTTTTGGTGACCGCGCGCGGCAGCGGGAGCTCCCAGCCCGAGACCACCTTCACGCTGCTCTCGAACGTCGAAGTGCTGGCGACCGGGCAGCTGACCCGCAAGGCCGAAGGCAACAACCAGGCGCGCATGTACACAACGATCACGCTGTCAGTAAGTCCCGAGGATGCCGGACGTATTGTGGTGGCCAAGAATTCGGGCAAGCTCACCGCGGTGCTGCGCAATCCCGACGACACCGGCCCCAACGCGCTGAAGACCATGAGCATCGACGACCTGATCCCCAGGAAGCCCAAGGTGGCGGGCCGGGTGGCGGTCCAGTACATCGTGGGTGGGCGTTCCTAAACGCAAATGCCCGCTCGCGCCAGTACGGCGCAGTCAACCCCAGAACGCCGGCCGCCTTGCTACGCGGCCGGCGTTTTCATTTCTGGGAAGTGTGGCGCCCATGCTTGGAATATGCCTTTGGTCACAAGCGCCCTGCGCCGCGTTGCTTGTCGTGTCTTTGGTCACTATTCGTCGCAGCACGTCAGGCGCAGCATCCACCCATCGTACAGCGCCGACCTCACCTCAGGAGCCCGCCCATGACCACCAAAGCGTTCTATATGTTGATTGCCTTCTGCATTCTCGCGCGCGTCACGTTCGCGGTGGCCGGCGAGACCGCGCCGTCTGGCGCGAACAATGCAGCCGCAGTCGCTGCGCACGCAGCACGCGAGGATAGCGCACAGCCCCGATCCGTCATCGACGGGCCGCCGCTTTCGTTGTACCACGGAGAGGTCCAGGTGCTCGACCTCGCCAACGTCGTGCGCATCGCGGTGGGCAATGGGGAGGTGCTCAACGCCAAGGTGATCGCCTCGGACCAGGTGGTGCTGATCGGGCAGTCCGCCGGCACCACCTCGATGCGGGTCTGGACCCGCAGCGGCACTCAGTTCACCTACGAGGTAAACGTACGCTCCTTCGACGTCGCGCAGATCCTGCGCGACGTTCAGGATCTGCTGGCGGACGAGCCGAACCTCTCGGCGCGGCAGGTCGACGGCCATGTATTGATCGAAGGGGACTACAAAGCCTCGCGCGCCGCCGCCCGGATCGCGGCGCTGGTGAAGATCTATCCTCAGATCGTCAGCACCGTCGAGCTGCATACACCGGTGCAGATGGATCGGATGGTGTACATGGACGTGCGGGTCGTTGAGATTCAGAAGAGCGCGATGCGGCGGCTGGGCGTGAATTGGTCCCAGCAGGCATCGACCGGGGCCAACATGGGCGTCAGCCTGACCGGCGGGAACCACACACTATCGGCCGCCGCCAATATTCCGCGCCTGCCCAACGGCGGATATTTCGGCATCGCGGCTAACCTGACCTCCATGCTGGACCTTCTCGAGCAATCCGGCGAAAGCTGGACGCTGGCCGAGCCCACCGTCAGCTGCAAGAGCGGCGGTTCCGCGAAATTCACGGTAGGCGGGGAAATCCCGGTCCCGGTCGCGGCCGGACTCGGCACCTCTACGGTGATCTACAAGGACTATGGGGTCATTCTCGAATTCAAGCCGGTGGCTGACGGAGAGGGCAACGTGAGTTCCTCGATCGTGGCCGAGGTTAGCCAACCCGATCCGACCTACTCCAACGTCGGCAACAACGGCCTGGTCGCCTTCGACAAGACCCGTACCGAGACGGAAGTGAGCCTCAAGGCCAATGAGACCCTGGTGATTTCCGGATTGCTCAAGAACAACGGAAACACGGCCGTGAATGGCATACCCGGTGCGAAGGACATCCCGGTGCTGGGCAACCTGTTCAAGTCCAAGCAGTTCCAGAACGACCGCACCGAACTTGTCGTGTTGGTGACGCCACGTACCTTGGATGTCGGCGGCGAGATCAACACCGCCGCGGTCCACGAGGCCAACCAGATGGAGTCCCACGTCGCCCCCACGTTTAACGCCATCAACAGCAAAGTGGCGGAGTAGGACCATGTGGACCATCCATCTGCATCAGGCAAACGGCAAATCCGCCCCGCACTTCGGCGCCGGAAAGGTGCGGATCGGGCGTGACCCGGAATGCGATCTGAAGCTCTCGGGCTGGCGTGTCGGTGGCAAACACGCGGAACTGTTCGTGTCGAACGATCAAGGCTTTCTGCGCGACCTGGGCTGTTCGTCCGGCACCCAAGTGAACGGCAAGCTCGTGTCGACTCACGGCCCGCTGAAGCCCGGCGATCAGATCAAGATCGGTCCGCACACCTTCGTGGCGAGCTGGAGCGGGGATATGGGCCAGTCTGCAGCGGCTCCCGTTGCTGCTGCGGGCGTCGTATCCGGCGCCGTGGTCAAAAGCCCGAGTGCGGGGCTGACGGCGCCGGCCGGTGCTGCCCCCGTTAACGCGGCGCAGCCCGCTGCAGCTGGGTTCCCGGAGCGTACTTCGGCCAAGGATGAATCGTTCGCCTGGCGCCAGGTCCTGCACGAGCGGTTGCTCGAGTCGTTCGATCTGCGGCGCGTGGACGTGCACCGTATGGTCGATGCCGAGCTGCGCAGCCGCACGGAGCAGCTGATCGCCGAGCTGATCGAGCAGACGCCGGAGATTCCCCCCCATGTCGACAAGTCATTGCTGCTTGCCGCCGTGCGGGACGAAGCCATCGGTTTGGGATTGCTTGAGCCGTTGCTCGCCGATCCGTCGGTCACGGAGATCATGGTCAACCGGGCAGACGAGGTGTTCGTCGAACGCTCCGGCGTGCTCGAGCGCTTTCCGCTGGCCTTCACCAGTGATCGCGCGGTGACCGGTATCATCGAGCGCATCGTCGCCCCCATCGGACGGCGCATCGATGAAAGCTCGCCCATGGTCGATGCAAGGCTCAAGGACGGCTCGCGGGTGAATGCGGTGATTGCGCCGCTCGCGCTCAAGGGGCCGAGCATCACCATCCGCAAGTTCTCCAAGCGCAAGCTCGAGGCGCAGGACCTGCTGCGCTTCGGCTCCGCCAGCTCCAAGATGATCGAATTCATGAAAGTGATGGTGGAGCACCGCAAGAACGTGGTGATCTCCGGCGGCACGGGTTCTGGCAAGACCACTCTACTCAACATTCTCTCTAACTTCATTCCGCGGGGCGAGCGGATAGTGACGATCGAGGATGCTGCCGAGTTACAGCTATATCATCCCAACCTCGTGTCGCTCGAGTCGCGGCCCGCCAACATCGAGGGCAAGGGCCAGATTTCGATCCGCGATCTGGTGCGCAATTCGCTGCGCATGCGGCCCGACCGGATCGTGGTCGGCGAGTGCCGCGGGGGCGAGGCGCTCGACATGCTGCAGGCCATGAATACGGGCCACGACGGTTCGCTCACGACCGCACACGCGAACAACCCGCGCGACATGCTGGCGCGGCTCGAGACCATGGTCCTTATGGCCGGGCTGGATCTTCCGATCAGCGCGATCCGCGAGCAGATCGCCTCCGCCATCGATATCGTGGTGCAGCAAACGCGCTTCGCGTGCGGTACACGCAAGATCACTCATATCACCGAAGTTACGGGTGTCGAGAGCGGCCGCATCCAACTTCAGGACATTTTCGAATTCCACCAGACCGGCATCGACCAGGCCGGCAAGACCCAGGGCTACTTCAGCGGTTGCGGTTTCGTACCCGAGTTCTACGAGGATCTACGGCGCATCGGCATACCGCTGGACATCGACATCTTTGCGCGGTGTGAGCCGGCGGGAGCGGGGGCATGAACTCCACCATGATGATGCTGGTCATCGGCCTGGCGGTGTTTGCCGGCGCCTGCATGCTCTTGCACGCGGCGCGCGCGGGCTACAACGCCTACCAGCGGCGCTTCACCACCCTGGCGCGCAGCCGCCTGGAGGAGGCGTTCCTGTTCATCGATCCCAATCGACTGTTCCTGCTCAGTGTCGGGGGGGCACTGCTGGTTTCCCCGCTCCTATGGTTCGTCACCGGCAGTGGCGTGATCGCGTTCGTCATCGCCCTCCTCTCCCTCGCCGGCCCGCGCGTCGCATTCGGCGTCATCAACCGTCGCCGGCGCGCCAAGATTGTGAAGCAACTGCCGGACGTCCTTTTGATGTTGGGTGGTTCGCTGCGTGCCGGCACCAACCTGCAGATGGCGTTGGACCTGGCCATCCGCGAGACCGCCGCTCCGCTGTCGCAGGAGCTAGGGGTCGTGGTGCAGGAGCAGCGACTCGGCGTCGCGCTCGAGGATGCGCTGGAGACGCTGGCAACGCGGCTCAAGCTCGAGGAAATCGAACTCGTCGTTACGGCGATGACAATCGCCCGTGATGTCGGCGGCAATCTGGCGGAGACCCTTGACCGGCTCGCGCACACCCTGCGAGCGAAGGCGACCATGGAAGGCAAGATCCGCTCCTTGACCTCACAGGGTAAGCTGCAGGGGCTGATCGTCGGCAGCCTGCCCATCTTTCTGATGGTGGTGCTCTCTTATATGCAGCACGATGCCATGGCGCCGTTGTTCAATACCTGGATGGGCTACGCGGTGCTCGGGGTCATTACCATCCTCGAGATGATCGGGTTCGCGATGATCCGCAAGATCGTCAGCATTGATGTCTGAGCGGCCGGCAGCAATCGAGTAGAGGAGATTTTCCATGACTTTATTGATTATTCCCATCCTGATCGCGCTCGCACTCACGCTCACCGTGATCTCCACGCGCAAGATCGTGACCGAGGTGCCGAATGACGATCGCCGCTACATGGATCCGCCGCCGCGTTTCTACCGGCTCACCTGGCCGCTGGTGCGGCTGGTCGCCTACTATTGCGGGTGGGTCGTCACCGCGGCAACGGCGTCGCGCATTCAGGGGTCCTTACGGCGCGCCGGCCAGGACTACACGTTGACGCCCGCACAGTTCTTTGCCGGCAAGCTGGTGGCCTCGGCGCTATTCGGTATCGGGCTCGGCTGGATCGCCGACAAGTTCGGCCAGGGAATCCTGCTGGGTGCGCTGGCGGGCGCGGCGCTCGGATTCTTCATGCCGGAGCTATGGCTCGCGGACATGACCAAGGCACGCAACCTCAAGATTCTCAAGCGGCTTCCGTCCTTTCTTGACATCGTCACTATGGCCGTTGAGTCAGGAATGAATCTTTCGACCGCGCTGCAGAAGACGGTGGAAAAGATGCCGCAGGGACCACTGCTGATCGAGATCAACCGGTTGCTGCGCGAGGTACGGGCCGGCAAGCCGCGCACCGACGCCATGCGCGATATGGCTGCGCGGCTTGATTTTTCCCCCATCACCAGTCTGGTGAGCGCCCTGGTACAGGGCGAGCTCATGGGCAGCAGCATCGGGGCAATCCTGCGAGGTCAGTCCGAGCAGCGCCGCACCGAACGCTTCCAGCGCGCGGAGAAACTGGCGCTCGAAGCCCCGGTGAAAATGCTCGGACCCCTGATTCTGTGCATTTTCCCCTGCACATTCATCGTGATCGGCTTTCCGATCGTCACCCAGTTGATGAAGTCGGGACTGTAATGGCCACGATTGACTCTTGCCCGACACCGGCCGGCACCTTGCAGGTCAGGATTGCCGACACCTTCACGGCGCGGGGTCTGGGACTCCTGGTGGGAGCGCCTCTGAAGGCGACCGAGGGCTTGTTGATTGCGCCCTGCGCGAGCATCCACACCATCGGAATGCGCTATCCCATTGATGTCGTGTTTCTTGATGCGCAGGCGCGGATCCTGCGTGTCTGCCCCGACGTGCGTGCGGGCCGGATGCGCTTCGCGCCCCGCGCACGGGGGGTGCTGGAGCTGCGCGCGGGGACCGCGCTTTGCCACGGTCTGCGCCCCGGCGTGCAGTTGCCGCAGCTGGCCGCCGTCCTGAGCTAAGAGCGGGCGGAAATCGGCCCGGGTGCGGCCGCGCAGGTGAGCAGCGCGGATCTGAATTGCGCGGCGGTCGCGAAACGGTCCGCCGGGTCGAGCGCCAGTGCGCGCAATACCACGCCATCCAGGGGCAGCAACTGCGGATTCCGGCACACCTGCGAGGGCGGCGCCGGCGCGCGGCCGTAGATCTGGAAGAGAATTTGCGCGGCATTGCCGGCATACGGCGCAGCCCCCGTCAGGAGCTGGTACAGAATCGCGCCCGCCGCGAACACATCCACCCGCGCATCGGGTGGGCTGTCGCGGTAGGTCTCGGGTGCAATGTACCCAGGGGTGCCCAGCGTCTCGGAGACCGGCTGCTGCCCCCAGCTCAGGTGTGCGAGCCCGAAGTCCGCGATTTTGACCTCTCCATCGCGCGTGACCAGTACGTTGGCCGGTTTGAGGTCGCAATGATAGACGCCGCCTCGATGCGCAAAGTCCAGAGCCTCGAGCAGCGCTGCGAGCATGCGCACCGCCCCCGTCCGCCCGAAGGCGATCCGTCGCTCGAGAAGCACCGCAAGACTGGTGCCCTCGACGGCCTCCATGACCAGGTACGGGTTACCGCCTTCCACACCGAGCGTATACACCGCGAGGATCCCGGGGTGGCGAAGACGCCTGCCGATCGCGGCCTCCCGGGCGAAATGCGTCAGCAGCTCCTGTCGGGGGGCCGCAGCGAGCAACTCGGGGCGCAGCACCTTCAGGGCCCGCGGCTGCTGTGTCCGTGGGTCGATCGTTCGGTAGACGATGCCGATCGAACCCGCGCCCAGGATCTCCAGTAGTCCAAATCCCCCCAAGTGTCCGTAGGGTGCGTCCGCGATCCCGCACCGCCCATGTTGCGCAAGGCTCGCAGCTTCAGGCATGGAGAGCAGTCGGGGTTGAACGCGGATTTGGGGGCGATGTCCGCAATTTCTATTTCTGGAGGACCTGCAAGCGACGGTTCGCCTGCATGGCGGCGAGCCCGGTCCCGGAGTCGACCGGCTCACTGGAACCACGGCCCTCGGTATCGATGCGCCCTGCCAATGCGGGCTCTATCTGCACGACGGCATTGCGCATTGCATCGGCGCGACGGCGCGACAGCTCCGTATTGTAAAGCTCATCCCCGCGGGAATCAGAGTGGCCCACGAAGAGGAAGTGCTTGTCACCCTGCGCTTTGGTCGAGGCAAGAATCTGGGCCAGCGTGTTGATGTTGTCCCGGGTGGTCGGGCTCAGCTCCACGCTGTTGAATTCGAAGTTGATCGGAATGTTGACCTGGCGGAAGTCGCTGCCGCTGATCGCATCGCTGCCGCTGGAATGGAACGGCTTGTAGACTGAGAGCCCGAACGAGCGCTCCAGTTGCACCTTCTGTGGCGTACGGACCTGCTTCTCGATGTCGTGGGCGAGCGTCGCAATGTCCTTGCGGCCGGGGTCAAGGGCATGGGCCTTCTCAATCATCGGATAGGCGTTCTGAGGATCGTTGTCATCGTTGACCAGCGATGCGTACTGGAACAGCGTCTCGGCGCGCGCCTTAGGCTCGCTCGCCAGCGCCTCCGCATCGACGAAGGCGTCGGCCGCGCCCAACCAGTCGCGGCGGTTGCGCGAGTGTCCCAGGATGACCCCCAGAGTCTCATAGGAGTCATACGACGGGCAGCCCGCTACTGCCTTCTGGACATGAGCAATCGCAGCCGCACCCCGAGCCTTCGCCAGCGCCTGTGCGTGCGACAGATTCTGAGCGTTCAGCGCGCAGGTCGCCGCCTGGGCGGTGCCGCCCGCGATGCACATTGCCAAGAGCCATCCAATTCTAGTTCCCATGATCAACCACCTCATATAGACGGAACGCAAGGCGCTACGGCGCCTCGCTCGGGATCTTCGCGCCGCTGCCGGCAGCGTCCGGCCATGCCGTGCTGGAAACGGCGCAGCGGATCCCCGTATCGACCCTTGCGTGCAACGGACTCTCACGCTCGCGCATGGCAAGCCGCCGATAAAATGCCAGGTTCACGAGGAAGGACGCACCGCGCAAGATCGGTCGCGAGTCCAGTGCGCCCTCGGTCCATTCCCAGACCAGGCCACCTTGGCCCAGGCTGCCAAAATAGCCCGTGCTCTTGAGACTCGACACGGGTCGCAGCTGCTGCAGGGCCGGCCCCGGCGCATCCTCGACCCGGTTTCCCCACGGGAAAATCTGCCGGGCGGGACCGCGGGCCGCGTATTCCCATTCGTCCTCGGAAGGCAGTCGCTTGCCGCGCCAAGCGCAGTAGGCCTTCGCACTCGCATAGTCGATTCCACGCACCGGAAAGTCGGCTGGATTGCCGCCCTGCGGCAACTGCTGGTCGCGCAACGTCTGCCAGGTCGTGCCCGAAAGGAAAACCGGCTGTTCGGCTGCGGCGTACAGCCCCTTGGCGCGCTCGGCCGCGGTGAGATAACCGGTCTCGCGCACGAAGCTCGCGAACTCCCCGTTGGTGGCCGGCGCCGTATCCAGCGTGAAGGGGCGCAGGGAAACTTGCCGCGCGCGCTCATCGGTCAGGGACGCCGCGGTGCAGTCGGGATCGTTGCCGGTCTCCCGGCGGCACAGTCGCACGGCGGCGTCGATCTCCTCCGCGGTACTGCCGACGGCTGTCATCCGGGCGCCGAGCCGGGCGGCGCTTTTGAGTGATTCCGCGGCCTTCTCAAGATACGGCTGCGCTTCGGCGTTGGCGCCGACCTTCAGCCGCGCCTGCGCATCGTCAAGCGCGCCGAAGCCGGCACGCGCCAGGGAATCTCGCGAATCCACCCCCAGCGCGGCGGCGCGATGGGCGAGCAGCTGTACGGAGGCCAGCGCCGGGCCGGTCGTGGTCAGGCGCGCCAGCAGCCCATCAACTCCGTGGCGGCTCACGGCGGCCGCGAGCAGCAATACTGCCAGCGTGATCCCGCCTGCGCTCAAGAGCATGGGCCAGCCCACCGGCTGCGTCGGTTGCATCTGCGCCTTGAACTCTTCGACCGAGGCGATCCGACGCTTGCGGTCGAAGCAAAGCGCTCGAGCGAGCGCCGCATTCTGGCGACGCGTGAGCCGCGGGAGCGGCTCGGGCTGTAGTTTGAGGTCGCGTGCGTCGGTGGTGCGGCGACGGGCAAAGGGATGCCGCCCCGAGAGCATCTCGTAGACCACGCAGCCCAGCCCATAGACGTCATCGCGCACGTCGGCCGAATCGCTCTCGAGCATCTCACAGCTCGCATACATCTCAGTCATCGCGTGCAGCGCGGCCGGGTCGAACCCGCGGATCGGCCCGCGCGCGACGCGGGCGATCCCGAAGTCCAGCAGCTTGACCTTGCCGTGGGTGGTCACAAAGACATTCGAGGGCTTCAAATCGCTGTGTATGACGTTGTGATCGTGCGCAAAGGCCAGTCCCGCGCACATGTCGGTGATCAGAGGCCAGGCCCGATCGAAGGGGATGCCGCGGCCAAACTCCTCATCCAGGAGACTCTGGAGCGTCTCGCCCTCCAGATACTCCATCAGCATGTAATCACCGTCGTCGTCGGAGTTGACCGAATAGGCGCTGACGATGTTCGGATGGCTCAGCGTGCGCGTCTTGCGCACTTCTTCGCGCAGCGCGCCGACGAGTTCCAGGTGGCCACGCAGGCTGGGCTTCAAAACCTTTACGGCAAAGAGCTCGCCTGGGACCTGCAGATCCGCGGCGCGATAGACAGCGCCCATGCCGCCGGCGCCGAGCAATTGCTCGAGGCGGTAGCGATTGCCAAGTACCCGACCGACGCCGACTTGCGTGGTGGCCGGCGTTTTTGGCAGGAACGGTGCTCGGGTGGCATCAGCAGGTTCAGCGATCGGTTTCGGCAATCGGGTTTGATCCGGGTCGGCGGTGACGCCCGTCTGGCCGCCGTCCAGCAGCTGCGGCGGCGGTTCGCTGATCAGCGCCGCACCTCGCGTGGCATCCAGGTCGGCAAGGCCTGACGCGCACAAGTCCGCAGCGGCCATGCCGTCCCCTTACGGGAGCCGCTCGAGCTTGCCGTCGGCAAGCTGAAGCTGCTCACTGTCGAACATGGTGAGCTTGCCCTGCAGGATGGCTTCGCGCTGGCCGCCGAGGCGGCGGGCATCTGCGCGCGGCACCGGCACCGGAAAAGAGTAGTCACCGACGCGGACCGCGTAGGTCTCGGCATCCGCGTTGTACTCTCCGAGCTCCACCAGTGCGGTGAAAGGCGATGACCATTCAGCGACGCGCTTCTGGTACTCCGCGGTGGACTCATAAGTGTCCTTGCGCAGCTTGTCGGCATCCTCCACCTCCGGCAAACCCCAGACCTTCGCCACCCTTTCCTTGGTGAAGCTCACCAGCCGCTTGCCGCCATCGGCAAAACTCACGCGCTGCACGGTGTCCAGGTGGCCCTTGAGCACGGAGACCGGATCGCCGTTCTCGAACTCCCACAGCCGCAGGCTTCCGTCGTTGGCCGCCGTCGCGAACACACCATTGGTCTTGGGGGCGATGAATGCCGCGACCTGTCCCGGCATGCGGGCGACAGGAGCGAGCGTATTGGCAGCGTAGAGACGCAGCCCATCGCCTTCGCTGGCCACAAGCCGCGCGCCGTCCGGGGAAACCCCGACGAGCTCGGCACCGGATATCGTGGTGCGCAGGGATTTCGTGCTCAAGTCGTACACACGGATCGATCGATCATTGGTGGTGAGGTAGAGCTGCTGGCGGTCCGGGGAGAAGCGCAGATCGCGGACCACAGCATCCGGCAGCAGCGTCCCGCCCAGCCTGCCACTGAGCACGTCCCAGAAACCGAAGCGGTTGTGCGTCCCGCCATCCTTGGCCAGCTCCGCCACATTGAGCAGGAGCTGCTTGCCATCGCTGATGAACTCGGCCTGGCTCGGCAGCGGGCTCTTGTCGCCGAGGGCGAGACGCGACATCTTCTGGCCGTCGGCGCTGCGCCAGACATAGGCCGCATCCCCTTCGGCCGCTGAAAGGAAATATGTGCCATCCGGCGAGAAGCGCACCAGGCTAGGAGTCATGTTGTGGCTATTGGTCCGCCCCACCCGCTTGCCGCTGTCGACGTCCAGCAGCAGCAGTTCGCCGCCGCGCGAGGCGGAAGAGGTGGAAATTACGGCGCGGTTGCCGGCGGGGGAGAACTGCAGATGTAATTCCCCTTCGAACTTGATCGGCGGGCCGGCCGGAGTGTCGGTTTCGAGCTTCAGGACGCTCACCGTACCGGCGTGCGCCACCACCACGCGCTGCCCATTGGGGCTGATCCATGCCGCCTGCACATCGCGCACTCCGTGATAAGTACGCAGCGCGTAGGTCTCGTTGGTCAAGTCGAACACGTTCACAAAACGGTCATCGGCAACCCCGACGA
>Ga0210400_10004556_pt1 | contig 11985 bp, 11 predicted proteins | sample IncBWH26MmetaG_FD_155456 | JGI IMG/M metagenome (GOLD analysis project Ga0210400, IMG submission 155456) | Forest soil microbial communities from Barre Woods Harvard Forest LTER site, Petersham, Massachusetts, United States - Inc-BW-H-26-M | ecosystem: Environmental > Terrestrial > Soil >...
CTTCGACGTTGCAGGCAATTTGCGGCCGCGGGGGATTCGATGTGGGAACCGCCGGACGGGCCGTACGCGCCGGTAATTAGGAATCGAGCCTGGCAGGTTACCTGTGACCAGCGTTATCTGGTGCGGGACCAGCCGGGCATGATATGCAGTATGTAAGGGGAGGTCTGTCATGGAGCAGTTTGCACCTGTAAAACGCAGCAAAGACGGCCAGCCGGTCCGCTACTTGATCGTGGACGACTCCGTATTTGCCCGCAAGAATCTGGCCCGCATGATCGAAACGTTCGGCGGGCAGGTGGCGGCTGAAGCCGGGGACGGCTTGACCGCTATCAGCGAGTTCGACCGCACGCATCCTGACGTCGTGCTCATGGATATCACCATGCCGCAGATGGAAGGAATCGAAGCTGCCGAACGGATTGTCCAACAGCATCCGGAAGCGCGCATCGTGATGGTTTCCTCGGTGGGATACCAGGAAAACATTGTCGCGGCGCTGCAACGCGGAGCCCGCCATTTCGTGCAGAAGCCGGTGAAGCCGGAAGTTCTGTACGAGGTCATCAAGTACGTGCTGGGCGACGACGGCGCCGTGGCGAACGCGGCCGGAGCGGGAGTCTAACTCAAATGAAGATGGAACTGATCCAGCCTTTCATCAATGCGGCGGACGCCGTGTTGTCGCAAGGGTTGCAGTGCACCACCAAAGTGGGCAACCTCACCATGGAGGAGGACGCCTATCGCCGCAAAGGTGTGGCGGGCATGATCGCGCTGACGGGCGACATTGAGGGCCGGATCGTGCTCGACCTCGAACCCGCAACCGCCGTCAAAGTGGCGAGCCACTACGCGGGCGCCGAACTGCCGGAGTCGGATGCGCTGATCAAGGAAACCATCTTCGAGTTGGCGAACCAGGTTGTGGGCAACGCCATCTCCGCGCTCAACGACCAGGGCTTCCATTTCCGCGTGCATCCCCCGCTCCTTCTTACTGCTCAGGAAGGTGACAAGACCAGTGAAGACACGGAAGCTTTGATGATCTCATTTGAAACCTCCCTCGGCTATGTCTTCATGAACGTAGCCCTGCGCTACAACAAACGCCGCCTGGCCGATCACGCGGCCATGGGTGCATAGGAGCAGCAGCCGGGCAGTTGGTCACAGTTACGAACTTCACGAATATCGGGGCTATTCGAGTCTTTGTCCCCAACAGGGCTGGTCTTGACTCAGAAACGTCGCCAGTTCGAGGCCCTTGCCCACAGCCTTGAATGTTCGAAAATCCTTGCACCATTCTCCGGCAGGGTAATCGCGGGTTGCTTTCGCCCATTCGTGAAACAGCATGAGATCGTCGACGCTGATCTCTCGCGTACGTATCCGATCCAACAATTTGTCGACTTTTCTTCTGGATGCCTTGAGGTTGAGCTTGCCAACGGGCATCTAGGCCCCGCAGATGGAATCGCCGATGGCCTTCTTCAACTCTCGAGCGCGAGTTTCGCTCTTGGTGTCCCGGAGTTCTTCCAGGGCGCGACGCAGATCACGGCCCTGCAGTCGGGCTGGGCGCTCCTTGCGGGCAGGGACTGCTCTGGCCGATGCTTGCTTCCGATCACTTTGCTTCGCTACCGCCATAGCCCCATTATACCAAGAGCGTGGCGCCCTTCAGCATTGCGGCTTTGAGCGGGAAGTCGCGGGTATCTGTCCCTAGAAACTAGGTGAACGTCCCATCTGCCCCCGCATTTATTCGCCTGTAGTTCCATAGCATCCGGTATGGTGTTCGTGTTTTCTTCGCAGGCGTTTGTCGTGCTACAGTATCTGTACAGCCTTGGAGACGTAGGACGGGCTAGGGAGCGACTATGGACCTGGGCAGATATTTTCAGTTGGAGTTTATAGCTGCCGGCGGGTTCGCGAATGTATACAAGGCGTTCGACGCTTGGACGTCCCGGACCGTGGCGATCAAGCAATTCAGGGACTGTACTCCTGACTCCCTGGGCAGGTCCGAAAGAGAGAGGGATCTGCTGACAATCCATCTCGGTAACCCGCATGTCGTAGACATTCTCGACTCGTGCCTGAGCTGTCCACAGCCCTATCTGGTGCTTGAATATTCCAGCCTTGGTTCCTTACAGCCTTACGTGACGAAACGCCGCGACTGGAGAAGGATAGCTGGATGGCTCCGCGACATTTCATATGGCCTAACGATGGTCCATGAACGCGGCGACCTGGTCCGCGATGTCAAGCCATCAAATCTGCTAAGGTTCCAACGTGCGGACCGATCCGAACTAATTAAGATTGCTGACTTTGGCCTGGGGCAGAGACCCGACGATCCTCGGCGACAAATGACAACCTCAGTCTTTGGCACAAAGGGATATATTGATCCGGCCGCGAAGGCAAGCCGGACGTTCAGCGCTGCCTCAGATATCTACTCCCTCGGAGTTACGATGAGGGAACTCCTAACCGGCGTCAGGGGCACCTGGAGGCCCGTACCCGGCACGCCAAAGTTCCGATCTCTGATTGTCTCGATGACCGATCCGAACATGGGCAGCCGGCCAACGGCCAGACAGATATTCGAGCGCGTGGACAACATACTCGCGACGGCCTCGTTACCCGTGGTTCACAAATCCCCTGACAACCCGCTTGGTGCCGTGATAGCGGGAGCGGTGGTAGTAGGCGGGCTGCTTATGCTTGCGCGTGCCAAGTAGAATGCCGCCGCGGCGATGTGGCGTGTTCTATCTGATCTTGCCTAAAGGCGTGATCAGCCCCACGCCGGCATCTCCGACTCCTGCCGCCCCTTAGCAAGAACGCGAAGGATGGGGCACCCAGTGTGTTGGTAATGCCCACAAATCAAAAGCCTGGGTTACCGACCCCTTGGGATAAGGGTTCTTCGAAAGCCGCGGTCGGCCACTCTAGAAATTCGTAGTCCTTTGCTCCATACCAATTCTGTCCATCAAACCTGCATCTGTTCGCCCGTATCCTGCAACCTGCTCCTTTTAAGAACGCCATGAATCGGGCGGCTGAGGCCTCAGACTCTAGTACTGGAACCAACACGCTGTGTACCAGATGGGATGTTTTGATAAACACGATGAGGCCCCAGGGAGCGTCAGCCTCGCACCGGCACACAAATACGAACTGATCGGCAGCTGTCCCTCTGAGATCGGGTGGCGGATTCAGAACTGGGCGCATCATGTTTGCGAACTCCCGAAAATGAGACAGCCCATTTGCGACTATCTCGGCCTTGCTTCGGCGCTGGTTGCCGAGAAAGAACTCCCCGAGAATATCGTGTCCTAAGAAGTGCCCCCCAGCCGACAGTGCATGCCTGTAGCCGAGCATTTCGAACAATGTGAGGTGGGCCGCTTTGAGCATTGACACAAGTGCTGGGAGCCGAACGTCTTTCTCGATCACAATTCGCCATTTGGCGGTACTCAACGTTTCGTCTGGGCGGACCTTCAAGCCGAGTCGGACCGGGCCGTCCGGTCCATTTACATGGACCTCTGTGAAATGCGCGGGCACGGGTCCACTTGCGATGAAATGTTCTACCTTCTTCTCCCCAATGTACACCTTTGGTCGCAGCTTCTTTGACAGACGCGGGTCGACGATCGCATCGTCAGCTGAGTGCTTGCTACTATACTGAAGATCTACAAAATCGCTTTCGAAGGCGCTTCCATAGAAACTATCCACATCGGCCCGCTGGACCGTCCACTTTCTGCAAGAATCCGGAAAAGCCGAGTTGACAATATGGGCACGGCAGAGCTCGGCGTCTTGATCCAGGAAAAGGATCGGGCAATAGAAGTGTGAGAACGACTTTCCTGTCACTTCTCGATAGTCGGATCGTAACGTTTCGAGCTTGTATTGAACTTCCTCATCCATTTATCAGTCCCTGAGACTGATTATCCCAGATCGCGGGCGGGTGGCCCACCCTTTGATTCCCTTGCGTTCCACAACAACCGAGGGTGCCTTGCGTTCTTTGCAAGGGTGGGCGAGTGGCCCACTAAATCCCGACCTCAGTTTGAGTGGAGGAGTTCAATCCCTCTATTCCCCTCCCGCCCGCCTCTTCCCCTCCATCATCACCCTTCTCAGTATCCGATTGATCCGCGTCTGGTAGGCCGGTCCGCTAGATTTAAACCACTCCACCACTTCCACATCCACGCGTAAAGAGATCCTGCGTTTGCGCGGACGGTTCCAGCGCGACTGCGCGCCCGTCTCCTCCTCCGCCAGCGACAAAAGGTCGTCTTCCACCGACGCCTGCATCCACGCGATGGTCGCGGGTTTGCGCCGAACCTTTCGCCGCTTTGCTTTCTTGCCTTTAGCTGTCATGACAAAATCGTACACCCTCTACCGTCATGACGTTGTGTTCCTGAAGGAACACTGACATCGCCTCACCGGCGGTCCCACCCTTCGCAAAATTCGCGAAGGATGGGGCACCCCCTGCATCGGTGATGCCAACGAGATCAAAGGCCTGAGCCACCCTGCAGCCCGCAGGAACTACAGGAAATCCCGTATAGCAACTTCCTCCAGCCCGATGGATCATCGGAGTTCATTCTTGAGAGTTTATTCTTCGCGGTGTGCCTATGAAGATCCTCATCGCTGACGACAAGTTGCAGGTCCGCCGGGTGCTTCGGGGTTTGATCGAGGGCCACCAGGACTGGGACGTCTGCGCGGAAGCGGAAGACGGTATTCAAGCCGTCGACCGAGCGGAGCAATGCAGGCCGGACGTGATTATCCTCGACCTCGCGATGCCCAAACTGAACGGCTTCGAAGCGGCCGCCCGAATTTCCGAGTTGCTCCCCGACGTCCCGATCCTCATGTTCACGCTCTATGCTTCTCCTCAGGTCGAAATGCAGGCTGCCAAGGTCGGCGTGCAGCGAGTCATATCAAAGTCAACCGGCTACCAGCTTGTTCCGGCCATCGAGGAAGCGTTCGGGCAGGTTCATCAGGCAAAAACAGCGTTACAATCGTAAGAGTCTCGTTCGTTTGCCAGTCGTTGAAATCAACGCCCCAGCGCCCATTGAGCATTGAGCATTGACTGACCGAGGTCGATGAGTGCTATAGGGATTTTGCAACCGCCGGAGCACGTTTACTCCGAGTAGCCTTCGTCGCCACCGTCATCTTCCGCGTCGCCGTCGTGTTCCTCTCCGTCCTCCTCTTCTTCATCTGGCTCATCGCGAAGGAGGACATCGCCGGCGAATGAGCGATCCGTGGTTTCTGAGCCGGGCCATTGTAGGTGCGTTTGATCCATGATCCATGGTACCCCTTATGCTCTACGGCAACGAGCCTGACCGGGTCGATGCGTGCAATGATTTCATAACAATGCCGGCTCCAGGTGGCGCCAACCAACCCAGGCTTGTGGGCAGTCATGAAGAGACGACCTCCAATTTACGATGCGAGCGCTTCCGTTTTCGTCTCTGTAGTGATATGATTTGCCGCCATTCCCCCCCGGGGCAGGCATCCCTGCTCCATTTGCTCGTTTCCGTGCGGAAGCAACGGAAACGAGACGGCCCATAAATTCAAATGCCATTCGCCGCGTGATTGGCGTGCCATGGCTACGGCCCTCGTTTGGGGCGCCGTGACATCATCCGGAGGGTCCAATGCGCATCGATCGTACGAAGGTATTCACAGCGGTATTCGCGTGCCTTGCAGCTCTTGCCCCGGCGACCTATGCACATGCCGCAACCTTCACCATCGGTGGCACACTCTCGGGTTTGAATAGTGGCGCTTCAGTGACGCTGCTCGACAACGGCGCCAGTGCGCTCAAGTTGACGGCCAATGGCACCTTCACGTTTGCAACGCCTGTAGCGAGCGGTTCGACCTACAAGGTCACGGTCAGCGTGCAACCCACGGGACAGTCCTGCACAGTGACCGGCGGCACGGGCACCGTGGGCACGGCCAATGTCACCACGGTGGCGGTCGCCTGCAAGAACACGTACACCATCGGAGGCACGCTCTCGGGGTTGAACACCGGCGCTTCGGTGACGCTGCTCGACAACGGCGCCAGTGCGCTCAAGTTAACGGCCAACGGCACTTTCACCTTTACAACTGCTGTAGCCAGCGGTTCCACCTACAAGGTCACGGTCAGCGTCCAACCCACGGGCGAAACCTGCACGGTCACCAATGGCACAGGCACGGTGGGCACCGCCAATGTCACCACGGTGGCGGTCGCCTGCAAGAACACGTACACCATCGGAGGCACGCTCTCGGGGTTGAACACCGGCGCTTCGGTGACGCTGCTCGACAACGGCGGCAGTGCGCTTAAGTTGACGGCCAATGGCACCTTCACCTTCGCCACGCGTGTGGCCAGCGGTGCTGCCTACAAGGTAACGGTCAGCGTGCAACCCACGGGACAGACCTGCGCGGTGACGGGCGGCACGGGCACGGTGGGCACAGCCAATGTCACCACGGTGGCTGTCGCCTGCAAGAACACCTACACCATCGGGGGCACGCTCTCGGGGTTGAGCACCGGCGCTTCAGTGACCCTGCTCGACAACGGCGGGAGTGCGCTCAAGTTGACGGCCAATGGCACATTTACCTTCGCCGCGCGTGTGGCCAGCGGTGCTGCCTACAAGGTCACGGTCAGCGTGCAACCGACAGGCCAGACCTGCGCAGTGACGGGCGGTACGGGCACCGTGGGCACAGCCAATGTCACTACGGTGGCGGTCGCCTGCAAAAACACCTACACCATCGGTGGCACGCTCTCGGGGTTGAACACGGGGGCTTCAGTGACCCTGCTCGACAACAGCGGCAATGCGCTCAAGTTAACGGCCAACGGCACTTTCACCTTTACAACTGCTGTAGCCAGCGGTTCCACCTACAAGGTCACGGTCAGCGTCCAACCCACGGGCGAAACCTGCACGGTCACCAATGGTACAGGCACGGTGGGCACCGCCAATGTCACCACGGTGGCGGTCGCCTGCAAGAACACGTACACCATCGGAGGCACGCTCTCGGGGTTGAACACCGGCGCTTCGGTGACGCTGCTCGACGACAACGGCAGCGACTCGCTCATGGTGACCGCCAACGGCACATTCACCTTTAAAACAGGCCTGGTTGGCGGTGCTACTTACAGCGTAACTGTCGGCACCCAGCCCACCGGAGAAACCTGCACGGTCACAAACGGTTCCGGCACCGTGGGCTCCGCAAACGTGACCAATGTCGCGGTCTCCTGCAAAGGCGCTGCGACCTTCACTATCGGTGGCACAGTCTCAGGGTTGAACACCGGCACTTCGGTGACGCTGCTGGACAACGCGACCGACTCGCTCACAGTGACCGCCAACGGCACATTCACCTTCAAAACAGCACTGGCCACTGGAAAGGCCTACAGCGTCACCGTCAGCACGCAGCCCACGGGCGAGACCTGCACGGTAACCAACGGTTCGGGCACAGTGGGCTCGGCGAACGTGACCAACGTCGCGGTAGCGTGCAAGGCCGTGGCGACCTTCACGATCGGCGGCACCGTCTCGGGGTTAAACAGCGGCACTTCGGTGACGCTGCTCGACAACGGCGGTGATTCGCTCACAGTCAGTGCTAATGGCGCGTTCACCTTCAAAACATCCATCGCCAGCGGTTCCCCGTACAACGTCACGATCGGCACCGAGCCCACCGGCGAAACCTGCACGGTCACAAACGGATCCGGCACAGTAGGCTCAGCCAATGTGACCAATGTCGCAGTCGCCTGCTCGGCCGGTTCCGGTGGCGGCGGCGCGTATTGGATCCCCTATTCCGCATCCCCGGTCCCGAACGTAACTCCGGCAGGGAAAAACGGCCTGTTCCTGATCCCTTCGGACAAGCTGACGTCGTCGCCCGCTCCAACTTTTGTCACCACTGACACCACCCAACTGCTCGGGATCGGAACCCAAATTACCGTAACGGCTGGAGTGGCGACCTACTCGCCTCAGGTCATGATGTATGCCGACACCGACTCAACCGGAACCACCAGGATCTTCGGGCTGACCCTGGCTGGCACCTCGACTGTCCCGAAGCCGGCCCAGATCAGCAATCTGGCGGTACCTTCGACCCAACAGATTTGCTCGGCTGGCGGCTCATCGGAGACCGACGTCACGAAGCCGACCACGCTGTTTGTGGTCATCCAGGTTGCCACCTCGGCGCAGTGCGGCACCGGTGGTTCAGGCACCTTCGAGGTCGTACATTACACGGATTCGTCTTCGACCGCTCCGGTAGCGGTGAGCATCACCACAACCGAGATCAACTCGCTCTACCAGAACGGCAAATTGACTGGGTTGATGCTGTACGATGCAACCGCGAAGTCCCTGGACATCTACGCGAACGACACCTTCACCTCGCCGACGCAGAAGATCACGGGCCTGAGTGGCACTACCTATGTTGCGGACGTTTTGGACGCGGCAACCTTGAGCACTGCCGAATATTTCTTCGAAGTGACTACCACCGCTTCGGTGAATCTCCTGTACCGCATCGACGGCGCCACGCAGGCGGCCTCTGAGATCCAGAACATCATGACTGGGAGTATCGCTGGCACGGCTCCGCCGGACGACACAAACCTGTACTACCAGGTCCTTACTCCCGGTACCAGCAGCACCTATACCGCTACGTTTTATCAGGTTGCTCTCACCGGCCGAACGCCCAAGCTTCTTTACACGGCGCCAACCTATACCTTAAACGGGACTTCGATCACCAGCTACCGCTTGATCGGCAGCAACGATTCAGTGGTCGCCCTTCAATACACTTCCGAACCGTATACCAGCGGGATCCAGGACCCGACCAAGGCAACGTCTGCGCTCTATAGTCTGCCGGTTGGAGCAACCACCACCACCCCGACCGCGCTTGCCACCTACTCCACCGGCGACCTGCTGCAGCTGTCGTTCCTGGCCGCGCCAAGCGGCAGCGGCCTTTCCAGCAGCGTCCTGTTCGCGACCGTGCAGAACGCTAAGGGAACGTTCCCGGCTTACACCTATGCTTTTTCTGCCGTGTCGATACCGCTCAATGGAGGTAGCGCTCCGGCTCCGATTGCAAATTCGGTTTACGAACCGCTGGCCATCATCTCGAACCAGCTCACCGACAATGTGTGGCAGGTGACCGGCATCACCGACACAAATGGCGGCTATGGCGGCGGCACAGCCAATGTGGTGAATGTCAGCAACCTGACGGACACTCCGTTCACCACCACCGGCGGTGGACACTATGTGTTCTCGTCTGGCTTTGTGGGATCACTGTTTGCCATCTCAAGCAATAACGTAGCTGTCGGCCTCCTCTACAATGAACCCGCTGTCATTTCTGGTACCGGTTCGCTGCAGGAGGACGGCCTGGCGGCCGACTTGACCAAGAACTTCCTCGATCCGATCGTAATCACGAATACAGTTGTCCAGCCGTATTAAGACGGGCGGTAAGAATCAGTAGTAATGAGAAAAATCGGGCGGACAGCTGGTAAGTCAGGGAGTTTTTTCATCCCCGGTTGCTGGCCTCTTTCGCAGTCTGCGCAGAGCGATGAACAGAAGCCAAACCGCTGCCAAGATAGCGGTGGGTGTGAGCAGATTGAGCCACTGGGCCGGATGCCGGATGACGTAAGCGGGAAAGGAAAGTATCGCGTGCAGGGCGGACCGAAGATTACGAGGGACATCCCAGATGCTGGTGGAAAACGTCAGCGCGAAAATCAGGCAGATGAATGAAGAGATTCCAGTGATTTCCAGACCCTTGCGCCAGCCGGCACGCCAAAACGCCACGGCGACAAAAATGAGTAGGGACGCGTAGATCATAGAGCAACGAGCGGCTGAGGTCCGGCCTAAGCAATTCTAGCTCTACCGTTCTGAGTTTAAGTGTTTTCTTTGGATCAGCCGGAATCTTTCTTGCCACTCTCTTTTTGACTGGGATCGCCCGACTGGAAGTCGTGCCCTTTCCGGGATTGATGACTTTCTACAGGCTGTAGTTGGCCACGACTCTTGCTACCTTGCCAGTAGCGGACAGTTCCATGAACTCCGCGGTTCGCGTTCCTTTTTGGTTGGTGTAGTAGAGGACCACACTGTTCACGCCGCACAGCACGTCGGCAAGCTGGAAGTGGAGGTCCGGGTAGGCTTCCAGGCCTTTTTGAAAATAGGATCGCAAACTCGCTTTCCGACAACCCTGCCTTCGGGCGTTCCCAATAGCGCGGCGGCGACTGGCGAAGTTAATTCGACGGCATCGTCATAATGCGACATGATCAAATCCAAATCGTGAGCGTTCCACGCCGCGATCCAAAGGCCGGCCAGATTCCGGGCTTCGTCTTTCGTCACTGCCGTTTCTCCGTTGGAAGATTCCTCGTTGGAATTTGATTCTATATGCGACCGCTAGCAGGTAAGGAGAGAAACGCGATATGCCGGAAGCGGCCGGGTGCGAGTGTTAGAATCTCGCTCACCTGGCAGGGTGGAGGAAGCGTAGTGCCACGGGATTCGTCACGAAAGATTCCTGGCGGAAGCAGGAGCACGGAGCATGCGATTGCCGTTACTGATTTTTCACGTTACTGCTGGCGTGCTGGCGATGTTGGCGGGGGCAGCCGCAATTTCGTTCCGCAAAGGTTCGCGATGGCATGGCAAGGCGGGAAACATATTCGTCGTAGCGATGCTGTGCATGGCGGCGGCTGCGTCGACTCTGGCGTACATGAAGCACCAACCGAACAATGTGTTCGGCGGCTTTCTAACGATTTACATGGTGGCGACGGCATGGGCGACGGCCCGGCGCAGAGCAGGAGAAACTGGCGTTCTGGATTGGGTAGGGAGTCTGTTCGCGCTGACCCTCGGGGTTCTGAGCGTGATCCATGGATTTCAAAAGGTCACAGGGCGGGTGCCGTCGGATGGAGTTCCGGCGTTCATGGATTTTTTCATGGGATCGGTGATTCTGCTGGCTGGCGTAGGGGACTTGCGCATGCTGGTGCGCGGAATTTCCGGCAAGCGCCGGATCGCACGGCATCTTTGGCGGATTTGCTTTGGCTGGTTTATCGCCACAGGTTCATTCTTCCTGGGGCAGCAGCAGGTCTTTCCCGCCTGGTTGCGCGGATCGCCCGCGCTTCTGGTGCCGGCCTTGCTGCCGCTGGGGCTGCTGATTTTCTGGATGATTCGAGTTCGATTTACCGGCGTGTACAAGAAAATGTCGATGCCGCGTGCCGCGCAGGCAGATTTGGCGGGGACGTAGCTTCTTGACGGGTGCGCCTTCTTCAAGATCTTCGACTAAGAGCCGAGTCAGGCCAGCAGTGAGAACTGATTGCCGGGGGGCGTGCCGTCCGAGTCTTCGGCGGGATCGGCGAACCTTCGCAGCTCGGGATATTTCTGGAGCAGCGTGGGCGGGGCAGGGACTCGTTTGCCGGTCAGCATGGCCTTTAACTCCAGGGCGTTGACTCCGGCTTTGCTCTCGAAATGGTTGTTGGTGATGACGTAAGTCGTCTGCGCCCGGGCGGCGACATTTTCGATTCTTTCTTTCCAGTCCTCCAATTCCTTTTCCTTGTAGAGATAGTTATAGCGATCGTTGCGATTGTCGGAGTCGAACCACTCGCTGTAGTTGCGTCCATGCAGGCGGACGTAGGCTATTGGGGCGGTGACGTGTTCGGTGGGGGCGAGCGATTTGCCCAGGACCGGCTGATCGATGTTGCAGAAGGCGACATTCTTCTGCGTGAAATCCGCCAGCGTTTCTGGGTTGTTCCAACTGGAGTCGCGCACTTCCACCGCGCGCGGATATTCGATGAACTGGCGCAGCAGGCGGTCGAGATATTCGCGATTCAGGGAAGTGTTCTTGAACGAGACGGGAAACTGGATGAGCAGGGCGCCGAGGCGGCCTTCGTCGGCGAGGGCGTCGAGGCCTTCGCGGGTGCGGGCTTCGTCGTCGTCGGTGGGGCGGATGGTGGCGGCGGAGGTGGGCTCCATTACCGGGACCGGGGAATGGGTGAAGGCGCGGTAGAGTTTCGCGGTGAACAGGAAGCCGGGATTGACGGGCGCGACCCTGCGGCACCAGAGCTTGGCCAGTTGCGCCTTGATGGGTCCGTAGAACGAGGTGTTGATCTCGGTGGTGTCGAAGAAGCGCGCCAGA
>Ga0210400_10004557_pt1 | contig 11985 bp, 15 predicted proteins | sample IncBWH26MmetaG_FD_155456 | JGI IMG/M metagenome (GOLD analysis project Ga0210400, IMG submission 155456) | Forest soil microbial communities from Barre Woods Harvard Forest LTER site, Petersham, Massachusetts, United States - Inc-BW-H-26-M | ecosystem: Environmental > Terrestrial > Soil >...
GAGCGGGTTGCGGTCCTTGGCGAACTTCGCCTGCTGGTAGGCGATGATCTCGTCCTCGACCCGCGGCTTCGGGTCTTCGGCGAAGCGCAGCGGCTGGTTCGGCACGTCATCCAGCTCGGCGACGACGGAGTGGGTCTCCACCGCCATCTTGGCCCAGCGTTCGGTGGCGGTCTTGGGCGCGGGGTCGGTGTTGTTGCCGCCGGTGATGAACATGAAGCCGGTCTTGTGCTCGACCTTGTCGGGCGTGATCACCGTCAGCCAGTGCTTCCAGAGCGGCTTGTCCACCTGCTTGGCCGTCAGCCAGGTCTGCGAGGTCAGCTCCAGCACCGCCCCGTGGTAGCCCGGCCCGGACATCGTCCCCGCCACCTTCCAGGCGAAGGCCGGATCGGGCTTGGCCACATAGGCGTCCAGCGCATTCTTCGGATTGGCCAGCACCGGCCCGGACGCCGGCAGGACAGCGGCCAGCACGCTGAGCGCGAGCGCTCCGCCCAGTAGTTTCGTCAAACGCATGGAACTCGACTCTCCCGTTGGACCCGTGGCGGCCCTTGAGCCCACCATGGCACAGCTCGGCGGACGGGGTAAGAATCCACCGGCGGCGTTCCGTGCGCGGCGCATCCGGGGGCCGCGACCTTACGTAGAACTACGCTGTGACGCCCTGCCACGTTAACGACTCGGTAGGGTTTGCTGCAATCTGCAGTTGCCCGGCGGCTTTCAACCACACGCAGGGCTTCGGCGGGGCCGGCTCGACTGTTCGGGGCGGCCCCGTCTAATTCCGCGACCTAGCTGCGCGGCATCCGCCGCTGCGCCAGGGCCGCGCAGGCCGCCGATCCGATCGGCCCATCCTCGTCGTAGAGAAAGCACTCGCCGATCGCCACGCCGTCGGTGGCGCCGTGGTTGACCACCTCATAGCCGATCCATTCGCCCGCCGGCTCGCGGTGCAGATAGACCGTCACGTCGGAGTTGATGAACTCCAGGCCGTTGTCGCCTGCGTTGGCGAAAGGGCTGGCGAAGTCCGCCGAGACCGCCACACGCACGAAGGGCGTCAGCGCCCGGCCGCCTACCAGCTCGCGCACCTCGCTCATCCAGATCCGCTTCTGGCCCACCGTGCCGAAGTCGCCGGCGATCCGGCGCGTGGCCCACATGCCCCCCATGCCCGACCGCCCGTCGGTGGGCGGGTCGATGTCGGCAGGCTTCGGAGCGTCCCAGGGCTCGGGTTTCCAGACCTTGCCGCTCGGGGTCTCGGTCCGCTTCAGGAGCTGGCAGGTCGCGCGCCCGGCGCTGACCCCGCCGGAGATGAACTCCGCGTCGACCACCCGGATGCGGTTGCCCGCGCGCACGACGGTCGTGACCACCTCCACGGGCGACAGGTCCGGCAGGCGGTACATGTCGACCGTCAGCCGCGCCGGGATGAAGTCCGGGCTGCCGTGCAGCCGCTCGATCTCCGCGCCCAGCAGCCCGGCGATCACCCGGCCATGCAGCGAATTCGGGTTCCAGGGGCCGCGCGCCGCCGGCGTCGGGACGTAAAGCGCCCCCTCGATGGTGAAGAACGGTTCGTTGGCCATGGCTGAGCTGGGTAGAGGCCCGCCGCGCCGCGATCAAGCCGTCGCCGGCTCGCCCTTGGCCAGGACGGCGGTGAGCGCCATGTCGGCGGTGACGTTGCCGATGGTGCGGAAGATGTCGGGAATCACCTCCACGGCGATCAGGATCGGCAGCAGGTCCACCGGCAGGCCGAGGCTGAGGCAGATCGGCGCGATGGAGGCGAAGAACGACACCTGGCCCGGCAGGCCCACCGACGCCATGGAGGTCGCCACCGTCACCAGGGTCGCGCCGAGGTAGGTCATGGCGCTGGGATGCAGGCCGTAGACCTGCACCAGGAAGAGGGCGACGCCGAAGTTGGCCACCGGGCCGGTGATCCGCATCACCGAGACCGTCATCGGCAGCACCAGGCCGCTCACCCGGTCCGGGACGCCGAGGTCGTCGCGGCACCGCTCGATCATCGCCGGCAGGCAGGCCAGGGACGACTGGGTGGCGAAGGCGGTCACCTGCACCGGCGCCACGGCGCGCACGAACCGCCCGAAGTCGATCCGCCCGAACAGCGCGATCAGATAGCCGACGACGGTGATCCCGATATTGCCCAGCACGATGGCCGCGACGTAGTGGGCGATTACGCCGGCCGCGCCCACGCCGGCCCTCAGGCCCACGCCCAGCGCCAGGGCGAACACGCCCACCGGCGCGGCCCACAGCACCCAGCGCACGATGGTGATCATCACCTGGCCGATGCTGTCGAACAGGTCGGTCAGCGCCTGGCGCCGCGCCTGCGGCAGCCGGGTCGCGGCGAATCCAAAGAAGGCGGCGAACACCACCAGCGGCAGGATGGCGTTCTCCGAGGCGGCCTTCAGGGCGTTCTCAGGCGCCAGGCCTGAGACGAAACCCACGAAGGTCGGCGCGGCCTTGGCCAGGTCCGGCGCCGCCGAGGCCCCGGCCCGCAGCGCCGCGGCCGCCGCGCCGGTCACCGGCCAGACGGCGTAGAACACCTGCGCGAAGCCCAGCGAGAACACCGCCGCGAAGGTCATCAGCGCCACGATCGAGGCCAGCGCCCTGGCCGCCAGCCGCCCGGTCGCCGCGGCGTCGGCGACGCCGGCGATTCCGGTGACCATCACCGCGAAGATCAGGGGCACGACGGTCATCCGCAGCGCGTTGAGCCAAAGCGCGCCCACCGACTCCACGAGCTCGATCGCGCGCTTGGCGCTCTCGCCGCCGAACGCCGCGGCGGCCGCGCCCACGGCCAGCCCCGCCAGCAGCGCAATCACCACCCGCACGCTCAACGATCGCAGCATCGATGCTCTCCCCCGACGGGCCCGACCTTGGCCGGTGCGCTTCCCCTGCGCAAGGAACGTCCCTAGGTTCAGGCGCTCGCGGAGGAGCTTCCATGGCCGGCCTGAAGGACAAGCGCGGGTTCATCGACAAGGATCGCCTCGACCTCTCCGAGCGCAAGGCGGTCGAATACTGGATGAAGCGCTGGGGCGTGACCAAGGACCAGCTCACTGCCGCCCACCGCAAGGTCGGCCGCCTCACCAAGGACATCGCCGCTGAGCTCGGGAAGAAGCGCTAGCCGCGAGGCTTCAGGCTCGGGAGCGTCGTCGCCAGCAGGGTGCTGGCGGTCTGAAGGAGTTCGCTGACCAGGACCGGCTTCAGAAGCACGCTGTTGGCGCCCAGCGCCAGGGCCAGGTCCAGGAGCAGCTCCGCCTGGGCCGCCTCCGGCTCCAGCATGGCGACGATCGGGACGTTGACCTCGTCTCCGCGCAGCGCCGTGATCAACTCCAGCCCATCCCGCTCCGGCATCAGGATGTCGGTGAAGACCAGCCGCGGGCGATGGTGATGGAACCTGTCCAGCCCCTGGCGGCCGTCCACGGCCTGGACCACCGCATGGCCGGCCGCACTGAGGACTTGGGCGATGGCTTCACGCGCCCTCGCCTCGTCCTCGACAACGAGTACTGTCGCCACCTACTACGCACCTCATCTGCCCGCCCTCTTCCTGCCTCGCTCGCGGCATATGAATTTCACTGTTTCAATATTGAAATGCATTGTTCGCACAGGTACATGTGCGAGATGAATTGGCGTTCGATTGACCTCAATCTGCTTGTGGTCTTCGACGCGGTGATGCGCGAGCGCAGCGTCACGCGTGCCGGCCGTGTCATCGGCCTCAGCCAGCCGGCCATGAGCCACGCGCTCAACCGCCTGCGCCACATGCTGGGCGACGAGCTGTTCGTGCGCACCCCGGACGGCATGGCCCCGACGCCGCGCGCGGAATCCCTCGCCGAGCCGCTGCGCAACGCCCTGAGCGAGGTGCAGCTCGCCTTGGAGCCCCTGGCCTTCGATCCCCAGGCTTCGGACCGCCGCTTTGCGATCGGCCTGAACAACTTCGCGGCCGTGGTGGTCGCCCCGCTGCTCGCCACGGCGGCGTGCGGCCAGGCCCCCGGGGTCCGCCTGGACATGCGCCCCAGCGGCAACCTCGACATCGCCGACTGCCTGGATCGCCGCGACCTCGACCTGGCGATCGGCGGCCAGGAGAGCCCCGGCGAGCGCTTCGGGAGCGAGCTGCTGCTGGAAGACCCGTTCGTCCTGGTCATGCGGCGCGGCCATCCGGCCGGCCGCGGCGAGCTGACGCCCGAGGCGCTGGCGAGCTTCCGCTATCTGGAGATCTCCTCCAGCGGCGAGGACACCGGCTTCCTGGACCGCTGGCTCGCGACGCACGGCTTGGCGCGGCAGGTGGTGGTCCGGTCACCCTACCTCTCGGCGCGCCCGATCCTCGCGGAGTGCGACCTGGTCACCGTGTTCAGCCGCCGCGTCGCCCAGGTGTTCGTGCGCAACTTCCCCCTGGAGCTGCGCGAACCCGCCTTCGATTCGCCCATGGTGCGGACCATCATGGTCTGGCATCGTCGGCTGGACAGCCATCCCGCCCATCGCTGGCTGCGGGACCACGTAACGTCGGTCACCCGGGGCCTGGCCAAAATTCATCCCGAGCATGCGCCCGTGATGTGAATGCATTTTGGCATTGAGTCCGCACACCTATATCGGCCCCGGGGAGGCGTTCGGCCGAGTTTGGATGGAGGACCGCATTGCTTGACTGGACCGTCGTCACCGCGGCCTTCCTCACCGCCGCCGTCGAATGGGTCGAGGCCTTCACGATCGTGCTGGCCGTCAGCCTGAGCATCGGCTGGCGCGGGGCCGCGGGCGCGGCCGCCGCCGCCCTGGCCGTGCTCGCCGCCATGACCGTCGCCACCGGCGGCGTCCTCAGTATGGGCCTGGAGGTGCGCTGGTTGCAGCTCGCGATCGGCGTCTTCCTTCTGCTGTTCGGCGTCCGCTGGCTGGCCAAGGCGGTGGCGCGGGGCGCGGGCCTCAAGGCGCTGCACGACGAGGCCGAGAGCTTCGCCGAGACGCGCGCCGAGCTCAGCCGCGGCGACCGCGCCGCCGGCTGGCTGATCGCCTTCAAGGGCGTGCTGCTCGAGGGCCTGGAGGTCTGGCTGATCGTCGCGGCCTTCGGCCTGCACGGCCGCGCCTGGGCCAGCAGCACCACCGGCGCCCTGGCCGCCCTGGTCGTGGTGCTGGCCGCGGGCCTGGCGATCCGCGCGCCGCTCACCCGGGTTCCGGAGAACGCCATCAAGTTCGTCGTCGGCGTGATGATCACCGCCTTCGGCACCTTCTGGACCTACGAGGCGGTCGCCGGTGAGCGGGCCTGGCCGCTGGGCGACCTGAGCCTGCTCGCCCTCGGCGCCTTCTACGCCCTGGGCGGCATCGGCCTCATCGGCCTGATCCGGCGGTCCAGGCCGATCGGAGCCGCGACATGAAAGCCTTCCTCAAGACGCTTTTCGGCGACGCCGGGACGGTCACGGTCGTGGCCCTGATCATGGCCGCCGAGGTCTTCCTGTCTGTCGTCGGCCAGCCGGCCGTCGGCGCGGTCCTGATCCCGGCGGCGGTGCTGGTCGGCGTCGCCCGGCTGGCCCTGCGCTAGGGTGGCCGCGCACGATCCTTCGCCCTGGATGCTCCTGCTGCTGCTGGTGGCGGCGGTCTGGGCGGGCGCCCAGAACGCCCTGGCGGGCGGCGGCTCCTTCATCACCCTGCCGGCCCTGATCCTCAGCGGCCTGGACGCGCGCGCCGCCAACATCACCTCGACGGTGGCCCTGTTCCCCGGCCAGGTGACCACCGGATGGGCCGGCCGCAAGCTGGCCACCGGCGCGGAGAACCTTTCGCTCAAGACCCTGGTGGCGATCAGCCTGCTGGGCGGCGCGGTGGGCGCGCTGCTGCTGCTGGTCACCCCGCCGCAGTTCTTCGAGGGCCTGCTGCCCTGGCTCGTGCTCTTCGCCACCGCCGCCTTCGCCTGGGGAAACTTCAGCCGCCGGCCCGCCACGGCGCGCCCGCTCAAGCCGGCCCAGGCCATGGCGCTGCAGTTCGGCATCGCGATCTACGGCGGCTATTTCGGCGGCGGCATCGGCTTCCTCATGCTGGCCGTGCTCAGCCTGGCGCAGTTGCCTGTGCGCGCCGCGGCGGCCACCAAGAACGTGCTGGCCGGCGTGATGAACGGAACCGCGGTGCTGGTCTTCCTGTTCTCCGGCGAGGTGCGCTGGCTGCAGGCCGCGACGCTTGCCGTCGGCGCCATAGGCGGCGGCCTGGCCGGCGCCTGGCTGCTGCGCAGGGCCGACGAGCGGATCCTGCGCATCGCGGTCATCGTCATCGGCGTAGCCCTGACCATCGGGCTCTTCATCCGCGCCTATCGCTGATCGTGTCGGGATCGAACCTGCGCCTTGGGCGTTATCCGTCCTCACCCTCAAGGATTCCCGATGGCGCGTCTGCGTAAACAGCTTCCCGTGCACCTCGGCGCCGGCGAGCTTCACTGCCGCGGCTTCACCGGGCCGGTCGACTACGAGATCCATGGCGAGCCCTCGAGCCTTCGCCTGGGGCCGCTACGGCTGCGCGGCTCGCTGAGCGCCACGCCGGAGGTGGCCGCCGAGGCGTTCCGCGCCGGCGAGGCCGAGCTCAAGCTGGAAGACGGGGCGAGCTTCCGCATCACCCTGGTGGGCCACTCGGCCGGGTCGAAGACCGCCTATTTCGAAATGCGCATCTGACGCGCTCAGGCCGCCGGCGGCCCCGAGTCCGCGGCCCCGCGCGGCAGGGTGAAGACCAGCCGCTCGTCTTCCCAGATCTCGGCCCGCACGCCGTCGGCGCGCTGCGCCAGCAGCCGGGCGGCCGTGTCGATGGCGATCCCCTGCGAGGTCTCGGGCAGCACCTCCAGATGCGGCACGCCGCCGGTCCGCCGATGGATGTAGCAGAAGTAGGTCATCACCAACTCCGAACGTGGGAGCGGACCTCCCATTATCTAAGCTCGAGGTTGCACCTGCACCCGGTCTAGGCCAAGCAAAATTTAGGCTTCGGTAAGTAATTCGTACCCGTACGTCAGGTACCTGACACATGTTGGCGCTCGGCTTGCTTGGCTGCCAACCCGGCTGCGCTTGCGTCAGCCGCGCATCAGGTAGCGCACCGCCAGCGAGTAGCTCGGCGCCGCGTCCGCCTCCTGGTCGCGTAGGCGCGCGCCGATGTCCGCCGGCGCCCACGCCTGGTCGGCGTACCGGCCGAGTTCGACGCCGCCGCGGCGCACGACCCACGCCTCAGCGCCCTCAACGACTTCGAACTTCATGGGTCCCGCGCGATGCGGCCGCCGCGATACGGCGACGCCCCTCAAGGCGCGGGGCGCGTCCGGATCGCGATCCCTGAGCCCTGGTGTCGCACCTCAAGGTTGTCGCACCGCGATCTCCAGGTCGCACACGCTGAAGCGGGCGCCCCGCCGGGCCTTCTGCCGCGCCGCGCGGGCGGCGAACGCCGGGCCTGCGGTGTCGGTCACCTCCAGCCGGGGCCGTTCCGCGGCGGGCATGTCGGCGGCCAGGCGCACGCGGACCATGCGGTCCGGATCGGCCGGCGGCTCGCCCACCTGGATCGCGCGCACCACCTCCAGGCCCTGCACCACCCGGCCCCAGACCGCATAGTCGTGGTCCAGCCTGCGGGCCGGGGCGCGCATGAAGAAGATCTCGCTGTTGGCGGTGTCGATCCCCGCCTGGCGGCCCATGCCGGCCACGCCGTCGCAATAGGCGCCCCAGACCCGCGGACGATGGTCGCCGCCCAGCGCCTGCTCCCTCGCCGACGCCCCGGCCACCGGGACCGAGCCCACGAAGCCCTCGATCCCGTCCGCGCGGCTGACCACCGTCGTCAGGACCGCATCCGCCGGCAGCCGCGCGCTGAACTCCGCCGGCAGGTCGGGATAGGCCGAGGTCCCGCCGTCGCGGTTGTTCGGATTGCCGGTCTGGTCGACGAAGCCCTCGATCACCCGGTGGAACTTGAGGCCGTCATAGATCCCCTCGCGCGCCAGCCGCTTGACCCGCTCCACCGCCCGGGGCGCCAGGGCCGGCGCCATCTCGACCACGATCCGGCCCTTGGAGGTCTCGATCACCAGGGTCTCAGCCGGATCCAGGGGCCGCCAGTCGGGGTGAGGCCTTGCGGCGCCCAGAGTCAGCGTTGCGGCAAAGACCGCCGTCCATCCCGCCGCGCGCATGACTTTCCCCCTCGTGTCATCCCGGTTTTCGCGGCGCGCGAAAGACCGGGACCCATAAACGCCGTCGGCAGGAGGCTAGCCGGAGAGCTTCGTGTCTATGGGTCCCGGACAAGCGCGTTGCGCTTTCCGGGATGACACTCGGGACAATGCCTCCATTCCGGAAATAATCTTCTGCCTCGACGCCGCTTTACCGCTCGATCCGGAAGCCTATCTTGATCTCCGAAAGGACCACCCATGATCGAGAAACGTACATTCAACAGCCTCGGCGGCGCCGACCACGGTTGGCTGAAGGCCAAGCACCACTTCTCCTTCGCCAACTACTACGACCCCAAGCGGATGGGCTGGGGTTCCTTGCGCGTCTGGAACGACGACGAGATCGCCCCGCAGTCCGGCTTCCCGCCGCACCCGCACGCCGACATGGAGATCATCACCTATGTCCGCGAGGGCGCCATCACCCACAAGGACTCCATGGGCAACGAGGGCCGCACCGGCCCCGGCGACGTGCAGGTGATGAGCGCCGGCACGGGCGTCCGCCACGCCGAGTACAACCTGGAAAGTGACCTCACCCGCCTGTTCCAGATCTGGATCGAGCCCGACCGGTCCGGCGGCCCGCCGGCCTGGGGCGCGCGGCCGTTCCCCAAGGCCGACCGCGCCGGCAAGTTCGTGACGCTCGCCTCCGGCCTGCCCGGGGACGAGGACGCGCTGCCCATCCGCACCTCCGCGCGGGTGGCCGGCGCCACCATCAAGGCCGGCGAGACCGCCGACTACGTCCTCGACCCCAGCCGCCACGCCTATCTGGTGCCGGCGACCGGCGCCATCGAGGTCAACGGCGTGAGGCTGGACGCCCGCGACGGCGCCGCCATCACCGGCGAGTCCAACCTGCGCGTCACCGCCCTGGAAGACGCCGAAGTAGTCCTGGTCGACGCGGCCTAAGAGCCGATCGCCAAAAAACCTCCCCCGATTTCGGGGGAGGGGGACCACGAAGTGGTGGAGGGGGCGCTGCCGTCTTCGCGGCGGCAAGATCGGCGCACGGCCCCAACGCCCCCTCCGACCCTTCGGGTCACCTCCCCCATACGCTACCGCTATGGGGGAGGTTTTGCGCGCCAGCGTCCTCAGGCCTCCTCCAGCTCCAGCCGGTCGAGATCCTCGATCAGGCCGGGGCCGGTCGGGGTCCAGCCCAGCCGCTCGCGCGTCAGGCGGCTTGAGGTCGGCGCGTCGCGGCCGGCGAACATCGCCAGGAAACCGAAGTGGGCGGGCGCCTCTTCGGGCGTGATCGAGACGACCGGCAGGTGCAGTCGCTTGCCGAGCGCCTCGGCGATGTCGCGCATTGAGACGCCCGCCTCGCCGACGGCGTGGTATCGGGCGCCGGCCTGGCCCTTCTCGAGCGCCAGGCGGTAGAGGCGCGCCACGTCGCTCACGTGCGCCGCGGCCCAGCGATTGGCCCCGTCGCCGACATAGGCCGACACGCCCTTCTCGCGCGCCACGGCGATGGCGTAGGTGACGAGGCCTTGCCGTTCCTTGTCATGCACCTGGGGCAGGCGCACGATCATCGTGCGCACGCCGCGCCGGGCGTAGTCCTCGGCCACCAGCTCGGTCGCGCCGCGCATGGCGCCCGGACCGTCCTTCGATGCCGCATCCTCCTCGGTCGCCTCGCGGCCGGGGTCGGCCATCAGCGTGCCCGAGGTGAGGATGAAGGGTTTGCCCGAGCCCTCCATCGCCGCCAGCATCGCCTCCACGGCGCGCCGGTCGATGGCGATGTTCTCGATGTACTGGCTGAAGTCGTGGATGAAGGCGCAATGGATGGTCCCGTCGCAGGCCGCAGCGCCGGCCGCCAGGGTTTCAGGCTCGGCCAGGTCGCCGCGGTGGACCGCCACGCCCGCCGCCTCCAGCTTCGCCGCATTGGCGTCGTTGCGCGCCAGGCCCAGCACCTGGTGGCCCGCGGCCTTCAACTCCGCGATGACCGCCGAGCCGATGAAGCCGCTGGCGCCGGTCAGGAAAACACGCATGTCGAAACCTCCACAAGAACCGTGGCGACAACCATCGCGCCCTGGAATATCCTGGTAAAGTAGTGACTTTATCATGGTATGGACACTAACAGGATGAGCGAACTCCAGACCGCCGAGAAGCCGCTCGGCGCCTATCTCAAGGATCGCCGCACGCGCCTCGACCCGGCCGCCCTCGGCTTCCCCGGCGAGCGCCGCCGCACGCCCGGCCTGCGCCGCGAGGAGGTGGCGCAGCGGGCGAACATCAGCCCCACCTGGTACACCTGGCTGGAACAGGGCCGCGGCGGCGCGCCCTCGGCCGACGTCCTCGACCGGATCGCCGGCGCCCTGATGCTGACCGACATCGAGCGCGAGCACCTGTTCCTGCTGGGCCTCGGCCGCCCGCCCGAGGCGCGCTACCGCAAGAACGAAGGCGTCACGCCCCGGCTGCAGCGGGTGCTGGACGCGCTCGACCCGACACCCGCCCTGATCCGCACCGCTACCTGGGACGTCCTGGCCTGGAACCGCGCGGCCACCGCCGTGCTCGCCGACTACGGCGCGATGCCGCCCGAGCAGCGCAACATGCTTCGTTTCCTGTTCCTCGACCCCCGCGCGCGGGCGGCGCAATACGACTGGGACAGCGTCGCGCGGTTCGTTCTCGGCGCTTTCCGGCTGGACGCCGCCCGGGCCGGCGCCGCCGCCGACGTGGAGCCGCTGGTCGAGGAGCTCAGCCGGCTCAGCCCCGATTTCCGGGCGATGTGGCGCGACGGCGACCTGCCGGCCACCGTCCACCGGGAGGCGGTCAAGCACATGCGCCATCCGGTGCTGGGCGAGGTGGCTTTCGAATACTCGACCTTCGCGGTCGATGGGCGCACCGATCTCAGCCTCTTGGTCTACAACCCCGCCACGCCCGAGGACGCCCGCCGCGTCGCCTCGCTGGTCCGGGACTAGTCCACCCCTTGCTCCCGCCCGCCTAATCCCATAGCCAAACCGCAAGGCGACCTTAGGGGGAGTGCGGACGATGGCGGGACTGGTCTTGGCTCTGGCGTTGGCGGCCGCGGCGACGCCTCCCGATCACGTCCACCAGTTCCACGACGTGGTGGTCTCGCCGAAGGGCGACCTGATCGCCGCCGTCGAAGCCGACGATCCCCTGAAGTCCGAGGCCGACCCGCACCCGGTCGTCGTCATCCGCAACCGCGCCGACGGCGCGATCGTCGGGCAGTACGATCCCTGCAAGACCTGCTTCTATTCCGGCGCCGCCTGGTCGCCGGACGGCGCGTCCCTGGTGTTCGTCTCCAGCGACCGCAAGGCCAAGACCGCGACCCTGCAGATCGTCCGTGGCGGCCAGGCCGAGCAGGCCCTGGCCTTCCCCGGCCTGCTTGACACGCCGCGCTGGTCGCCGGACGGCCAGACGCTGGCGGTGCTGGCCACTGAGCGGCCCCGCAAGATCGGCGGCGCGACCCAGGCCGGCGCGGCCATCGTCGGCGAGATCGGCACGGCCACCGACGAACAGCGCGTGGCTGTCCTGCCGGCGAGCGGCGGCCCGCTGAAGTTCCTCTCGCCCGACGACACCTACGTCTACGAGTACGACTGGACCCCGGACGGCAAGGCCTTCGCGGTCACCGCGGCCAAGGGCGACGGCGACAACAACTGGTGGATCGCCAAGCTGGCCGCCGTCGGCGTCGACGGCTCCTGGCGCCAGATCGCCGACCCGGGCGTGCAGATGAAGTTCCCGCGCGTCTCGCCGGACGGCAAGACCGTGGCCTTCATCGGCGGCCTGCACTCGGATTTCGGCCCGGTCGGCGGCGACCTCTGGACCGTGCCTTTCGCGGGCGGCCAGGCCGTCGACCGGACGCCCGACTACAAGGGCAGCTTCTCCTCGCTGATCTGGCGGCCGAAGAC
>Ga0210400_10004559_pt1 | contig 11983 bp, 8 predicted proteins | sample IncBWH26MmetaG_FD_155456 | JGI IMG/M metagenome (GOLD analysis project Ga0210400, IMG submission 155456) | Forest soil microbial communities from Barre Woods Harvard Forest LTER site, Petersham, Massachusetts, United States - Inc-BW-H-26-M | ecosystem: Environmental > Terrestrial > Soil >...
ATCCTTGAAATCGCCGGGAACGTCTCCGCCTCTTTCGATTACGAACCTGATGATCGCCTCGGTCGCTCCCTTGCGAAGCTGGCGGCCCTCAAAGTCGACTCCGCTCATCCGCGTGTAAGCCGAGAACGGGATGAACGTCGCCTCATGCTCCGGGATGTGCCGGCCCCGAAGGCCGTACTTTTCTTTCGCCAGAACCACGACCGAGCGGCCCTCGGGCGTCTCATCGGCCAAGCTGGACAATTGCGCTGCATCGGCCAGCTCCTCGTCCTGGACGCCGCTGATTGCCAGGAATTCCACTGCCTGCCGATTTCCCAGAGTAATCGTACCGGTCTTGTCGAGCAGTAACGAATTCACATCACCAGCGGCTTCGACTGCCTTGCCGCTCATCGCGAGCACATTATGCTGCATCACACGGTCCATCCCGGCAATACCAATGGCGGAAAGCAAGCCGCCGATGGTCGTCGGGATCAGGCAGACCAGCAAGGAAACCAGGACGGCGACGGTTGGAATCGATCCCGAGCCCGCCTGGGCAACGCTGAACACCGAATACGGTTGCAGCGTGATCACCGCCAGCAGGAAAATCAGCGTCAGGCCCGCGATCAGAATGTTCAGCGCGATCTCATTCGGGGTCTTCTGCCGTTCGGCGCCCTCCACCAGGGCGATCATGCGATCGAGGAATGTCTCGCCGGGGTTAGAAGTGATCTTGATCTTAATTTGATCCGACAGGACGCGAGTGCCGCCCGTGACCGCACTCCGATCGCCGCCGGATTCGCGAATGACCGGAGCACTTTCTCCTGTAATCACCGATTCGTCCACTGTTGCTACTCCCTCGATGACCTCTCCGTCTCCGGGAATGAGGTCTCTGGCATCGCACACCACAACGTCGCCGATGCGCAACAGGGAGCCGGGAACTTGCTCGATCTTTCCAGTCGCAGTCAGCCGCTTGGCGCTTACGTCCGTCTTGGTCTTGCGCAGGGCATCCGCCTGAGCCTTGCCGCGGGCTTCCGCCATGGCTTCGGCGAAATTCGCGAACAAGACCGTGAACCAGAGCCAAAGGGCGATCTGAATTTGGAATCCAAGGCCGCCGGCGCCGGCGAACACGTCGCGGAGCAGGAACACGGTGGTGATCGCGGCGCCCACCTCGACCACAAACATCACCGGGTTCTTGATCAAGGTGACCGGGTTCAGCTTGGCAAAAGATGCCGCGGTAGCCCGCCGAACGATTTCAGGGTCAAAGAGCGGGCGCGCCCGCACCAGCTTCTTGGGCAGAAGCGAGGTGGAATCGTCGGGTGGCATATGCGGAGTTACGTTGCGTTCCGTAGTCGTAGTGGTGGCCATTGCTAACTCCAAATCCCCTGAGACGGCAAAAGGATCATGGAAAAGAGCTTGCCGCTTTGCATCAGGTAATGTTCGACAATCGGCCCGAGCGAAAGTGCCGGGAAGAAGGTCAGCGCGCCGACGATAATCACCGTACCGACGAGCAGACCCACGAAGAGAGGACCGTGTGTCGGGAACGTCCCGGCGGTCTCGGGGATCTTCTTCTTGACGACTAGGCTCCCGGCCGCGGCCAGCAGCGGAATCAGGAACAGGAACCGGCCAATCAACTGCGCCAGTCCTGTGGTGAGGTCGTACCACGGCGTGTTCACGGTGATTCCGGCGAAGGCGCTGCCGTTGTTCGCGGTGCTGCTGGTATAGGCGTACAAGATCTCGTCAAATCCGTGCGGTCCGCTGTTGTTGAGGTTCGCGGACGGAGCACCCTGCGGATTCCAGTACCCCTTGGCTGGGAAAGTGATCACATCGCTGAGCGCGGTGAAGACCAAAACGCTAAAGGCAGTGGCAACCACGGCCAGCATCGCCATCTTGACTTCCTTCTGCTCGATCTTCTTCCCCAGGTATTCCGGCGTTCGTCCCACCATCAAACCGGCTATAAAGACCGCCAGAATGCAATACAGCAGGATGCCGTACAGGCCTGCCCCCGTGCCACCGAAGATCACCTCGCCGGTCATCATGTTGAATATCGGGACCAGTCCTCCGATGGGCGTGTAGCTGTCGTGCATGCTGTTCACAGCGCCGCAACTGGCGTCGGTGGTCACCGTGGCGAACAGCGCGGAGTTGGCAATCCCGAAGCGCGTTTCCTTGCCTTCCATATTTCCGCCGGATTGCCCCGATGTGGCGGCAGTTTGTATCCCCATCTTGGCCAGGATAGGGTTGCCGGCTTGCTCGAAGTGGTAGCACACGAACACGCCGATCAGGAACATAACCGAGAAAGCGGCGAAGATGGCCCAGCCCTGCCGCGTGTCCCCGACCATTTTGCCGAAGGTGTATGTCAAGGCGCCCGGAATCAAGAAGATAAGGAATATCTGCAGCAGGTTGCTGAGCGGCGTGGGATTCTCGAATGGATGGCTGGAGTTCGCATTGAAGAATCCACCGCCATTGGTTCCGAGCTGCTTAATGACTTCCTGAGACGCCACCGGGCCTTGCGCGATGATCTGTTTCGCGCCCTCGACGGTGGTCACTTCAGTGTACGGATGCAGATTTTGAATCACACCCTGCGAGACGAATAGAAGCCCGCCGACGATGGAGATGGGGAGCAGCACGTAGACGGTGGCGCGCGTCACATCGACCCAGAAATTGCCGATGGTTTTCTTCTCCTGGCGGGCGAACCCGCGAATCAACGCCACTGCAACGGCCATGCCGGCCGCGGCCGAAGCGAAATTCTGTACCGCAAGAACCGCCATCTGCACGAAATAGCTCAGGGTTGCTTCACCGGAATAGGCCTGCCAGTTGGTGTTGGTAACGAAGCTGGCGGACGTGTTGAACGCCAGGTCCGGCGGAACTTGGGCCGCACCGAAGTGCTGTGGGTTGAAGGGGAGGAACCCTTGGAAGCGCTGGATCGCATAGACCAGCAGAAATCCGAAAATGCTGAAGCTCAACAGCGCCGCTGTGTATTGGGTCCAGCGCTGCTCGACCTCTTCCTTCACGCCGATCGCCTTATAGGTGAGCACTTCGAGCCACCGCAACACCGGATGCAGAAATGTTCGTTGTCCTTCGAATAGGCGTGCCATAAACGCACCAAGGGGTTTGGTGCAGATGAGGATCAGCCCAAAGAAGATCGCAATCTGTAATACTCCAGCGCTAGTCATAATTTCTCCTAAAACTTTTCCGGACGGAGCAGAGCGTAAATCAGGTAAATAAATAGCCCCAACGACGCAATTCCGGCAATGATGTAATCCATGACAATCTCCTAAGCTTCAAAGCTTGTCGCAGGCCTTGGTGAATACCCAGCAAAGAAGCAAGAATGCACACCCCACGGCAACGTAGAACAGATCTAGCATGTGAGCCTACTCCGTTTCCTTGAAAATGACTTCGTGACCATCTGAGCGCAATTTACGGGCCAAACGCTCTTCCCTCGTCCGCCACCATCTTTTTTGCCCTCCCATGACGACGATCGAACCCGGCCGCAATACGCCCTTGAGAGTCGCCAGTTGGTCCCGGCACAAATAAATGCACACCCTCGTCTTCACCGGACTTTGGCTCGCGATCACGTTGAAGCGCTTTTCATTGAAGTCGACTAAAACGGGCGGACTTTCTAGCGGGAGCGGATAGGGGACCACCTGCGGCACCAACAGAGTAATGTGCGCGCCCAGGCTCTGCGCTAGCGCGCCCGCTTCCTTCAGGGCCGCCAAGGTCGACTCCACGGACGTAAAAACCACCGAAATATTGAGGCTTTGACCTTGCTGCTCGACCGTAGGCTGGGCGGGGTGGCCAGTTGCGGGCGTCAGGAGTTTTTCGATTGCGAGTGACATGTTCTTCTGCCCTTCCACGTCTTGAGAATATTCCCTAAGGGCTAAAGAAGTCATGGGAAAGCCATGAAGAAGTTGTAAAGATTAGCCGCGGGCGACGCTAGGCGGGATCCGCTGTGCCGTTAAACCGATAGCCGACCCACGGTTCAGTCACGACGTAGCGCGGGTGCTCCGGATTCGGCTCAATTTTCTTGCGCAAAGTCTTGATAAACACACGCAAGTAGTCCACCTGATCGCCGTAGTCTGGCCCCCAAACCGCCTGCAGGAGTTCGCGATGAGAAACAGCCTGGTTCGCGTGTTGTGTCAGATAGCGAAGCAGATCCAATTCCTTGGGAGTCAGGTGAGATGTAACGGTCCCCTGCGTCACCGTTCGCGCAGCGAAATCAATGGTGAGCGAGCCCACCCGGATCTTGGCCGCCGAGGCTTGCGTTACCGGGATGCGACGCAGCGCGGCGCGTATGCGAGCCAGGAGTTCGGGCATGCTGAACGGCTTCGTGACGAAATCGTCCGCGCCGGCATCCAGAGCTTCAATCTTGGCCGCTTCCGTATTAAGAACTGTGAGCATGATGATCGCGACGCCGGTGTCCGCGCGAAGCGCCCGGCACGCGGCCAACCCGCCCATTCCCGGCATGTTGATATCAAGAAGCACCAGGTCGGGCCGAAATGTCCGGACCTTGGCAAGAGCTTCTTCTCCCGTCTTGGCATCCTCCAATTCGTATCCCGCGCTCGTTAGTTCCGACCGCATGATCCGGCGAATCTGAGGTTCGTCGTCCACCACCAGAATCCGCCCGGCGCTCATCGCTGATCGCCCCGCGCCTTCACTGGAATTGTCAATCGAAAGGTTGTTTCGCCAGGACGGCTGGTCACGGTTAAGTCCCCCTGATGAGCTCGCGCGATATTGTGAGCGATGTTCAGGCCCAAACCGGAGCCAGTTACCTGGCGGACCGACGGACTTCTGTACAGCCGGTCGAAGATGCGACTCTGCTCCTGTACCGGGATTCCTGGGCCGTAGTCGGTGACGTCCACGGCGACGGCGCCGGCGTCGTCATGCACGCGGATTGAGATAGGGGTGTCCGGCGGCGAATACTTCAAGGCGTTGTCCAGAAGTTGCTTGATCGCCAGTTTTACAAGGTTCTGATCCACTGCCATGGCCAAACAGGGTTCCTCGCAGCGGACGGTAACGACGCGATCTTCAATACGTGGCCGCATCGAAGCAACGACCTCGTTCACGATTTCGGCAATATTGGCGGGTTCCGGCTGAAGATGGATTTGGGCGGTGTCCAGGCGCGCCAAATCCACTGCGTTGTCGATCAGCTCGGTTAAGTGTTCCGCCTCCTCGTCCGCGATCTTGATCATCTCGGTGCGGCTTTCAGAAGACCGGTTCGGATCAGCCAAGAGTGCAGTGGTGGCCGCTTTAATCGACGTCAAGGGCGTTTTGAATTCGTGCGCCATGGCATCGATAAGAGTTGTTCGAAGCTTCTCGCTCTGTCGCGCCGCTTCGACTTGAGAGGCAAGGTCTTGAGCCCGCGCCCGCTCCAGGCCGATGGCAACGAGATTCGCGATACCTTGCAGAACAGCATCGGGCATCCGCGCTCCCTGGAGAGCCAGACCGGCAATCGGTTCGGAACCCAGGCGCACAGCCGTAATGACCCGATTGTGCGCCGGATCGGCGAAAGAAGTCCCTTGCAGGGCAGCGTCGCGAAGCTGTTCATCCAGACCTTCGAATTCCAGCGGTCCCGCTCTGTGAAACTCCTCCGCCCTCCGATCGTACAGTACGGCCGAGCCCAGCTCAAAAACAGCCGCCAGCTTGAGCACGAGTTGCTTCGGGAACGGCTCGGAATTGTCTATCAGCAGAATCGCCCGGCTGAAGGTGTAAAGCCGCTCCACGTCTTGCTGTCGCGCCAGGGCCTCACGCGCCTGCTGCTTGGCTTCGGTTGACAAGCGGCTGGCGATCAGCGAAGTCGTGAGGAAACTGAATAACGCGACCCAATTCCGGGGATCCTCAATCGTAAATTTTCCAATCGGCTCGAAAAAGTAGAAATTGAACGCGAGGGTGGCGGCAACTGACGCGATCGATGCTTCCGGGAATCCCCAGGTACTCGCGATGATCAAGATGAGCATCAGGTAAGCGAAGCCCTGCGTTGTGGCGTTGAGCGCAAGGAGACGATACCCCGCATACGTCAGAACGGCCACGCCTGCCAGGGATGCCAATAACTGCAGTGCGCGCCGGCCCAAATGGATTGATCCCCTCCGGCTGCTATTCTAGAACATCAGCCGAACTGCACTGTCTCACTTCACCGGGCGATCTCCTCAAGACGTTGTTTGCGTGTTTCGATCATGCCCATTGCGACCAGAGATCCAGCGATACTCACTCCGGCGAACATGACAAAGACCGGCGCGATTCCGTTTTGTCCGACCATCACGCCCACCAGCACTGGTCCCAGGGCGGAAGCTACACGAAGCCAGGCTGTGGCCACGCCGGTGCCGATGGCCCGCATGCGCGTCGGGTAAATCTCGGGTGTGTAGAGATACAGGACCGCGTTCGCGGAACCGATAATGCCGTAGCTCAGGGTCGCCAGGATGATCACGCTGGAAACGCTCCGTAGGCCGCCCAAGCCGAGCACGCCCAGTAGAACGGCGCTCAGAATAAAGCAAACCGCCGTCCAATTCCTCCGGCCGATACGATCAACGGAAAACGCACACACCAGCAAAAGAAGGACTTGGGCGACGTTGGTCAACGAGGCTGCGCGCAGGGATTGGCGCAGGTCGAGCCGGTAAACGGTGTTGTAGAGGCTGGGCATCCAGTTGTTCAAGCCGTTGGCGACAAAGAACGCGCAGAACCAGAGTGCCCATACGACCAAAGTTCGTCCGCGGTAGGCTTCCGAGAGAAGTTCTGCCCAGTGCGTGCCCGGCGACGGGCCCGAGACTGTATCCGAAGGGATGGCAGTCGTCGCTGGGGAGTTGTAGCCTGCGCTCGCCTCGATCTGCCTGACAATCGCGTCCGCCTCGGCGAGCCGTCCCCTGGAAATCAGCCAGCGAGGCGACTCGGGCAAACGCGCGAGCAGCACGGTGACAAGGACGCACGGGACACCGCCGACGAGAAAGATCGCTTGCCAGCCCCACGCCGGCACCAGCCAGGCGCCGGCCTGACCCGCCGCCATGAGTCCCACCGGGAAGATGATTTCATATAAAAGGAAGAATCTTCCGCGTCCCCGCGCCTGCAACAATTCACTGATATAGGCCGCCGCCACCGGCATTTCGCCGCCGATCCCAATCCCCTGCACCAAGCGGCAGAAAAGCAGCGCCGAAAAACTCCCCGCGAACGCGCATCCGAAACTCATCACGGCGATCACGGCCACTGCCGCCGCGGCGCTGCGAACCCGGCCAAACTTTTCCGCGAGGCCCGTGAACAGGAATGCGCCCGCGAGTTGCCCCACATACGCGGCTGCGATCAAGACACCATTTTGCCGCGGAGAAAGGTGCCAGAGCCCGGTGAGAACGGGCAGGGCGAATGCCAGTGACAAGGCGCTGAAGGCATCGAAGAACGTCGCGCTGCCCATAACGATTCGGCACTTTGCGTGCCAGCGCGTGAACGGGACGTTCTCCATCCGCGCAATGAGCTCGGCTGAGAAGGTTTGTGACGTGGTCACACGGATCCTTCGACCAGTTCGGTGGGCGTCAGGGGGACGTTCCAGGCGTCGTAGCCGTACAGCCAACTGGTGTCTCCGTCACCGCCTTTCATCCAGGTGTTGGCGCTGGAGATGGCCTGGATGCGCGAGGTGCGAGGCTTCCTGTGAGCTTCGTACCGCTCGAAGGCTCGTTCGATGTCTTCACAATTGAGTTCGTCCAGGCAGCGCGCCAGGATCGCAGCGTCCTCGATCGCCGTCGCCGCTCCCTGCGCCATATAGGGCGTCATCGGATGGCAAGCGTCACCCAGCAGTACAACTCGCCCACTGCTCCAGCGCGCAAGAGGCTCGCGCTCCAGGATCGCCCACTTGTGACAATCCGGGCATGCATCGAGCACCGCCCGAACATCGTGATGGAACCCTGCATACTCCTCACGGAGCTCTTTCACGTCTCCCTTGGCCGACCACGATTCGCGGGTAAGCCACTCGGCCGGTTCCGGCACGCTGGTCACAAAGTACACTTCGCTGCGGCTGGGATTGGTGTAATAAATAACGATGTGGCGGTCGGGTCCCCACCACTTGGTCCGGGAGCGGCCGATATCAAAGCCGTTCATTAAGCTCGAGGGAAACACGGCCCGGTAGGCGATGCGTCCCTTATGAATCGGCGCGTCGGGTCCAACGATGATATCGCGCACTGCGGAATGGACGCCATCCGCGCCGATAACCGCGTCCGCCTCTGTGCGCGTACCGTCGGCGAACCGCAGAGTGACGCGTCGCGAGCCCTGATCCAATGCGGCCAGTTTCTTGGCGAGGTAGATGCTATCCGGCGGAACCGTCGACGCGAGCGCCTCATGCAGATCCGCGCGGTGCATGCACAAATACGGTGCGCCGAACAGGCTCTCGGGCATCGGTAGCTCCCGCATGATGCCTCCCGTATCCCACTCCCGGTTCAAATGCGAATACGGCTGAAAGGAAATGCGTCGCAGCCGTTCCTCGATGCCGATCCCGCGCAGAACCTTCATCGAGTTGGGCATCATTTGAACACCGGCGCCGATGCGCGCGAAGCGCGGAGCTTGTTCGTAGACACGGACATCGACGCCGATCTTGCGCAGAGTGGCCGCGACGGCCAAGCCCCCCATGCCGGCGCCGACGATCGCGAAGGAAAGCTTTTCCTTCCCCATTGTTTATCGAGTCCGCATCGAGTTCCATCCGAACATGGCAGCGCGTTTCTGTCAAGCTGGATAGTTACATGAAGCGAAGCACCGATCGGATCCTGACCACCCATTGCGGCAGCCTGGCGCGTCCCAAAGACCTGCTGGATCTGATGAAAGCCAGAATCAACAGCGAGCCTTGCGACCCGGATGCATATGCCAGGCGGGTAGCCGGCGCCGTCTCTGAAGTTGTCCGCAAGCAGGTCGAGAACGGTATCGACATTCCCACCGACGGCGAGCAAGGAAAGCTCGGTTTCTTTAGCTACGTGAGCGAACGGCTGGGCGGCTTCGAAGCGGGCTCGGGACCGCGTCCAAATATGTTCGGCGCGGAGATCGAAGCTTTTCCCGAGTATTACAAGCAGTACTTCAGCCAGGCGATGCTCGGTTCGACGCTCACGCCGATGGTGCCGCTGGTGTGTATCGGGCCGGTCGGCTATCGCGGACAAGAAGCCGTGCAAAGAGACATCCGAAACCTCAAAGCGGCCGTTCAGGGCTTGCAGTGCGAGGATGTGTTCATGCCGTCCGTCGCACCCAGCGGCGTCGGCACAAACGCTTACTATCCGAGCGATGAAGAGTACCTGCACGCGGTCGCCCAAGCCATGCGCGCCGAGTATCAGGCGATTGTGGACGCCGGCTTTCTCGTTCAAATCGACGACCCGTTTCTCACCGAGCTTTATAGTTATTCGTCCCAGAGCGCTGGTGACCGCCGGAAGAGAGCCGAGATGTACGTCGCGGCGCTGAATTACGGCCTTCGCGGCATCCCTCCGGAAAAGATTCGTTACCACACTTGTTACGGCATCAATGAGGGACCACGGGTCCATGATGCGCCGCTCCGCGACATCGTCGAGGTTGTGCTGAAGGTCAACGCGGGAGCCTACTCGTTCGAGGCCGCGAATGCGCGGCATGAGCACGAGTACCATGTCTGGGAAAACGTCAAGCTGCCGGCCGGCAAAGCGCTCATTCCCGGCGTAGTCACCCACGCCAGCAACATCGTCGAGCATCCGGAACTCATCGCCGAGCGCATCGTGCGCTTCGCCAGGCTAGTCGGCCGGGAGAACGTGATTGCCGGAACCGACTGCGGCTTCTCCTCACAGGCCACCTACAACCCCGAAATTCATCCGACCGTGGTCTGGGCCAAATTCCGCGCGATGGCTCAGGGCGCGCGGCTGGCAACCGGCCAATTATGGGAGTAGGGTTTATATTGAATGCGACAAAAAGGGATCGTTATGCAGCGGCCAGCTTGGATTCTCTCGCTGCTGCTCGCCGCGCCATTGGTACTGACACCGCAGGGAAGAGAATCGTCGCGCCAGGTCGAATGGCTGTACTACGGCGGAGATCCCGGCGGCTCACGCTACTCGCCACTTGCCGACATTAACGCGGAAAACATAGGACGGCTCCAGGTGGCATGGCAATGGAAGCATTGGGAAACGCCTCTCGAGCAGTACGGAACCACGCCAGGTTTCTTCGAAAACACGCCCCTGATGATCGACGGCGTGCTGTATGTAACCACGCCCTACAACAGCATCGCGGCGCTTGATGCCGAAAGCGGCAAGGAACTGTGGCGCTTCGACGGCGAAGGCTATAAGCTCGGCCAGGTTCTATCGGGAAGTGGATGGAAGCTGCGCGGAACAGCCTTCTGGCGGGATGGTGGGAAGCTCCGTCTCTTCCTCAACAGCCGGCATCGGCTCTTCTCGCTGGATGCCCAGTCGGGAAAGCCGGTTTCCTCGTTCGGGGATAACGGAGTCGTGTCGCTAGTCGACGGGCTGCCCCGCATCTCCGACATCAAGCACGCCACGCAAAGCTCACCCGCGGTGGTCTACAAGGATCTGGTGATCCTCGGCAGCCAGGTCCCTGACCGGGTCCAACTACCCGATCCCGTAGGTTACGTGCAGGCCTTCCATGCGCGCACCGGCAAGCGTGCGTGGACCTTCTCCGTGATTCCACAGTCGCCCAAAGATCCCGGCGCCGAATCCTGGGAAAACGGCTCCTGGCGAACCAGCGGCCACGGAAACGTTTGGGCGCCCATGACGCTTGACGAATCGCGGGGGTTGCTCTATGTGCCCACCTCGACTCCATCCAGCGACTATTACGGCGGCGAACGCCCCGGGGCGAATCTGTTCGCCGAATCGCTCGTATGCCTGGATGCCGCCACCGGCAAGATCAAGTGGTACTTCCAAACCGTCCACCACGGTCTGTGGGACTGGGATAATCCGGCGCCACCTAACCTGGTAAGCATCACCGTGAATGGCCGGCGAATTGACGCCGTGGCCCAAGTCACCAAGCAAGGCTTCACGTACGTGTTCGATCGGGTCACGGGACAGCCGGTCTGGCCCATCATCGAGCGTGCCGTGCCGGCCGATAGCGACGTGCCGGGCGAAAAACCGTATCCGACCCAGCCGATCCCCACTAAGCCTCCGCCGTTTGTCGCGCAAGGCGTTTCGCTCGAAGATGCCAACAACCTCACGCCCGAGATCCAGGCTATGGCGCAGGAACAGATGCGAAAGTTTCGAATTGGTCCGATGTTCACCCCACCCTCGCTCGAAGGGACGCTCCAGCGACCGTCCCAGGGTGGAGGAGCGAATTGGGGTGGAGCGGCATTCGATCCGGAGACGGGCTATCTGTTCGTGCGCGCTGCCAATGCGGTGGGACTGAACAAGCTTGCGAAAAACGATGGTTCCGATCCGCTGGTCGCCGTCGCCTACTCGAATGTTTTCGCGCGCGCCGGTGAATCCGTCACCTTGCCGGGTGGTCTTCCTCTCAATTCGCCGCCGTACGCGGTTCTGACGGCAATCGATTTGAACCGGGGCGAGATCGCCTGGCAGGCGCCTTTGGGAGAAGGAAGTCCCGCGCTGCGGAATCATCCGATGTTGAAAGGAATCAAGTTGCCGGATCGGTTGGGGTCGCCGAACAGCCGCGGCGGCGCGATGGTGACGCGCAGCGGTCTGGTGTTCATCGGCGGTGGCGACAGCTATTTGTACGCATTCGATAAGAAGACTGGGAAGGAAGTCTGGCGTGGAAAGGTCCCTTACGAGAATGCCGCGGTTCCGATGACCTACCGCACTCGAGAGGGCCGGCAGTTCGTCGTGGTAGCCACCGGAACGGGCGCGGGCAACGCGCTGGTAGCCTTCGCCCTGGGAAATAACCAGTAAAAAGCTCACTTGGTGGCGTGATTATTTATCGTTCACAACGGAAAAGGCTTAGAACCATGCTGTGCTCAGCCGCGTCTCAAGAGTGTAAGAAAAGAGGTTCGGTTATGCTCCAAAGACTCGCACCGACCGCATTCGTGGCTGGCACGCTACTCACTGCATTGTTACCCGCGGTGGGCTTGGCCCGGGATCACGGT
>Ga0210400_10004560_pt1 | contig 11982 bp, 12 predicted proteins | sample IncBWH26MmetaG_FD_155456 | JGI IMG/M metagenome (GOLD analysis project Ga0210400, IMG submission 155456) | Forest soil microbial communities from Barre Woods Harvard Forest LTER site, Petersham, Massachusetts, United States - Inc-BW-H-26-M | ecosystem: Environmental > Terrestrial > Soil >...
ATGTTTCCGCGCGTGTATCCGAACGGCGACGTGTTTTATCCGTGCGAGCCGTTGCGGAAGATTGCGGGGAATTTGCTGCGGGATGGATCACTGCAAAGGATTTTTGCAAACGGGAAAAAGATGTACGGAGAGATTCCGCCGTGCCAGGGGATCTGCTATTTGTTCGGGAATGTGCTGTCGCATTATTACGTGAATGATTTTTGGGGATTGGCGGGCGATTTTATTCAGTGAAGAAACGGCTTAACACAGAGTTCACAGAGATCAGAGCGCAGAGGCCGCAGAGAGAACTGAGACAAAGACTAGGAGAGGTCGGCGATTTTCTTGTCTAGGTGCGCTAGGGCGGCTTCCAGGGATTTGCGGTGGTTGGGGTGCGTGGCGGTGTTGAGGTCGTTCGCGATGCGCGTGCGCGAGAGCTGCAGTTGCTTGATATCCTGCTCGCGGCGTTGTTGCTGAGCGCTTTTTGCGTCGTGCCCGGATGACGCCTTGCTGACTTCTTTGGATTCGACTTGCGCTTCTACGTCTTTGCTTTCCCAGCCTCTCGCCATAACCTATATTTTGACACAAACCACGCAAATGAAGAAATTTTGTCGATAAAGTTTCGATCAAAGATTTCGAGCTTTGGACGCGGTAACTATCCCTCCTTCAGGCGGTGGCGGCGCGCTTTCGGGGCAAAACTGGAAGCGCCGGGTGAATTACGCTGCGCAACGTCGACTCGGCCACGCGGGCGAGGTGTTCGGCGAAGATGCCGCGATAGTGGAAGTCGGCGGTGTGCTCGGACCAGCGGATGCGGACGATCCAGTCACCAGCGGACTCCGCCGCGGTGGCGGAAGAAATTTGCGCCGTGGGAATGACGAGCAGCGGGTGCTGGTGGGAATCGAGCGCCCAGACGCGTTCAGGACAAACGAATAGCTGCACGGCTGAGGCCGGCGCATTTTCCAACTGCGCGTTTCCCAATTGCGCTTTCCGCACTCGCACGTTTTCCATTCGTCCGCTTTCCCGTTGTCTTTCCGCTTGTCCTTTTTCTGCTTGATAGACGCCGCCGTTGACGAGCACCAGGGCGCCGAGTTGTGCGGCGGTGTCGGCCAAAGTCGTGTCCGCCTTCGCCTCGGGAAGCAGAATGGCGGCGAGGAACATGGCGAGGCCGGCGATTGCGGCGTGCCAACTGTTCCACAAGCTGAGAGGCAGAATCACGAGTGAAGCGCCGGTTAGAGCGAGCAGGACGCGAAAGGCGAGCCAGCTCCGGGGATCGCGGCGAATATTCAGGAGTTTGGGCACGAGCAGGACGAGCGCGAAGAGGGCGCCGACACCGAAATTGCGGAACCGGGCAGTAAGCGTTTCCTGCGGGGAAGCTATGGGGGTTGAGGTCGTGCTCATTACCTGGCGTTCTGGCGCTGTGCAATGTTTTAACACTGCGCGCGGGAAAAACAAAACCAATTCGCGATTAATTTCGCGAGAAGAGGCGGCCAGGTTAGGAATTTCTAAGGCCGTCGATTTCGCGCATGCGGGCGAAGGCGCGGCGCACGTGCGGGATGGTGATAGAGCCTCCGACGATGAGGGCGACGTTAAGGGCGTCGATGACCTCTTCGCGCTTCCAGCCTTCTTCGCCGCAGCGCACGAGATGGTAGGTGATGCAATCGTCGCAGCGGAGAACGGCTGAAGCGACCAGGGCGAGGAGTTCCTTGGTCTTGGTACCGAGCGGGCCGGGCTCGTAGGCTTGATGGTCGAGGGCGAAGAAGCGTTTGATACCGAGGTGGCCGCAGCCGAGGATTTCTTCGTTGAGGTCGGCGCGAAATTTCTGAAAGTCGTCGAGACGGTCGGGCATGGTTCCTCCGGGATGGGATTTTGCCACAGAGGCGAGGAGTGCGCGGAGCGAATCGGGATCCAGCTAGTCACTGTGGCCCCCATACCCCGGGTGTTTCCGAAAAAGAGGCTGGATTTGCTTGATTGCAAAGGAGTTGACTTTCTTGGGAGCGCAAAGAGGCGGCAAATTGCTGAAAAGATGGGATTTGCCACAGAGGCACAGAGAGCACAGAGGCGAGGACGTTCTTGGAGCAAGCGAGGGATGGTGACACTCCGGGGGTTTGTATGGATGTGAAAACAAGGGAGTTGTGGGAGAGGGTTTGTAAGAGTATGAAAATAAAGGGGAAGTGGCGAGTGACGAGTGGCGAGATCGAGCGCAGAGATCCTCACACCCAGGGGCAATGCGGATGGTTATCAAAACAAAGGGGTTGCGGGAAAAGCAATTCGTAAGAATATGAAAATAAAGGGCGAAGAAAAGTGGGTAGTGAGTAGTGGGTAGCGAGGGAAGACGGCGCGGATCTTTCGGATACACATCGCATTGAGGGGGAAGGAAGGGACGAAACGGGGACACGGTCAGCAGAACCTTGAGTCAAAGATTACCGCATCCGTTACTGTTTGTCAAGTGAGAAATTAAAGACTGTGGATTGAACAGCTTGCGGAGTTCCGTGTGGAGCGGACTAAAAAGAGACAGAGAAAGGACCCCCCGCCGTTTCACAAGCGCCAGCGTCGCGTGCACATGACGACTGCGCTTGAAGTTAACTCTAAAAATCCGGACCCTTCCAAAAAATCAAAGGGACCGGCACCCAGCAACTTTATTCTACCCAAGGACCTTAGAATGTGCCTTGTTAGACCTCGCTGCCGCGCACTGATTCAACTGAATTGCTAACTGGTTCGGATCAATCGAGTTAAATGAATTGATGAAGTCGCTTACGTACTGGGTGAATCCGTTGCTTTCGGGCGGCAAGGGGTCGGCTGTGACCACGTCGACGGTGTCGGGTGCGGAGGGTTCATCGATCCAAGTTTCTCCCGCCGATCCGCAACCGCCTTGGTCGATTCCGCCATCTATGGCTGCGTCGTCGAAGGTGCCGTCATCCCACAGGCAGTAGAGGCCCGTCGGATCTATATATTTCAGAGGATTGTTCAGGGCGTAGGCGTAGCGGTTCCAGGATTGGGGGTGCACAGGTAACGGATATATTGGGTGATACGTTTCGCAGCCTATCTGCACTACCTAGCATCCGGGTTAGCGCCGAATCTGTCGCATGCGAGGGTATTAACATGCCTAATGGCGCATTCAGAAAAGGGTCGTGGAATCAGCTTCCATCAAACTGCACGCGAGATTACACGTTAACGCTGACGCGGTGCGTCGAATACGGGACTGCGTTTATAACAGAATGCCTCGCGTGGATTCAGAATGTTGTCCAAACCTGCCTTCAGTGGGCCTGGTCAACGGCAACAACGTGCATTGCTTGGGGCGGGACGTGTTGTAGTTGGTGGCCTTGTTCATGGGTATGCGCGGTTATCGTGGATATTGTTTGCGTGCTCTTTGCCATTATCGTGAGCCTAGTCTGTCTTGTTTTTGCCTTAATTGTGTCCCTGGTTTGCGCAATCGTCTTAATGCTAGAGGTCATCTTCTGCATGTTGTGGGGCGTCATAGAGATAATTTTCTGCATGTCAAGCGCGAACGGCGGGACAGCATTTTTGCTCACGGATGGGACAGTAATGGTTCAGGAATGCAAGTCAATTTTCGGTGCGTCTTGGGGTACGCATCGTTGGTGGAGGCTGACACCTGACCAGTCTGGAAGCTACGTGAATGGGCGCTGGAGCCAGTTGGCCAGCTCCATTGTTGCGAGAAAATATTTCGCCTCCGCAGTTTTGGCTGATGGCCGGGTGCTCGTGTGCGGCGGTGAGTACACCGATGCGAGTGGCACGACTAAGCAGGACTGGAGTAATTCTTGCGAGATTTATGACCCCGTGGCCAACACCTGGTCTCTTGTCCCTTCGCCGAAGGACGCATCAGGGGCTACCTGGGCTAACGTTGGCGATACGCCGTGTACGGTGCTGCCTAATGGCAAATTCTTGATGGGGTCAGACTTTAACCAAAATGTGGCAGAACTGGACCCGGCGACACTCGCATGGACCGCCATGAATACCCGCAAAATCGTCTCCAACAGCGACGAGGACTCCTGGGTCTTAATGCCCAACAACACGATCGCCGCACCAAGCTGCCGCAACAGCCCAACAACTTGGGTCTATAACATATCAACTGACAATTGGAATCAAGGCATCAAACTTCCCGTGGCCATCGTCGACGTAGGCACCGAAATCGGACCCGCTTTGCTGAGATACGACGGTACAGCATTCTTTTTGGGAGCCAACCAGCACACTGCTATCCATTCCCCTGCGGCGAATCCGCAATGGTTCAATGGAATTGACCTTCCGCAGCAAAGTGGCAAGGACATTGGAATCGTGGATGGTCCAGCCGCCTTGTTGGTTAACGGAAATATTCTGTTCGGCGCGGCTCCGATTGATGGAAAGGGCAGCTACCTTAGTCCAAGCATGTATTTTGAGTTTGACGGAACTTCATATAACCGTACGAATGACCCACCCAATAGCAATTGCCCTACATACGTGACGAGGCTTCTCCTGCTGCCTAACGGCGACATCATGTTCTGCAGAGAAGACGATTCGTCTTTTTACGCTTATCATTCCGATGCGGCTACTCCGCAGGACAGCTTCAGGCCCGTGATACAGAACTTCCCGGCAAACTTGATACCCGGAAGCACCGTTCAGATTTCCGGCCTCCAATTCAACGGCCTTTCCCAAGCAGTTGCCTATGGCGACGATAGTCAAACCGCGACAAACTATCCCTTGGTGAGAATCGTCAACAAACAAAGCAACCACGTCAGGTATTGCCGCACGTTCAATCACACTACCGTGGATGCGAACGGCAATACGGTTCCTTCGATGGGAGTTGCCACAGGAGCGGCGGTCATAACCACAAACGTCGTGATTCCAGCAGATATTGAGTTAGGTCCGTCTTCCCTTGTTGTCGTGGCTAACGGCATACCGTCGAAGCCTGTTAATGCCACAGTATCGTCTGCGCAGGCTCAGCGCCCTCGCGGCGGCGGATAGGAACATCGGTGATTGCGCGTAAGTTGCCATTCGGAATAGTCAGGTCGAAGCCCGTCCCGATCAATTTCGCACTCCGAGCTAGAACTTCAGGACAAGGTCGGGCCGACAGTTGTGGTTGCGCGATGGGCGCACGCTTTCTCGCGATAGGATTGATCGGCTCCGTTCTTTGGTACGGATGGCATTGGCGCTTTTCGACACTATCTGTTCTTCGTGTGTCTCTCCGTATAGTGCTATTTTCATTTCTCGCCGCAGTAGCCGGAAAGATAGTGGGCATCATTGCTTTCAACCTCGGCTCCACAAAATCTCGCTCCTAGGCAACCTCAAAATTAGTTGTCGTGAAAGCGATTTCCCCAGGGGGAAGACACGAAGTCTCGCACTTCAGGCTGGCCACCCCTGTGCCTTGGTTTCTCGGGGCGACGTGATAGGAACAGAGCATACTTGCTTCATTTAGAGATAAGGACGAGACGGTGTCATTCCCGGCGAATCGTTTGGTGCACGGGAACGAAGGGGATGTGCCGCACCTCCCGCGCTCCCGAATTTATTTCGTGCCACATACCCAGCGCTTGTTATGCAGCTGGGCTAACGTGTGCCGCACCTCTGGCGCTGGGGAGGCTGCCACCCGGCTTGGGCGGTTATTCGTTCCATGGCGCTGGTACGCCTATATTTTCCTTTTCTCTCGATACCCATACTAATGTACTGGTGTGTCGATCGGCGTCCCGGGGGACCGATGCGAATTTTGATTGCGGACGATCACGAAGGCATAAGGAGCAGTGTTATCAGGGTTCTTCAATCGCGGGGTGACGTGGAAGAGTGCGCGGAGGCGACAAACGGAACGGAAGCGGTCGAGAGAGCACTTGAATGGAAGCCGGATTTAATTCTGCTCGATATTCGTTTGCCTATGCTTTCCGGCTTTGATGCTGCTAGAGAGATCAAACAGCGCGCCCCTCATATTCCGATTCTGTTGTTCTCTATCCACAACACCCGGGAAATATTGGACCAAGCGAGGTTGGTGGGCGATGGGTTCCTGTTGAAAGACAAGATTGTGGAGATGCTGCCGAACGCCATAGATGCCCTTCGGCGGAAGCAGGGGTTCTTTCCCTCGGATCATCAGACGGAGCCGGAGAGCTGATTCGACGTCTGATTGTGCCGCTGCCTTCGCCGGGCGGCAAGAAAGCAAAGGGTTGTGCCACCCGTTTTCGGAAGACAACCAAGAACAAGGGAGAGGAAGAGCCCTCCACGGCTCCGGCCTCCAAAAGCTTTCTTCAGGGGCTGAAGCCCGTTGCGCCCGCACCTGAACGTGGCGGCTGAAGCCGCCACCTCCTAAAGAACACGAAGGCAGCGAAATAGCGAAGATGCGGCCCTTCGGGCCTGGGACGCGCCTTTCCTTCGTCAGGATAAACTGAAGCGCGTCCCCTACAACGGCTGAGGACCGCCGCTACGTTTGCGTCTCTGCGGGACTATTTTTTGTTGGAGTTGTTGAAGAGGGCGAGGGCGAATTTGGGGTTGTCGCGGGTGCCGGAGATGCGGATGGGGACTACGGAGCCGGCGCCGTCCTTTTTGAAGAAGGGATCGGCGAGTTTGAGAAGGAAAGATTTTTTGCCGGTGACCGTTTGCGAAAGTTTGGCTTGCATGCGGAGGTTGCCGGTGAAGTCGAGAGTTTCGTCGGGGAGATTGTATTTGCCGGTGAGCCGGACTTCCGCGCCGGGAATGCTGAAGCTGAGGCGCGGGAAGGTGGCGACGTCGCGCGCGAGATGGAACGTGCCGAGGAGATCGGTGACGGCGCTGCCGGCGTTTTCATCATTGGGCTTGCCGAGAGCGTGGCGGCTGAGGGATTCGAGTTTAGCGCGGGCATCGACGCTGGCGAACTCGGCATCGTTGACGCCGAATTCTCCGTCGAGGGTGAGGCGGTGAATAACTTTTTCTTTGCCGGGCGTAAGAAGCATCTTTGTTTTCAGGTTTACGGAGCCGGCCATGACGGGTTCGCTGGATTTGGTGGCGAGGCGAAGGATGTCCTGGAGACGAGCGTGGGGTGCGTAGACATCGAGGGAGATGATGTGGCCCGGTTTGCCGGAAGCGCGGGTGACGCTGCCGTTGGCGATGATGAGCGAGTGGAGGAGAGTGGCGCGGACGGGATGGAGGTAGGTGTCGCCGTCGGTGCCGTCGACCGTGGCGGAGAATTCAGTGTGCAAGGGAACGGGGCGGCCGACGGGGTCGAGTGAAAAATTCGGAGTATCGGTTTCGCCTTCGACTTCGAGTTGATTGAGCTGGCCGGTGTATTTTCCGGTGGAAGAGAGCGTGCCGCCGATGCCGGCGAACGGATCAAGATCGACGTTGGAAAAATCGTAGCTGCCGGAAACGGGCGTGGACGCGGGATCCTCGGCGTTCCAGGGGCCGAAGGTACCTTTGGTGGCGATTTCGCCTTTGGGCTTGGCGTTGGTGAGCGTGCCGTAAAAGTCGAAAGGTTTTTGCTTGCCGACATTTTTCAAGACGAGGTTGTGGATTTCGAAGTCGAGCGGATCCTTGCCGGCTTTTTTCGGAAGGATGATGAGGCTGGTGTCGTTGCAGACGATTTCGTTGAAGAAAATGTGGGGGACAGGCGCGGATTTTGCGGATGGCGGCGGAGCGGCGTTGGGGTCGCTGGGGGGAATGGTGATGACCATGTTCTCTACATAGACGCCTTTAACGTGGCGAGGGACATGCACGATGCCGAGGAAGCCAAGATTGAACGAGAAGCGCGCGATTTGGATTAGAGGCGGGACATCGGTGCGATTGCGATACCGCAGGGTGAGGCCTTCGCCGGTGACTTGCATGCGCGGGGTGGTTTCGACGTGAAGGCTTTGCAGGTCGACCTGGCTATCGAAACGGGCGCTGAGTTCGCGAACGATCCATTCGCGGGTGCGGTCGTCGATATTGCGTGCGCCGAGATAGATGAAGAGGACGAGACCGGCGAAGAGGCCGAGCGGGATTCCGTAGACGTAGGGCCAGAGGCGCAATGACTTGTGGAGTGGTTGCATGAAGCTAGCGCCCTAAAAGCGGCGGCCCTTCGAAGCTCAGGATAAACAAGACCGCCGCACTCCATAGAAGAAAAGATGCTAGTGAGCGGCGAAAAGTTCTGGATGAGCGGGGCGGGAGTTGGCGGCGGTGGCGGCGATGGTGACGGGTGCATCGACATCGAGAGTTACCGGTGGGAGGCAGACTTCCTGGCTACAGGCTTGGTAGCGAAGCTTGAGAGGAATTTTTTGGGCGCCGAGAGGAGCGTCGGGTTGCGCGGCGAGCGGCACGCGGAGAACAACTTTATCCTGGTATACGTTGAGCGGAGTTTTGGTGAAGGTGAAAGTGTGGAGTTCACCTTGAGGGTAGGAGACTTCGCCGGCGGATTTGAAGCCAGCCGGAAGATTGGCGCGGAGATCGGTGGGAATGAGGTACTCGGCGGAAGGCTTACGCGCGTTGATGTGGAAACCGTTGCGGATTTTGAGCACGACGGCGATCTGGAAGTTGCTGCCGCGCGCGACGGGTTCAAGCGAAACGTAGGCGGAGGGCGAGACGACTTCGCGGCCGGACGGGATTTGCGGCTGCGCGGAGGGCATCGCGGCGAGGATGATCAGCAGAAAGGCTGTGAGCACAATGGCTCCGGCGAACTTCACAGGCGCACCTGCTGGCCGAGCTGCTGCGAGACGACGCGGCTCATAACGTCGAGAAGATTTTCGCCGGTCTTGTCGAGGATGAAAGCGTTCTTGGAGTCGGACCAGCCGAGTTTGAAGCTGGTGGAGAGAGCGGAGATCCAGATTTCGCGCACAGGAGTGTTGGGCGAAACGACGAATTTGGCTTCTTCGGGATCCTCGAAGATCACTTCGAGCTTGCCGCTTTCACCCTCGACATCGAAGCCGTGTTCGTCGCCGAGGGTGAGCAGGCGGCGCTTGAGATCGTCGAAGGCGGCGTCGGCTTTGCGCTGAAAATCTTTTTCGTCCATGAGCTCTCAGAGTATCAGAGTTGGGATTCGATTGATTTGGTGATTTCGTCGTAGCTGATGAGACCGGTGATGCGCTTGACGATTTTGCCGTCGCGGGTGACGAGAAGGCTTGTGGGGTAGCCGAGAAGGCCGCCGAATTTGTCGGCAGCAGCGTCGTTGCCGATGACGATCGGGTAATTCATCTGGGATTTGGAGCCGTTGACGTCGAAGCGCTCTTTTTGGACCCACGGTGTGACCACGCGGGCACCTTCTTCGTCCATGGCGATGCCGAGAACGGTGAAACCTTTGGCCGCATATTTTTGCTGTATTTCGATCAGCCAGGGAATTTCGACTTGGCACGGCTCACACCAGGTGGCCCAGAAGTTGACGAGCACTACTTTGCCTTTGTATTGCGCGAGGGAAAGGTCTTTGCCGTCGAGATCTTTTAGAGTGACATCGGGAGCGGGCACAGGGGCCGAATTGGCGGTGGCGACTTTGAGCATGCCGGTGCGAGGCTGACGAGTGGCGCGGTCGGCGAGGTACGTGGCTGCGATGACGGCGATAACCGCGATGATTACCAGCAGGGATTTCTTCAACGTGCGACTCCTCGAGATTTAGCTCCCACAAATATTATCTTGCATATTATCTCGCAGCTGGGCGAGCACGGCAAAAACGAGCGACTCACTTCGCCCCTGTCAGCGATCTCTCCAGCCATAAGACGATGCTATTGAGAAAGCCAAGCTTTCCGGCCATCCACGTCAGGCGGTTGACGAAAATGAGGCCGCCGACGAAAAGAAGGAGAGCGCCGCTGAAGAGTTCGACGGCGTGGAGATGCTTTCGGAAGCGTTGGTAGAAACGCAGGAATTGGCCGATGCCAAGCGCGGTGAGCAAAAACGGAACGGCGAGACCCGCGGAGTACATGGCGAGAAGCAGAACTCCGCGCGCGATGGTGTCGCTGGCGGCGGCGAGCGCAAGCACGGCGGTAAGGATGGGGCCAATGCACGGAGTCCAGCCGAAGGCGAACGCAAAGCCGAGGAGAAAGCCGCTCCAGATGCCAGGCTGCTTGGTTTGGGTGTGGAGGCGAACATCACGGTTGAGCCAGCGCGTCATGGCTGGACCGAAGAAGCCGATCAGCGAGAGCGAGAAGAAGTGGACGTAGCCGAGGCCTGCGAAGAGTGGACCGCCGCGGAGAAGCGCGATGAGGCCGAGAAGGGCGAGCACGACGCCGAGAATGAGGCCGGTTCGGACTGTCAGCTTGATGAGGATGCCAAGCAGGTGCAGACCGAAGAGAAGAACTAACGCACCTGCGATGGGAGCGAACAAGGAACGGTGCTCTTGAAGAAATGTGCCAACAGCGCTGGCGGTGGCGCCGAAGGAAATGAAGACGACGGAGAAGCCTGTAACAAAGGCCAGGGATGAGGCGAAGAGTCCGGCGCGGGGCGGCTGACCCTGGCGAAGCTGCTCCATGCCGATGCCGGAGAGCATGGAAATGTATCCGGGCACGAGAGGAAGAACGCAAGGAGAGAGAAAGGAGACCAGGCCGGCTAGAAAGGCTCCTAAGAGTGAGACATCGGTCATTCGTCAGCGGTCCTTGCTTGCATCACAGTTTTCATCGCAGCATCGCGGCGCACTATATGCGGTGCTGCACATGTCGTGCAACCCCTATTGTCCCATAAGGTGCGTGAGTGCTTGTGCCCGCGCCGGTTGCTTCGCGGCCTTTCGGCGCATCGTCAGCCCTGCAAATGCCGTTATGAGGGATGAACTGAATTCGCGGCCAGTTTATTCCAACAGTGCGCAGCTATTTGTTGGACGCGCGGCAGGCGTGCAAGGTAGCAAATCGCCGACAGATGAGGGATTTGGCTGGCGGGGCGGGAGGTGGCGACAAAAAGACTGTCTATAAGCTGCTGGAATTAATGAGCTTAGCAGGAGGCAATTGGCAGCGCTGTTGCACTCCTCCGAGTGGGTCGAAGAACAGCCATGAATGGCCGTTCCGCGGAGCGCGCATGCGATGGACGCCGAATAAGGTGACGCTGTTGCGGGTGCTGGTGGGATTTGCGGCGGTGAGTTTATTTGGGCGCGGCCCGTGGGCGAACCTTGCCGCGGTGGGACTAACGGTGACGTCGATCGCGCTGGATGCGCTGGACGGGCATATCGCGCGAACGAAGAAGCTAGCGACGCCGATGGGGGCGCAGATCGATATTTTGGGCGACCGCATGATCGAGAACGTTTACTTCACCTACTTTGCGGTGGTGGGAATGGTGTCACTATGGCTGCCGGTGTTTTTCTTTGCGCGCGGGGCGGCGACAGATTTTCTTCGTGGGCTGGCGATGCGCGCGGGGCATTCGGGATGGGAAGCGAACGCGATGCTGCAGACCTGGTGGGGACAGGCGCTGGTGGCTTCGCGATGGAGCCGTGGTGCGTACGCCGCGATGAAATGCCTGTGTTTTTGCTATTTGGGATTGGAGCTGGCGCTCACGCGCGGGCCAGTCGCATTAATCGGGGAGTTAGCTGCGGACGCTAAGATGTTGATTAGCCAGGGGGCGCACGCGTTGACGTGGGCGACGGCGGGATTTTGCTTCGTGCGCGGGTTGCCGGTGCTGCTAGAGGGCTGGAGATATTTCACGGATAGCGTGATGGCGCACAGCGGAAAGGGAGTTGCGAGGAAGATCGCATGAAAAGGGACCAGAGGGGCGGGCGGGTTGCGGCGTTCTTTGATTTGGATGGAACGCTGATAGGAGGGCCTTCGCTTGAGCGGCGATTTTTTGCGGAATTGCGGTACCGGCGCGCAATCCCCCTGCGGAATTATTTTTTGTGGCTGGCGCGGATGGCCTTGCTCGCGCCTCGCGGAATGCAAATGATGCGGCACGCGAACAAGATGTATTTGCGCGGCGTGCACGCCGGCGGGGATGGATCCCGGAGTGATAGAGGACAGCCCGCTCGGCCAGACGCGGGGCAAGCAAGAATGGGTGTGCCACGGTTTTTCCGGGACGCGGTCGAGTGGACTGGGTGGCATGCGGAGCAGGGGCACGCGATTGTTTTGGTGAGCGGCACGCTGGCGCCATTGGCGCAGGAAATGGCGTTGGCATTGGTGGTGCGGCTGG
>Ga0210400_10004562_pt1 | contig 11974 bp, 13 predicted proteins | sample IncBWH26MmetaG_FD_155456 | JGI IMG/M metagenome (GOLD analysis project Ga0210400, IMG submission 155456) | Forest soil microbial communities from Barre Woods Harvard Forest LTER site, Petersham, Massachusetts, United States - Inc-BW-H-26-M | ecosystem: Environmental > Terrestrial > Soil >...
ACGCCGATCTCGTGGTATGGGATCCGAAACTGTCGAAGACGATTTTGGCGGCAAACCAGAAGTCGATCATCGACTACAACGTGTTCGAGGGCTTCAAGGTGAATGGCCTTGCCCGCTACACGCTATCGCGCGGCGAGATGGTATGGTCGCACGGCAAGAACGATCAGCCGCGCCCCGGCCGCGGCAAGCTCGTCAGGCGGAAGCCGTTCCCGGCCGTCAACAAGGCGCTGTCGACCTGGAAGGAACTGACCGCGCCGCGCGCCATCACGCGTTCGGCCGAACATATGCCGATCGGCGTGTAATCCGGCAGCGGCCGCCTTCCCTAAGGCGGCCGACCGTGTTGCGCTCGGCGATCGGCTAGAGGCGAGGCATCGGGGCGTTCGATGCTGGCCTTGTCCAGAACCCTGCCATCGGCTGCGAGACGCCGTGCTTTCACGTCGATTTCTGCGCGCGACAGCGTGTCAGGGGTCTCGCTTCGGCTCGTCGACCCGGCCTGAAAGCACATGGCGAACCGCGATGGTGACCGAGACCTTGCCGATCGAGCAGTTAGGATAGGCCTGTCCACTTCCGCATCAACCTTCATGTCGACGCGTTCGAGGAGGAACGAACGCGCCGGCGCGTCGAACACAATATCCGCGATCCTAATCTTCAGTGCCGCCACAAATCCTCCTCCCAACTCACCCGCTTCGCACCGCGCCGTCCGGCAATTTAAAAAGCGCATAAATTGATGTTATTTTCATATCAATCTTGTCAGATGTTTGCTTAAGCCATTAGATAATGAAAATTATGGATTTTTCGATGCGGCCATGTTCCTGTTACGATGGTTGCATCAATCCAACATGCCGCAGGGGCGGCCACAATGGGAGCGGAGAATGGCCAGCAAAGAAATCATCTGCGCATTCGGCGCCGACATCGACTCGGTCGCCGGCTGGATCGGGTCCTATGGCGGCGGCGATTCACCGTCGGACATCCAGCGCGGCATCTTCGCCAGCGAAGTGGGCGTGCCTCGGCTGCTCAACCTGTTCAAGAAATACGATTTGAAGGCCAGCTTCTTCATTCCCGGCCATTCGCTCGAGACCTTTCCGGACCAGTGCAAGCGCATTGTCGACGAAGGTCATGAGATCGGTGCGCACGGCTACCTGCATGAAAACCCGGTCGCCATGACGCCGACTCAGGAAGAGGCGGTGCTGGTGAAGTGCATCGACCTGATCGAGAAACTTTCGGGCAGCAAGCCGCGCGGCTATGTCGCGCCTTGGTGGGAAATGTCGGCTTCGACGGCTGCGCTGTTGCAGAAGTATGATTTCAAATACGATCATAGCCAGGGTTATCGCGATTTCCAACCCTTCTACGCGCGTGTCGGCGATTCCTGGAACGTCATCGACTACTCCAAGAAGGCCGAGGACTGGATGCATCCGCTCAAGCACGGCAAAGAGATCGACCTGGTCGAGATCGGCGCCAACTGGTATGTCGATGACCTGCCGCCGATGATGTTCATGAAGAAGGCGCCGAACAGCCACGGCTTCGTCAATCCACGCGACATCGAGGAATTGTGGCGCGACCAGTTCGACTGGATCTATCGCGAGATGGATTATGCGGTGTTCCCGTTTACCATCCATCCGGACGTTAGCGGCCGGCCGCAGGTGTTGCTCATGCTCGAGCGCCTGATCGAGCACGTCAATAAGCATGACGGCGTGAAATGGATGACCTTCGAGGAGATCGCTGTCGATTTCCGCAAGCGCTTCCCGTTCGCTGCGGGCAAGCGTCCCGAAGTCATCTGAGGCCGGAATTCGATTTTGGCGTGGACATGCAGCCAGCCACGCACGCAGACGAGGAGGTTCCCATGTGCTCAAGCTGCGGTTTTCCGGCAGCGCCAGGCCACTGGACCGAGGCAGGGGCGGCGACGGCGCCCGACCGCCTGCGCGCGCGCTTCCGTCGCGCCCAGGTGCTCCAGTCGGTCCTGCCGGCCTATGGCCTGACGGCCCATGACGGCGCGCAGGTCCCCGGTATCCAGGTCGGCACCTTGTCGGGAAATCAAATCATCGTCCGCGACCTCGAAGAGGTCTGGGCCGCAGCCGAACGGCTCTACGGAAAACCGGTCGATCCGCTCGACCCGCGCTTTTTAGGCGGGCATGAAAGCGTCTGAGCCGCCGGTGCCCGTTCGCGCCGCCACGAAGGACGCGTCGGAGGGACGGATGCGGCTTACCGTGCTTGGTGGCTTCCTCGGCTCCGGCAAGACCACATGGCTGCGGCACCAGCTTCACCACGGTCTGCTTGCCGGCGCGTTCGTGGTGGTCAACGAAGCCGCAGAAACCGCTGTCGATAACGCGCTTCTCACGCAGTCGGCCGAACTTGCCGTGCTTGCCGGCGGCTGCGCCTGCTGCGATGCTTTAGGCGATCTGATTACATTGCTGAGGACGATATGCGATGCACGGGTAAGTCGCGCGCAGGGTGCCGCGCCGCTCGACGAGATCGTGCTGGAGACCAGCGGCCTGGCCGACCCCGGCCCGATCGTCGCTGCGCTTCGCGCCGACCCGATCCTCCTACATCATATTGTGGTCTCCGAGATCATCGTCGCCGTAGACGCGGTCTACGGGATGCGGCAGCTGCGGCAAGAGCCGCTCTGTCGCCGGCAGATGGAACTCGCCGATCAGTTGATCGTCACCAAGATCGATGAAGCCGAAGCGGATCATGTGGCTAGCCTACTGGCGACGCTACGACGGATCAATCCGGCGGCAACGATTTCCGGCGCTGTCAAAGGCAGCGAGGCCATGCTTCCCGACTATGAGGGCGTGGCGGCTGAAACGCTACCCGACCTCGGCGGCGCGCCGGCAGATACGCCGATCCTGGTGCTCAAGCTCACGATCGGGGACGACATCGACTGGACGGCATTTAGCGTCTGGCTGAGCGCGTTGATTCACGCGCGCGGCGACGACATCTTGCGCGTCAAGGGAGTGGTGCGAACGCCGGCCGGGAGACTTCTGCTGCAGAGCGTGCGCAAAATCGTGCAGTCGCCGGAGATCCTCCCCAACGAGGATGGCCGACCCATCGGCGAAGACAACAGCTTGATCTTCATCGGCCGGGGCTTCAGCGCGGAAAACCTGTCGCGTTCGCTTCGCCACTTTGCCGGAATTTCCGCCTAGAGGCGCGATACATCATCCAAAACCGCCGCTCGATGCGATCCGACGTCCGCCTGCGCCGAATCTGGAAAATTGAGTCGGCGCTGACAAATGCCGATCGTGCCGGAAAAGGACAGGTGAGCCCGTCGGCGTGAACCGGCGGGGCTTTTCTTGTTGACGCAACTATGCTGTCTTGGCGAACATCGTCAGGACACCATCGGCGACGGTGATAGAAACGACCTGCGATGAACTGAGGCCCTTGGCCTTAAGCGCGGATGTCGCCTCCGGTGTTGCGTCAATAGACTTCCGAAAGGGTTTCTTGGAGAGTTGCAATCTTCGCGATCATTCGACGTCGCATCCGGGGCCACCCTTGAGAACGGCGGGGGCGTCGGGGATAGCGAAAATGAACCTGATCGGTAACGGCACCGGTCCGGTCGGTCTCGCCATCATTCCCTATGTCAAGCTGCCTTCGTCAGTCCCCGTCATCAGCAACGGAGTCGTAGATGGTGGTTTGATCGCACCTCTCGCGCTACGTCTCCCTCAGGACTACCTTGTCACCTTGATGACCGAGGTGGATGTCGTAAAGAACTCCGCAAATCGCAGAGAGGTCTCAGACCTTAACATCCGTTGCGTAACGTAGTGGAACATCCGCTAAGACCAAGATCTCTATGTCGCCGACCCTCAAAATGATCACCGGCGTCTCCATCGATAAGCAACGTCTCTTCAACGACTGAAACCGGAGCTGACCATGGCTTTTGCTACCACTGATGACGGCGTACGGCTATACTTTGAGGAAACTGGAAGCGGATCGCCGATCATCTTCGTCCATGAATTCGCCGGTGATCATCGCAGCTGGGAACTGCAGCTTCGGCATTTTGGCCGGCGCTACCGGGCCATCAGCTATGCCGCGCGCGGCTATCCGCCGTCAGACGTGCCGGAGGATCCGGGGTCGTACAGCCAGAACCGCGCCGCCGACGACATTCTAATGGTGCTAGATCATCTTGGTATCCAGAAGGCGCATGTCTGTGGCCTCTCAATGGGTGGTTTCGCTACGCTGCATTTCGGCCTTCGCCATCCGTCTCGGGCCTTGTCGTTGTGCGTGGCCGGCTGCGGCTATGGCGCCGAGCTGAACATGCGCGAGCAGTTTCGCGCTGAAGCCGACGCCGTAGTTGCGTCGCTGCGGGCCGATGGAATGGCCGCATTTGCTTCGCGTTATGCCCACGGCCCAACCCGCGTGCAGTTCGAAGCTAAAGACCCGCGCGGTTTTGCGGTCTTCAAGCAGGCGCTGGCCGAGCATTCAGCCGTGGGTGCCGCCAACACCCAGCTCGGCTGCCAAAAGGAACGTCCATCGCTGTATCATCTGCAAAACGAGATGGCCGGCCTCACGGTGCCGACGCTGATCCTCACTGGCGACGAGGACTGGCCCTGCCTGGCGCCGGCGTTGCTGATGAAGCGCACCATCACATCGGCGGCTCTCTCGGTGATGCCGAATTGCGGGCACACCATCAATCTCGAAGCGCCAGACCTGTTCAACGGCATCGTCGGCGACTTCATAGCCCAGGTCGATGCCGGTCGCTGGCCTGCGCGTGACCCGCGCGCCATGTCGGGCTCCATAACCGGCATTCGATAATGCGGACAGCAGACATCTATGCGATGGACGTTTCAACCAGTAACGGACATCGACTTTCACCCCGCCGGGGCGGTTACTTGTCGCGATGCTCGATTCGATTTGCCAACGCCTTGGCAATTCCGATTGTTGGCTTTGCATCGGGGCGGCGGAACGTACCGGTGACCGCCTTGCGCGCCCCAAGTACTACCAGCGCCTCGGCCTGTTTTACCGCTGCTGCCATCTGATCCACCACAGGTACTGGAATTCGGTCCTTGACCTTGTCGGCGAGGCCGGCGAGTGGCGCACCGCCGAGAATGATGACGTCTGCCCCATCCTCGGTCACAGCCCGGTTGGCAAGCTTGACCAGAAGGTCCTCATTCTCTTCCTGAACATCTGAAACCGACACGAAGGATTCATCCAGCATTCGCACGCCGGCGCAGCGGCCGCCACGACCATGCATATCGACGCAGTCCTCGTACCAGGGACCCAGCGCACGGGCGAAAGTTACAATGGCGAACCTGCGTCCGAGCATACAGGCGGTCAGCATCGAAGCTTCGGCTAGTCCGACGACAGGCAGATCGAACAGCTCTCGGGCGCCGAACAGCCCTGGGTCCCCGAACGCCGCAATAATCGCTGCATCGACATCCCGATGGTGTTCAGCGAGCATTTCCAAGGCGATTGCACCACCGATTTGCGCTTCGGCGCGTGTCGCGATGTAGGGGACGCCTCGCTGCGCCGTCAGAGGAACAATAACGGTGTCCGGTGCAGCCGCTTTCCGAGCGGCGGAGGCAAGTCGTTCGGTGATCAGTTCGCTCGTGTTGGGATTGAGCACCAGAATACGCATCGCCGAATATCCTCAAGACGAACCAGGTCTCTCAAAGTCTCGCTGATCTTGAAATCGTAGAGGCCAAAGGCGACCGTATCGCAAATTCCCAAAAATCAGGTTTCCGCGCAATCTAATTATTGCATAAGGTTCATGTGACCTTCAGGATGCCTGAAGGAGCGAGCACCGCCGCTTGCACGCTTCCTCGATGGAGAGGATATGAACTTCGCGGCTCTCGATTGGGGGTTACAATGACTGTCCAAGCCGAAGTCGTCCCAGCGCAAGCGCTGGCGGGGAAGACTGCTGTCCGTTGGAAGATCTTCGTCCTGATGCTGTTTCTGATAACGATCAATTACATCGATCGTGCTTCCCTTTCCGTGGCGATGCCGCTTATTTCCAAAGAGTTTAATCTCGACGCCGCGACACAAGGCTTTATTCTAAGCTCCTTCTTTTGGACCTACGCCTTCATGCAGGTTCCGGGCGGCATGCTGGCTGACAAATATAAGCCGCGCATCGTTATCGCTGCCGCAACGGTCGGCTGGGGGCTGTTCCAGGCGCTCGCAGCAGCCTCGACAAGTTCGTTCATGCTCGTATTGACCAGACTGGGGCTTGGGGCCACGGAGGCTCCGATCTATCCGGCGGGTGGCAAGCTCAACGCTATGTGGATGACCCCCAACGAGCGTGCGCGGGGCGCCACATTGCTCGATGGCGGTGCTCCGTTAGGCGCAGCTCTTGGCGCTGTCGTTATTGCCGGGCTTATCGCCGAATTCGACTCTTGGCGGATCTCTTTCGTCGTTGCCGGCGTAGGCACCGTCCTGTGCGGAATTTTTGCCTGGTGGTACATCCGCAATAGTCCGAGCGAGCATCCCTCGGTCAATGAGGCGGAAGCGACGCATATTCAAACTGCGCATGCTCTTGAAGATTTGTCCGATCCCGTTTCGTCTGGACAGGGAATCGGAGCCTATTTTGCCTACAGGTCGGTCTGGTGCATGTGCCTCGGATGGATGTTCTTCAATACGGTGTTCTATGGGTTATTGACGTGGATGCCGACCTACCTCTTTAAGGTCCATGGCCTCGATATCAAACAGCTCGGAGGCGCGCTCTTCATCATGTTCTTTGCGGGCTTCGTTGGAGAACTTGTCGGCGGTCAAATCGGAGACATCTGGCGACAACGTGGCGGCACGCCTAATGTGATTTTCAGAACCCTCTTCGGAATTGCCGCTACCGTTGCGACAATATCGATCTTTTCGGTAGCTTATGTGACGAACGCCTTGGCGGCTATCGCACTGTTATCTTCGACGTTATTCTTCTTGCGCTGGTGCGGAATGTACTGGGCTATTCCATCAATTCTCGCCACGCGAAACCGGGCCGGGTTCCTGGGTGGCTGCATGAACCTCGGCGGCAACATTGCAGGTATTTCAGTTCCGATCATCGTCGGCTTCATCGTCCAATATACCGGCTCTTACTTTCTTGCACTGATGTTCTTCGCGGCTGCCGGCGTCGCCCTCTTCATATGCTCGACGGCCATCGACTACAGCCGGAAGCTTTCGGTTTAAAGCGGAAGCGGTGTAACATCCGCGAAGACCGGACCAAAGCTGATCACATCCTCGGGCGATGGCGTTACGCCTTCGTCCGTAAATGTTAAAAATGAGACCTATCGTGCTGGGCCAGTGAAGCCCACGTTGGAGAACTCCGTGGACGCCCGCATTCGTCTTGGGATGTTGACACCTTCATCGAACACCGTGCTCGAACCCGTCAGCACTGCAATCGTGGCTGAGCTGCCGGAGGTGAGTGTTCATTTCGGCCGTTTCAAGGTAACCGAGATCGCACTGTCAGAGCAGGCATTAAAGCAGTTTGATGACACGGAGATCATGCGCGCGGCCGAGCTCCTCGCCCACGCCAAGGTAGATACAATTGCCTGGAACGGCACGTCTGCGAGTTGGCTGGGACTCGATCGAGACGAGCGGCTTTGTGAACGCATTATCGCCACCACAGGCATCGCTGCCTGTACATCCGTGCTCGCATTCCGGGAAATATTTCAACGCACGGCGGCGAAGCGGATCGGGCTGGTAACTCCATACACTGACGACGTTCAAGCAAAGATCCTCGAGACATGGAAATCTGCAGGTATGTCCTGTTCCGCAGAGCGCCACAGCGGACTGCGCGACAATTTTTCGTTCGCTGAAGTTGATGAACACTCAATATCGGAGATGATCAGAGCTGTGAAAGCTGACGGATGTGACGCTGTCGCGGTCGTGTGCACCAACATGCGAGTTGCACCTGTTACTGCGGCACTGGAAACGGAACTTGGAATTCCGGTTTATGATTCAATTGCTGCGGCCGTCTGGAAGAGTCTTTTGTTGGCCGGCGCCGACCCGCGCCGAGTAAATGCTTGGGGGAGTCTGTTTCAGGATCAACGCCTTTCTGTCCGAACCTGAAATGCAACCCGACGATCGGCTCGAAGCGAAGATATCGAGCACGAGATGCGAGCAGCCGCACAGGGTCAACATGTGGCTCATCGCCAGCCCAGCTTGGCCACCGCCCACGATAAGGGTCTCTATGCGCTCAACCGACATGCAATGCCTTCGGTGGGAGGACGTGACCAAGCTTGGCCCTCAATACAGGTGATACAAGGTTTTTCAGCCAATTCTCAGGCAAAGTGCCCTTCGGAATTTGCGGAAGCTACGATTGGAGTCGGCTTTCGAAAGAGTCAGAAGTTTTCTGCCGACGGCGAAAAGCTCTGGCACGAGGCAGAGTCCGTTGTTGGCCATTGCGGACATCGGCGACATTTTCAGACTCCAGTTCGGCGGGGGGTGGGTGGGCAAATCTGATGCATTTTGTAGTGGTGGCTGAAGCTAAATTGGTCGACTTTGGCGCGCAAGTTTGGTATACAAGCGCCTTCGGTCGCGCGAGAAATGCCTAATTTTATTGGGTTTCTTTAAGTGGCGCGGTAATCTCCCCTCCGCCAATTTCGGTTAAAATGTAGGCTACTCCGGTTGGGTCGATTTAGTTGAGATGATATGTCCGAACCGCTGAATCGCATTGACGATGCCGCTGGGCTGGAAAGCCGTCACGCGGATGATCAGCGCCCCTATCAGATTGCCTATGACATTCTTCGGCAGCACATCGTCGGGAAGCAATTGCCGCCGGGTCTGGTTTTGCTCGAATCCCGCATCGCGGAGCTGATGGACATCAGCCGGGCTCCGGTTCGGCGCGCGCTCGAACTTTTGCACCGCGACGGTTTTGTGCGCCGCTTCGAAGGGCGTGGCTATCTCGTCGGCGCCGATGATCCGACGCAAACGCCGCTGCGCATCGACCTACGCGAAGCCGGCTTCACCGCCCCTGCGGGGATGAGCGAAAGCATCGGCCTGTTCACCTGGGAGCGGATCTATCGCGAGGTTGAGACTGCGGTCGGGCGGACTATCCCGTTCGGCACCTATCGCGTGATAGAAGCGGCGATCACCGCGCGGTTCGGCGTCAGCCGCACGGTCGCGCGCGAAGTGCTGAGCCGCCTGCGCGACCGGGGCCTCATCCAGAAGAACCGCTGGTCAACGTGGCTTGCCGGTCCGTTGACCGCGCAGACCGTCGACGAGTGCTTCGCCATCCGCATCCTGCTCGAGCCGCAGGCGCTGCAGGAGGCCGCACGCAGCTGCTCGCCGACCGAGCTCACCGTGATGCATGAGCGGCTGACCGCGGCCGTCGCCTCCGGAACGCCCTCGCGCGGCGACATCGACCGCTTGGAGGACGATCTGCACCGGTCGCTGATGAGGATGTCCTCAAACCAGCGGATGCTAAACGTAATCGAAGAATCGCAGATGCCAATGGTGATCAATCAATTGTTCGATGAGCATTTCGGTCCAGCCGACCATCGCGTCATGCTGTCCGAGCATCGGATGGTCATCGAGCACCTCAGGCTTGGAAACGCGGCGGTCGCGGCCACTGCGCTTGCGGCGCATCTCGACGCGGCGCGCCGACGCACCAAAGCGCGATTAAAGGTGCTGGCAGTCATTCCGAGTCCCGAGACCGCTCCGTTTCTCGAAAGGATCCACTGATGCGGACCGGCGTCACGGAGCTGCGGGTCCTGGGCACCAAGGAGCAGTTGCTGGACTCGATCCGCGAGCGCGCCGAGTCCGACCTCGGCATCCGCGTGCATTATACGGCGCTGGATGGCATGAGCGCATTACAGCGCGCGATCCTGCATCCCGACACCTTTGACGTTTACGATCAGTGGCACACGAGCGATCTTGCTTGGACGGCGCGTGCCATCCAGCCGATTGCGATCGAGCGCATCGAGCGGTGGGACGAGATCGGAACGCTCTCGCTGACCGGGCGATTTGATAGTTGGTCCAAAGGCGGCCAGGGGGACTCGCCGGGCCGCCAACTTTGGTCGCAGCCGAACGGCATGCTCGGCAACTCGCCGAGTGAATATGTGAGCATGGTTCCGACCGTCCATAATGCGGATTCGCCCGGATTCCTTCCCGAAGCGCGACGGCTGCTCGGGTCGTCGGAGCCGGAAAGTTGGGCCTGGCTATTCGATGAGCGCCTGCATGGCCGCGTCGCGATCATGGCGGACCCGTCGCTCGGCGTCATCGAATGCGCGATGGCGGCGCAGGCGGCGGGGCTCGCTACCTTCAGCGATCTCGGCAATCTCACCATCACCGAGATCGATACCCTGATCGACATCCTGATCGAAAAGAAGAAGTCGCAGCACTTCGCGGGATTCTGGTCGACCTTCGAAGACGCTGTGCAGCTCGTCGAGCGTGACGATGTGCTGGTGCAGAGCATCTGGTCGCCGGCCGTAACGGCATTGCGCGCGCGTGGGTGGGAGATGGCGGTCTCGAATCCCGCGGAGGGATCGCGCGGCTGGCATAGCGGCCTGTGCCTGTCGAGCCGAGCGGACCCGAAAGTGGTCGATGCCGCCTATGCCTATTTCAACTGGTGGCTCGAAGGATGGGCCGGCGCGCAACTCGCGCGCCAAGGCTATTACATGTCGGTGCCGGAGCGCACACGCGCACACTTAAGCGATGCGGAATGGTCCTACTGGTACCTTGGCCTGCCGGCGCGCGAGGATATCCGCGATAATGAGGGCAAGGTGGTCGCGCGGGTCGGACAAAAGCGCGACGGCGGGTCCTATCGCGATCGTTTGAGCCGTATCGCAGTCTGGAACAGCTTCATGGACGAGCACAACTATCTCGTGAGGCGCTGGAACGAGTTCCTTGCGTCGTAAGGCGCGTTAGTTTGCCATCCCGCCGACGTGAAGATCCTTCGGTCTGACGAGGTGCCATCGCGTCTCCTGCTGGTAGCGATGACCGAGCTGGAACAGGAGCTGTTCAGAGAACGGCCGTCCGACAAGCTGGTACGAAGTGGGCATCCCGTCCGGCGTGTAACCGCAGGTGACGCTCAGCGCCGGAAGCCCGAGAAAATTGATGGGCCGCGTGTTGCGCGTGAGCGATACCACCATCTTCAGGTAGGCCGGACCGTTGCTGTAGGCGGTCTGTTCCAGCGTCGGCGTCGGTATCGGAAGCACCGGCGTGTGCAGTACATCAACCTGCGAGAACACGTTCTCGAGAATGTCCTGCAGCGCAAAGGCGCGGTACTGAAGTGCGTTGATGTAATCGGTCGCGAGGATGAAGTAGCCCGCCTCCAGCCGCTTCCCGACTTCCTCGGAGTATTCATCGGCGCGCGTCTGCTTCCAGGGCCGGTGGTTTGCCGCGCCCTCGGCCTTCATCACCAGCGGATGCAGCGACGATGAAAGCGCGACCGATCCCGGTATCTTCACGGGCACGACGATCGCGCCCGCGCTGCGGAACACATCGAGACTCGCGGCGAGTGCCGCGGTGACTGCGGGATCAAGTTCCTCATTGAAATAGCCGTCGGGGATACCAATCCGTACGCCACCGAGCGGACGCTCCAGCGCGCCTTCGTAGTTGGGAATGGGCACGCCGACGGCGCTAACATCGTTCGAATCTGGTCCCGCGATCGCCTTGAGCATACGCGCGGCGTCGCGCACGGTGCGTGTCAGCGGGCCGACACAATCCAGCGACCAGGACATCGCCATGGAGCCGCGGCGGCTCACCAGCGCGTTGGTTGGAAGGCATCCGACGAGCCCGTTGGCCGCGGCGGGACAACGGATCGAACCGCCAGTATCCGAACCGAGAGAGCCGTAGACCATGCGTGATGCGACCGCGACGCCGGACCCACTCGAAGAACCGCACGGCACGCGGTCCTGCCCCCACGGATTGAGCGCGCGCGGCAGATGTGCGTTGAAGCCATGCGGCCCCATCGCGAACTCGACCATCGCAAGGCCGCCGAGATCGATCGCGCCGGCGCCGTCGAGGCGCTCGAGCACGGTCGCGGTCGTCGTCGCGACGTCGTTGCGCCGGATTTGCGATCCGCAGCCCGAGACGCGGCCCGCGCGATAATACA
>Ga0210400_10004563_pt1 | contig 11969 bp, 9 predicted proteins | sample IncBWH26MmetaG_FD_155456 | JGI IMG/M metagenome (GOLD analysis project Ga0210400, IMG submission 155456) | Forest soil microbial communities from Barre Woods Harvard Forest LTER site, Petersham, Massachusetts, United States - Inc-BW-H-26-M | ecosystem: Environmental > Terrestrial > Soil >...
TCCATCGGTGCTGTCGAACATGGCCGTGTCGATCGAGCAGCACGTCGACTGGGTGAGCAACTGCATCGACCACATGCGCCGCGAAGGATTCGACGTGATCGAAGCGACGCCCGCGGCGGAGACCGGTTGGGTGCGGCATGTCAATGACTACGCCGACGTCACCTTGTTCCCGCGGGCGAACTCTTGGTACATGGGTGCGAACGTTCCCGGCAAGCCGAGGGTGTTCCTGCCCTACATCGGCGGCGTCGATCGCTATCGCAGAGCATGCGAGGAAGTCGTGAATCGCGGCTATCTCGGATTCGCCTTCAAGGGATCCCAGAGAACGCGGTGCAACGAGGGTGTGATCCGCCGCCTGCAGCCGGACGTGGCCGTCCTCCTCGAGGCCATCGAGGCACTCAAGTTGCCCGCGGTCGAGACTCTCAGCGTCCCCGCCGCGCGAGCTTTGATGAGTGCGATGGGCGCCGGCCGCCCGCCGGGCCCCAATGTCGGCGAGACCGTCGACGGCGTCTTGCAAGGCGCGGCCGGTGAGCTGCCCTATCGACTGTACCGCCCGAAGACAAAGGGCCCGCACGCCATCGTCGCCTATTTTCATGGCGGGGGTTGGGTGCTCGGTGCAGCGGACTCCGATGATCCTTTCTGCCGCGACCTGTGCGTTCGCGCCGATGCCATCATCGTGTCGGTCGGCTATCGGCACGCGCCCGAGGATCGCTTCCCCGCCGCAGCGCGCGACGCCTTCGCGGCGGTGAAATGGATTGCCGCCCATGCCCTTGGTTTAGGCGCCGAGCAGGGCCGACTGGCTGTGTGCGGCTGGAGTGCGGGCGGCAACCTCGCGGCGGTCGCGTGCCAAATGGCGCGCGACGCCGGGGGACCTCAAATCGCCGGTCAGGTGCTCGTCAATCCCGTAACGGATTGGGATCTCACACGCGGCTCCGGGATCGAGAACGCAGAGGGCTATGTGCTGACGGGCGCGCTGATGCAGTGGTTCTGGGACCACTATGCGGACCTGCCCGATCGCAAGGACCCCAATGCATCTCCGCTGCGCGCGAAGGATTTGTCCCGACTGCCGCCGGCGCTCATCGTCACCTGCGAGTTCGATCCGCTGCGCGACCAGGGGGCCGCCTATGCCGATGCACTGGCAGCGGCGGGCGTCGCTTCGCGGCACCTGCCCTGCCGCGGCCACATTCACACGTCGCTGATGGCGGTTGACCTGATCGTTTCGGGTGCGGGCGCGAGGGCTGAAATCGCTACGGCCCTGCGCGGCTTCCTAGGCGCCGCAGCGCCGTCCTAACCCCGATGTATCTCACGCTCGATAAGAAAGGCACCCTCTACGAGCAAATCGCCAGGGCAATCAAGCTCGAAATCCTCGAAGGGCGTGTCGCCGCGGGCAGCAAGTTGCCCTCCACCCGTGCGCTGGCAACCGCACTGGGTGTTGCGCGAAAAACGGTGCTGCAAGCCTATGATCTTCTCTGCGCCGAGGAACTCGCGATCGCCCGGGGAGGCTCGGGCACACGCGTCGCAAAAGTAAGTCCCGCGACACGGCCTCCCAAGGCCCGGGTTGTCCCGGTTTCGCGCTACGCCACGCGAGTGCGGTCGCTGCCGCCCGTGACGCTCGCAGGCGCCCACGTGAGCGGCCGGCCGAAATACGACTTGCTGTACGGCGAGCCGCTCATTGATTCCGGTCTCTTCCACTCGTGGCGGCGCAAGTTGGCGGCCGCGGCCCTGCGCGCCGGGCCGACCTATCCTGCTGCCGGAGGGTATCTGCCCCTGCGCCGCGCCATCGCTGACTATCTGGCGCGGCGGCGCGGGGTGTTGTGCAATGCCTCCGACGTCCTGATCGTTGCGGGCACTCAACAGGCGCTCACGCTGGTGGAGCGCGTACTGTTGGACCCGGGCGACCGCGTGATTGTGGAAGATCCGCACTATCAGCTAGCCCTGCACAGCTTGCTCGCGCACGGTGCGCGCGTGAAGAGCGGCCGCACGGACGATGAGGGCCTAGTCGTGCGCGAATTGCCGCTGCTTCCCACGCGGCTGGTGTTCGTCACTCCTTCGCATCAATTCCCGTCCGGAGTGGTCATGTCCCTGAGCCGGCGCCTGGAACTATTGAGATGGGCCGCGCGCACTGGAAGCTGGATATTCGAGGATGACTACGATACCGAATTTCACGCGGGCGGGCGGCCTCTGCCGGCGTTGCGATCCCTGGATCTGGCCGATCGCGTCCTGTATGTGGGCAGCTTCTCGAAGACACTGTTTCCATCCCTGCGCCTGGGTTACATCGTATGTCCCGCGGCGCTGCGCGACGCCCTGTACAAGGCGAAGCTGCTCGACGATCTAGGCTCGCCCTCCGTGGAACAGGCGGCGCTTGCCACCTTCATCCACAGCAGGCAGTACGAAAAGCATCTGCGCAAGTCCGTCACGGAGCTGATCCATCGCCGACGGGCGGTCGTCGATGCGCTGCAGCGTCTCGCGGGTTCGCACATTGAAATCGGCCCGCACCTGGCGGGGATGCATTTTGTCATCTGGTTTCGCCATCTGGGCTTCGATCGGCTCGGCGCGTTCATCGAGCGCGCCGGTTCGGTCGGCCTTGGCTTGCACCCGATTCATCCCTACTACCGCGCGCTGCCCGCCCGGCCTGGATTGCTCATCGGCTACGCGGGACTTTCCGTGGGTCAATTGAAGACCGCCGTCGAACTGTTCGCGCGTTGCCTGGACGGCGAATGAACATTTATGCTTTATATATAAACTATTGATATATGCTATAATGAGGCATGAAGCGAATTGTCTGCATGGGCGGCGGGCCCGCCGGCCTCTATTCCGCGATTCTGTTCAAAAAGGCGTTGCCGGACGCCGCCGTCGAGGTATTCGAGCGCAACCGTCCGGATGACACCTTCGGCTGGGGCGTGGTGTTTTCGGACAGCACCATGGGCAATTTCCTCGAGGCGGACGCGCCCTCGCATGCGCGCATCGTCGACGAGTTCTACCACTGGGACGACATCGACGTGCATTTCAAGGGCCAAGCCATCCGCTCGGGCGGCCACGGTTTCGCGGGCATCTCGCGCCGCAAGCTGCTCAACATTCTGCAAAAGCGCGCGGCCTCGCTGGGCGTGAAGCAAACCTTCCAGCACGAGATCGACGGCACCGACGAGTTCGACGGCGCGGATCTGGTGGTGATTGCCGAGGGCGCCAACAGCAAGGCCAGGACGCGGCAAGAAGAGAGGTTCGGTCCCAGCATCGAGGTGCGCAAGTGCCGGTATATTTGGCTGGGCACGACGCAGAAGTTCGCGGCGTTCACCTTCGCGTTCGAGAAGACCGAATTCGGCTGGTTTCAGATTCACGCCTATCAGTTCAGCAAGGACCTTTCCACGGTCATCGTGGAAACGCGCGAGGAGACCTGGGCGGCGCACGGGCTGGACAAGGCCGACGTAGACGAGTCGATCGCATTCTGCGAGAAGTTGTTCGCGGCCTATCTGGGCAACGCCCCGCTCCTGTCCAACGCGCGGCACTTGCGCGGCTCGCCGTGGCTCAATTTCAATCGGGTTGTCTGCCGGCACTGGCACGACGGCACCCGGGTGCTGATCGGCGATGCGGCGCACACGGCGCATTTTTCGATCGGCTCGGGCACCAAGCTGGCGATGGAAGACGCCATCTCGCTGGTGCGGCATGTCAGCCATGCAAAGGACGTGCAATCCGGGCTGCAGTCCTACCAAGCCGAGCGCAGTGTCGAGGCGCAGAAGCTGCAAAATGCCGCGCGCAACCGCATGGAGTGGTTCGAGAATGTCGCGCGCTACGAAGGCATGGAGCCGCTGCAATTCGCGTACAGCCTGTTGTCGGGAAGCCAGCGCATCGGCCATGCGAATCTGAAGCTGCGCGACGCCAAGTTCATCGACAGGATCGAAACCCGCTTGGCATCGAAATGCAGCGGCATTGCGCGGCCGCTGCCGCCGATGTTTCTGCCGTTTCGGTTGCGCGGCATGCAGCTCGTAAACCGCGTGGTGGTGTCGCCGATGGCCCAATATCGAGCCGTCGAGGGCGTGCCGACCGACTGGCACTTGGTTCACCTGGGCGCACGCGCAACCGGCGGTGCCGGGCTGGTATTCACCGAGATGACCTGTACCTCGGCGGACGCGCGCATCTCGCCCGGCTGCACCGGCTTGTGGAACGAGACGCAAGGCGCGGCGTGGCGGCGTATCGTGGAGTTCGTGCACGCCGAATCGCCCGCGCGCATTTGCCTGCAGCTCGGTCATGCGGGCCGCAAGGGTTCGACGCAGCTGGGATGGCAGGAAGCGGATCACCCCTTGAGCCGCGGCAATTGGCCGCTGTGGGCGCCCTCGCCGCTGCCGTACCTGCCCGGCATCAGTCAGGTGCCTCAGGAAATGACGCCGGCGCGGATGGAGTCGGTGAAGAACGATTTCGTGCGCGCGGCGACGCTCGGCGCCGAAGCCGGATTCGACATGCTTGAATTGCACATGGCGCATGGCTACCTGCTGGCGAGTTTCCTCTCGCCCCTGACCAATATAAGAACCGATGAATACGGCGGGTCCGTCGAAAATCGGTTGAAGTTTCCGCTGCAGGTGCTGAGCGCGGTGCGCGCGGCCTGGCCGGCGGAGAAGCCGCTGAGCGTGCGCATATCGGCGTGTGATTGGGCGGAAGGGGGCCTCTCTGAAACGGACGTGATCGTCATTGCCAAGGCGTTGGCTGCGGCGGGCGCCGATATTCTCGACATATCGAGCGGGCAGACGGTGGCGACACAACAGCCCGTCTATGGCCGCATGTGGCAGACACCATTGGCCGACTTGGTCAGAAACTTGGGCGGCATTCCCACGATTGCCGTGGGGAATATTTACGAGGCCGATCATGTCAATTCGATCATCGCCGCGGGACGCGCGGATCTGTGCGCCCTTGCGCGGCCGCACCTGGCAAATCCTTCGTGGACGCTCGCGGCGGCCGCTGCGCAGGGCTATGCGGAACAGTGGTGGCCCGAGCCCTATCAGTCCGCCAAGAACCAGCTCGAGCGGGCCGCCGAGCGCGCCGCGGCCGGGGGCGCCGTATGAATGGCAACAAGCCGCTGCAGGGTCGGCACGCACTGGTAACCGGCGGCGGCCGCGGTATCGGCGCCAGCATCGTGCGCTCGCTGATCGCGCAGGGCGCCAAAGTGAGCATGCTCGGGCGCACGGCCGCGACGCTTGAAGGACTTGCCGCCGAATTGAGATCCTCCGGCGCGCAGACGTTTTGCGCAACCGCGGACGTCGCCAAGCGGGAATCCGTGGACGCCGCGTTTGCCGGCGCGCGCGCGCTGTTCGGGCCCATCGAGATACTGATCAACAACGCCGGGCAGGCGATCAGCGCGCCGATCACCAAACGCGACGATGCCCTGTGGGAACGCTTGCTCGCCATCAACCTGTCCGGCACGTATTTCGGCATGCAGGCGGCGTTGCCCGACATGCTGCAAGGCGGCTTCGGACGAATCGTCAACATCGCGAGCACGGCCGGATTGACCGGCTATCCCTACGTCGCGGCCTACTGCGCGGCGAAACACGGCGTCATCGGATTGACGCGTGCCGTCGCCCGGGAGGTCGCGTCGCGCAACATCACCGTGAATGCGGTGTGCCCCGGATATACCGATACCGATCTGGTCCGAGAGGCGGCGGCAAAAATATCCGCCGTCACCGGCCGCAAGATCGAAGACGCCCTGCTGGCCATGACCAAATCGAATCCGCAGGGGCGGCTCGTGCAACCCGATGAGGTCGCCAACGCCGTCACGTGGCTATGCCTGCCCGGCAGCGAATCGGTCACCGGGCAGAGCATCGTGGTCGCCGGCGGAGAATTGATGTGAGCGCAGCGCTGGGCCTGGATACCCGATTGACCGACGATCATCATGAATCGCTGCGCTTGTGGCTGCGCTTGCTGACCTGTACGCACCTCATCGAGAACCACGTGCGCAAGGCTCTGGCCGCGCAATTCAAGACCACGCTGCCGCGTTTTGATCTGATGGCCCAGCTCGAACGGGCGCCGCTGGGACTGCAGATGGGCGAGCTGTCGCGGCGCATGCTGGTGACCGGCGGCAACATCACGGGTATTGTCGATCAATTGGAGCGCGCCGGCTCGATCGTTCGAACCGAAGATCCGGCCGATCGTCGCGCCTACCTGGTCAAGCTCACCCGGGAGGGACGGCGGCAGTTTTCGCAGATGGCTGTCGAGCACGAGTCCTGGATCGTGACGCTTTTCTCCGGCATCCCCAAGCGCGAGCAGCGCGCATTGAATGAATCCTTGTCGCTTTTGCGCGCGCAACTGACGCGGAAAAACCCATGAAAGACACTTCGACCGACTTGCAAGACACCTTGACCGATTACCACGCCCGGCATTTCCTTTGGTCCGTCGAAAATCGAGTCGGCTCGATTACGTTGAATCGTCCCGATCGGAAAAATCCCCTCACGTTCGATAGCTACGCCGAACTGCGGGATCTGATGCGCCGGCTGCCCTATGCCTCGGAGGTAAAAGCGATCGTCATCGCCGGTGCGGATGGAAACTTTTGCTCGGGCGGAGATGTGCAGGAGATCATCGGTCCGCTGACGCGCATGAGCATGCCCGAGCTGCTCAACTTCACTCGAATGACGGGTGATCTCGTCAAAGCCATGCGCGCCTGCCCCCAGCCCATCATCGCCGCCGTCGACGGCGTATGCGCGGGCGCCGGCGCCATCCTGGCCATGTCTTCGGACATTCGACTAAGCACGCCTCGCTCCAAAACCGCATTCTTGTTCACGCGCGTGGGACTCGCGGGCTGCGACATGGGCGCCTGCGCCATTCTGCCCCGCATCATAGGCCATGGCCGGGCTGCGGAATTGCTGCTGTCGGGCCGGAGCATGGCCGCCGACGAAGCGCTCGCCTGCGGCTTTTACAGCCGCGTGCTCCCCGTCGAGGAGCTGCGCGCGGCGGCGGCTTTACTCGCCCAGGAGCTGGCGGATGGTCCGACGTTTGCGCATGGCATGACCAAATCCATGCTCAATCAGGAGTGGAACATGGGGCTGGACCAGGCGCTCGAGGCCGAGGCGCAGGCGCAGGCGATCTGCATGAAGACCGATGATTTTCGCCGTGCCTACGAAGCCTTTTCGGCAAAACAACGCCCGGCGTTCAAAGGCAACTAGGAGCCAATCTGAGCATTCCAATGAGCACCGAGACCTTGCAACCCGCGGAGTGGGCCCGCCCAAAAGGATATGCCAATGGCGTAGCCGCACGCGGTCGGATGATATTCATTTCCGGCCAGATCGGCTGGGACGCGCAGGGGCAGTTCAGCAGCGACGTTTTGACCGAGCAGGTAAGGCAGGCGCTTCGCAACATTGTGCGCGTGCTGCAGGAGGCCCACGGCGAGCCGCGGCACTTGGTCCGACTGACCTGGTATGTCCTGAGTCGCGATGCCTATCTTCGCGAGGCGCGCGAGATCGGCGCTGCCTACCGAGAAGTGCTGGGCAAACATTTTCCGGCGATGTCGGTCGTGGAAGTGCGGGGCTTGGTCGAGCAGCGCGCGCTGGTGGAAATAGAGGCAACCGCCGTGATTCCCGACGAAGCTCATGGCCATTTGGCGTCCGCCTGAACGCATCAAGTACGCGCCGCTCGACGCGCCCTGGCCCAGCTCGTCCCAGGTAGAGCAATCGCTGCTGTTCCGGCCCATCATGGTGGGCCCGGTGCGATTGGCATCGCGCACCTGGGTTCCCGCCATGGTTCCCTGGCGCGCGTCCGAGGACGGCGACGTCACGCCGGCGGTGCTCGCCTGGTATGAGCGGTTTGCGCGGGGCCGCCCCGCGGCGCTGGTGGTGGAAGCCACGGGCGTGCGCGACGTCGCCAGCGGACCGTTGCTGCGCATCAGTGATGATCGTTTCCTGCCCGGGCTCGAACGCCTGACGGAATGCGTGCGCAGGGCCAGCAACGGCGAAACCAAGCTATTCATACAAATCATCGATTTTTTGAGTATTCGGCGCCGTCCCGCTCCGCGGAAATATTTCGAGCGCTTCTTGACGGTGACGGCGCGGCACCGGGAATTTCTGCACATGCCCGAGGCCGATGAGGCGAGCGTCCGAATGCGATTGGCCGCGCTGAACGAAGCCGACTTGGCGCAGGCCTTGACGGCGCGCGAGCTCGAGTCGTTGCGGCAAGGGTTTCGAGAGCGCGTCACGGACACCGATGTGGCGGCGGTCCGGGATTTGCCGGCCACGCTTCCCGCGGTGTTCGCGGCCGCCGCGGTTCGCGCCCGCCGCGCCGGCTTCGACGGCGTCGAGCTGCACTACGCGCATGCCTACACCATGGCGTCATTTCTCTCGGCGCGGAACACCCGGACCGATGGCTACGGCGGCGCAAGGGAACAGCGAATTCGGCTGCCGCTCGAGGTGCTCGCGGCGGTACGCACGCAGGTCGGACCGGCGTTTCCAGTCGGCTGCCGCATGCTGGCCGAAGACTGCATCGAGTCCGGCAGCACCGTCGAGGACGCCGAATATTTTGCCGAGCGCCTCGCGGGCGCCGGCATGGACTTTATTTCCTTGTCGCGCGGCGGAAAATTCGAGGACGCATCGCAGCCAAAGGTCGGCGAAGCCGCTTACCCCTACACGGGCCGCAGCGGTTATGAGTGCATGCCCTCGTATTATTCGGACGCGCAAGGGCCTTTCGGCCGCAATGTCGACGCATCTGCACGCATCCGCGCAAGAATCCGCCGGGCTGGATTCGCCACGCCCATCGTGCTGTCCGGCGGCATCCATCACTTTGAGCAAGCCGAACGGGCGCTGCGCAGCGGTGCGGCGGATATCGTTGGATTCGCGCGCCAGGCGCTGGCGGACCCGGATTGGTTCGTGAAGGTTCGCGCAGGCCGTGGCGCCCAGGTCCGCCTATGCCTGTACACCAACTATTGCGAAGCGCTGGACCAGCGCCATCGCGAAGTGACGTGCGAGCTCTGGGATAGGAGCAATCTCGATGAACCGGGGATCATGCTGTCCTCGGACGGCAAGCGCCGCTTGCTTCCGCCCTAAGCCGGCGGCTCCCGGAGCGGCGGCTCCCGAAACGCCGTCATCACCACCCGACCGCCTCGCCGTCCTTGCGAAAATCGGACCCCGAACGATAGTAGCCGGCGACATGCTTTGCGGTTCCCGCCGCCGGCGCTGCCGGGTCAGCGACGAACATGATGATCTGCACGCCCCCCATTTCCTCGCCGTTGACCGATTTCACCGTGTGGCCCATCGCGGCAAGCTTTGCGCCCACCAAGTCGTACAGCGGCGTCTCCAAGCTGAGCGTGTTGGGCACCTGCGCATGGCGGAATCTCGCCATATCCGCGCCCGCCTGTGGATTGGCGCCAAGATCGAAGATGTCGACCAACAGCTGCGCGTGTCCCTGCGCTTGCATGTCGCCGCCCATCAGCGTGACGGTCATCAGCGGCCGATCGCCGTGCATCACGAAGCCCGCGGACAGCGTGTTGTAAGGCCTCTTGTGAGGCTCGATGGCGTTGGGGCTCTTGGGATTGAGCGTAAATAGCGCGCCGCGATTGTGCAAAATAAAACCATAACCGGGCACCGTCACCCCCGAACCGAAGGCGGAAAAGTTGCTGTTCACCCAGGAGACCATGTTGCCTTCGTCATCGGCCGTCGACAGCACGATGGTGTCGCCGGAACCGGAAAAATTCCCCGGCGGACCGGGTATCGACGCATGCTGCGGGTCGACTTTCCCGCAAAGAGAGGCGGCATATGCCTGCGACAGCAACTTCGCGAGCGGCACGGCCGCGAAATTCGGATCGGCGTTATACCGATACAAGTCGGCGTAGGCGAGCTTTTTGGCCTCGATCAGGAAATGCCAGTACAGTGGATTAGCAGGTCCCAGCGATGCCAAAGTCCCGCCGGTCGACCATACCGGCACGCACGCTTGCAGGATGTTCAAAATCTCGTCCGCCGCCCAGGCTTGCGCCGGCGGCGGCAGTTCGAGGATGTCGTAGCCGTGATACTGCGTGCGCGCGGGCTCCACCCATTCGCCCTTGTAGCCGGCCAGATCCTCGAGCGTCATCGAGCCGCCGAGTGCCTGCGATTTCGCCACGATGGCTTGCGCGATCTCGCCTTTGTAGAACGCGTCCGCGCCTTTCGACTGCAGCAGGCGCAGTGTTCGCGCGAGATCCGGATTTCTGAAGATCTGTCCGGGCTGCGGCTGCGCCCCGTTCACATACCAGGTCTTGATCGAATCGGGATCGAGCGCCGTACAACATGCCTGCAGCGGCAGCGCATTGGGCAAGCGCCAGTCATGCGCGATGCGCTCGGAAATCGGAAAGCCGCCTTGCGCATACTCCGCCGCCGGTTCGAGCACCTCTTTGAAAGTCAGTTTGCCGAAACGCTTGAGCACCGCCTGCCAGCCCCACACTGCGCCGGGCACCGTCACCGGCAAGATCCCGCCCGCAGGCATGCCCGAACCCGGACCCCAGTTCTTGGGATTCCAGGCGTAACCCAATTGATTGAATCGCTCGACCGTCGCGCCCGTGGGCGCCATGCCGCTGGCGTTCAGCACGAAGACCTTGTGTTCCTTGGCAGAGTAGACCAAGGCGAAGAGATCCCCGCCCATGCCCACCATCATGGGCTCTGTCACGTTGAGCATCGCGGCCGTCGCGACCGCCGCATCGATGGCGTTTCCCCCGTGCCGCAGAATCTGCAGTCCGGCTTGCGCAGCCAACGGCTGGCTGGTCACGACCATGCCATGTTGCGCCATCACCTCGGAGCGGCTCTGCGCCGGCCAGCCCTCGGTGCGAACGCCGCGGACGGCGCTGCAAAAGGCGGGTTGCGGAGACGATTCGCAGGTTTGCATCTTGGGCGCCTGAGCGAATGCGTGGCTTGCAAAAAGAGCGCTCATCAAGGCAATGAGAGAATTTGATTTTTGCATCTGCCGCCCTGCTGGTTGCACGAATTCCCGAAGGTTGCCGATATTGCCACTTTCCCGCAGCGGATTCACGCCTGCGCATTGACCTTTCGGATCGCGCCGTTCTAATAATGCGGGTTGTCTCGCAAAGAGGAGCCGATCACCCTTGATTTGGTTATTGCAACTCAAGACGCTGCTGAAGGATTTGATCCTCCCGCCGGCGGGCCCGCTTCTGCTTGCGCTGCTGGGCTTCGTGCTGCTCAAGAGGCGTCCGCGGCTTGCGCGGGCCTGTTTGATTGCCGCCGTCGCATCGTTGTGGCTGCTGTCGACGCCGATCGTGTCGGACGCGTTGACGCGCCTCGTGGAACTATATCCGCCGCTGGACCCGAATCTAGCCGACAACGCCCAGGCCATCGTGATTCTGGGCGGCGGCGGACAGCGCGCGCTGGCGCCCGAATACGGCGGCCCCGCCGCCGAACCCTTGTTGCTCGAGAGACTGAGCTACGGCGCCTACCTCGCCAAGAAAACCGGATTGCCCATTCTCGTCACCGGGTTTTCGATCGAAGCCCGCGCGATGCACGATACGCTGCAGCGAAATTTTGGGATCGAGGCGCGCTGGGTCGACGATCGCGCCTACGACACCTTTCAGAATGCGCGCAACTCCGCGCGGATACTGATCGCCGAGGGTGTGCACCGCATTGTCCTGGTCACGCGCGCCACGCACATGCGTCGCTCCGTGCAGGAGTACACCGACGCAGGCTTCGAAGTCATCCCGGCGCCCGCCGGAATCCTCGCGGCGCGCGACTTTGGCGTGCTGCGCATCATCCCCAATGCGGACGCGCTGATGCGATCGCAAACCGCAATTTACGAACTGCTCGGCGAGCCCGTGCGGATATTTCTGTCCGCGAGCCATCTGCGGCGGCACTAGCACCTACGCTCAATCTCACTGGCACCGGCATGTGATATCGATCGGCCCAAGCTCTCGTCAGGAAGGAAAAGAAGAGTCAAGGCACTGTTGTCTTTCGTGCCTTGACTCTTCTTAGCCTTCCTGACTACCGGTAGCGCCCCATCAATTTATCGAGCGCCGCGCTCCCCGCCGACAG
>Ga0210400_10004565_pt1 | contig 11968 bp, 1 predicted proteins | sample IncBWH26MmetaG_FD_155456 | JGI IMG/M metagenome (GOLD analysis project Ga0210400, IMG submission 155456) | Forest soil microbial communities from Barre Woods Harvard Forest LTER site, Petersham, Massachusetts, United States - Inc-BW-H-26-M | ecosystem: Environmental > Terrestrial > Soil >...
CGGGCGGCGGTGATGTGACCAACTGTCTTCACGCGCACGACAAGGCGGACCAGTTCGCCATGGGCACGCTGGGCGTGACCAGCAAGTTCGACGACCCGAATGGTCTCGGAGGTTCGGCTGATGCGGTGGGCACCAACCACTTTCGCTATGTGGCGATCGATGGAGCCAAGCCGACCGTCATCAGTCAGGCGAATGGTACCTATCCCTTCGTCATGGACAACGTGATCAACACGCTCAAGACGCTTGGGGGCAACCCGCTGGCTGCCGCGACCTTCATCCAGACCTCGCTGACGACTGCGATACCTCTCGCGGACACGTTCGTGACACAACCGGGCGGAGACGCGAACTACGTGACGGGCGGCATCCTGGACGCCTCAAACCCCAACAACATTGCAGCATTGGGTGCACCGGTGACTCTTGCCCAAGTGACCGCGACTCCGGTGAGCCCACTCACCATGTCACCGAGCGGTGCTGTGGATGACTGTCAGGCGCCGATTCCGACAACCGTCGTTCAGACCGTTCAGCCGTAAGATGATTAGACCGCTCGAAGGTTGAGCGCTAGGAGCAAAAACCTTCAAAATTGGGCGCCGCAATCGCGGCGCCCTTTTTTTATGGTGTGCCGCTACATGTACGGAATGCAGTGAAGATCCGACGCGCACCCGTAACATACTTCACGTACAAGGGGCTGGTCTCGGGCGACGGGCGCAAGCCTGTCCCTTACCTAATTAATGAGGGTCGGCGATGGATGAGGGGATGGGAGATTGACTAGCACGCGAGCGCATTGCGCATGCCTCGTGCTGGTCATCGGCTGCTCGCTAAGCGGGCTTGCCGCTGGTGGCGCGGCGTCCGCGACCGAAACGCCACTGCCCGCAACGAATGCAAAATCGGCTGACAGCGAAAAGTTTCCAATTCTCGAGTATCGGGTACTCGGCAATACCGTGCTCGATACGCGTCAAATCGAACGGGCCGTATACCCGCATCTGGGACCCAGCCGCAACCTCGATGACGTGCAGGCGGCGCGCGGCGAGCTGGAAAAGGCCTATCGCGACGCGGGGTACAGCTCGGTCTTCGTCGACATCCCCGAACAATCGGTCGAGAGTGGCGTCGTACGCTTGAAGGTCACCGAAGGGCGCGTCGCGAAAGTCCAAGTGCTGGGCGCACGCTATGTCATGAACCGGCGAATCCTGTCCGCGGTGCCCAGTCTGCAGCCAGGCGCTGTGCCGCTCTTTCCCGACGTGCAGCGGGACATGACCAAGCTGAATCAGGCATCGGCGGGTCTGCGCGTGGTTCCGATCCTCAAGCCGGGACCCGAACCCGGCACCGTCGATGTGGACCTCAAGGTGAAGGACGACTTGCCGCTGCATGCGAGCGCCGAGGTCAACAACAATTACACCGCCGATACCACGCATACTCGAGTCAATTTGAATGTGAGCTACGCGAACCTCTTCCAGAGGCATCAGACCCTCTCGCTACAGTATCAAACGGCACCGGCCAATCAGCGTGACGCGCAGGTGCTGGCGGCGACCTATCTGATCCCCATGCAAAGCAGCGGCCCTACACTGGCGCTCTATGCCGTGGCCACGAACAGCGATGTTGCCACGGTCGGCACGCTCGGTGTGATCGGTGCGGGCCACGTCTACGGCACGCGATATATTGTGCCCCTGACCTCCTGGGACAAGTTCTATCCCACCCTGACTCTCGGCGCGGACTTGAAGCTGTTCAATGAAAGCGTGCTGCTATCCGCGGGTCCCGGCTTGCAGACACCGATCAAATACATGAATTGGTCGGTGACCTACGGCGCGACTCTGCTCGCCGGAGCCAACTCGATCACGTTCGAATTCGCCAACAACTTCGGCATCCGCGGAATCTTCAACGATCCGGCGGAATTTGAAAGCAAGCGCGCGTTTGCCAAGCCCAACTATGATTATTGGCACGGGGACGCGGCTTTCGACCGTCCACTCCCGTACGGCATGAGCCTCGCGCTCCGCGTCGTTGGGCAATACACCACCGAACCGTTGATCAACAACGAGCAATTCGCAATCGGCGGCATCACGAGCGTCCGCGGCTATTTGGAAGCCGAAGATCTCGGCGATATAGGCGCGAACGGATCGATCGAGCTTCGATCGCCCAGCGTAAAGAGTTTTTTCGGTGGCCATCCGAAAGAGGCCTACGTGTACGTGTTTTACGATGCCGCCGTCGCGAGCTTGATCGATGCGCTCCCCTCCCAGATTAGTCGCTACGATTTGCAGGGCTTCGGATTGGGTTTTCGGATTACCGGCTTTGCCGGTTTCAACGCGGGTCTGGACGTGGCCAATCCCCGTCTCAAGACTCAGTATGAGACTGCCAACGATCCGCGAATCCATTTTCACTTCCGCTACGAGTTTTAGGAGACGTCATGCCCTTTCCGTATGTCATCGAGATGGCAAGATCAGGCTTCGCTCCCGGGGCGGTGCTCGCGCTCGGATCAGTCAGCTTGTTGTCCTCCGCCGCTCAGTTGCCCGTTCCCTGCGCCACCGGGGCCTGCCCCGCCACGGCTGCAACCTGGGTCACTTCCGGCAGTGCGAAACTCACCCAAGCGGGCAATCTCCTCACGATCAATCAAAGCTCCGAAAACGCAATCCTGAATTGGCAGAGTTTCAATATATCGAGCGACGGCACGGTGACATTCAAACAACCGGACGCCGCTGCGGTCGCCCTGAACCGAATTTTTCAGGCCGATCCGAGCAAGATCTTAGGCGCGCTCAATGCCAATGGCTCGATTTATCTGATCAATCAAAACGGCATCGTCTTCGGCAACGGCGCGCAGGTCAACACGGGTTCCCTCATCGCGTCCTCGTTGAACATCACGCCCGCCGCGCTCACCGGAATTTTGAACGCCGCCCAACAGCTCAAGCCGGCATTTGCGAGCTTCGTCGACGCCAACGGTCAACCGCTGCCGAGCGGCCCGGTACAAGTCGCCGCGGGGGCGACGATCAAAGCGCCCAACGGCGAGATTCTACTGTTGGCGCCGGAGGTGACCAATCAGGGCAGCCTGCAAGCGAACGGCGGCCAGGTCATCTTGGCGGCCGGCGACAGCATCTATTTGGCGCCCAGCACCGACCCGAATCTGCGTGGTTTGCTGGTTGAGGTGGGACACGGCGGCAAGGTGACCAATGCTGCCGCTTCCACCCCCGGCGGCACCGATTTCGGCCAGATCTCCGCAAATCAGGGTGATGTCACCTTGGTCGGTTTGATGGTCAATCAATCGGGCCGCATCTCTGCGACCACCTCGGTACGGCAAAACGGGTCCATTCATTTGCTCGCCCAAGACGGCGGGTTCGTCACACCCGCGACGGCGGTAGGCGGCGCGCCCACCCTCGGGGCGTTGAACAGCGGCACGTTGACCCTGGGCGCCGGGAGTCATACGGACGTGCTCCTCGATCTTGCCGACACGGGCACGGCGGTCGATGCCACGCCTCAGCCGAAGTCGCAAGTGGTGCTCTCCGGCACCCAAGTGGAGCTGAAGGGCGGCAGCGAAATCACCGCGACGTCGGGCAACGTAACGGTTAGTGCATCGGCAATGCCCGGGCAATCGCCGCAATCGTATGCCCCGCAGACCGGCCCGGGGCGATTGGTGATCGATCCCAATGCCAGCATCGATGTCTCCGGCGCGAATATCGAGCTGCCCATGGAAAGCAACGTCATTGCGGTACAGCTGCGCGGCACCGAACTCGCGGACAGTCCGTTGCAGCGCAACGGGCCGCTCCGGGGCTCGACAGTCAACATCGATATTCGGCAGTCCGGAGTTTTGGGCGGAAGCAAGTGGCAAGGATCGCCGATCGGCAACCTATCCGGCTACATCGCAACGATTGCAAAAAACGTCGGCCAGAGAAATCTCGCCGGCGGCTCGATCACTTTAAATTCCGACGGCGCCGTCATCGTCGCACCGCAGGCGACGCTCAATATTTCGGGTGGCAGTACCACGTTTCTGCCGGGTTTCATCAATACGACCAAGGTGCTCGGTACCAACGGTCAGGTATACGACATTTCGCAGGCCGATCCTAACCGGACCTATGCGGGCATCGTCAGCGGCTACACCGTCTCGAATTCAAAGTGGGGAACCACGCAGAGCTTTCCGACATTCTCCGCCGATCCGCGCGGTACGTTCGAGGCAGGATACATTCAAGGCAACGACGCGGGAAAACTCAACATCGCCGCGCCGCATGTCGTGCTCGACAGCAATGTCGTTGCGAACACAGTCATCGGGCCATTCCAGCGGCAGATGCCCGGCAGCTTCGATCCCACCGCTTCTCTTTACAGGCCCATCAATCAGATGCCGCTCGGTGGCACGCTGACTCTCGGTGTTCCCGGCGGCGAAGATCTTGGCAACAACTATGTGCTGCCTGACGTCATTTTCGCCTCGGGCAGCGTGCTTAACACTCTGACGGGTCCGAGCGGAGGGCCGTTCGACCCGTTGAACGATCCCCTGCCTGCGGCGCTCGACACGGTGCGGCTGCGCCCCGAGTTGTTCGGAGCGAACGGCATTGCTCAGCTCCAACTCTTCGCCAATGGGACGGTGACCGTCCCCCAGAATACCGTGCTGCAAATGCCGGTTGCCGGCACGCTGTCGATCACCGCCGGGGTCATCGATTTCCTGGGCAGTATCAAAGCGCCCGACGGCAGCGTAGCGCTCGTGAGCATACCGACGCAAACGCTGGCGCTCGGCGCCCCGAGCCCAGCTACGGCCCCGGGGCTCACGCTCGGCGCGAACAGCAGCATCGATGTAAGCGGCGAGTGGGTGAACGATCTGCCCGCAAGAGCCCAGGTGAGCGGAACCGCGCCCTTGGCGATCGCCGGGGGGTCGGTGACTCTCTCTGGAGCGGGCGGTGCGTTCCTGGACCTTCAAACCGGCAGCCTCATCAATGCCTCGGGGGGTGCGCAGCGCACCGCCGCCGGTCAAATCGTCGGCGGCTCGGCGGGCAACATTGCGATCAGCGTTGCGGCCACGCCGAACGCCGTAGCGGTTCCCATTACGCTCGGTAGCACCTTGCAAGACTATGCCCTGAAGCAAGGGGGTTCGCTCTCGATTGCCGCCAACGAAATTTGTGTCGCGGCGACAAACTGCGCCAAAGGCACGTCGGATTTGCTCTGGGTAGCGCCGCAGATTTTCTCGGCCGACGGCTTTAGCGCCGTTACCTTGACTGCCGATCTCTATGGCCTCGAGGTCCTACCGGGCACTCAAATCGCGCCGCGCCAGGTCAATTTCATGCTCTCGAGCAATGCGTTCGGCGCCCCGACGGGCACTTCCATGGGATCGATTGCGACTCTCGGATTGCTGCCCGACATCTCTCGCGCACCCGTGAACGTCGCTCTCAACAAGAAAACCTTTGCCGCGTCGGGTTTTTCCTTCGATCACACGAACTACGACTCGGCGGGAATTTTAAGTATCGGCCGTGGCGCCTCGATCACTCTCGACGCGCGCGGTGCGCTCACGCTGACCTCGGATACCTCCATCGACATAGATGGAAAACTCTCCGCGACCGCAGGCAGCATTTCCGTCAGTACGACGAACACTCTGCCGATCGCCGAATTCATTCCATCGCAGGGCATCTGGCTGCTCGACGGCGCACAGTTATCGACGCAAGGGACCTCGCTGCTGCAGGTCGACAACGTGGGCCGCACGACCGGCTCGGTTCTCGCCGGGGGAAACATCGCGATCACGGCCAATCGTGGCTATTTGGTCAGCGATCCTCTATCTACGATCAATACATCCGGTACGGCGGCGAAGATCAATATTGCGCAGGATGTCGCGGTCGGCGGCGTTGTCAGCAACGTCGCGACCCTGGTCGGATCCAACGGCGGCAACATTTCGCTCGCGGCAGCGGAAGGTATGCTGCTCAATGGCAGCGTAACCGCCTTCGCAGGCAACGCGCCGGGAACGGTTGGCGGCGCGTTGAACGTGATGCTCGACGGCAACCTGCACGGCTCCGAACCCGGAGGATCGCCTATCTTTCCGTTCAGCCCGCGCAACATCATTATATCCAACGGCTCTCCTGTCATTGTTGCGCCCCAGTACGCCATTCCGGATCAGTACAATGGCGAGGCGCTCGTGCCGGTCGCGCTGCTGCAAGGGGGCGGATTCAGCGCACTCACGCTCTCGGCGAAAAACCTGTTCGACGGGGATGGCCCGAATGCGGGAGCGAGCCCGGTGTCCACCGCCAGCATTATCTTTGCGCAGAACACCAGCCTGCAGCTGCCTGCATCGATTCGACTCGATGCACCGCTGCTGGTGAGCCAGGCGGGCGCACAGATCCAGTTGTCGGCACCCTATGTGGGGCTGGGATATGACGATGCCGCTCCGGGCGCCCAAGTCGGCGCCACCTCGAGCTCGGGAGCGGGAACGCTGCAAGTTCAAGCCGGCCTCGTCGATTTCTTCGGTGCGCTCGGACTTAGCGGGATCTCCACCTCGAAATTCACCAGCGCCGGCGACATCCGATTCATCGGCGTGCAAAGCAGCGATCAAGTGACGATCAGGGGTACGCTGCAGACACAAGGAAGCCTGACCTTTCAAGCCAATCAACTGTACCCCACGACGCTTTCGCAGTTCAGCGTTGTAGATGAGGGCGCGGCTGTCAACACGATCGTCGTATTGCCGGGCGCAAGCGGCGCGCCGGTACTTTCCGCCGGAAGCTCCCTGACGCTACAGGCGGATACCATTCAACAGGGCGGTGTATTGCGCGCTCCCTTTGGGCAAATTATGCTGCAAGCCGGCGACATCACGCTCGAACCCGGCAGTCTGACTTCGACCTCGGGGGCCGGACAACTCATTCCGTTCGGGCTTACTCAGGCCGGCGCGGATTGGGTCTATGCCCTGCCCGGTGGTCAATTCAAGGTCTACACACAGAGCGGACCGCCCGCAAAATCAGTTCAATTGAAGGGCAATAGCATCCTCGTCGACAAGGGCGCCACGATTGATCTGTCCGGCGGCGGCGACTTGCAAGCGTCCGAGTTCGTCCCGGGTGTCGGCGGCACGGTTGATGTGCTGTCGAATACCGTCAATCCCAGCCAATTTGCCATCGTCCCGATATTCTCCGGATTTGCGCCGTACGATACGCAATCGCAAGGCGGCTTCGCCTATTCGACCGTTACTCGCGTGACGCTCGACGGTGGCGGGGGCGTGCCGGCGGGCGAATATGCCATTCTGCCCGCAGCCTATGCGTTGCTGCCGGGAGCGTATCTGGTCAAGCCCGTCGCCGGCTTTGCGAATATAACGCCGGGACAGGTGTTCGCTCAAACTGACGGCAGCGCGGTCATCGCAGGCCAGTTCACTCAGGCCGGGAGCACGACAGCATCGCCCCTGACGCAGGGTTTCAATGTCCGCCCCGGCACGGCCGTTCAGAATCTCGCCCAGTATAATTTGACCTCCGCGGACACCTTCTTCACCAACCTTGCCAAGGCGGCCGCATCGGCGGCCATGGGCAGTTCTGCGACGGCGACGCCTCGATTGCCGGTCGACGCGGGTCAGTTGCAATTCCTCGCGGGCCAGCAGCTGCAGTTCTTGGGCGGTTTGGCCGTCGCACCGGCGTCCGGCGGACGCGGTGCGGAAGTCGATATCAGCGCGAGCCAGATCGAGATCACGAACGGCAGCGGCAGCGCTGCCACGGGTACGGTCGCACTCAACGCCACGCAGCTCAACGCTCTGGGCGCCGCGTCTTTGCTTTTGGGCGGCACGCGCACTGAAGCGGGAGGCGTGACGAACATCGCGACCGCGGCCACGGCTTTGACCGTGGATGGCGGCGTGAGCTTGTCGGGCACGGAGATCCTGCTGACCGCGACGAATCAGGTGTCGATTGACGCCGGCGCCAAGCTGTCCGCCGGCGGCGGTGTGGTCGCCGCGCCCACCGCATACGATCTTAGCGGCGGCGGTGCCCTGCTGCGCGTATCCACGGGCGCGCTCGCGCCGGTGGTGCGCGGCCAATTGGACGGCGCCAGCGGCAATTTGACCCTCGCTCAGGGCGCGACGATTCAAGCGACAGGTTCGGCCACGCTGGAGGCATCCGGGCAGATGCTGTCGCAGGCTACTTATGATCTATCGGGCGGAGCCCTGTCCTTTACCGCTCCGCGAATTGCGCTCAGTGCCGACGGCAGCGGTGGAGCGGGAGGCGGAACCTCAAGCCTGCAGTTGTCGAGCACGCAACTCTCGTCCTTGAATCTGTCCGCGCTCGAGCTCGCCAGCAGCTCTTCGATCGATGTGTTCGGCAACACCAGCTTGATATCACCCGGCAGCGTGACGTTCACGACAGGCATCCTGGATGCTATGACCAGCGACGCCGCTCTGCGCGTGACGGCTGGCAAGGTCACGCTGCAGGGCACCGCGGCCGCGCCGGCGGCGGGGTCGATCTCGATCTCGAGCGGCATACTCGCGCTGCAAGCGGATCAGTTGCTGTTGAAGGGCGGAAAAATGTCCTTGCTCGGATTTGCGGCGGACACGCTCGGCGGCGCAGCCGATATTCGCGCGACTGGGAGCGGCTCGATCCTGGCCGATCAGTCGCTGACCTTGAATACCGCGCAACTGAGCACAGCGGCCGGGGCCAGCTTTCAGTTCACGAGTGCGAACTCACTCGCAGTCCTGGGTGCTCTAGCACCGAGCAAATCGATCGCGCCTGCGCCGGGGGCGGGAGGCGCCATCACGTTAACGGGCGCGAATGTTTCCGTGGATACGGCCGTCAACTTGCCCTCCGGAGTATTCCGAGCTTCGGCCCAAGGTCCGACCGCTTCAGACGGCGTGATCTTGGGTGCATCTGCCGCCATTAACGTGGCCGGGTTCGCGGAGACTTTTGACACGCTGCAAGTGGTCGGGCCCGGCGGGCGCGTGGACTTAAGTTCCGCTAATGGCGGAGTCACGATGGCGGCAGGCGCTAAGATCGACCTTTCAACGGGGGGGCGTGGCGGCGCAGCGGGGGAACTCAGTCTTTCAGTGCCGAACGGACTAATAGATTTGCGCGGCGCCCTATTGGCTAACGGCGGCTCCGGAGCAACCGCAGGCCAATTCTCGGTCGATGCTGCGGCGTTGCCGGATCTGGCGGCACTAAACGCCAACCTGAACGCCGGCGGCTTTGGCGGATCGCGCAACTTCCATCAGCGCGGCGTAGGCGACGTCTTGGTCTCTGCTTCGACCGACATCAACGCAGCGGCTGTGATGATCAGTAACGATGGCGGCTCAATCGATGTGCAGGGGCGGATCAACGCTTCGGGCGTCAGTGGCGGCACGGTGACCTTGGCCGCGCGAAATGCGGTCGACATCGAGGGCAGCATACTGGCATCCGCATCCGGTGCCGGTGAATCGGGCGGAAATTTAAATTTGAGCATCACCTCGAACACCGGTGCGGTGCTCATCGGCGGCGGCGCATTGATTGACCTGTCAGGCGCGGCGGGGGCTTCGGGCGGCACTTTGTCCTTGAGCGTACCGCGCGCCGTGCTGACGAATTTGGCCGGCGGAAGCGCTCCGCCCAGCGTCTCGCTTGGCGGTACGATGCAGGGGGTGCAGCAGGTGCGCGCCGAGGGCGTTATGACGTACTCGGCTGCCAGCAACACGATACCTAACACGATATCGTCAGGCGACGTCATCGCCAATGCGAGCAATCCGATCTGGTTGGACGCCTCGAATTTCATGCAAAATGCCGCGGGAATCGCCACCGCGCTCAAGGGCAGTTCCAATCTAACCGTATCGGTGCTGCCCGGGATCGAAATCGATTCCACCGGCGACCTGACGCTCGGCAGCGCCTGGGATCTGTCGGCTTGGCGATTCAATGGTGCGCCCGGGATTTTAACCTTGCGGGCCGCCGGCAACCTCCTCGTCCAGCAATCCTTGAGCGATGGCTTCACCGGGGTGAGCGGGCCCAGTGCTTTCGTGTTGCCCGCGGTTGCAGGCCAGTCATGGTCCTATCGATTGGTGGCAGGCGCCGACTTGACGGCCAGCAATGTCATGGGTGTGCAAGCGCCTGCGACCTTGGCAGCCGGCAGCGGCAACCTTGAAATCGCTTCCGGCCGGATCGATAACGGGGCCAGAGGCGCGCCGAATCCCGTGATGATCCGCACCGGCACCGGGAATATCGACATCGCGGCGGCGGCCGACTTGGAGTTCGGCAATCGTGCCTCGGTGATCTACACGGCCGGGCAAAACTCGAATGCTGGCATTCCACTCCCGCAGTTGGCGAACCTGGCCTATCCGACTGCCGGCGGAAATATCAGTGTCAACGTCGGCGGCGATATCCTCGGTGCACCCACCAACCAATTGGTTACCAGCTGGCTGTGGCGCTCCGGCCAGGCCACCGGTTCCATCAGCGCGGCAGGCGCGGTGGGTTGGACCGACAATTATCAATGGTTCGAGGAAAACATCGGCGCTCTCGCCGGCGGCAATGTGAATATCAAGGCCGGCGGGAATATCAGTGAACTGTCGGTGGCGATACCAACCATCGGTGTCCAGACAGGCGGGCTTGGCATTGCGCAAAATGTGGTTCAGGTGACCGGCGGCGGCAACCTGCGGGTAGAAAGCGGCGGCGATATCACCGGAGGATCGTATTTCGTCGGACGCGGAAACGGCAAGCTCGAGTCATGGGGCTCGGTTGGCGCGGACAAGTCCATGACCGGAAACGCGACCGGCTTCGCGCCGATTCTTGCTCTGGGCGACGCAAGCTTGGACGTGACTGCCCGCGCGGGGATTTCGCTCGAAGGAATCGTGAATCCCTTCCTGCTTCCACAGGCAACCGCGCAACCGACTACGCTCAAAACACAGTCGGGGTTTTCGACGTATACCGATGCCAGCGCCGTGAATCTCGTCAGCAACGCCGGCGACATCACGTTTTTGAATCAGCCGCAGCTCGGACTTGAGCAGGAGCTGAATTCAATGTCCGGATCGGGCCTGGAGTCCGCGTTTCGCGCCTACCCCGGCACGGTGAATGCCGCCGCGCTCAGCGGCAACCTGAATTTTGAAGGCAACTCCGTCGCTCTCTCGCCTTCGCGCAGCGGAAATCTCAACTTGCTGGCGGCCGAGAGCGTGATTTTTTCACCCGGAACCAGCCTGATCATGTCGGGCCTGGACCCCAATAGCGCGCCCAATCCCAATGCGCCCGTGAACACGTCGAGTCTACTGAAGTTCCTCAATCAACAACTGCTCCAAGCTCCCGCGCCCGGCACCGCTTACACGCCGATTCATTCCGCTGCCTTTGCGGGGAATACCGCGGATGATCCGAACCCGATACGCATCGTGGCCGCCACGGGCGATATCAGCAACGCCAGTCTGCTTTATATGCCTAAACCCGTACACTTGGTGGCGGGCGAAGACATCACCGGCTTGAATCTGCGTGCGACCAATCTCAGCAGCACCGACCTGTCGGTCATTTCGGCGGGCCGTGACCTCGTTTACACGTTTCCGCGCGACCCGACCAGCGGCATACTACAAGTCGTCACAAATGGGATTCTCATCGAGGGTCCCGGATCGCTGCTCATCGAGGCGGGACGCAACGTCAATCTGGGTACGTCGGCCGGCGTCACCACGGTCGGCAATCTCTACAATCCGTCGATTCCGTCGGGTGGCGCCGACGTCTCGGTCCTGGCCGGCGCGACCGTGGCAAGCGCCGACCTGACCGACTTCGCCACGAAGTATTTGGTGAATTCCGACAATTACGATTCGCTGCTGGTGAATTTCCTACAAGGCCGCGTCAATCAACCACTGGGTACGAAGGCTCAAGCCTTGGCCGCCTTCGCATCACTTCCGCTCGACCAGCAATTTGAGTTGTCCCAGCAAATCCTGTTCGATGAGATTCGCACCGGAGGCCGCGCCGCCGCAGCCGCGGGTCCGACCCACGGTAACTACACGCGCAGCTTTACCGCCCTGGAGACGCTGTTCCCGAAATCCACGACCGGCGATGCCCCAACCGTGTATCCGGGTTCCTTGAGCCTCTATTTCAGCCAAATTTATACTCTGGAT
>Ga0210400_10004566_pt1 | contig 11966 bp, 11 predicted proteins | sample IncBWH26MmetaG_FD_155456 | JGI IMG/M metagenome (GOLD analysis project Ga0210400, IMG submission 155456) | Forest soil microbial communities from Barre Woods Harvard Forest LTER site, Petersham, Massachusetts, United States - Inc-BW-H-26-M | ecosystem: Environmental > Terrestrial > Soil >...
GTCCGACCGGCTGCTGCTGAGCGCCGAGGTCGCGCTGCCCGCCGATCTGGCCGCCGCGGGCCTGCGGCTGGGCCTTGCGGCGGTGGTGGAAAATGACCACGGACAGCTGGCCTACTGGGCGCTGGACCATGCCGCCGACCGACCCGATTTTCACCGCCCGGAGAGCTTCGGCTTCGAGATCTAACCCATGCGATTTGGCATCGACCGCCTCCTGACCGAATCCGCGCTGCGCAAGCCCCTGGCGGGCCGACGCGTCGCCCTCCTGGCCCACCCGGCCTCGGTGACGCAGCGCCTGACCCATTCGCTGGACGCGCTGGCGGCCTGCGCTGACCTGACGCTGTCCGCCGCCTTCGGGCCACAGCATGGCCTGCGCGGCGACAAGCAGGACAACATGCTGGAGACCCCCGACTTCCACGATCCGGTGCATGGCATTCCGGTGTTCAGTCTGTACGGCGAGGTGCGGCGGCCGACGGCGGCCATGATGGACAGCTTCGATGTGCTGCTGGTGGATCTGCAGGACATCGGGACCCGCATCTACACCTATGTCACGACCCTGCGGTATGTCCTGGAGGCCGCCGCCGCCCATGGCAAATCGGTGTGGGTGCTGGATCGTCCGAATCCGGCCGGGCGGCCCATCGAGGGCCTGACCTTGAGGCCGCAATGGGAGAGTTTCGTCGGTTCGGCCGCCATTCCCATGCGCCATGGCCTCACCTTGGGTGAGATGGCGGGCTGGTTCGTGCGCACCCTGAACCTCAATGTCGACTTTGAGGTGGTGCCCATGGAGGATTGGATGCCCGCTCAGGCGCCGGGCTTCGGCTGGCCGCTGGGCGAACGCACCTGGGTCAACCCCAGCCCCAATGCCCCGAATCTGTGGATGGCGCGCGCCTTTCCCGGCACCGTGATGGTCGAAGGCACGGTCTGGTCCGAGGGTCGCGGCACCACGCGGCCGCTGGAACTGTTCGGCGCCCCCGACTTGCAGGTGCCGGAGCTGCTGGCGCGCATGCAGCAGCTGGCCCCGCAGTGGCTGCGGGGTTGCCGGCTGCGCCCCTGCTGGTTTGAACCGACCTTCCACAAGCATGCCGGGCAGCTGTGCGCCGGGGTGCAGATTCAGGTGGAAGACGGGGCCTATGAGCACGAACACTTCAAGCCCTGGCGGCTGATGGCACTGGTTTTCAAGGCCGCGCGGCAGCTGCGCCCCGATCAGTCGCTGTGGCGCGATTTTCCCTACGAGTACGAGGTGGGCCGGCTGGCCATCGATCTGCTCAACGGCAGCGAGCTGCTGCGGCAGTGGGTCGATGATCCCGCCGCTGAAGTCGGGGATCTTGAGGCGCTCGCGGCGGCGGACGAGACCGCCTGGCGGCAGGAACGCAGTGCATTCCTGTTGTATCCGTAGCGATTTTCGCTAGCTTTAGTACTTGTAACCGCGGTGGACGGCGACAATGCCGCCGCTGAGATTGTGGTACCGGCAATCCTCGAGCCCTGCGTCCCGCATCAGGCCGAGCAGCGTTTCCTGGTCCGGATGCATGCGGATTGATTCGGCGAGATAGCGGTAACTGGCCTCATCCTGCGCCACGAGCCGCCCCAGCCGCGGCAGGACCTGAAACGAATAGGCGTCATACAGCGGCCGCAGCGGCGCTGCCGGCGTTGAGAATTCCAGCACGATCAGCTGGCCACCGGGCTTGAGGACGCGCCGCATCGAGCGCAGCGCGGCCGGCTTGTCGGTGACATTGCGCAGCCCGAAGCCAATGGCCACGCAATGGAAGCTGTCATCGGCAAACGGCAGGGCTTCCGCATTCGCCTGCAGGCAATGGACATTGCCCACCAGCCCGTCATCGATGAGTCGGTCGCGACCCCGGGCGAGCATTGCCGCGTTGATGTCGGTGAGCAGCACCAGGCCCGCGCTACCCACCTGCCGCGCCATGCCCGCGGCCAGATCGCCGCTGCCGCCTGCGACATCCAGCGCCTGCTGACCCGGCCGCAGCTGAGTGAGACTCAAGGCAAACCGCTTCCACAGCCGATGCACGCCGGCGGACATCAGATCATTCATCAGGTCATAGCGGCCGGCGACCGAATCGAAGACGCCGCGCACGCGCCCGGCCTTTTGCGTCCGGGGCACGCTCTGGAATCCGAAGTCAGTGGGTTCGTCGTTGCTCATGATCTCGTCCAGTGTTGTCTTTTCATCGCCAGCAGATGTCAAGTCAAGTGCGGGAGTGTTGGTTCGTCAAGTCCTGCCATGCTTATTTGCGCCGGGAGTATTGCAATCCGACTGCACTCGGGAGCATGATTCGCCCCGTTTCTCCGGGCTTAAGACCGGGGACAAAAGAATGAGAACGGGGGTCTTGAAATCCGGGGCCGGGCTTAACAGCTCGGCCCTTTTTTATTTATGCGCTTCCGCCTTTGCCGCCGGCGGTTGACGCGGCAACCCGTGCCTGGTAGCGCTCCCAATTAGCCGCCTGGTCGCGTCCGAGCTCGAACAGGTACTTCCAGGTGAAGAGGCCGGTGTCATGGCCGTCGTCGAACACCAGCTTCACGGCGTACTGACCGACCGGCTCGACGGCGCGGATGCCGACTCCGGCTTTGCCGGTCACCAGCACCTCCTGCCCCGGACCGTGGCCCTTGACCTCGGCGGATGGGGAGTGCACCCGCAGGTATTCGAATGGCAGCGCGAAAACATCGCCGCTGTCAAAGGTCACCTGCAGCACCCGTGAGGTGGTGCGCAGCCGCAGTTCGGTCGCCACATGTAAAGCCATGGCGGCATTGTCTCATGCTGGCGTGGCGAGGCTCGCGGCGACGAATTCCGGCACCTGCATCGGGCCCAATGGGCCGCTGATGTGCTCGCCCTGGACCAGGTCGCAGCCCAGGCTGCGCAGCAGCTGCACCGTCGCGGCGCTTTCCACGCCTTCGGCGACCACGGTCAGTCCCATGTTGTGGGCCAGTTCGATGGTCGACTTGACGATGGTGGCGTCGGCGGCCCGCTCATGGGCGTAAGTGATGAAGCCGCGGTCGATCTTCAGCTGATCCAGCGGCAGCCGGCTCAGTTGCGAAAGCGAGGAATGGCCGGTGCCGAAATCATCCATGGCGAAGCGCACGCCGGCGAGTTTCAACAGGTGCATGTGGCGCGCCGCAAGCGCCGGATCGCGCATCACCGCGCTCTCGGTGATCTCCAGCACCAGGCGCGCCGGCTGCACGTTGAACTCGCGCAGACGCAGCTGGACCTCCTCCACCAGCTGCGGATCCATGATGTCCGGTGCCGACAGGTTGACGGCGACATTGATGTCCATGCCCGCCACATGCCACTCGGCCATCTGCCGGATCGCCCGCGCCAGCGCCCAGCTGGTCAGATGCCGCGCACTGCCGGTGTGCTCGGCGATGGGCACGAATTCCGCAGGCGACAGATCACCCAGTACCGGGTGCTTCCAGCGCACCAACGCTTCCAGCTGGGTGATGGCCCCGGTGGTGAGTCGCAGTTCCGGCTGGAACACCAGCCGCAGGGCATCGGTTTCTATGGCGGTACGCAAGCCTGCTGCCAGCTGCAGCCGGCGGCGTTGCTCCTCGTCGCGGCCGAGCCGATAGGGTGAGACCAGGTTGCGGGCGCCCTGCGCATCCTCCAGGGCGATCTGGGCACGACGCATCAGTTCGCGGGACGCGGCGCCGTGATCCGGGTGCTGGCTGAAGCCGGCCTGGACCTGAAGGTCCAGGCTCACATCCGGCAGGTGCAGTCCAGCGTGAATGACGCCGACCAGCTGGCGTGCCAGCAACGCCGCCCGCTCGCTGCTGCAGCCGTTGAGAATGATCAGGAACTGATTGGCCGTGAGGCGGGCGACCAGATCACCCGGATCGATGTTCTGGCGCAGGCGGCGCGCCACTTCGCGCAGGGCTTCGTCGCCCACCGGATGGCCCAGCACGGCATTGATCTCACGGACGTTGCGCACCTCCATGATCACCAGGGCGAACGGCGCCGGGGTCGCCGCGCGCAGCAGGCCGTCAATGTGGTCTTCGGCATAGGCGCGGTTCGGCAATCCGGTCAGCGGGTCCTCATAGGCCACATCGCGCAGGCGCGTCACCAGGACGCGGGTGCGCGCACGCAGCTTCACCATCAGCCCCAGGGCCAGGACGGCCGCGATCGCCGCCGACCACAGGTATTCCAGGCGCACCGCAGGGGAGGCGGTGCTGGCGGCGCACACGGCCAGCGCCAGGGTCGCGGCGATCAGGCAGCCGATGGCGAGGTAGAGGCGGCTTAGAATCCGATCCATATCACCTGCTCAGGTTCGTTTACTGCAAGGGTGCTAGACTGCGCGGCTTCAATTTCAGCGTTTTTTGGAGAATTCGAGCATGGGCAAGGGCGATCCACGATCCAAGCGTGGGAAGATCTACAAGGGTTCCTTCGGCAAGACCCGTCCCAAGGATCCGTCGAAGAAGAAAAAGACCGCAAAGCGCGCGCTCAAGAAGTAGCGCTCGCCGGGCGCCGCGGCGGTGCTTTGAGCCTGCCTGAGGCCGCCGCCCCCAGCACCTCCACGACCAGATCGCGTTCGGCCGCCTGCACCCGGGTCGCCAGCGACTCCGCGCTGTCTGCCGGCTCCACCGGCACGCGGACCTGCGCAATCACCGCGCCGCTATCGTAGTCTTCCTCCACCCAATGCACGGTGGCGCCTGAAACCTTACGTCCTGCCGCCAGCACCGCCCGGTGCACGTTCATGCCGAACATCCCCTGGCCGCCGAACTCCGGCAGCAGCGCCGGATGGGTATTGAGGATGCGGCCGGCAAATTCCCCCAGGGTGACCGGCCCCAGCCGCTTCATATATCCGGCCAGCATGACCAGATCGGTGCCGAATTCCAGCAGTGTCCCGGTCAGGGCCTGATCCAGTCGGTCCGCGCCGCCCGCCGTCACCGCCGATAAATGGCGGGTCGGCACCCCGGCGCTGCGCGCCCGTCGCAGGGCACCGGCAGCTGCATTATTGCTGATCACGACGCCCACCCGGGCGGGCACTCGGCCGGCGGCGCAGGCATTCAGCACGGCCTGCAGGGTCGTGCCTTCACCCGAGGCCAATACGGCGATATTCATTTGAAACATGCGCCTTGTAACGTTGAATTCCTGCACAAAGCTGCCGTATCTTACAGCACCTATGCTCGGCATCGACCTGGACAAAGCCGATCACGGCCAGCATTCCGACTTGCGCATCGCCTCGCACGGGACTCGCGGGCTCTCCCAACTTGTCCTGCGAACCGACATTGCCGGCATGCCGCTGGAGTGGATCGACTACCGTGAGGCCGCCCGCTTGTACCACCAGAACCAGGTGGCCTACACCTGCGGGTCCACGCTCTACCCCCTGTACGGCGGCATCAACGCCCGCACCGGCCGGCGCACGGTGCTGGACGTGAATTCGATCGTGGCGACCGTCGGGCATACCGGCAACCCGGGCAACTGTCGTCATGACTACGTCCCGCCGCTGAACAACCAGACCCTCTTCCGGCGCGACGCTTATCTGTGCCTGTACTGCGCGCAACGCTTCCCCGCCCGTGAGCTGTCGCGCGACCATGTGCGGCCCTTCAGCCAGGGCGGCCAGGACACCTGGATGAATGTGGTCACGGCCTGTCGCCGCTGCAACAACCACAAGGCCTCGCGCACGCCCGAGCAGGCGAAGATGCAATTGATCGCGGTGCCGTTCACGCCGACCTACGCGGAATACATCTTCCTCAAAGGCCGGCGGGTGCTCGCGGACCAGATGGAATATCTGATCGCACATTTTCCACGCAGCAGTCCGCTGCACGATCGCATCCAGCGCTGGCTGTCGTGAAGGCGCCGAGCGGCCGGCGGGCGCCCCCCGGGGCTCCCGCGCGAGAGCCTAACGGTGCGCCAAATGCCACGCCCACGAGCCCAGCTCAAATCCGGCCAGCAGAATCAGTGTTGCGATCACCAGGATCGCGACGGTGCGAACCATCGGGCCGTTGGGCTTTTTCTGTTCCAGCTCGGGCTTGATGGGGGCCGTGGCCGCGGGTTTCGGCGGCGGCTGCAGTCGCTGCTGCAGCAGGGCATCGGCGGCGGCCTGGCATTCAGGACATTTTGCCAGATGGGCTTCGAATTCCAGGCGCTGCGCCGGATCCAGACCGCCTTCAATCCAGGCGATCACGGCGGCATGGGTTTGAATTGTGGATGACGCGCCTTGCATGATAGGTATTATCGGCTCGCACGCTAACGCACCGGTACGTCTTCGTAGAATGACATGAAAAACGCAGGCAAGAACCTCAATTCAGTGCTGCTGGAGCAGCGGCGCTTCCTCCCGGATCCGCGCTTCGTTGCCCGGGCGCAACTCAAAGCCGATGAATTGCAGCGGCTGCACCATGAAGCCGCCACGGATCCGCAGGCATTCTGGGCCGAGCAGGCACGACGGGAATTGGTCTGGCATCGTCCCTTCACGCGCGTGCTGGACGAGTCGCGGGCGCCGAATTTCGAGTGGTTCGCCGATGGCCAGTTGAACGTGGCCTACAACTGCCTGGATGTGCACTTGCGCGAGCGGGGTCACAAGACCGCGCTGATATTCGAGGGTGAGCCCGGCGATTCGCGGCGGCTCTCCTATCAGGAGCTGCACGCCGAAGTGTGTCGCGCCGGCAATGCGCTGCGCGGCCTGGGGGTGCGCTCCGGCGACCGCGTCGTCATCTACATGCCGCTGGTGCCTGAAATCATCATCGCCATGTTTGCCTGCGCCCGCATCGGCGCCGTGCACTCGGTGGTCTTCGGTGGTTTCTCGGCGCTGTCGCTGCGCGAACGCATCGAAGATGCCGGTGCGCGGGTGCTGCTCACCGCCGATGGGGGACACCGCGCCGGCAGCATTATCGAGCTGAAGGCGGCGGCGGACGAGGCGCTGGCCCAGGGCTGTGCAACGATCGAGAAGGTCGTGGTCCTCAAGCGCACCGGCGCCGGCGTGCCGATGCGGCAGGGCCGGGACATCTGGTGGCATGAGGCCATTGAGGGCCAGTCCCCGGTGTGTGCACCGGAGTGGGTGGGCGCCGAGCACCCGCTGTACCTTCTCTATACTTCCGGCTCCACGGGCCGGCCGAAGGGCATCCAGCATTCCAGCGCCGGCTATCTGCTGGGCGTGAAGCTGTCGACCCGCTGGGTGCTGGATCTGCGCGAGGATGACGTCTACTGGTGTACCGCGGATGTGGGGTGGGTCACCGGACACAGCTATGTGGCCTACGGACCCCTGGCGCTGGGCGCAACGGTGGTCATGTATGAAGGCGCGCCCACCTGGCCCAATGGCGGGCGTTGGTGGCATATCTGCCAGAAACATGGCGTCACGATTTTCTACACGGCGCCCACCGCGATCCGCGCCCTGATGAAACTCGGGGATGAGATTCCAACGAGCCACGACCTGTCGCGGCTGCGGCTGCTGGGCAGTGTCGGGGAGCCCATCAATCCGGAAGCCTGGATCTGGTACCACACCGTCATCGGCCGCGAGCGCTGTCCCATAGTCGACACCTGGTGGCAGACCGAAACCGGCGCTTTCATGATCGCCCCGGTACCCGGCGTCACCGCCACCAAGCCCGGATCCTGCACCCATCCGCTGCCCGGCATCGAGGCGGACATCGTCAATGAAGACGGCGATCGCGTCACGGAGCCTGAAAAAGGCGGGTACCTGGTGATCCGGCGGCCCTGGCCGTCCATGCTGCGCACGATCTGGGGCGACAACGCGCGCTACCTGCAGACCTACTGGGAGAAGTTCCAGAACCGCTTCTATGTCGCCGGCGATGGCGCGCATCGGGATGCGGAAGGCTATTTCTGGATCATGGGTCGGATCGATGATGTGCTGAAGGTGTCAGGCCATCGACTCGGAACCATGGAGGTGGAATCGGCGCTGGTCGCGCATCCGCGGGTCGCGGAAAGCGCGGTCGTGGGCCGGCCGCACGACATCAAGGGCGAATCGATCTTCGCCTACGTCGTGTGTCGCGGGGAACGGCCGAAGGATGAGGATGCCGCGAACCTCGCAGTCGAACTGCGTGAGTGGGTCGGCAAGCAGCTCGGCGCCATCGCCAAGCCCGATGACATCCGCTTCACCGATGTGCTGCCGAAGACGCGTTCCGGAAAGATCATGCGCCGGCTGCTGCGGGCGCTGGCCCGCGGCGAGGAAATCACCCAGGACATCTCGACACTGGAAAATCCGGGCATCATCGCGCAACTGCGCGGTGAATCGGCCGCCGCCGCGCCGACCACCGGAAAGACCGCGAAAAAGACCGCGAAAAAGACTGCCAGAAAGACTGCCAGAAAGCCGGCCGCCGGCGCGAAACGCATGAGCGCGCGCAAGGCGCCGCGCAAGCGCTGATTCGCGCAGCCCTAGCCTGGCGGGGCGCCGAGTTCGGTCAGCAGCGTGCCGGCGCCATACACCACGCGCAGCGCCTCCAGCAGCGCCGCGGTGTCGACTGCCACCGCACGATTGTCGGTCGGGTTGTACCAGAAGGCGCCGGCTATGGAATGGCTGTTGCCGTCGAAGATCACTCCCACGATGTCGCCCTGGGCATCCAGCAGCGCGCTGCCCGAGTTGCCGCCGACTATGTCATTGCTGGTGCTGATGTCCATCGGCGTATCGGGATTCACGAAGCCGCGCGCATGCTGCCACAGAGTTGGCAGGACGAATGGATCATAGCCGCTGGCGCGCGCATACAGCCCGCGAAAGCGGGTGAAGGGGATGACCGGCAGATCATTTTCGCGCCAGCCCTGCACGCTGCCCGCATTCAGGCGCAGCGTGAAATTCGCGTCCGGATAGACCGTGGTTCCTGAAGCCGCGAAGCGCGCGCGGGCGATCTGTTCGGATGCCATCTGCACGGGTGCCTCCACCTCGTCCTCATAGCGCTGACGCAGCGCGCGCGCAGCCGGATCGACGTCGCGCGCCAGCTCGATCATCGGATCGTGGGAGGCATTCACCGCGGCGGCACCGCCATTCCACAACTTCATGCGAAAGGCGACCTTGTCAAGATTGGTGTCGCCGATGAGTTTGCGGGCGAGACTGTCCGGTGAGTCCTTCGCCAGCAATGGCTGAACCAGTGGATTGTCGGGCCCCAGGAACTCGCGCATGCGCGCCAGTGAAAAGGAGAGGGTCAGCTCCTCAAGTTCCGCGTAGACCGGCACATCGGCGCGCAGGGTCTGCTCGATGCGCAGCAGCGCCCCATCCGTATATTCGCGCAGCCGCTCGTCATTGGGCTTGGGCCGCTCGTCGGCTGCGCGCACCAGGGTGCGGGCATAGTTGAACAGCAGGGACTCGAAGCCGGCGCCCCCTTCGATATACAGATGCGGCAGCGCCAGCTGCCGATTGCTTTCCTGCGCCCGGGCGATCTGCTCCCAGGGATCGGCGGTGACATGACCGGCGCGCGACAGGGAGGCGAACCGGGCACGCAGGTCACTTTCCTCGCGGCGCAGGCGGTCGAACCGTTCGGTGTCATGCAGGGCATCGAGTTCATAGCGCCGGACTTTGAGGGTGTTCTCCAGTGACAGCAGCGTCGTCTGCGCGATTTGCGCATTGGCGGGCCGGATGCGGCCGAATTCGATCAGCCGGCCGCGCAGTTCCGAGTCCCGCAGGATCGCGTGCGGCAGTTCCACGTCGCGCATCTCCAGCAGCTGTGCCACAGTCAGATTGCGGAAGGTGGCTCCGGGGTTGCCGACCACATAGACGCGTTCACCGGCCTTCGGGCCGTTGAAATTCAGGCGCAGGAACCCCGGCGTGTGCGCCGGTGCGCCACGCTCGTCGTAGGCGCGCAGCAGCGCCACATCCAGGTCCCAGCGCGGATACTGGAAATTGTCCGGATCGCCGCCGAAGGCGGCGATCGCAAGTTCCGGGGCGAACACCAGGCGCAGGTCGGTGTAACGCCGGTAGCGGTAGATGTAGTACTGCCCTCCTGAGTACAGCGCGACACCCTCACAACGGATCTGCGCGTCCGGATCGGTGGTCCGGGACTGCTCGTGACAGGTGTGCTCCAGGTCGGTGAGCGTCTTCTTGCGTGCGGCGTTGGCGGCGCGCGCATCCAGGTTGCGCGTGGCGGCCTCGATGGCTGAGGTCACCTCCTGGGTATCCAGCAGCACATCCGCCACTTGTGAACTGCACGAGGCTTCGCGGTCGCGCGCGGACGCCAGGTAGCCGGCGCTGACCAGGTTCACGCGGCGCGAGGAGCGTTCCGCCAGGCAATTGCGCACACAGTGCTGATTGGTCAGCAGCAGGCCGTCTGCCGAGACAAACGTCGCGCTGCAATTGGCCAGACGCGCGCTGGCAGCGCGCACCCGGGTCAGCCACTCGGAGGATGGCTCCACGCCGTGCAGCAGCTGCAGCGGCCACATGCCCTCATCGCTCCAGGCGGTGGCGCTGCCGAGGGCGGCGCCGGCGAACAGCAGGCATGCCAACCAGACCTTCATTTCCTCAGAGCGTACCCGTCAGCAACAGCAGCAGGGTGCCCTCTGGGGCTTCGAGCAGGGCATTGCCTGGCACGGCAAGTCCGCGTGGCAGCGAGGTATCCAATGCAACGCCCGACTGGCGCAGCCGGCTGATTCTGCCCGCCATGCCCTCTTCACAGAACACCAGCGCCGGCGCCGGCAGCAGGCGCGGCGAATGCAGCGCCAGATCGATGCCATCGCTGGTCAGGCTCTGGTGCGCGTAGGGCTCATCTTCCCGCGGCATGGCCACGAATCCCAGGGCTTCCCAGAAGTCCGCAACCGCGGGCGGGTCGCGCGCCGGCATGCTGTAGTGGGCGAAGTAGCCCAGCAGCGAATTCTGGTCCTGGGTGCGATCGGCCGGGGAAAAGGTGCGCGCCGCGAGCATGCGGATCTTCTGCCCCGCCGGATCGTCGAATTCGATCTGATTGAATACTTCCGGATCGGTCTGGCGCAGCGTCAAGGGCACCGCGGCGGCGTTCAGCGAATCGGCGACTGCGGCGACGTCCGGATCGATGAAGGTGAGTGCGGCAAAATCCGGGGTCTCATGCAGTCCGAGCGCGAAGCGACCGTCGGTGATGACCCCATAAGGATGCGGCCAGGCATCCCCGGTCGGCGCCTGCCACAGTCCCAGGCTTTCGTAGAAAGCCAGCGAAGCGCCGATGTCAGGGGTGGAAACACTCAGCTCGTGGAATCGTCCCGGCATGGAGGCTTAAGGCGCCGGCGACTCAGGCGAGCGTGCCGCGCGGCGGCTCGGCGGGGCGAGGTGCACGCCGGCCTCCGTCCAGCCCTGGACGTGCTGGCAGATCAGTTCCGTCAGGAAGCGCACATGTCCGGCACCGGCATTCAGGGCCGGCACATAGGAGAACTTGCGGCCCCCCGCCTGCATGAAGCGCTGGCGGTTTTCCATGTCGATCTCCTCGAGGGTCTCGAGACAGTCGAGCGCGAAGCCCGGACAGACCACGGTCACATCGTCCACGCCGCGGGCCGGCAGGCGTGTGACCTCTTCAAAGGTGTAGGGCTGCAGCCATTTGGAGGGTCCAAGCCGGGACTGGAAGCTCACGCTCCACTCACCGTCCTGCAGCAGCAGCTCGTCAGCGAGCAGGCGAGCGGTCCGGTGGCACTTGAAAAAGTACGGATCCCCCTTGTCGAAGTAGGCCTCCGGGATGCCGTGAAAGGACATCAGCAGATGACCCGTGCGTCCGTGCTGCTGCCAGTGCGCCAGTATCGAATCGCGCAGTGCCGTCGCGAAACCCGGATGGTCGTGATAGTCGGCGACGTAGCGCAGCTCCGGCAGCCAGCGCCAGCGTGCCAGCTCCCGGGCGACCTGGTCATACACCGATCCGGTGCTGGCGCCGCAGTACTGCGGGAACAGCGGCAGGACCAGAATGCGCTGGGCGCCGGCCTGCTGCAGCTTTGCCAGTCCGGTGGCGACGCTCGGCGTCGAATACAGCATGCCCAGCTCCACCGAGAACGGCGCCAGCGCCCGCTGCGCGAGACTGCCGGCGAGCTGCAGGCGCAGTTCACGTGACAGGCTCAGCAGCGGCGCCCCGTC
>Ga0210400_10004567_pt1 | contig 11965 bp, 8 predicted proteins | sample IncBWH26MmetaG_FD_155456 | JGI IMG/M metagenome (GOLD analysis project Ga0210400, IMG submission 155456) | Forest soil microbial communities from Barre Woods Harvard Forest LTER site, Petersham, Massachusetts, United States - Inc-BW-H-26-M | ecosystem: Environmental > Terrestrial > Soil >...
GGCGTAGCAGATGTCGAGCGCCCCGTATTCTCTGACGGCGAGCGCCACCGCGGAGGCCACTGCAGCTTCCGCCGATGAGTCCTCGACCAGCGCCAGCGCGCGTCCGCCGCGCGCTTTGATCGCCGCCGCGGTTGCCGCGACTTCCGGTGCGCGGTCGAGGGCGACGACGGTGGCGCCTTCCGCCGCGAACAACAGCGCGCTGGCGCGCCCGATGCCGCTGGCGGCGCCGGTGACCAGGGCAATTTTTTCTTGTAATGCGTTCAAGCGATTAGTATTACCCCGGTACCCCTCATAGGCAACTAAGAGTAGCTGTGAAATACGATTCGACTGCAACGCGACCGCTCTACCGGCACGCCGAACTCGATCGGGTGCTGAATCCGCACAGCATTGCCATCGTCGGGGCGTCGCCGCAGACGGGTTCGTTCGGCGACCGCGTGCTCGCCAACTTATCGGGCTTCGATGGCGACATTTATCTCGTGAACCCGAAGTACGAAGTGCTGGGTGAGCGGCGCTGCTACGCCGCCTTGGGCAAGCTGCCCGTGGCTCCGGATTGCGTCGCGGTCACGGTGCCGCGCGAAGCGGCCGAAGCGGTGGTGCGGGAGGCCGCCGATGCGGGCGCGGGCGGGTTGATTCTGTTCGCCTCGGGCTATGCCGAGACGCAACGGCCGGAGCGAATCGAGGAGCAGCGGCGCTTGGGCGAAGTGGCCCGCCGGTCGGGATTGAAAATTCTGGGACCGAATTGTCTCGGGATTGCGAACTATGTGCGCCGGGCGCGCATCACCTTCTCTGAATATCCCGCGCCGCGGCCGATGCACCGCATTGCGGTGGGGATTGCCGGCCAGTCGGGCGCCTTGGCGCAGGCCATGGCTCAAGCCGTTGAATGCGGGGCGTCCGTGAGCCACGCGTTTTCCGCCGGCAATCAAGCCGATGTGGATGTAGCCGACCTCGTCGCCTACCTCGCCGATGAGCCGGCTTGCCGGGCCATCGCCTGCGTGTTCGAAGGTCTGACCTATCCGCGGCGCCTGCTCGAAGCGGCGCAGATCGCCTGGCGCAACGGCAAGCCGCTCCTCGTCAACAAGATTGCCAACGGCGCTCTGGGGGCCGCCGCGGCCATCTCACACACCGGAAGTCTGGCGGGTTCGGACCGCGCGTACCGCGCGGCCTTCGAGCGCGGCGGCGCGATCGTGGTCGAGGAATTCGCAGGACTGATGGAGGCCGCGGCGTTTTTTGCAAAAGCGCCGCCGCCGTCGGCGCGCGGCGCTGCAGTGATCGCGACCTCGGGCGGTGCGGCCATCATGGCCGCCGACAAGGCCGAGCTGCACGGCGTTGCGCTGCCCCAGCCGTGCGAACGTGTGCGGCGCGCGCTCGAATCGAACATTCCGGATTTCGGAGCGGCGCGCAATCCGTGCGACGTCACGGGACAGGTGGTCAATCATCCACAATCCATGTGGACGTGCGGCGAGGCGCTGTTGTCCGATCCTGCCTATGGTGTTCTGATCGTGCCGCAGACGCTGGCCCACGATTCGCACAAGGCGCGCGTCGCGGCCTTTGCGCGCCTCTCGAAGCATTACGGCAAGATCACCTGCAATGTGCTGCTGTCCGGTTGGCTGCAGGGGCCGGGTGCGGAGGACGCGGAGGTGGATCCGCACGTCGCGCAGTTCCGCTCGATGGATCGATGTTTTCAAACGTTGGCGGCCTGGCATCATCGTGCCGACCTGATCGCCCGGGGCGAGCGCACGTTGGTTCGCGTCTCGAGCCCGGACGCAGCGGCGGCGGCCGCCGCAATGATCGCGGCCGCGCCGCGCGGCCGGTTGACGGAACGCGAGTCGAAGGCGATCCTCGATCGTTACGGAATCAGGACGGTGCGCGAAATGCGGATCGATTCGCCGGAGGCTGCGCTCGCCGCCGCGGCGCAGCTGGGCTATCCCCTGGCGGTGAAGGTCGAGTCGTCCGACCTTGCGCACAAGACAGAGGCGGGCGCCGTGGTGCTCGGGGTGCGCTCGAACGATGAGCTGCTTGCGGCGTATGGCCGCGTGCTCGCCAATGCCCGCGCGTATGCGCCGCACGCCGAGATTCGCGGCGTGCTGCTGCAGCCGATGGCTCCGCCGGGGATCGAAATCGTCGCCGGTGTCAGTATCGATCCCTTGCTTGGGCCGTTGGTTCTGGTCGGATTCGGCGGAGTGCTGGTGGAGCTGTTGCGCGACTGCGCCGTTGAACTCGCGCCCATCACGGCGGGCGAGGCGCTCGGCATGCTGCGCAGGCTCAAGGGCGCCGCCCTGTTCGATGGATTTCGCGGCAGCCCTGCGGTGAACGTGACGCGTCTCGCCGATGTGCTCGTGCGCTTATCGGAGTTCGCGGCGGATCAGCACGACATCATCGACGAGGTAGACATCAATCCGATCATCTGTACCGGAGATGAGATGCTCGCCGTCGATGCCTTGATCGTGCGCAGCCCGAAGGGCCTATAATGGCCGAAGATCAGTCCCTGCCAAACAAGGTTCAAATCCGTACATCGATGAGCGAAACTTTTATCTGTGATTTCGTGCGCACGCCGATCGGCCGTTACGAAGGCGGGTTGGCGCGCGTGCGCGCCGATGATCTGGCGGCGGTCGTGATCAAACAACTGGTGGCGCGCCACGGTGCCATCGCCGCGGCCGTTGACGAAGTGTTCATGGGTTGCGCCAACCAGGCTGGAGAAGATAACCGCAACGTCGCGCGCATGGCGCTGCTGCTCTCGGGGCTGCCGCCCGAAGTGCCCGGTGTCACGCTCAATCGATTGTGCGCGTCCGGATTGGATGCGGTGGCGGCGGCGGCTCGAGCCATCCGCGCCGGAGAAATCGAAGTCGCGATTGCCGGCGGCGTCGAGTCCATGACGCGCGCGCCGTTCGTGATGGGAAAGGCAGAGCGCGCGTTCCAGCGCACGGCCGATATCCATGACACGACCATCGGCTGGCGCTTCGTGAACGCCCAAATGAAAGCCTTGTATGGCGTCGATTCCATGCCGGAAACGGGCGAAAACGTCGCTGCCGACTATAATGTGTCGCGCGCCGATCAGGACGCCTTCGCCTGGCGCTCGCAGCAGCGCGCGGCACGCGCGCAGGACGCCGGCGTGTTCGCCGCACAGATCGTGCCCGTCGCCGTCGCTCCCGCCAAGGGTGCGCCTGCCCACCTCGTCGAACGCGACGAGCAAATGCGCCCGGAAACCACGCTCGAGGCGCTGGCCAAGTTGAAGCCCGTGGTGCGTGCCGGAGGCACCGTCACGGCGGGCAACGCCTCGACGATCAACGACGGTGCCGCGGCGCTGCTGCTGGCGTCCGGCGCGGCCATCGAGAAATACGGGCTCGAGGCCCGCGCACGCGTGCTTGGCTTTGCGTCCGCGGGTGTTGCGCCGCGTGTCATGGGGATGGGGCCGGTCCCGGCGGTCCAGAAGCTCATGCATCGGCTGCGGTTGAAAGTTGCGGATCTCGATGTGATCGAGCTCAACGAGGCATTTGCCTCGCAAGCCTTGGCCTGCATGCGGGCGTTGGGTCTCGCCGACGACGCACAGCACGTCAACAGCAATGGCGGCGCCATCGCCTTGGGCCATCCGCTCGGCATGTCGGGTGCGCGCATTGCGGGTGCCGCGGTGCAGGAGCTGGGACGCCGCTCCGGACGTATCGGCCTGGCTACGATGTGCGTGGGTGTGGGACAAGGCGCAGCGTTGGCATTCGAGCGGGCTTGAGGCGGCGGGCGCGTCCTTTCAAAGGACGGCACACGCTGCTACATTACTGAAGGGGGCGGAACTCAATTCTGCACAGTGGAATCATGAACAAACTGAGTTTCGCGATCGCGGACGGCGTTGCCGTGCTCGAACTCGACAATCCGCCGGTCAACAGCCTCGGGCTCGAACTGCGGCAAGCTCTGGTGGCCGGGCTCGCGCGCGCCAATGCCGATACCAAGGTCGCGGCCATCGTCGTGATCGGCTCGGGTGCGGGCTTTTCCGGCGGCGCCGATATCCGCGAGTTCGGCACCCCCAAGGCCGTGGCGCATCCGAACTTACGCACCGTGCTCGCCGAGATCGAGGACAGCGCCAAACCGGTGATCGCCGCGGTGGGCGGCGTGTGCATGGGCGGCGGTCTCGAATTGGCCATGGCCTGCCACTACCGCGTCGGCGTGCCGGGCGGAAAAATTGCGCTGCCGGAAGTGAAGCTTGGGTTATTGCCCGGTGCCGGCGGTACGCAGCGGCTGCCGCGGCTGCTCGGCGTCGAGGCCGCGCTCAATATGATCGTCTCGGGCGCGCCGGTCGCCTCGCAGATGCTGAAGGATACGCCGTTGTTCGATGCCTTCGGCGACGGCGACCTGCGCGATGCCGCCTTGCGTTTCGCACGGCGGGTGATTGCGGAAAAGATGCCGCCCAAGAAGGTGCGCGACTTGAAGCTCGACATGCCGAACGCCGAGGCCTACTTTCAGTTCGCGCGCAATACCGTCAAATCCGTCGCCGGTCCGTATCCCGCACCCCTGGCCTGTATCGAGGCGGTGGCAGCGGCCGTCGAGAAGCCGTTCGAGGCGGGACTGCAGCGGGAGCGCGAACTGTTCACCACCCTGATGCTCTCGCCCGAGTCGGCGGCGCTGCGCCACATCTTTCAAGCGGAGCGCGCGGCATCTCACATTCTCGACGTGCCGGATGACACGCCGATCCGTCCCATCGCGAAAGTCGGCGTCATCGGCGCCGGTACCATGGGCGGAGGCATCACCATGAGCCTCATCAACGCCGGATTGCCGGTGGTGATGCTCGAGACCCAGCAGGACGCGCTCGACCGCGGCCTCGCCAACATCCGCCGCAACTATCAGGGCGCGCTGAAGAAGGGCAAGCTCGATGAGGCCGGCCTCGCGAAGCGCCTGGCATTGATCACGCCGACGCTGGACTATGCCGCGTTGCGCGACGTCGACCTGGTGATCGAGGCGGTGTTCGAGAACATGGACGTGAAGCGCCAGGTGTTCGAGACTTTGGACGACGTGATCCGGCCGGGCGCGATTCTCGCGTCCAACACCTCGGCGCTCAATTTGGACGAGATCGCGAATTTCACGCGGCGAGCGCAGGATGTGATCGGACTGCACTTCTTCAGCCCGGCCAATGTGATGCGCCTGCTCGAAGTGGTGCGCGGCGCGAAGACGGCGAAGGACGTATTGGCGACCGCCATGCGCCTGTCGAAGACCATGGGCAAGGTCGCCGTGGTATCCGGTGTCTGCGACGGCTTCATCGGCAACCGCATGCTGGCCCGATACGGCGCGGCCGCGCACGATCTGATCATGTTCGGTGCTCTGCCGCAGCAAATCGACGCCGCACTGCAGGACTTCGGCATGGCCATGGGACCATTTCGCGTAGGCGATTTGGCAGGCCTCGACATCGGCTGGGCGCTGCGCAAGCGCCGCTCGGCCGAATTTCCCGACCGCGATTTCTCCAACGTCTCGGACGTCTTGTGCGAGCAAGGCCGATTCGGCCAAAAAACCGGCGCCGGTTGGTATCGCTACGAAGCGGGTTCACGCCACCCGATCCCGGATTCCAAGGTCACCGCCATCATCGAAGAATACCGCCGAAAGAAAGGCATCACGCCGCGCAGCGTGAGTTCGCAGGAAATCGTCGAGCGCTGCATCTACGCGCTGATCAACGAGGGTGCCCGCATTCTCGAAGACGGCATTGCGCAGCGCGCCTCGGACATCGACCTGGTTTATCTCAACGGCTACGGTTTCCCCGCGTATCGCGGCGGCCCCATGTTCTTCGCGGACCAGACGGGTCTGCACGTCGTCGCCCGCGCACTCGAGAACATCGCAGCGCAGCCTGGCAGCGATGCGGCGTTTTGGACGCCGGCGCCGCTGCTCGTGCGTCTGGCCGGTGAGGGCGAGACTTTCAACGGAAAACCAAAGGTAGCCTAAGTGACAGAAGCAGTCATCGTATCGACGGCGCGCACCGGTTTGGGCAAGTCCTGGAAGGGCGCGTTCAACATGACTTACGGCGCCACTCTCGGCGCGCACTCGGTGCGCCACGCGGTGCAGCGCGCCGGCATCGACCCGGCCGAAGTCGAGGACGTCATCATGGGCTCGACCTTCGGCGAGGGCACGACGGGCGGCAACATCGCGCGTGCGATTGCGCTGCGCGCGGGACTGCCGGTGAGCACGGCGGGCTTGAGCATCAATCGTTTCTGCAGTTCGGGATTGCAGTCCATTGCGCTCGCGGCGCAACGCATCATGACCGAGGGCGCGGCGGTGATCGTCGCCGGCGGCGTCGAGAGCATCTCCTGCGTGCAGAACGAAGCGAATACACACATGCGCCGCGATCCATGGCTGATCGAGCACAAGCCCACCCTGTACTGGAACATGCTGCAGACCGCCGAAACGGTGGCGAAGCGCTACAACATCGCCAAGCAGGCGCAGGATGAGTATGGAGTGCGCAGCCAATTGCGTGCGGCGGCCGCGCAGGCCGCGGGTAAGTTCAAGGACGAAATCGCGCCGATGACCACCGTGATGGGAGTCGCCGACAAGGCGAGCGGTTCGCTCGGCACGCGCGAGGTCACCATCGCAAGCGATGAGGGTATACGTCCCGACACGACCCTCGAAGCCGTCGCGCAAATTCGCCCGGCCATTCCCGGCGGCGTGATCACGGCCGGCAATGCCAGCCAGTTCTCCGACGGCAGCAGCGCGGTGGTTGTGATGGATGCCAAGCTGGCGGAACGGCGCGGCCTCCAACCTTTGGGAATCTTCCGCGGCTTTGCCGTCGCCGGCTGCGAGCCGGACGAGATGGGCATCGGGCCGATTTATGCCGTGCCGCGTCTCCTGCAGCGTACCGGTTACAAGGTCAGCGACATCGATCTCTGGGAACTGAACGAGGCATTTGCCGTGCAGGTGCTCTACTGCCGCGACAAGCTCGGCATTCCCGATGAACGGTTGAACGTCAACGGCGGCGCGATTGCCGTCGGCCACCCCTACGGGGTCAGCGGGGCGCGCCTCACCGGCCACGCGCTGATCGAAGGCAAGCGGCGCGGCGCCAAACTCGTCGTCGTCACCATGTGCATCGGCGGCGGCCAGGGCGCCGCCGGCCTGTTCGAGGTGACCTGATGAGCGTGCGCGAATCGTTCGAGTTGACGGGCAAGGTGGCTCTGATCACCGGCGGGTCGCGCGGACTCGGGCTGCAGATCGCACAGGGTCTGGGTGAAATGGGAGCGCGCATTGCGATCAGCGCGCGCAAGGCCGCCGAACTGGAGGAGGCCAAGGCGCAGCTCGCCAAGCAGGGCATCGATGCGCTCACCGTGGTCAACGATCTCAGCAAACCCGAACAAGTGCCCGCGCTGGTCGAGGCCGTGGTCAAGCACTATGGCGCAATCCACATCCTGGTCAACAATGCCGGCACGAGTTGGGGCGCTCCGGCCGAAGATTATCCACTCGAGGCCTGGAACAAGGTGATGAACCTGAACGCGACCGGCGTGTTCATGCTGAGCCAGGCCGTCGCCAAGCGCTGCTTCATTCCGCAGCATGCGGGCAATATCATCGTGGTGGCCTCGGTGGCGGCGCTGCGGACCGGCGCGCGCATGAAGGCGGCTGCTTACTACGCGTCGAAGTCGGCGGCATTGCACCTGACGCGAGCTCTCGCCGCGGAGTGGGGCGCGTACGGCATCCGCGTCAACGCGATTTGCCCGGGCTTTTTTCCCTCGAAAATGTCGAGCGGCTTGCTCGAAACGATGGAGGCATCGGTGATCAAGGCGACTCCGCTGGGGCGCCTCGGCGGGGATACTGATCTGCAAGGCGCCGCGGTTTACCTGGCCTCGGACGCGTCGCGGCATGTGACTGGTCAATACATCGCCGTGGACGGCGGTGCATCAATTGCTTGAGAGCATCGATTGCATGAGACCTATGCCTAGGGCCGCCGCGTGAGCAGTCCGGCCGCGGGTTTGCACTCGCCCCCGGCGCAACACGCTTTCGACTGCGCACGCCTCGCCGCCTGGATGCAGGTGCACGTCGAAGGCTTCGCAGGCTCGATCGAGGTGCGGCAATTCGCCGGCGGCCAGTCCAATCCGACGTTCCTGGTGCAGTCGGCCAACCGTCGATACGTACTCAGGCGAAAACCGCCGGGCAAGCTGCTGCCGTCGGCGCACGCCGTCGACCGTGAATACCGCGTGATCGTCGCTTTGTCCAAGACGGATGTGCCGGTCGCGAAGGCGTACGCGCTGTGCGAGGACCCCACGGTGATCGGTACGCCGTTTTACGTCATGGACTATGTCGAAGGGCGGCTGTTCTGGGATGCCACGCTGCCCGAGGTGGCGCCGCTCGGGCGGCGCGCCGTTTACGACGAGATGACGCGCGTGATCGCGGCACTGCACTCCGTCGACTACGCGGCGTTGGGGTTGGGCGACTATGGCAAACCCAACCACTACATCGAACGGCAAGTGGCGCGCTGGACGCAGCAGTACCGCGCTTCGGAGACCGAAACCATCGATGCCGTGGAGCGTCTCATCGAGTGGCTGCCGAAACACATACCCGCCGACGAGCAGACCGGCATCGTGCACGGTGATTTTAGGCTGGACAACGCGATTTTTCATCCGAGCGAGCCGCGCATTCTGGCGGTGCTCGATTGGGAGCTGTCGACCCTGGGGCATCCGCTGGTGGATCTGGCGTATCTTTGCATGCGCTACCATTTATCGGCGGGGGAGTTCCGCGGTCTGGCGGGGCTGGATCTTGCGGCATTGCAGATTCCGAGCGAGGCGGAATGCGTGGCCGATTACTGCCGCCGCCGCCGCCGTACACCCGTGGCGCCGCAGGATTGGACCTACTATCTCGCCTTCAACATGTTCCGCCTGACGGGAATTCTGCAGGGCGTGCTGGCACGGGCCATTCAAGGCAATGCTTCGAGCGCCACCGCGTTGGAGGCGGGCCGGCGCGCACGGCCGCTGGCCGAACAAGCCTGGGCGCTGGTCCGGCAAACATTCGACGCTTGAGTCAAAGGATACAAAAATGGATTTCTCGCACAGCGACAAGGTTCGACACTTACAGGAACAAGTGCAGCGTTTCATGGACGCCCACATCTATCCGGCGGAACCGCTGTTCGATGCGGAAATGGCGAACAGCCGCCGCGCCGGCAATCCTTGGCAGGTCAGCGCGGTCATCGAGGAATTGAAGCGCAAGGCGCAGGCACAGAATCTGTGGAATCTGTTCCTGCCGCAGTCCGAGCACGGTGCGGGTCTCACCAACCTCGAGTACGCACCCTTGTGCGAGATCATGGGCCGCTCGCATATTGCCCCGGAGGCCTTCAATTGCTCGGCACCCGATACGGGCAACATGGAGGTGCTGGCCCGCTATGCCACGCCGGAACAGCAGAAGCGCTGGCTCGTGCCGCTGCTCGAGGGTCGCATCCGCTCGGCCTTTGCCATGACGGAACCCGACGTGGCCTCGAGCGATGCCACCAATATTCAATCATCCATCGAGCGCGACGGCGATCACTACGTGATCAACGGCCGCAAGTGGTGGACCTCCGGCGCCGGCGATCCGCGCTGCGAAATCCTGATCTTCATGGGCAAAACCAATCCGGGCGCCGCGCTGCACAGCCAGCAATCGATGATTCTGGTGCCGATGAATGCGCCCGGCGTCAAGCGGCTGCGCCAGCTGCATGTGTTCGGCTACGATCACGCGCCGCACGGCCACTCGCAAATCGATTTCGTCGACGTCCGCGTACCTCTGGACAACCTCCTGCTCGGCGAGGGGCGCGGTTTCGAAATCGCGCAAGGCCGACTCGGGCCGGGTCGGATCCATCATTGCATGCGGCTGGTCGGCCTCGCCGAACGCGCGCTGGAAATGATGTGCAAGCGCGCCCAGCAGCGCGTCGCCTTTGGGCGGCGCATATCGGAGCAGGGCGTCACGCTAGAGCGCATCGCGGAGTCGCGCATTCTGATCGATCAGGCGCGCTGGCTGGTGCTGAACGCTGCCTATATGATGGATACCGTGGGCAATCGCGCCGCGAAGAAGGAAATCGCCATGATCAAGGTGGCCGCCCCCAACATGGCCTGCCAAGTCATCGATTGGGCCATCCAAGTTCACGGCGGCGGCGGCGTCAGCGACGACTTTCCGCTGGCGGCAGCTTATGCCGGCGCGCGCACCCTGCGCTTCGCGGATGGCCCGGATGAAGTGCATCGCGAGCAGATCGGCAAACTCGAGCTCGGACGCTATCGGCCGGCCGCCGCGCCGGGCGCCGCCGCGCAACGCTGAGCCGCCCCGAACTCAAAATCATGTCCGATCGGCACTTCAAGTTTTGGCCTGCGCATGCGATGCACAGGCTCGATGCGCCCGCCACCAACATCTTCTATAACGCCGAGGTGTCGGCACGGCGTTACCCGGACAAGCCCTTCCTCGTGTACTACGACACTGCGATTACCTTCTCCGAGTTCTACGACGAGGCCGAGCGTGTCGCGGGTTTCCTCGAGCAACGCTGCGCCGTGCGCAAGGGCGACCGCGTGCTGCTCCTGATGCAGAACAGTCCGCAGTTCGTCATCGGCTACTACGGCATCCTGCGTGCGAACGCCGTGGTGGTGCCCTTGAACCCGATGAATCTAACGCAGGAGATTTTGCGCTATGCCGAGGATGCGCAGGCGAGCACCATGATCGTGTCGCAGGAACTGTATCCGCGCATCGAGCCGCTGCTCGCGGCCTCCCGGCTCAAGTCCGTGATCATCGCCGCCTACTCGGATTACCTCAAGCAGCCGACCACTTTACCGGTGCCGGACTTCATCGCTGCGCCTCGCGTCGAAACCGCCGCAGCGGGAGCGACGTTGTGGCGCGACGTGCTGGCGAGCGGCTTGCGCCCCGGACCTTTGACCGCCGGTCCGGATGATTTGTGCGTCATGCCCTACACGTCCGGCACCACGGGCCAGCCCAAGGGCTGCATGCACACGCATCGCAGTGTCATGCATACCTTGGTCGGCAGCATGAACTGGTTCGCAATTCAACCCGAGATCACCCTGATGTCGGTGGCTCCCATGTTTCATGTGACCGGCATGCAGGGCGGCATGAATGGCCCCCTGTATATCGGCAACACCTTGGTGATGCTGCCTCGCTGGGACCGCAGCGCCGCCGCGCAGTGCGTGCAGCGCTATCGGGTTGCGAGTTGGACCGCCGTGCCGACCATGATCCAGGACTTTTTCGCGAACCCGGACATTGCCAACTACGACCTGAGCTCGATTCGACGCCTGGCCGGCGGGGGCGCGGCCATGCCGGCGGCGGTCGCGCAGCGGCTGCTCGACATGGGCGTCACTTATTACGAGGGATATGGCCTGTCCGAGACCATGGCAGCCACCCATCTGAATCCGCTCGAGCATCCGAAGAAGCAATGTCTGGGCATCCCGATCTACGGCGTAGATTCGCGCATCGTCGACCCGGAGACGCTCGCGGAACTGCCTCCCGGCGAGGTCGGCGAAATCGTCATCCACGGCCCGCAGGTATTTCTCGGCTACTGGAACAGGCCGCTCGACAGCGCGCAGGCCCTGGTCGACATCGACGGCAAGCGCTTCTTGCGCACGGGCGATCTCGGCCGCACCGACGATGAGGGCTATTTCTTCATGGTCGATCGGCTGAAGCGCATGATCAACGCCTCGGGATTCAAGGTGTGGCCGACCGAAGTCGAGTCGCTGATGTACCAGCATCCGGCGGTCCTCGAAGCCTGCGTCATCGGCGCGCAGGATGCGCATCGCGGCGAGACCGTCAAGGCCGTGATCGTGCCGAGAGCCGAATGGCGCGGCCGTATCGATGCGCAAGCCATCATCGACTGGTGCCGTGAAAATATGGCGGCTTATAAAGTCCCCCGCATCATCGAGTTCGTCGACGCGCTGCCGAAATCCGGCGCCGGTAAGATCATGTGGCGCGAATTGCAGGATCGCGAGAGCGCCGCCAATCAAGGAGCGAGAAACTCTTGAAAGCGCTGCTCAGCACTCAACCCGGCGGTCCGGAA
>Ga0210400_10004568_pt1 | contig 11965 bp, 11 predicted proteins | sample IncBWH26MmetaG_FD_155456 | JGI IMG/M metagenome (GOLD analysis project Ga0210400, IMG submission 155456) | Forest soil microbial communities from Barre Woods Harvard Forest LTER site, Petersham, Massachusetts, United States - Inc-BW-H-26-M | ecosystem: Environmental > Terrestrial > Soil >...
GCGGTTCGAAGAGTTTTACACTTCGAAATACCCGGGATGGCACATCGAGGTTCTCGACGGGTGGAACGAAGCAAGCATCGCGGATGACGTCTTCGTTACCGATGGCAGTAGCAATTGGAAAGCCGAAGAACCACCTTTATGGGGCTTTATCTGCTGCAACTCCAGGCACGTTTGGCTAAGTTTGGATCCGGTTCGAGTACCCTACCAACCTACCAGCATGACGACATTTTCATCGCAAATCATCCCGGCTGCGTATTGCCCATGCGACCCGGAAAATACAAGGTGTACATCACAACGTTCCGTGTATTCGACCGGGATCACGCGATGACGACCTACAGTGGGAAGGGGATCGCCGTTACCTCTGAAAATATCCTAACCGTCGAAGTAGTCAAGTGAAGCGGAAGGTCAACTCCCTTTGCTAATCTGAGAACGGCTCAATCGGCCCGCCTCAGCCGCGTTGCAGCAAATGAAAATACCTTCGCGCCTTCTTCACATCCCGCGCGATCTGCTCGCGTAGCGCCTCGACAGATGGAAACTTGACCTCATCCCGCAGCCGGTTCAGAAAACAAATCTCGACTTCGCTCTCCGGCGTCAATTCAACGGGATGGAAATTCAGCAGATGGCTCTCAATGGCGAACGAATCCGTCCCGAACGTCGGACGATTGCCCACGTTGGTGACGGAATCAAAGCGCTCGGCGCCTACTCGAGTCCACGAAATATAAACTCCGTCTTTGGGCACAAGCTCTTCATAGCGCGCCAAGTTGATGGTGGGCACTGTGTATTTCGACCCATAGCCGCGTCCCCGCCCGGGCGTACCCAGGATGGAAAAAGGACGCGCCAGCAGATGCCGCGCCCGGCTCACCCTTCCCTCAGCGATCAACCTCCTGATATGACTGCTGGAAACAGGCTCGCCGCGCAACTTCTGCTCGGGATAGACCTTCACCGCAAAGCCCAGCTCCTGGCCAAACTGCGCCAGCACATTCACGTCTCCGGCAGCCTTGTGTCCAAAGTGAAAGTTGTAGCCTTCATGCACTTCGCGCGCATGCAGTTTCTTTTTCAGAATCCGTTCGACAAACTGGCGCGGCGTCATCAGCGAAAGATCGCGCCCGAAGGGAAGCATCAGGACTGCATCGATCCCGGTTGCTTCGAGCAAGCGCAGTTTTTCGGGCACGGGCGTCAGCAGCTTCAACCCCGAGTCCGGTCGCAAAATGCGCGCCGGATGCGGCTCAAACGTCACCGCCACAGCTTTGGCATCACTCTGGCGCGCGCGCCTCACGATCTCTCCAAGCACGTTCGCATGCGCCCGGTGGACGCCGTCAAAATTCCCCACGCTCACCAGCGACGGCCCAAATCCCGCCGGAACATCGTCAAGTTTGTGAAAGACTTGCATGATCAACTAAATCGAAACACTTAACCGCAGAGAGCGCGGAGGGCGCCGAGACACTAAACGAATTCCAGAAGCATTGATCCTTGAGTTTCTCCGCGTGCTCCGCGTCCTCGGCGGTGAAAAGCCTTAGATGTCAAACTCTAGCTTCAGCCCGTCGTACGACAGCCGGACATGAGGTGGCAGCGTTGCATTAGTCGCCTCATGCCCAAGATCGTGGCATATATGCGTGAAAAATGCCCGCTTCGCCTTCACCCGGTCCACAATGCGCAAGGAATTCTCCACCGTGGAATGCGTGGGATGCGGCTTGTGCCGAAGCGCGTCCAGAAACAGGATGTCCAACCCTTCCAGTTGCCGAAATGAGGCTTCGGGAACCTCGCTGTGATCGGTGAGATAAGCCGCCGATCCAAACCGGAATCCATAAATCTCCGCCTCGCCATGGATCAGCCGCACCGGTTCGAAGCGTGCCCCAAAGACTTCCAAGGGCCCATCTATCGGCCGTAACTCGAGCTGGGGAAGACCGCCGTATTTGTAATCCGCGTCAAAGATGTAGCTGAACATCTTGCGCAAAAAAGCGGCTGCGTCCGGACGTGCGTAAAGCGGCAGCCGCCCCGGTTTGTGGGTATAACTCAAGGGGCGCAGATCGTCGATTCCGAGGATGTGGTCGGCGTGGGTGTGCGTATAAAAAACGGCATCCACGCGCGTGATGCCTTCGCGGATCGCCTGCGTGTAGAAATCCGGCGTGGTATCGATGAGCACAACCTTACCCGCGTACTCGATCATCACGGAAGGTCGCGTGCGCCGGTCGCGCGGATCGCTGGAACGGCAAACTGCGCAGCCGCACCCCAGCGTAGGCACGCCCATGGACGTGCCGCTGCCCAGCACAGTAAGCGTGGCCTTCATGCTTTCACTTTTCCAAGGCAACTTGTTTGGAACGTCATGCCGGTACGATCAATGCCCCGTGGTTCCCGTGGCCGCTCCGGGCTGCGGCGGGCGCGACAGCGCGTTGGTGACCTCCACGTAAGCCATACGCACCTCATAGAGGCTGTTCTGCAGAAAGTTTTCTTCCGTGGGAGTCAGGTTGCCCTTCGTCTTTTCCACAAGCAGGGCCAGCGTGTCGATGGTCTGGCGCGCTCCGATGATGTCCATGCGAGGTTGCTCGCCCTGCTGGTGCATCAATCCCAGCTGCAGCATCGCCGTCATGTAAAGCGAGGCCATAAAGCGCTCGAATGTCATCTCAAATTCTTTGGTCGAGTGTCCGCTCAGCTCTACGCGCGAGTCCAGTTCGCCCGAGGATTTGCGATACGCATCCGCTTGCGCCTGCTGTTCGGCTGCAGTCGGCATCGGCGGCACCTCAGGCTCTGCAGTCGCATCGGCGACGGTCGGAGCTGCTTCGGGAAACGCCGCCACCGGCGGCGCCGGCTTGGGCGCTCCTGCTTCTTCACGACCTTCTTTTTCGCGAGCTTCCTCGCGTAATTCGCCGTCCTCGGTAAACAAACGGCGGTCGGTTACGGTGAAGCCTGATTCCTGTCTCTTCTCAGCCATAGAGTATGTCCTTGCTTTCCTTGTTCAGAATCCTGGCAGGTCCGTCCTCCGCGTAGTCTCCTCGACCTCCGCGTTAAAGGCTTTTCTCAGCGCGGCTGCAACAACGACTCCTCACGTCCCAGCACCACGCCTTCCAGTGGCGATTGCGCCACGGTTGCTTTGGTCCCGCTAATCGTGACCTCGCGGCCGGGTACTCCCACTTCGCGTCGAATGTATCCGAGCCCAACCGTGCGCTCGCCGGACGCCGTGCGCAGAACCGCGACGCTCGTAATCTCGCCTACTTCTCTTTCACCGGAAATAATTTTGGCAGCGCTCGTGACGTCGATGTCGCCTCGGCCTTCGATCAGGAAGCCAGTAAACTTCCGGTGCACATTGCCCCGCGATCGAATCCGCTCCACAATCTCCTGACCCACATAGCAGCCTTTGTTGAAGTTGAGCGCCCGCATCTGCTCGGTTTCCTGCGGCAGATCGCGCTCGCGAATGTCAACGCCATAAAGCGGGACACCCGAAACGATCCGCTGCATTTCGAGAGCCTCACTTCCAACGGCCGTAGCGCCTGCGGCGATCAGAGCCTGCCATGTCTTGTAAACATCCTTGGGAGCAAGCCAGATTTCATAAGATTCGTAGGCCTTATCCTCACCTCGCACCACCAGGCATTCCAGGCAGTCGCAGTCACACGTGCATTTCGCAGCGTGAATCTGCAAGGGTTGCAGTTCCGGAACTTCAATCCCCGCGGCATTCAAAATAGCGCGCGCCTTCGGTCCGGCCACTCCCAACGCAGTCCAATTCTCGCTGATGTTCGTCACTTCCACGTCGTCCATGATGATGAAGTGGTCGAAAGTAGCGAGTATTTTCTCAACCTGGCTGCGATCTGTCTCGACCGTAAGCGTCGCCCCCTCGTTAAGGACATACATGTCCCCAAGGATGCGTCCCTGCGGATTCAACAGAAAAGCATAGACGCCGTGACCGGCGGCCAAATCGCGAATGTTATTCGTGACCATGCCATTCAGCCATCGCACGCGATCGCTCCCCTTTAGGGAGATTCTGGAGCGAAAGCCGAGGTCATAAATTCCGCAGTTGTTCCGCAGCGCGTCGTACTCGGTCTGCGGATCGGAAAACCGTGATGTCGTCTCGACTCCGCGATACTCGCGCACGGACTGCGCGGTGTCTGCCGCCTGCGAACGAAGAGCCTCTCGGAGTGGAGTAGGGGCCATGCGAATATTGATTATAGCGAACCTCCTCTTGATTCAGCTCTGACCGATGTTTTCGTCGCCAAACTATTCATTCCGCGTTGCTTGTGTTAAGTTTTCTGCCGTGGACCCGCACAAGCCTTCCAAAAAAAGAATCGCCGTCATTCCCGGGGATGGCATCGGCCAGGAAGTAATCGCTCAAGCACTCAAAGTGATTCGAGCCTCGGGAGCCGAGGTTGAGACCAGCGAATTCGATTGGGGCGCCGATCGCTATCTTCGCGACGGTACGACCGTTCCTGCCGACGGCTTCACCATGCTGGCCCGCGACTTCGACGCCATCTTTGCCGGAGCCTTCGGCGATCCCCGCGTGAAGACGAACATCCACGCCAAAGAAATCCTGCTCGGCATGCGCTTCAAGATGGACCTCTACGCCAATGTCCGGCCGGTGCGTCTGCTCGATGCGGCGCTCTGCCCTCTCAAAGACGTCGAGCCTAAGGATGTGGATTTTGTCGTGATCCGGGAAAACACGGAAGGCGTTTATACCGACGCCGGCGGAGTTTTCAAACAGGGCACGCCCGACGAGATAGCGATTCAGGAAGACATCAACACGCGTAAGGGAGTCGAGCGCATTATTCGGTACGCGTTTGAATATTGCGAGGGTCACCAGAAGTTGGACGGCTCGCCGCGACAGCGCGTCCTCATGTGCGATAAGTCAAACGCCATGACGCATGCGGGTGGCCTCTGGCAACGCGCGTTCAAAGAAGTGAGCGCCGAGCACCCGCAGATCGCAACCCAACATATGTACGTCGATGCACTCTGCATGCAGATGGTGCGCGATCCCCGCCCGTTCGATGTGATCGTGACCAATAATATGTTTGGCGACATCATCACCGACCTAGCCGCCGGGCTACAGGGGGGCCTGGGCATAGCCGCCAGTGGAAATATTCATCCCGGGAAAACATCGATGTTCGAGCCAGTCCACGGCTCCGCCCCACCGATAGCAGGGAAGAATGTGGCAAATCCACTTGGAGCCATTCTGACCGCGGCCGTGATGCTGGCGCACTTGGGATTCACCAATGAATCCGAAAAGATTGAAGCCGCGGTGCTCGAAGCCGTGAAGCAGAAAAAAACTACGCAGGATATCGGCGGAACGCTCGGGACGCGGGAAGCGGGAGAGTGGGTGGCTAACTTCGTCGCCCACAAATAGAACTCGCTTTCGTCTACCTCGATGCCTTCCAAGCGCTATACCAACCGTCCAGCAGCTTCTGCGCCGCCGTAAACGCCGGTGCGTTCCCACCAGCCGAGGCTGCGAGTCTTTACGTGCGAACTCGCCGGAAAGTATAGACTCGGAGATAATGGCAACAAACGCAATACCGAAAAGGAAGCTGTTGAGGATTACGGCAGCGGTCTTACTGATCTGCAGCGGGATGGTTGCACCCGCGGCGCTCGGGCAGGGTCAAAATCAAGACCAGAGTCAGAGTCAAGATCAGAGTCAAGACCAGAGTCAGAAGCAAGCGGACAAGAGTGCCCACTCCTCTCAAGCTCCAGAAAAGCCGGAGGTCAAAATCACTCCGCGCGAGGCGGAGAAATTGTTTCACTCCGTCGATGAGATTCTTGCCTTTGACAGTAAGCAGACGGGGTTGCCGATCAAAAAGCAGGTGAAGCGTCGGCTGACCAGCCGCGACGAGGTGGAAACATATTTAACCAAGCACCTGAAGGACGAAGACGTGAAGCGGCTGCAGCGCTCCGAACTCGTGCTTAAAAAGTTTGGCCTGTTGCCCCGGGACTTCGATCTGGAAAAGCTTCTGGTGTCCCTGCTGCGCGAGCAGGTCGCTGGCTACTACGATCCCAAAACCAAGACCGTGAATCTGCTGGATTGGGTTCCGATGGAAGAGCAGGAACCGGTAATGGCGCATGAATTAACCCATGCACTGCAGGATCAGACGGTCGGCCTCGACAAGTGGATGAAGCGGGGCGAGAAGGATCTGGGAGAGATCAAGAAGGATCCAACTCCGGCCGACATCGAGAACGATGAGATGGACGACACCCGCGAGGCTGTCGTCGAAGGCCAGGCCGAGACTGTGATGCTGCAATACGAATTGGTGCCAGTAGGGCGGTCGATCCTCGATTCTCCCGACCTGGTCGACGCGATGGAATCTCAGATGGCCAACGGTACCGACGATTCCAAGGTATTCAAAGACGCACCCATTTTCCTGCGCGAATCGCTGACGTTCCCGTACAGCTACGGCCTGAAATTCGAAGTGAAGGTGCTGGAGCAAGGCGGCAAGGAGAAAGCCTTCGCCGGAGTGCTGGCCAATCCTCCCCACACCACGCGGCAGATCATGCAGCCGGAGACCTATCTCGCTGGCGAGCAAATTCCACAAATGCCCGTGGTAGATTTCAAGCGCGACTTCAAGGATTACTTGAAGTTTGACATTGGCGCCATGGGCGAGTTCGATGTTGCGGTGCTGGTCGAGCAGTATGCGGGTAAGAAGCTGTCCGAGCGGCTCTATCCGGAGTGGCGGGGCGGATACTACTATGCGGCGCGTCCCAAGGCCAGTGCCACCGCTCCCTTAGCGCTGATGTATGTTTCGCGCTGGTCGGACGCAGAGAAAGCCGCGGAGTTTGCGGAGATTTATGCGCGGTCGCTGCCCATGCGATATAAGAAGCCCGAAGAAGCAGGGAAGATCTCGTCGGAGTCAGCCGCAGCGCCACATCCCAAGTATAAGATCGAACTTCTGCAAGGAAGGCACGCTTGGACCACGGAAGAGGGCGCCGTGGTGATTGAACAGCAAGGAGACACCGTGTTAGTGACGGAGAATCTGGATGCCTCCACGACCGAAACGCTGGAGAAGGAACTGTTCAAGAAGTAAGTGGGACTTGCGGCTCACTTTTTCCTGCCCGATTTTTGTTTGGATTGGTCTTCTTCGGTCTCCCCCAAAAAATGTTGCACCTTGGCGGCGACGGTGAACTGCTTTCCAGCACGCTCGATGGTCAGTTTGCGTTCCTGACCGGGCGAGCCCTCGAGGAGGGACCAGACCTGTCCCATGGTGGAATCGGGAACGGGAATACTATCGACGGCAACGAGGTGATCGCCCGGTTGAACGCCCTCGTCGCCAGCCGGTACCGATGGCTTGCCTTCGAAATCGGCGACGCCAAGAATCGTAAACCGCGTATCGTCTTCGGGGTGAAGGACCAGGCCGATGACGTCGAAGTCGGGAAATCTGAACGTGCTGCCAATATCGAAGTACGCGGTGGAGTGCGCGTAATCCAGGCCCACGCGATAGTTGAGCAGCGCCTCTGACCCCACCAGACCAATGGTCGGCACGCCCGCGCGCTTTTCGAACCAGTCCATCTCGAGAAAATTCACAAACGGAACTTGAGTGAGGTAAAGCGGTCCGAACTGCAAGCGGTCGAGACGCATCACCTTCCACTTAGGTTCGTCTGGTATCCCCCACATATTCGCCGGGCCAACGGCGCCGGTCATGTGCGGCCAGTCGGCGTGCGTGCTCGCCAGTTTGCCGAAGAGGTCTTCGCCGAGAAAGCTGATGGAAGCTCCCAGGTCGAGGGCGAGATTGTATTTCTTGTTTTCGATCTGGCAGGGAATCTGGATCAGTCCGTTCTCGGAATTCAACAGCATCTTGCCGCTGGCGCCTCTGAACTTCAGACTGCCTGGCGCCCCGATGGTGAACTCGCGATTGGGAAAGTCAACGAGGATGTCATAGTTGCGCAGCACGGACGAAGGAATATTGATCTCAGCGCTCATGCCGGGAGCCATGACCGCTGCGGCGTTCGGAGGCTTCAAGGGAATCCTCGCTTGCTTGATGCTCGATAGCGAGATCGTCATTTCTCCGATGGTGATCGCCGCTGGCGGTGGAGCTGAGCATTTCTTGTCGTCACAAGTGACGTTCAGTCCCATGAGAGACGCGGCGCGGCGCGAGAACTCAAGATCGGGATTGCCATTATCCACCCAGCCGCGGACGCGCTTGGTGGATCCATCCGGCAACGGAAGATAGACGTCTATGACGACGCGGTTGTGGTCGAGCGTGATGGGAACAGTGACGGATTTCGGTTCGGCCTTGGCGCCGTTTTGAGCTAGCCCCGCAGGTGCAAGCCACACCACTGCGATGAGAGCGGTCAGGAATCGCATACAAAGATTGTAATGGGTCTGCGCGACACCGTGGCTTCTTGACTTAAAACTAGGGTTCGCAGAGCGTCTTGTATAATCACAAGTTTGACTTATGTGCGCCACGCAATTCCGTGGGCGCGGACGTTGGAGGATGGGTGGCACAGGCGGAGATTGGAATCATCGGCGGCAGCGGGCTGTATTCCATGCCGGGGCTGACCCGGGTAAAGGAAGTGCAGGTGAAGACGCCGTTCGGCGCTCCTTCTGACGCCTACGTCTGCGGCATGCTGGAAGGACGCAAGGTGGCGTTTCTGGCGCGTCACGGCCGGGGACACCGCATTTCTCCGACGGAACTGAATTTCCGCGCAAACATTCACGGGTTCAAGCAGCTGGGAGTCGAGAGGATTGTTTCGGTTTCCGCCGTGGGCTCGTTGAAGGAAGAACACAAGCCGCTGGATTTTGTGATTCCGGATCAATTTTTCGATCGCACCCGGCACCGTATCGATACTTTTTTCGGCGGCGGAGTGGCAGCGCACGTTGCTTTTGCCGATCCTGTCTGCGGAGAGTTGGCGCGCGTCGTAGAGGATGCCTGCAAGAAAATCGGTGTCAACGGCAAACTGGGCGGAACGTACCTGTGCATGGAAGGCCCGCAGTTTTCCACCAAAGCGGAATCAAACGTGTATCGCGGGCTGGGCATGGATGTAATCGGTATGACCAACCTGCAGGAAGCGAAACTGGCCCGCGAGGCGGAAATTTGCTACGTCACGGTGGCGATGGTAACGGATTACGATTGCTGGCATCCGCACCACGATTCCGTGACCGTGGATCAGATCGTCGCGGTGCTGGTCAAGAATGCGGAGAATGCCGCGAAAGTCGTACGCGAGACCGTAGCGGCAATGCCGGTGGAGCGCTCGTGTAAGTGCGGCTCGGCTCTGGCCCACGCCATCATGACCGATCACAAGAAAATCCCAGCGGCTACTCGGAAGAAGTTAAAGCTGATTATCGGGAAGTATGTGAAGGGCAGTGGCCACTGAGCGCCAAGAGAGGAAAGCTTAAATTCTAAGATGAGTATCGTCGTTGTGGGATCGGTCGCGTTTGACGACATCGCGTCGCCTTCAGGCAGCGTGAAAGGTATTCTGGGCGGCGCCGCGACTTATTTTTCGCTCGCGGCCAGTTATTTCACGCAAGTGCGTATGGTCGCCGTGGTTGGCGAGGACTTCAGCGCCGAGCATGAAAGGGTCCTGAAGAAGCGCAACGTGGATACTCGCGGGATTGAGCGCGCCGCCGGCAAGACTTTTCGCTGGGGCGGAACTTATACCGAGAACCTTAGCGAAGCCAAGACAACTTTCACCGATCTGAATGTGTTTGAGAAATTTTATCCGCAGATTCCCAAAGAGTATGAGGATACCGAGTTTCTTTTCCTGGCCAATATTCAGCCCACACTGCAGGCGAACGTGCGCCGCAACATGAACGGCGTACGCCTGACGGGATGCGACACCATGAACTACTGGATCAAGGGCGCGCGCCAGGAACTTGCCGAGACTCTGAAACTGGTGGACGTACTGCTGATCAACGATACCGAAACCAAGATGCTGGCCGGCGAAACAAATCTGCCGCGCGCTGCGCAAAAGGTTTTAGCGATGGGGCCGCAGGCGCTGGTAATCAAGCACGGGGAATATGGTGCCACGATTTTCTTTCGCGAGGGAGCCTTCGGGATAGGGCGTCATCCATTTCGCGCCCCGACGTTGCCGCTCGATGAGGTGAAGGATCCGACGGGCGCGGGAGATTCCTTTGCCGGTGGATTCATGGGCTACCTGGCGTCGCAGCCAGAATTGAATCGCGAAGTGCTGAAGCGGGCGCTCTTCTACGGCGGAGTGATGGGATCGTTCGCCGTGGAAAATTTTGGCACGGAGCGGCTTCAGACACTCACCCGCGAGGAGATTGACGCCCGCTTTCAGATTTTCCGCGAACTCACCCACCTCGAATGAAGCCCCGATCCTTGCACCCGAAGGCGCACTCAGACATTGAGATCGTGCGACTGGTCTGGCTGGCGATCTTCATCTCGGTATTCTCGTTTCTCTACTACAACCGGCAGGGCGCGGTTCTGCTCTATGGCGATGCCGTGGCCCACATCAACATCGCGCGCCGCGTCTTTGATTCCAGAACTCCCGGGTTGCTGCAGTTGGGAACGGTGTGGTTGCCCCTGCCTCACCTGTTGATCCTGCCATTCATTGTTTCGAAACAGATGTGGCAGAGCGGCGCCGGTGGATCGATTCCGTCGATGGCGGCCTTCGTCCTCGGCGCGTTGGGAATATTCAGCCTCACACGAACCGCGCTACAAGTCGCGGGGAAGAGCGAACCTGCGATACAGATTGCAGCATGGGCCGCCGCGATTTTGTACGTTGCAAATCCCAATCTGATTTATATGCAAGCTACTGCCATGGGCGAGTCTCTGTACCTGGCTTTCCTCATCTGGGCGGTGGCTTATTTCGCGGAATTTACCCGAGGAAATCCCAAGGCCCTTACGAAGTGCGGGCTCTGCCTGGCTGCGGCGTGTTTGACGCGCTATGACGGCTGGTTTCTCTCTGCGGCCCTGATAGTTGCCGCTGTCGGAGCTAGCTTCCACTTGGGCAAAGAACGCATGGACGGAGCGCCCTTACCGGTAAGCGCGGCACGAAGGGAGCTTCCCAAATTTATTTTGATCGCTGCCACTGCCCCGGTTCTCTGGCTCGCGTACAACGCCGCCGTTTATCGCAATCCGCTGGAGTTTGCGAACGGACCCTACTCCGCGAAATCCATCGAGCAAAAAACGGCGACCGTGAATCCCGCGAAAGGGAATCTGTTCGCTGCCGGATCGTATTTTCTTAAGGCCGCGGAGCTGAATGTCGCCGCCTCCAACTGGGCAGGCCGGCTATGGCTGGCACTGGCATTGCTGGGAAGCTTAGTGGCTGCCTTTACAAAGCGGGGACGAGTCGTCTTGCTGTTGTGGACTCCCCTTCCTTTTTACGCGCTTTCAGTGGCCTATGGAAGCGTGCCAATTTTCGTGCCGCAGTGGTGGCCGTTTTCAGAATATAACCTGCGCTACGGACTGCAACTGCTGCCAGCCTTCGCAGTGTTCGTGTCACTAGGTATTTCTTTCTTAATCCAGTCCGCCATCAAACTTCCATTGTTAGAGGTCTCGTGGCACCGCTGGTCGGGCACCGCGACAATATTGGGAATCTTGTTGCTGGTGGCGTCGAGTTATGCCGCAATCTGGCGCGCCGACCCCATCTGCTACCGTGAAGCCGAGGTCAACACGAAAGGCTTGGTGGCACTTGATCGGCAGCTTGGTGAGTGGATCAAGTCACTGCCACCGAATGCAACGCTCCTCATGTATCTCGGAGGGCACGTCGGAGCGCTCGAGCGTGCCGGAATTCCCCTGCGCCGCACCATCAACGAAGGCAATCATCGAGTATGGAAGCAGCCCGTTGATCCAGAAGGGTTGTGGGAGCGCGCGCTGGCTGATCCGGCGGCCTACGCCGATTATGTGATCGGCTTCCAGGGCGATCCTGTCTGGACTGCGGCGCGAGATCGGCATCTCACGGCGTTGGTTGAGATACACGCCACCGGGCAGCCGGCGGCCGTGATCTTTCAGGGACGAGCGCAGGGACGAGCGCAGACTCCCGCGCAAGGCAGCCCACGGTAATCAGGCACGTTAACGCGGAATCGGCTGAAGCGGCG
>Ga0210400_10004569_pt1 | contig 11964 bp, 10 predicted proteins | sample IncBWH26MmetaG_FD_155456 | JGI IMG/M metagenome (GOLD analysis project Ga0210400, IMG submission 155456) | Forest soil microbial communities from Barre Woods Harvard Forest LTER site, Petersham, Massachusetts, United States - Inc-BW-H-26-M | ecosystem: Environmental > Terrestrial > Soil >...
GCCCTTGGTCAATGCGCGGCTCCGCAAGCGCTATCTTCGCGGGGGTTTCCGGGTCGCGGCGATCGGCCCGGCCCTCGACCTGACATTTCCGGTCGAGATGCTGGGCGAAGGCGGCACCGTGCTGAACGCATTGGCTGCGGGCGACCACCCCTGGGTCGCGGTCCTGCGCAATGCCAAGAACCCGATGATCGTGGTCGGACAAGGGGCGCTAACGCGCCCGGACGGCGCCCGCGTTCTGGGTGCGGCTAGACAAATCGCCGAGAGCGGCGGGCTGGTTCGGGACGATTGGAACGGGTTCAATGTTCTTCACCGCGCCGCAGCGCGGGTCGGCGGTCTCGATCTCGGCTTTGTGCCGGGCGCGGGAGGCCGCGATGTCAGCGGCATCATTGCGGGATGCAAATCCGGCGACATCGAAATTATCTACCTTCTGGGTGTCGACGAGATCGACACGAGCGATCTTGGATCAGCGTTTGTTATTTACCAAGGCCATCACGGCGACCGTGGCGCCGCTCGAGCCGACGTCATCCTGCCGGGCGCCGCCTACACCGAAAAGGACGGCACCTACGTGAACACCGAGGGCCGAGTGCAGCTGGCGCGGCGCGCAGTGTTTCCGCCCGGAGAGGCGCGCGAGGACTGGAAGATCGTGCGCGCCGTGTCCGGCGCGATCGGCCGTCCGCTGCCGTTCGATGCGCTGCGCGATCTGCGCCGCCGGATGTGGGAGAAGCATCCGGTATTGGCTGAACCGGATGTGGTGACGCGGGCTTCATGGGGGCCTTTCGGGGAGACCGGGCCGGTCTCCGCCGGTCCCTTCGCATATCCGATCGCGGATTTTTATCGAACCGATCCGATTAGCCGCGCCAGCCACACCATGGCGCGATGCAGCGAGCTTTTTGTCGACGGGCGGCACCAAGACCCGCCGCGGACCGGCACTCATGGCTAATTTCTGGACCGGCTACGCCTGGCCCACCGTCATCACCGCCGTCGAAGTCGTCATCGTTGTGGTGCCGCTGTTGCTGGCGATCGCCATGCTCACCTATGCCGAGCGCAAGGTCCTCGCCTACTCGCAGCTCCGCAAGGGGCCGAATGTCGTCGGCCCGTTCGGACTGCTGCAGCCGTTTGCCGACGGCCTCAAGCTGCTCGTCAAGGAGACCATCGTCCCGAGCGGCGCGAACCGGGTGGTGTTCGTCGTCGCGCCGCTGATCACCTTCACGCTGGCCCTCGTTGCCTGGGCGGTCATCCCGTTCGATCCCGGGGTCGTGATCGCCAACATCAATGTTGGGATTCTCTACCTTTTTGCGATCAGCTCGCTCGGCGTCTACGGGATCATCCTGGCCGGCTGGGCTTCGAACTCGCGTTACGCCTTCCTGGGCGCGCTGCGTTCGGCAGCGCAGATGGTCTCCTACGAGGTGGCGATCGGCTTTGTCCTTGTCACGGTTCTGCTGTGCGCGGGGTCGCTCAATTTGACCGAGATCGTCGAGGCGCAGCGCCGTATCTGGTTTGCAATCCCGCTGCTGCCGATGTTCGTAATTTTCTTCATCTCCGCATTGGCCGAGACCGGGCGCGCGCCCTTCGACCTGCCGGAGGGGGAGACTGAAATTGTCGCCGGTTATTTTGTCGAATATTCGTCGATGACGTTCGCGCTGTTCTACCTCGGCGAATACGGCAACATGATCCTGATGAGCGCGATGACGAGCCTGTTGTTTCTCGGCGGCTGGCTCGCGCCGTTCGGGGTTGCGCCCTTCACCTGGGTGCCGGGGCCGATCTGGTTCCTGCTCAAGATCGCCTTTGTGCTGTTCTGTTTTCTCTGGGTGCGTGCGACCTTCCCGCGGTTCCGTTATGACCAGCTGATGCGGCTCGGCTGGAAGGTGTTTCTGCCGTTTTCGCTGTTCTGGCTGGTGCTGACCGCCGGTGTATTGACCGCGGCGGGATGGCTGCCGCAGCGTTGAGGGATAGAGGAATGGGATTACTGGAACGCGCCACCCGCAGCCTGCTGCTGACCGAGCTGCTGTCGGGGATGGGGCTGACCTTGCGCTACATGTTCAAGCGAACGGTCACGGTAAATTACCCCTACGAGAAGGGTCCGCTGAGCCCGCGCTTTCGCGGCGAGCACGTGTTGCGCCGGTACCCGAACGGCGAGGAGCGCTGCATCGCCTGCAAGCTTTGCGAGGCGATCTGCCCGGCGCTGGCGATCACGATCGAGGCCGAGCCGCGCGAGGACGGCAGCCGTCGCACGACGCGATACGACATCGACATGACAAAGTGCATCTATTGCGGCTACTGCCAGGAGGCCTGTCCGGTCGATGCCATCGTCGAGGGGCCGAATTTCGAGTTCGCGACCGAGACGCATGAGGAACTCCTCTACGACAAGGAGAAATTGCTGGCGAATGGCGACCGCTGGGAGGCCGAGATCGCCAAGAACCTCGGCCTCGACGCACCCTATCGGTGACCCGATGGCGCGGTTGGTTCGGTTGCGCCACCTCACCCTCCCCATCGCTATTGCGATGGGGAGGGTGAGGTGGGGGGCGCCAGCGACGGGCGATGTGGGCATTGCGCGATGATTGTCCAGGCGATCCTCTTCTACATCTTCGCCGCGACAGCCGTCGCTTCCGGGGCGCTGGTGGTTTCGGCGCGCAACCCGGTCCATTCCGTGCTCTTTCTGATCCTCGCCTTCTTCAACGCTGCCGGCCTGTTCATTCTGATCGGCGCAGAGTTCCTGGCGATGATCCTGGTCATCGTCTATGTCGGGGCAGTAGCGGTCCTGTTTCTTTTCGTCGTGATGATGCTGGACATCGACTTTCTGCAACTGCGCAGCGGCTTCGTTCAATATCTGCCGATCGGGACATTGGTCGGCCTGATCCTGCTGGCCGAACTGATTCTCGTCATTGGCGGTTGGGCGGTCAGCCCGTCCATACCGAGCCAGGCCCCCGCGCTTGCCGCGACCGGAGGTGTTGCGCTCACCAACACCCGGGCGCTCGGCGACATCCTCTACACGCGCTATTTGTTCGGGTTTCAGGTGGCAGGGCTGATCCTGCTCGTTGCGATGATCGGCGCAATCGTATTGACCTTGCGCCATCGCGCCGATGTCAGACGGCAATCGATTTCGGCGCAGCTGGCGCGCAGGCGCGCCGAGACGGTCGAAGTCGTCAAAGTGCCGCTCGGCGCCGGAAGCGACTGATGCTGATTGGCCTGCCGCATTACATGACGGTCGCCGCGATCCTGTTCACGCTCGGGGTCTTCGGCATCTTTCTCAACCGCAAGAACGTGATCATCATGCTGATGTCGATCGAGCTGATGCTGCTCGCGGTCCGCATCAATTTCGTCGCCTTCTCGGTCTTTTTGAACAATCTCATCGGCCAGGCCTTTGCGATGTTCGTGCTGACGGTGGCGGCGGCGGAAGCGGCGATCGGCCTCGCCATCCTCGTCGTCTATTTCCGCAACCGCGGCACGATCCGGGTCGAGGACATCAACATGATGAAGGGCTGAGGCTTGGCCGTCGCGGTTGTATTTCTGCCGCTGATCGCTGCGGTCATCGCCGGCTTTTTCGGCCGGGTGATCGGCGACCGCGGCGCGCAGCTGGTCACCTGCGGCGCGCTCCTGCTGTCCGCGGTGCTCGGCTGCTTCCTGTTCCGAGACATTCTCGGCAGCGACGAGGTGCGAGTCATCCCGCTGGCGAGCTGGATCGTTGCCGGCGGTGTCGATGTCGCATGGTCGCTTCGGCTCGACACCTTGAGCGGCGTCATGATCGTCGTGGTGACTGTCGTCTCCTCGATGGTCCACGTGTATTCGATCGGCTACATGCACGGAGATCCATCGATCCCGCGCTTCATGGCCTATTTGAGCCTGTTCACTTTTTTCATGCTGGCTCTGGTGACCTCCGACAACTTCGTGCAGCTGTTCTTCGGCTGGGAAGGCGTCGGCTTGATGTCCTATCTCCTGGTCGGCTTCTGGTACGACCGCCCCTCGGCGAATGCCGCCGCGATCAAGGCGTTCCTCGTCAACCGGATCGGCGATTTCGGTTTCTCCTTAGGTATATACGCGGTTTTTGTGATCTTCGGCTCGCTCGACTTCGGCACCGTCTTTGGCGCAGCCCCGAAAGCCGTCGGCACGACGATGAATTTTCTCGGCTGGCAGGTCGATTCGCTGACCCTCGCCTGCATCCTGCTGTTCATCGGCGCGATGGGGAAATCGGCGCAGATTCCGCTCCACACCTGGCTGCCCGATGCGATGGAGGGCCCGACCCCGGTTTCTGCCCTGATCCATGCCGCGACGATGGTCACGGCGGGTGTCTTCATGGTCGCCCGCCTGTCGCCGCTCTTCGAATATGCCCCGACGGCGCTCGCCGTTGTCGGGATCATCGGCGGGACCACGGCGATATTTGCGGCTAGCATCGGCATGGTGCAGCCCGACATCAAAAGGGTCGTTGCTTATTCGACTTGCAGCCAGCTCGGCTATATGTTCGCCGCCGCCGGCGTCTCGGCCTACGGCGCCGCGATCTTTCACCTCTTTACGCATGCCTTCTTCAAGGGGCTGCTGTTCCTGTGCTGCGGATCGGTGATCCATGCGATGGGCGGCGAGCAGGACATGCGCCGCATGGGCGGCCTCTGGCGCAAGACCCCGGTCACTTATGTGACGATGTGGATCGGCGCGCTGTCGCTCAGCGCCCTGCCGTTCTTTTCCGGCTACTACTCGAAGGACACGATCCTCGAAGCCGCCTGGGCCTCGGGGAGCGCGGTTGGCCGCTATGCCTGGGTCCTCGGCACAGTCGCGGCATTGATGACCGCCTTCTACATCTCGCGCGTCATGTTCATGACCATCCACGGCGAGCCACGGGCCGGCGAAGAGGCCATGCACCACGCGCATGAGAGCCCCTGGGTTATGCTGGTCCCGTTGATCGTGCTCGCCATCGGCGCCGCATTCTTCGGTTTTCTCGGTTTCGATTCCTTTGTCGGAGACGGGCGGGCAGCATTCTGGAAAAGCTCGATCCTGGTATTGCCGCAATACGACTCGCTCGCGGCGGCGGAAGGGGTTCCGGCGCTTGTTCGCTTCATGCCGCTGATCTTTGCCTTGATCGGCATCGCCATCGCCTACGTCTTCTACATCGTCGATCCGCGGATCCCGGTGTGGCTCGCTTCGCAGTTCCGCTCGCTCTACCTCTTCCTGCTGAACAAATGGTACTTCGATGAACTGTATGACTGGCTGTTCGTGCGCACTGCGTTTGCCCTCGGCGACGGCCTGTGGAAATCCGGCGACGGCGCGGTGATCGATGGCCTCGGCCCGAACGGCGTCGCCGCCGTCACCCGGGACCTCGCACACCAGGCCAGCCGTCTGCAAACCGGGTATCTCTATCACTACGCCTTCGCGATGATGATCGGCCTCGTCGCGCTGGTGACGTGGTATCTGTTCCCGCGGTGAGCGACGGAATATCGCCGTGAGCCGTTGGCCGCTCCTGTCGCTCGTCACCTTCCTGCCGCTGGTGGGCGCCGCCTTCATCCTGATGGCGCGGGGCGACGAGGCGGTCGTCGCGCGCAATGCGCGCTGGATCGCGCTGTGGACCTCGCTGATCACCTTTGCGCTGTCGCTGGTGTTGTGGTTCGACTTCGATTCGAGCACCGCCGATTTTCAATTCGTCGAGCGGGCCAGCTGGGTCGCCCTCGGCGGCTTCGATTTCAATTATCACATGGGGATCGACGGCATCTCCCTCTTCTTCGTGCTATTGACGACTATTTTGATTTTCATCACCATCGTCTCAGCCTGGGAGGTAATTCAGTACCGGGTCAAGGAATTCATGATCGCCTTCCTTGTGCTCGAGACCCTGATGACCGGGGTGTTTTGCGCGCTCGATTTTATCTTGTTCTATGTGTTCTTCGAGGGCGTGCTGATCCCGATGTTTCTCATTATCGGGGTGTGGGGCGGCTCTAACCGGATCTATTCGGCTTTCAAGTTCTTCCTCTACACGTTGCTCGGGTCGGTCCTGATGCTGCTCGCCGTACTCGCCGTCTATTTCCAGACCGGGACGACGGATATCGAGTACGCGCTCGCTCACAGCGAGCTGTTTCCTGCCGGTCTGCAGAAATGGTTGTGGCTGGCGTTTTTTGCTTCCTTTGCCGTCAAGGTTCCGATGTGGCCGGTACACACCTGGCTGCCCGACGCCCATGTGGAGGCCCCCACGGCGGGCTCGGTGATCCTCGCCGGCATTCTGTTGAAGCTCGGCGGCTATGGCTTTATTCGCTTTTCCTTGCCGATCTTTCCGCTCGCTTCGGCGTATTTCACGCCGCTGATCTTCGCGCTCAGCGCCATTGCCGTGATCTACACCTCGCTTGTGGCGTTGGCACAGATCGACATGAAGAAACTAATCGCCTACTCGTCGATCGCCCATATGGGATTTGTCACGATGGGCACCTTTGCCGTGACGAGCGAGTCGGTGCAAGGCGCCGTCATCCAGATGCTGAACCACGGTTTCGTCTCGGGGGCCCTGTTTCTCTGCGTCGGCGTCCTCTATGACCGTCTCCATACGCACGAGATCGCCCGCTTCGGCGGGCTCGTGCATCGCATGCCGGCATATGCCTTCGTTTTGATGGTGTTCACATTGGCGGCGATTGGACTGCCGGGCACCAGCGGCTTTGTCGGCGAGTTTCTGATCCTGCTCGGCACCTTCAGGGTCAACACGCTCGAATGCACGCTCGCGGCAACGGCATTGTTCCTCGGCCCGATGTACATGCTCTACATGTATCGGCGGGTAATTTTCGGCACGCTCACCCGCGCCGACCTGCGCGGCATGCTCGATCTGAGCACGCGCGAGAAGGCACTGTTTGTTCCGCTGCTCGTCTTGGTGATTTGGATGGGAGTCTACCCGCTTTCGTTCCTGCACCCGATCCAGGCATCCGTCGATCACCTGGTCCAGCAAGTGACGGCCGCTACCGAGGCAGCGGGCATGCGCCGCGCCAGCCTGCAATGACGACATCGTCCAGATTGCCCCTTAGCGCCTCTCCGCCCGCTTGCGGGGGGAGAGGGAGGGGCCCGTCGCGCAGCGACGGGAGGGTGAGGTGGGCTGCGCCGTCGTTCCGAGCTGGAGGCTACCCCACCTCACCCCGACCCTCTCCCCCCCCGGGGGGGGAGAGGGAGCAGTTGCGGCCACGGTTGTGAATCGGATCGATGCCGGTATTGCCGTTTCCTGATATCGCGCCGGCGCTGTCCGAGATCATCCTCGCTGTTGGCGCGATGGCGCTGCTGATCTTCGGCGCGATCAGCGGGGAGAGGTCGACGCGGGCGGTCTCGTGGCTCGCCATCGCGGTGCTGATCCTCGCGCTCGTAGTTTCCCTGGCACAAGGAGGCGAACGGCATCTCGGCTTCTACGGCATGTTCGTCACCGACGCTTTTGCGCTGTTCATGAAAGCCCTCGTGCTGATCGGCTCGGCCGTCACGATCCTGATGGGAATGCGCTACAACGAGGATCAGGGGATCGCCCGGTTCGAGTTCCCGGTGCTCGTGCTTTTGTCGACGACCGGGATGATGGTCATGATCTCGGCGAACGACCTGATCACCCTTTATGTCGGCCTCGAATTGATGAATTTGGCGCTCTATGTCGTCGCCGCTTTCAATCGGGATTCTACCCGATCGAGCGAAGCCGGGCTCAAATATTTCGTGCTCGGCGCGCTGTCGTCGGGAATGCTGCTTTATGGCGCTTCGCTGATCTACGGGTTTACCGGTACCACCGCCTTCAGCGAGATCGCCACTCTGGTAGGCGGCGGGGCGGCGCCTTCGGCCGGTGTCCTGATCGGCCTCGTTTTCGTCGTCGTCGGCCTCGCCTTCAAAGTCTCGGCGGTGCCGTTCCATATGTGGACGCCCGATGTCTACGAGGGCGCACCGACCCCGGTGACAGCTTTTTTCGCGGTAGCGCCGAAGATCGCCGCACTCGCCCTCTTCATTCGCTTTATGATCGAGCCGTTCGGTCCGCTGCTCGGCGAATGGCGTCAGGTCATCGTCTTTCTGTCGATCGCCTCGATGGTGCTGGGCGCGGTCGCCGCAGTCGCCCAAGAAAGCATCAAGCGCCTGATGGCCTACAGCTCGATCAGCCATGTCGGCTATGCGCTGATCGGACTCGCGACCGGCACGGCGGCCGGCATACGCGGCGTGCTGGTCTATATGGCGATCTACCTCTTTATGACGGTCGGCACCTGGGCTGTGATCCTGTGCATGCGCCGCAACGGCCGCATGCTCGAAGGGATTTCGGATCTCGCCGGGTTGTCGCGTTCGCAACCGGGGCTCGCATTGGCCTTGGCTATTTTCATGTTCGCGCTGAGCGGGATACCCCCGACGGCGGGATTCTTCGCCAAACTCTACGTTTTTCTCGCCGCGATCGACGCGAAGCTCGCCGGGCTGGCGGTCATCGGCGTCGTGACCAGCGTCGTCTCCGCGTTTTACTATCTCCGGGTCGTCAAGGTCATGTATTTCGACGAGCCGGTGGGCGCTTTCGACCGGCCATTGACCGCCGAGCTCAAAGGTGTGCTGTTCGTCACCGCGGTCGTCACGTTGTTCTTCTTCATCCTTCCCGGTCCGATCGTCGGCGGGGCCGAAGCCGCCGCTGCGGCGCTCTTTGCTCGATGACCGAAAGGCAGCCGAGGCTGCCGCCGGGTTATCGGCTACTTTGTTACGACTCGATCGGGAGTACAAACGACGAGGCAAAGCATCTGGCTCGTGAGGGCGCGGAAGAAGGTACCCTCGTATGGGCGCTCGAGCAGAGCGCCGGTCACGGGCGTCGCGGGCGCGCCTGGAGCTCGCCGCGAGGCAACCTCTATCTTTCGCTGATTTTGCGGCCCGACTGCCCAGTAAGCGGCGCGGCGCAGCTCAGCTTTGTCGCGGCCTTGGCGGTGGGCAGTGCGCTTCGTGCAATACTGCCGCGAATTGAGCGACTAGCGTATAAATGGCCGAACGATGTGCTGTTGAACGGCCGTAAAATTGCCGGCGTTCTTCTGGAATGCGAGACGGTTGGGTCCGAGAAGCTCAGCTTTGTCGTGGTCGGCGTCGGGGTCAACCTGATAGCTTCGCCGCCGGGGACGGAACTCCCCGCGAGCTCCGTTATGGAAGAAGGCTTGGGCGAGGTTATGCCAGAGGTAATGCTCGAGGAGTTCGCGGAGCATTTCCGATCGTGGAATACGCGCTGGCGCGCAGACGGCTTTGCGCCGGTTCGCGCATCCTGGTTGGCGGCCGCGGCGATCGCTCGCGGCGAGCCGATCCGGGTCCGCCTCGATGCCCTCGGCTTGTGCGGCCGCTTTCTCGATATAGATCACGAAGGAAACCTATTGCTCGACTGCGCGGGGGAATGCCGGCGCGTCGCCGCCGGTGAGGTCTTCCCGGCCGGGTAAAGGGAGCGCCATGCTTCTCGCCATCAATGCCAACAACACCAACACCGTATTTGCGATCTGGGATGGCGCCGATTTCAAGGGCAGCTGGCGCACGGCAACCGAGGGCAAGCGTACGGCCGACGAATATGTCGTGTGGCTCGACCATCTATTGTCACTGGAAGGCCTGGCGCGGGGCAATGTCGATGGCGCGGTGATCGCCAGCGTCGTGCCCGACGTCAATTTCAATCTCGTTACCCTGTGCCGCAGATACTGCCATACAGATCCGCTCGTCGTCGGCGAGAAGGGCGTGACGCTCGGCACCCATGCATTGGTGGACCGGCCGGAGGAAGTCGGCGCCGACCGCCTGGTCAATACCGTCGCGGCGCACGACCGGTACCAGGGTCCGCTGATCGTTGTCGATTTCGGCACCGCCACGACCTTCGATGTGGTCGACCGTGACGGCAATTATTGCGGCGGCGTGATCGCGCCGGGGATCAACCTGTCATTGCATGCGTTGGAAATGGCGGCGGCGAAGCTTCCCAGCATTCGTATCCGCCGCACCGAGCGCGTTATCGGCAAGGACACGGTGAGCTGCATGCAGTCCGGCATTTATTGGGGTTATACCGGACTGGTCGAGGGGCTGGTGCAGCGCATCCGGGCCGAGCGTGGCGAGCGCATGGACGTCATCGCCACCGGAGGGCTCGCCCCGCTGTTCGCCGGGGTTAGTATCATCGACCATGTCGATCCCGATCTGACCTTGTGGGGGCTCCGCCTGATCTACCACCGAAACCGCGACCAATGAAGCATCCGCCTTTGCAGTCGGGCGCCCCGCCGGATTATCGCGACCCCAACGCGCTCTTCTTTGTCCCGCTCGGCGGTGCGGGCGAAATCGGGATGAACCTGAATGTTTACGGGTATCAGGGCGACTGGCTGATCATCGATTGCGGCGTCACCTTCGGAGACGATTCGCAGCCGGGGCTCGAAGTTGTCATGCCCGATCCCGGCTTTATCGTCGAACGCCGCGATCGCCTGCTCGGCATCGTGGCGACCCATGCGCACGAGGATCACATCGGGGCTATTCCCTATCTGTGGCGGCAGCTGCGCTGTCCGATCTGGGCGACCCCGTTCACCGCCTCGTTCTTGCGCGCCAAGCTGGCCGAGACCGGGTTCGCTGATCAGGTCAAGATCAATGTTGTCCCGTTGTCGGGCAGGTTCACGATAGGCCCGTTCGATCTCGAACTGATCACCCTCACGCATTCGATCCCGGAACCGAATGCGGTCGCGCTGCGGACGCCCGTTGGAACGATCTTGCATACCGGCGACTGGAAGTTCGATCCGGACCCGCTGATCGGCCCGACCGCCGACGAGGCCGCCTTGAAAAGGCTCGGCGCCGAAGGCGTCCTCGCATTGGTCGGGGATTCGACAAACGCGCTGCGGCCCGGCGTCTCGGGATCCGAGGCTGAGCTGCGCCGGTCTCTCATCGACCTGATCGGCCGCTACGATGCGCGGGTCGCAGTCGCCTGCTTCGCCTCGAATGTCGCGCGGCTCGAGACAATTGCCCGGGCGGCGGCCGCCCATGACCGGGAAATCGCGCTGGTCGGACGGTCGCTGTGGCGGATCGACAAGGCCGCCCGCGAGAACGGTTACCTGACGGATCTGCCGCGCTTTCTGACCGAGGATGAGGCGGGCTATATCCCGCGCGACCGGATCGTGATGATTTGCACCGGCAGCCAAGGGGAGCCGCGCGCCGCCTTGTCACGGATCGCCCGCGACGATCACCCGCACGTCACGCTCGAAACGGGGGATGTCGTCATCTTCTCGTCGCGCATCATTCCGGGCAACGAGAAGTCGATCAATCGCCTGCAGAACGCGCTGGTTCGGCTTGGAGTCGAGATCGTTACCGAGGAGGACCATTTCGTCCACGTCTCGGGGCATCCGGCCCGCGACGAGCTGGTGCGCATGTACCAGATGGTCCGCCCGCAAATTGCCGTCCCGGTGCATGGTGAAGCCCGCCACCTGATCGCGCATGCCGAACTCGCGGGCGAGTGCCAGGTTCAGCAGCCGCTGGTCATCCAGAACGGCGACGTGGTCCGGCTCGCGGCGAGCGGCGCCAGCATCGTCGACGAGGTGCCGGTCGGCAGGCTCGCCAGCGACGGGAAGGGTCTGCTCCCTCTCGACGGCACGGCGCTGAAGGACCGTCGTCGCGTCACTTTCAACGGCAGCGCGGTCGCCACCTTGGTCCTCGACCGCCGCGGTGAGCTCCTCGCAGAGCCGACGATCAGCACAATCGGCCTGGTCGAGCCGGCCGCTGCCGAGGCGGCGGCTCCCGCCTTGCGCAGCGCCGTCGAACGTGCACTCGACGATCTGTCGGCGAGCCTGCGCCGCGACGACGAGGCCGTGCGCGATGCGGCTCGCCGCGCTCTGCGCCGCATCCTCAACGAACGCTTCGGCAAGCGGCCATTGGTCGAAATTCATCTGGTCAGGATTTAGGTTGCGATGACCGTGAGAAATGCCCCTCTCCCGACCGTCTCGGCCCCCTCCCTAACCCTCCCCCGCAAGCGGGGGAGGGAAGGGCGGGGCGGGGCGGGGAACATTCCGCGATGATCGGCAGACTCAATCATGT
>Ga0210400_10004571_pt1 | contig 11958 bp, 12 predicted proteins | sample IncBWH26MmetaG_FD_155456 | JGI IMG/M metagenome (GOLD analysis project Ga0210400, IMG submission 155456) | Forest soil microbial communities from Barre Woods Harvard Forest LTER site, Petersham, Massachusetts, United States - Inc-BW-H-26-M | ecosystem: Environmental > Terrestrial > Soil >...
ATCGGACCTCCGCCGGCGACCAGGCCCACGCCCACTTCCCACTGCGATAGCAGCGTCTTTTCCCGGCTGACAAAACACATGTCGCAGGCCAGGGCGAGTTCGCTGCCGTTTCCCGTCGCACGGCCGCGTATCAGTGCGATCGATACCACCGACGTGCGGGTGAGGCGCACCAGGATGTCCGGCCATGAGGGCAAGCCGGTGGGCCCAGCGGGAATTCCGGTGAGATCTTCGAGCTTGGCGGTAAAGTCTGAGTGATTCAGAAAGAACCCCTCCACGGCGCTGTCGAAGACCACGACCTTGAGTTGCTCGTCCGTTTCAATCGCCGTCATGATCTGCCGAAACCGCAGGACGAATTCCGGGCCCATCAGGTTCAGTGGCGGATTGTCGAAGGTCACGCGCCAGTAGGTGGGCGAGATCCGGTTAACCCGTATCTGAGTTGACTCTGTCGAGGGCTTCATGGTGCTTCCTTCGCGAACCGCCAGAATCTGGCATTGGTGGCAAGTCTCCCGGCAGTACTGATGCTCGGCCAGTAGACGATGGTATCGCTTTGGACGCGGCTTTGATCCGTCAGGGCCAGTGCGGGTCGCGGCCGCAGCCGCGCTCCCAGGCCTCATGCTGCCGTTCCGCGGCGAGCCAATCATCCACTTCGTGACCTGGCGCGAATCCGCGCCTTGCGGCCAGCCGGTAGGCGATCCGTGCGATGGCGTCATGCCGATTGGCCGCTTGCGTCGCCATCACCTCAGCCTCCATGCGCGACGCCTGTTCCTGAAGCGACGCCTTTTCCACTTGCAGTTGCAACGACATAAACCCCTCCTGACCTGGGTTGGGGCAGCAGCATCTTCCGGATAGTAGCGCGCAGTCTTGAACAATCGAGCCGCCAGGCATCGGCGATACCAAGGTGCAATGGCAGGTGGGCCAGCCAGTTGTTCTGATGAAAGCCACTGATCCGCCTTGCACCGAGCAAATGAAGGGAGATGAGTCATGACCATCGCGAGCCTGCCGCCGGACCCCTATTCGCTGTTACCGCAGATCCCGGCGTTTGCGCTCGGCAGCGACGACGTACAGGACGGCAAACCGATTGATCCGAAATTCGTGCATTCCTGGGCCGCGGGCAGTCAGGATCTTTCGCCCGAACTGCAATGGTCGGGTTTTCCCAAGGAAACCCGTGGCTTTGTCGTCACCCTCTATGATCCTGACGCCGCCAGCGGCAGCGGGTTTTGGCATTGGATGTTGGTCGGATTACCGCCCAGCGTTACGGGACTGCGGCGCGGAGCCGGGATCGGCAATGACCTGCCCAAAGGTGCATTCCATATCCGTAATGACCTGGGCGGGAAGTGCTACCTGGGTCCGGCCCCGCCGAAGGGCGATCGGCCACACCGTTACGTGTTCGCCGTGCATGCGCTGGACGTTGCAGCGCTGGACATCACCCAGGACATGACTCCCGCTTTCGTCGGTTACAACATGACCCCACACACCCTGGCGCGCGCCGTCATACGCCCGACATTCGCGATCTGAGCCAGAGAGATCCATGTCGCCGAGATCCGCATTGCGCGAGCACTGGCCGGAATATCTGATTGAGGCATGGGGACTTGGCTGCTTCATGATCTCGATCGGCGTATTCGTGACGATTCTTTTCTCGCCGATGTCGCCGATCTATAACCGGGTCCCGAGTCTTACCCTGCGAGGCGTCATATTGGGGCTGGCATTGGGCGCCACGGCGATCGTGTTGATTCATTCCCCGTGGGGCAAGCGCTCGGGTGCGCATATGAATCCCGCCGTCACGCTCGCGTTCCTGAGGGTCCGGAAAATCCATCCCTGGGATGCCCTGTTCTACGTCATTGCCCAGCTGGCCGGTGGAATACTGGGCGTCATACTGGTGGCATTCGTCGTGGGGAACCTCTTTACGAACCCACCGGTCAACTACGCGGCGACGCTACCGGGCCCGAGGGGTGCCGCCGTCGCATTCGTCGCTGAAGCGGCAATATCCTTCGTTCTCATGGCGACGGTGCTCATATTCACCGCCTCGAGGCGTTTTGCCCGATATACGGGCCTCGCGATCGGCGGTGTGGTGGCCGTCTTCATCGCCGTCGAATTTCCCCTGTCGGGTGCGAGCATGAACCCCGCACGCACCCTGGCCTCCGCGGCTCCCGGACATATTTGGCGGGATCTGTGGGTCTATCTACTTGCGCCGACCCTCGGGATGTTGGCGGCGGCGCAGCTCCTTCTCTTCCTGCGCGGCCGCGACGCGCTGGGCTGCGCGAAGCTTCTGCATCCTAAAGGGGTTCGATGCATTCATTGCGGCCAGCGCGCCACCCCAAAGTCCGTCGCTTCCCTCCCCGCCGTTCATGCCAACTCGTTGGGACGCTAGATCCTGCGATCGAAAATCGTGAAGTACTTTCTCGCGTAAGCCAGCAGCTCCGGATCGGTGGGATGATCGGCGCTCTCCACCGCAACGATCTCGGAGCGGATCTGAGGGTGCTTCTTTTGAACAAATGCCAGGAAGTCCTCCTTCGTCTGCGCCGGTCCGATGATCAGAATTTCCCGCATGCCGGCCAATGCCGCCGTGACACCCTCGAAAAACTCAAGCGCGTCGGGGATTTTGTGACCGCCGTGCGGGCTTTTGCGAATATGGGTGTGCTCGTGCTGGTCGGGTGTTTTCACGATTGACTTGGTCTGTGCATCGTCGGTGAAATTCCACACGACTGCCTTGTGGTGGTCAATCCAAACGATAGAATGATAGGTCGCCATAATCCTTCCCTCAACCGTACACGAGGTCGGTGCTCTGCCCGACCTCGATGATATATCCGTCCGGATCGCGGATGTAGCAGCAAATCTCGCCATGCCTGGGCAGCGGCGCCGTGATGAACTGCGCACCGCGATTTCTCCACAACGTATAGCACGCTTGAATGTCCGCAACACGAATCATCATGAAGCTGCTGACCTTGTCCGGGTCGAGGGGGACGCTTAGCGTTATGGCCGGCTTATCCGGGGTGGGCCCCCCTCCGACATTCACAATGAGCCAGGTATTCGCGATCTGGATGTGCCCGGAGGCACCCTTGCTGTCTCCTCGGCTCAAAATGACGCCGCCGAAGACCCTTTCATAAAAATCAGCGGATCGATCGATATCGGCGACGGTGATAAAGAGCGTCACGCTGACCCCGTCGCACGGGGGCATCTCATAGCTTCTTTGTTCGACCTGAGGGCTCATTTGACCTGACTTATGTCCCCGGAAATCCGAACATCAGCCACGACTGATTGGCTACCCAATCCGGGTAAAGCGCCGTCATCTGATCGAACAGGTCCTGGTCGGACGTCGCGCTCTTCTGCACCCGGTCGAAGTCCAGAAGGTATCGCTTGGTATCCTGGATCGCCGCGGGGGAGTCGGGCGCGCCAGGCTTCTTGTGACCGGCGACAACAGTCTTCGGGTTCAACGCTGCCAGCCGATCCAGGTCCGCGATCCAATGCTTCCGGCTCTCGGGGGTGGTGTCGCCGACATACATGCGGCACTGGTTGTACACCACATCCCCGGCGACGATCAGGCCGATCGATGGAACGTAAAGGGAGGTCGAGTCGGGACTGTCGGTGCGGCCCTGCTGGATAATGTGTAATTCGTGGCCTTCAAGCGTGAACGTGTCCTGCTCATAAGCCTCAGGTGCAACCAAGTTAGTGGCCACTTGGCCCGGAAACATTCGGCGGGCCAACCGCTCCACTGGAGGAGTGAAGGACATCTGCATGGCCTTCAGGGTATCGGGCGTTGCGATCGCCCGCGCACCCGGGAAACGCTCGAGAAGAATGCCCAGACCGTAGAAATGATCGAAGTGGGCGTGCGTGATATAGATCGTTTCCAGATTGCGGTTGTGCAGGGCGATCCATGCCGCGAGGGCTTCGGCCTCAGCCACCGTCGTCATGGCATCGACCAGCACCGCGTCGTTCTCGCCGAAGATTAGAGTCGAGGTGATCGGGTCAAAGGCCAGCGCTTCGCCGAAGGGCTTTGGCCGCTCGCCGACCATCGCCTTTCCGGGGGCGGTAAAAACGTTCACGCTCAGCCTGCTCGACGCGACCGGCGCGAGTACGGGCACGGGCACGCGCGTGGCCTCTTTGAGTCCCTTTGTGCCGTCCATTTGGAGGTTCCTTTCTGTGTTGGGGCGAACGAGTGCTAGATAACACCTTCTCAGAAGTGCGACGACGAATGCATTGGACAAAGGTATCGGTACGTACCAAAGCATCGGCGGGACGATTCGAAGCTGCCCCCAGGGTGAGCTCGGGCACCCAAGCGCGCAGCATCATCGTTCCATTCCCGAGGCTCCCGGCCAAGCCAAGTCCGCTTCGCTCAGTCATTCTCCACCTGCGCATGGTGCCCCTGCACCTGCCGGAGGTGCCCGTCACCCCCCGACGAACCTCCCATTAAGCGGCGGGCTGAACCCCGGCCCGCCGCCTTTTTAACTGGGGGGATAGGCGGATCGCCATAGAGAGCGGACGAAGCGGCAACAGCAAAGAGTTCAATCGAAGCGATGATCGAGTCATATCAAATGTCCGGGAACGACGCCGATTCCATGAAGTTCGCCCCTCTCGAGGAGCAAAGATTGCGGGCGGCGTGGGCGGCGGCCTGGCTGCGCGAATATCGATGCCAGACCCGCTATGTTGCACTTCTGGCCCTCGACGCAGTCGAAGACCTTGAGCTACGACTTGCGTGGCTGGATTGGTGGAATGCGACCTGCGTGTGCCGGGAGGCGTTGCGCCGCCTGGAGGGGCTCTACCTTGGGGTCTGATCACCAGAGGCGACAATGAACACCAGATCATCAAGATTCGATAAGTCATACCTGGAGATGAAGCGCCAGGAGCTTACGCGCCTCCGAGAGGCTCTGCGCTATGCCGCGCTCTCAGCAGAGTCCGAGGAAGCGGAAGTGCAGCAGGAGTCGAATTCCCAGGCGCGCGAGTACGAGGACGGGGCGCAAGAGCTGGACATGCTCGAAACGGCGGCCCACCTGGTGGTCACAGACACCCGTCGACTCGCGCGGGTGGAGCGCGCCTTGCAGAAGATTGCCGATGGCACCTACGGGATCTCCGATGTGAGTGGACAGCGGATTCCGAACAGACGTCTCGAGGTCATGCCGGAGGCGATCGATACGCTTTTAGAACAGCAGATCAGTGAACGCAGCGGAAACAGTCCCGGATAATGGCCGTCCCCCTGGACGGTTGGCGGAGGTGTCATTGTGGCGACGGATATAGTCTCAGGTGCGGGCAGCGGCGACGGCATTACCCGAAGCGGGCTGCGCGACTATTTACTGGCGGTGTACAACTACATGGCCGGCGGTCTCGCGCTGACCGGGATCGTGGCCTATTACGGGGCGGCGAGCGGTGTCTATGCCGCACTGGCCGGGACCGCCTGGTTATGGCTGGTGCTGCTCGCGCCACTGGCGCTGGTGCTGCTGTTGAGCTTTCGAATCCAGCGCATGAGTCTTGGGGCGGCGCAACTCGCCTTCTGGACGTACGCCGCGCTGGTGGGCCTGTCGCTGTCTGGAATCTTCCTCGTTTACACCGGGGAGAGCATTGCGCGTGTGTTCTTCGTGTGCGCCGGCACATTCGCCGCCACGAGCCTGTTCGGCTATACGACGCGGGTGGATCTTTCGCGCTTCGGGTCGTTCCTGGTCATGGGTCTGGTCGGTATCGTGCTGGCGTCGCTCGTGAACCTGTTTCTGAAGTCTTCGGCGCTGCAATTAACCGTATCGGTGCTGGGCGTATTCGTATTTGTGGGCATGACGGCCTATGACACCCAGCGCATCAGGAACATCTACATCGAGCGCGAAGATGCCGTAGCGGCCGGCAAGAAATCGATCCTCGGAGCGCTGGCGCTGTATCTGGACTTCCTGAATCTGTTCTTGCTGTTGTTGCGGCTCATGGGCAATCGCCGGTCGTAAGTGCCAGCCCGAGCCGGTGTGAAACACACGGGCGAGAGACAGGAGAAAGTCATGCCACTCGATCGATGCTTCTTCGATACCTGGCAGCCACGCGCGCTGGCCGCACTGCGCATCGTCGTGGGATTCTTGTTCTTGCAGCACGGGACAGCGAAGCTCTTGCACGTGCCGCATGTCGCGCTATTCGACTCGCTGCACGTGCTGTCGCTGGTCGGCGTGGCCGGAGTGCTCGAGATCACGGGAGGTCTGTTGCTGCTGGTTGGCCTATGCACCAGGCTGGCGGCATTCATTCTTTCCGGGGAAATGGCGGTGGCATACTTCATCGAGCACGCGCCGCAAGGCCACTTCTTCACCCCGGCGCTCAATCAGGGGGAGGAGGCGGTACTCTACTGCTTCATCTTCCTGTTTCTGTCCGTTGCCGGCGCTGGAACCTGGAGCATTGACGAGCTCCGTGCGCGTCTCCCGCGGATCTGACTGCTAGCCAGACCCGGGCTTGCGCGGCTTGAGCTCCCGCACCTTTGCCAGGCGCTCGGCGGCATGTTCCTTTGCCGCTTGATCCGAGTCGCGTCCGAGCCAACCGGTGCCGATTTCCGCCGGCCCTCGCGCTCCGCACTCGGGGCAACGTAGGCGCTTGCACAGGGCCAGCATGGGCACATCGGCCATACCCCAGGCGATGAAGCGCCCGAGATCGATTCGCGCTCTGTGGCCGCAATTCCAGAGGCCCTGGATAACCCACTGCGGGTAGTAGTCGGAAATGCTCACCGGATGCGCCATGCCGGCAAGGTAGCGCCGCCGGATGCAACCTCAGCAAGCGCCGCCGACCATTGCTGTATGGCATACAGCTTGAGAACTCACCGGTTACTGGATGCCGTGCGCGGGCCGCGCAGTTGCGAGCCTCTCCGGCCCAGCCGCGGTGTTCACCTCGTCAGAGGTGCGCCGATATGGTCACCCCATAGGTTCGGGGTGGCGCAGGCGTGAAATCCTCTCCGAGGGTCTGAGCAATTGCGTAGCTATAGTATTTCGCGCCACCGAGGTTCTTCCCCCACAAACGCACTCCAAAGCGCCCTTGCGGGTTCATCCATCCGATCGATGCGTTGAAGAGCGAATACGTCGGTTGCCTAATCTGACCGGCCGGGTCCCAGAAAAAGCCGTCGTTATGATAGAAGTCCGCAACGATGTCGAACGGGCCGACTTCGCTAGGCTTCACATAGTCGGCGCTCAAGCTCATGGTGAATGACGGCGTGTGAACGGTCTCCAGGCCAGTGGCATCGATCGTGCACGCCCCAGCCGTTCCGACGCCCGGCGAGCAATCGGCGGCCGTGACGGCGGGGAAATAGGGGGCGTTGGGAAAGCTCGTGTACCGGCCGTGAATCAACGCGAAGGACGCATTGAGAGTCAGATCGCGAACGGGCAAAAAGGTGAATTCCGCGTCCAGGCCATAGATTTCGGCCTTCGCTGCATTGAGGACGATCTGTGAGCCGGCGACCAGTTCACTCACCTGCAGGTCACTGTACTGGTAATAGTATCCGGCAAGATTGGCTCTGAACCTATGGTCAAAGTACTCACTCTTGAGCCCGATTTCATACGCGTCCAGCACCTCCGGTTTCACGGCCGGCTGGGTGTACGCGGATGTATTGAACGTACCGGATTTGAAGCCTCGATTGTCCGAAATGTAGCCGAGTACATCGGGAGTAAACTGATGATCGAGCGCGAAACGCCATGTGACCTTCTTGAACTCGGCTGACTGGGCGTCGCTAGCGAGCACGCCCACGCCCTCGGCCGAGGTTGTCCCGTCGATGCTGCGCCGATCATCGGTATAACGAATGCCGCCGGTGAGATGCGTTTTGGGTGCCACTTCAAAGGTCGTCTGGGCATAGCCGGCGTAGGACTCGCTATGTTGTCGCGCATTCATCGCAATCATGCTGAAGGGAGCCGCCGCCGCGCCGCTGATGTCAAGCGGCGTAAGGCCTGCAACGTCATGGTAGTAGAAAAAGCCGCCTATCCACTGGACCTTGCTTGTTTCGGGCGAAATGAGCTGCAGCTCCTGAGTGATCGAATCGTCCGCGTCATATATGTGAATGTTGACGATTGGCAACGGCGAGGAGTCCTGATCAAGAAGGAAGTTTGGGCGCAAGTCCCGATAGCTGGAAATGCTCTTGAACGTGACGAACTGTAAGTCCTGAGTTATTTGCAGCAAGGCGCCACCCTGTTGCATGACCGTTCGATCTTGCAGATTCGCGTCGGTATTGTAGAAGCCCGGGTAGGCCGTTCCGGCAGCCGTAACAGTGCCGGGCACTGGCTTGAACCCCAAGCCCGCCTCGTTGGTCGTGTCCTCGTAATCCAGCGCGAGTCTGATTCGCGTGCCCTGTTGCGGCTGCCACAACCACGTATTGCGCACATCGATGTTCTTGTACGTGTAGTCTTGGTCCGCATTGAAAAGATTGTGGCCCCAGCCACTTGGATTGTCGTCGGCATAGACGGCCAAATCGGTGGCCAACCCGGCCGCTACCCCGGTCGTACCATAGAAACTGAGCAGGCTCGTCTGGTAATTTCCGTAGCCCAGCGAAAGGTCGGCGGAAGGTTCGCTCGATGGATCCTTCGTGATGACCTGAATGACGCCACCGGTGGCATTGCGGCCAAAGAGAGTCCCCTGCGGACCTTTGAGCACCTCGACGCGATCGATGTTATTCAGGTTGAAGAGCGTCGCTTCTGATGGAAGGTATCCCCCATCCACGTAGACGGCGACGGAGGATTCAGCGCCTGGCGAATAGAATGTCGAGCCGATACCGCGCAGGAACGGACTCAACCCGACGCCGTCGAGATCCATTTGGAGGCCCGGCACCGCGAGGGACAGATCCTCGGAAGTTGTGATGCCCGAATTCCGCGCGACATCGCCGGAGATGACGGACACACTGATTGGCACGCTTTGCAGACTCTCGTCTCGTCGCTGGGCCGTGACAACGACCTCTTGAAGTTCATCCGCAGAAGCGGGGGCTACACTCGCGGCAGTCCCCGTCTCGGCCCTGCCGAGGGCGGGAGCCCCGATAGCAACGAAACCGGCCAGACACCCGATTATCCAAGCAGTACGATGGTACTCCATGATTGCTTTAATACGCTTCACTGGGCCGCCCACGATTTGGTGCGGCACAGCACCGCCCCCCGGGATTCGCTGCAGACTCTCAGGCCGGACTCGCCATAAGTCGATGAGACCAAGGTATCGAATGATGCCGACACTCCTAGTATTACACCTTCCATACGGATCCAGTGCGATCTCGGGCCGTGAGTTGTACCGCCCGTCCCAGCGCCTACAGAAGTAGCCTGCGCTCATGACAGCGCGATTGTTAGCAACGGAAGATAGCGATTACGAATTGTTGCCGCTACGCGAGTGGGCAGACTTCAGACTCTACCGCGGCAGCGAACGGCGCAGCCAGATGTCGATCCTGGCGATGGGGATCACCACCGAACGGCCATCGACCCGCTCTCTCGGGCGCATGGAACACGAATTTTCACTCGCGGGCGAACTGGACCCGGCGTGGGCCGCTCAACCACTGATCCTGACTCGTCATCTGGGGCGCGCGTTTCTTGTTTTTAGAGACCCGGGCGGTGAGCCCCTGGATCGGGTCCTCAAGCAGCATCAGGGACAGCCTCTCGACCTGCCCCGCCTGCTGACCATTGCGGTCGGCTTGGCGGCCGCATTGGGTCAGGTCCACCAACAAGGCCTCATCCATAAGGATGTCAAGCCTGAGAACGTATTTGTCGATGACTCTGGTCGCGCGTGGTTCACCGGCTTTGGAATCGCATCCCGTCTCTCCAGCGAGCGCCTGACGCCCGCGCCGCCTGAGATCATTGCCGGCACACTCGCCTATATGTCCCCCGAACAAACCGGGCGCATGAACCGCTCGATGGATTCCCGGAGCGATCTCTACTCTTTGGGTGTCACCTTCTATGAAATGTTTACCGGCCTGCTTCCGTTCACCGCAGCTGATCCGTTGGAGTGGGTCCACTCCCACATCGCGCGTCAACCCATGGCGCCCATTGATCGCCGCGTAATCCCTGAGCCGCTGTCCGTCATCATCATGAAGCTCCTCGCCAAGAACGCCGAGGAGCGCTACCAGACAGCCGCGGGCCTCGAAGCCGATCTGCGGCGATGCCTGACGCAGTGGCAATCCCACGGCGGCATTGATCCATTCCCCTTGGGCACGACCGACTCCTCGGATCGACTTCTTATACCGGAGAAACTGTACGGGAGGGAACCTGAGGTCAACGCACTGCTTGCAGCGTTTGACCGGGTCGTAGCGCACGGCACCGCCGAGCTGGTGCTTGTTTCTGGCTATTCCGGTGTCGGGAAATCCTCCGTTGTGAATGAGCTGCACAAAGTCCTGGTTCCGCCGCACGGGCTCTTCGCCGCAGGAAAGTTCGACCAGTACAAGCGCGACGTACCTTACGCAACGTTGGCACAGGCATTCCAGATGCTGGTGCGTCAGATCCTGGTCACGAGCGAAGCAGAAGTCGTCAAGTGGCGGGACACTCTGCTGGAGGCGCTGGGGCCGAATGGCCAACTGATGATCGACCTCATACCCGAAGTCGAATTCATCATCGGCAAGCAACCGCCCGCGGCGGAGCTGCCGCCGCAAGAAGCGCGGGGCCGTTTCCAGTTCGTGTTCCGGCGCTTTCTGGGCGCCTTCGCTCACCCGGAGCATCCGCTGGCGTTGTTCCTGGATGATCTGCAATGGTTGGATTCGGCAACTCTGGAGCTACTGGAGCACCTGCTCACCGATCCGGACGTGCGGCACGTGCTGCTGCTTGGCGCCTACCGCGACAACGAAGTGAGTCCTGCTCACCCACTGATGCGGGCAGTTGCCGCGATCCGCGACGCCGGAGCCAAGACGCAGGAAATCGTGCTGGCGTCACTCGGGCCCGAGGATCTGCGCCGATTGATCGTCGATGCCCTGAACTGCGGGTGGGAAGCTGCGGCGTCCCTGTCGCAGCTGCTCCACGAGAAAACCGGTGGCAATCCGTTCTTTGCGATCCAGTTACTCATGGCCCTGGCCGAGGAAGGTTTGCTCCGGTTCGACCGGGATGCCTCCGGCTGGACCTGGGACCTGGACCGAATTCGCGCCAAGGGCTACTCCGACAACGTGGTGGATCTGATGTTGGGGAAGCTGCAGCGCTTGTCGGGCACGACCCAGGCAGCGCTGAGCAATCTCGCCTGTCTGGGGAACGTCGCCGGGATCGCGACAGTGAAAACGGTCTTCCGACAATCCGAAGACCAGCTCCAGGTGTCGCTTCTGGAAGCCATCCGCACCGGCCTGATTATTCGCCAGGAGGGCTCTTTTGCTTTTCTCCATGACCGCATCCAGGAGGCGGCCTATGCGCTGATCCCCGACAGCGAGCGCGCCGCAGCGCACCTTCGGATTGGTCGAGAGCTGTTGAGGAGCTCGACGGCGCAGGATCTCACCGACCATCTGTTCGATATTGCCGGCCAACTGAATCGAGGCGCGGCACTACTGACCGATCACGACGAGAAAGTACGCACGGCCGGAATAAACCTGAGAGCCGGGCGGAAGGCTAAGGCATCCGCGGCCTACGCGTCCGCGCGCGAGTATTTTGCGGCCGGCATGGCGCTGCTGGATGAACGGGACTGGAGCAATGAGTACGAGTTGGCGTTCAACCTATGGCTCGAACGTGCAGAATATGAGTGCGTGACCGGTGCACTCGACACTGCCGGCCAACTGATAGACCTGTTGTTGCAGCGTGTCGCGTCGAAACTGGATGAGGCCGCCGTCTACGATCTGAAGGTTCGGCTCCATACTCTGAAGTCCGAACCCCACGACGCCGTAGCCGCTGCGCTTGCCTGCCTGCGCCGGCTGGGCATCGACATGCCAGCGCACCCCACCCAGGAGCAAGTCGGGGCCGAATACGAAACGGTCTGGCAGATCCTCGATGGGCGTTCCATCGAGTCCTTGATCGATCTGCCGCTGATGACCGATCCAGAGTTGCAGGCCGCCGTGCAGATGTTGTCGGAGGTAGCTGCCCCAGCCTA
>Ga0210400_10004573_pt1 | contig 11957 bp, 14 predicted proteins | sample IncBWH26MmetaG_FD_155456 | JGI IMG/M metagenome (GOLD analysis project Ga0210400, IMG submission 155456) | Forest soil microbial communities from Barre Woods Harvard Forest LTER site, Petersham, Massachusetts, United States - Inc-BW-H-26-M | ecosystem: Environmental > Terrestrial > Soil >...
GAGATGCGGCGGCTTCTAGAAGACCTGAAACGTCAGCGACAGCAGTAGACATAGTGAGACTCCTGATTGTCTATGAAAATAGCTACTGAGGTTTGCCACCGGGAGCTTCTTCGGACCAAATCTTGTCGGGCACAACACGCTTCTGAATCTCCCGGTTGGTGTCTACCTGGTCCTGATGCTCAAAATCAGCCGGATTGGCGGGAATTCCTCCAGCGGTGATCGCAGCAGCCGCTTCGGGGGCGGGAATCTTATCTACGGGCACGGTAAAGCTAACCTTCGGCGGAGGTGGAGGAGGGGCAGTCTGCTTGGCAATCTTTTCCGCAGCAGTCTTTTCTTCCATCCAGTGCAGATGAACGTTCTCGAATGCTGCCTTCTGGGTGGAATTCCCATTGGCGAATTTCCTTCCAGTGGCGCTGTTCATCCAATCCCAGCAGGTATCCCTTTCCACTGCGTTATCCTGCGATCCGTCGTCTCTGACAGGAACAGTAGAAACCATATCGGGCAAGGCGTTCATGGCCTGTTCTAATTGAGCGAGCATGGCCGGAGCCTGCTGCATTTGCTGAGCTTCCTGTGGAGATAATATTCCATTCTGCTGTTTCATGCCGAATTCCGCCATCCCCATCTGGGAAATTCGAAGCATTTGCTTCATCTTCAATTTCTGGGGATTGGGCATCGGGGCGGAGCGCATCAGGATTTCCAGTTCCGCTTCCTGCTTCTCGACTGAAGACTCGCCCTTGATATTGATCCCTCTCAAGCGCAGGGCAGAACGAATCTCTTTCAGGTTATTAGGGGCGAGAATCATCTGTCCCGTAGCGGAATCTGGAGATTTAAGCGCCATATCGACCAGCCCGGTGATTCTCTGCTCCTTCTGTGCCCAGCTTTCCGGAAGCTCAGGATTGGCCTCTGGATAACACAGAACAGAGCCTTTGAGATTATTCAATTTGACAATGATATTCCCGCGCCCCGGAATTACGTCTTCAATGTCCTTATTGGCGCATCTCGCCGTCAGCATCGCAGCCTGACGGGCGGCAGAGGCGAACATGGCCTGCAAAGAGTTCCACGGACATCCCACCCTCTGCAAGGCCTGATCCCTTTGAATCGCTACGCCTTCCGATCCGACCTGCCCGGTAATCGGAGCACCAAATAGCGAAGGTAAGGCTCCTGAGATTTGCTCGGAAAGATTGGTAATAATCCATTGCACCCACGTCACCAAGTAGGGTTGCGGAGTGGGAGTAGGCTCAATGAAGATCAGTTGGTCAACCGCAACTCCCGGCTGCCTTTCAAACCCTCCGATATCTCCGGGGATATTCTTCTGCGCCTTCACCGCCTCCAGGTTAAAGGCTTGATTATCCATCCACTTCTTCGCAATCGTCCGTTTGGCGAAGGCCAAGACCAGCATCACCATTTCGTTGATGTAGTCCTGAATCGGAAGGAGGGATTCTCCCATCGCCCGTCGATTCTGCCCTTGGCCGGGGAAGGGATGGCCGATATCGCAGTGGTTGTCCATGCACTCGTTTCGAGCAAAGGCAAATTCAGTCGCAGCCTTCGTCAATAGAGCGCCATCAGGGAACTTGGCTAGCAATTCTTCCCTGACCGTATTATTTACGCACTCATCATAAAATGCAGACCGCCGGAGATATCGGTAGGTCACAACCGTATGGCGATTGATACTGTCCCCGGTAACGTATTCCCCCGGAACGGCTTGCCTGACATTTTCTCTAGCGATTCGGGCCAGTTCCGTCTCTCCCGTTCCTTCTCCGCCGCCTCGGACCTTATCGCGCATCCACGGGAACATAGCCTTGGCAACGGCTACGTCTTTGTCCTCGTAAATCGCCACTGAGGGCATCTGACTCTGGCAATCTACATAAATCGGGACTTGATGGTCGAGTTTCCCCTTGCAGCGGGTAACTGAACGTCCTCTCGGTCTTCGTTTGGCGGTGGCGTTGACTGGAGACTTATTGCCCTCCTCGTATTGCGTGCTGGCCTCATCGCCTGTAGGTTCAGAAGGTGGGGTTTGCTCATCTTCTGGGACTACTGGCTCATCCGGGTCTTCGTATCCGTACTCATCGCCATTCAATTCAAAAGTCGTCCAGAACAGGGTGCGGTCACCATTCCAGAACTCCCCGGCAGCATCCTGAAGCAGTTTTTGTAAATTATTATTCTTGGCCCAAATATCTTTCAGGTCATCGGCTACGTCCGCCATGTTCTGATCGGGCGGACGTTTGGGATTAGCAGGAAAGAATTCCACTCTGGGGACTTCCCGCGCCAGTGCAGCTACGATAATCTCTTTCTTTTCCCCGTAAACATTAGTCTGGTACAGGCTTGAAATCTGCTTTTGTTTGCCTGCACCGTATCCAGTGCCATCTCCGGGCATCGTCCAGCCGCCACGGCGGTCCTTGAGCAGAAACTGATATCCCCGGTCATAATGGTAGGCTTTCCATGCTTGCTCAATCTCTACCCTTCTGGGCGCTACGTCGGCCTTGGAATAAAGGCTGTCGAGTTCCATGAGGGCTTTGCGGGCATCTTCCGACAGTGGAGAAAGATCGCGGGGATTGCTGGGGTCATCCTGAAATTCATCCCACTCGATGACTGGGGACGAGTCGGAGTTTATATACATGGGTTCTGGCGTCCATGGGAACGCGCAATGTTGCCCAATCTCGTTCTTGTCGAACGCAGGGGCGTCCTGATCTTCAAGCGCTACATCGGTCGAGTTGGACTCCAGATCAGCCATTACCTAGCCTTATACCGAATGCAATACCCGTCCCAGTGGATTGGAGATTTCACTCCTTGGCACCTAACGGGAGAACCGAAGATAAAATGCACGCAATCCGCGCAGTATTTCCCCTTCTTGCGGGACGGCACAACATACTCGACTGCACTATGGCTTTTCTTCTCGTCTTGGGTGAGTTCGTGGGAGCCGTGCGCGAAGGCCACAAGGTTAGCCTCCGTTTTTAGTGCTCGCGTGCGCGAATTTCTTTTTTCGTTCTGGCAAGTCTTTGGGTGAACTAGTTGCCGATTCCCACTCTTTAACGCCAGAATCGCCCAACTGTTTCTTTGCGTCAGCCGTGTGAAGCCAGCGAAATTGCGCCTTACTTACGGCAGGCATTTACATCCCACCGCCGTAGCCGGGTTCTTCTCCAGCGCCCATCTGCGGCATTCCACCGCCCTCTTCCGGTTGCTGAGGTTCTTGGGGAGGGGTTAGCCCCGCTGCGTGCATGGCGTGATGGTGAGCGTTTGTGACGTGTTCTGGACCGTCATGCTGGCCATGGTGCTCGTGGCCGTCCATATGAACGGAATGGACGTGGGATTTTTCGTTCTCGTGATCGTGAACCATGTTGACGGTGTGAGCTGGGCCGTGCTCGGCGGTGAGTTGCTTGATTTCGTCGTGAATGCCGGGATGAATCATTTCCTCGCCAGCTTCTTCCGCTGGAGATTCCATATGTTCGCTTTCGTGCTCGCCCTCTTCCGGGCCTTCATTCATTTTGTGCTCTTCGGCACGCTGGCCGGGTTCATGCATCTTCGGCTCGGCCTTTTCGTGCTCTTTGTCGGCTCGACGCGCCCGAAATTTGCTACTCTTATGCCCACCGTCAGCCGTCTTGAACGCCATAAGGGTTTCTCCTGCTTTTCTATGAAAATAGCGCTACTGGGGTTTCTCTGCCTCCGCTTGGCGTCTATCCCAGTCTGCCTTGACTTCCGCCCACGACTGCTCCGCAGATTCCTCTGGTTGCAGTGGAGGACGTTCTTTCTTCGGAGCAAAGAATCCGCCCAAGGGAGACGCCAGAGGGATAATCACCAGTTCGTATCTCTCTACTTTGCCCCGCAGTTCTAAAATTAGCTCCTTCTGGTCGCAGATGATCTGCTGTCGCTCCATCAGTCGAGTCTCATAGTCATTACGGGTGCGGATCAATTCTTCTTCCAGGTGGGCGTTGAGGCGAGAGCCTAGAAGCCCATGCAGAAAGTTGCGTATTTCTACCCCTAGAGTCCTGATTTCCATGCGGCCTCCTCTTGTTGGACAAAGGGCGTGCTGGCATCCTTGTGGGTCGCTGCCGCCTTCTTGAGATAGAAATGGCGCTGGAACGGCCCGAGCGTATCGGCGTATTCCTTGTCCTTTTCCGCTTGCGGCTTGAGTTTACTCGCCAACCCGCCGTACAGGCCATAACGAAAAGCGTCGTATCTGTCATCGCTTTTCGAGTCTACCTTCAGAACGTCATCAAGATTGTCTCGGTCTCTCTGAAGAGCCGGGATTGAAATGATAATTCCGCCGCAGGTCTTAAGAATCACCAAGCGGCCCATTTTGAGTTCGTTGTACATGAACCCCGCCGAGCCGATGCGGTCCATCGTGGCCCTAGAAACTGGCGGCAGTCCTCGTTCCCTGAGAAGTCTTGAATACTCATCCGCCGGGGAATGTCTCTCCATCACGCGGGAGAATTTTTCATGCGAGAAGTAGATCGCCGAAACCTTGCAGCGCTTCCCGGAAATCCGTTCGTACTGAGAGTGACTTTCTGGGAGTTTGGGATAATGGGCCTTCGCGGCCAGCATGTCAGCTAACTCGACGTTAGTATGCCCGGTTTCCTCCGGAGCGACTTCCTGAAAACAGACGGTCTTAACCGTGTAATCGTTGCCGATGTGGTTTTTAACCAGCGCCTTGGTAAAGAAGTACGCGGCAGACCAATGGCCTACGCCCCAGTCGTGCCCTACCCAGACAGGTTGCCAGTCCTGCCAAAGAATTGCCTCTGGGTCTTCCCGCAGGTCGATGACATGATATTCATCGCTGAAGCAGTCGAAATATTGCCCGTCTACGGTATCCATGTAGCCGTAGAGGTACTTCTTCATCATCGCTTCTGGCAGGGCTTTCAGGTGGGCGATAATTCCGGGGTGGCGTTTTACGTACTCGGCATTGTCTAGGACGGTCGAGTGATTGTAGGCATAGTCTTTTGGGTTGTAGACGCACATCCACTCTCCGGCCCGCTCAACATACCAGCACCCGTCTTTGGTCTGGCGCATCCCTTCAGTGCGCTCCCAAGGCTCTTTTTTAACAAACTTAGTATGGTAGAAAGTCCAGAATGCTCCGATAGGGTTCGTGCATCCGACAATTGCTGGGGTGGGAAGATTTCCAAACGAATCGCGTTCGCACTGCACGTTGACCAGATTACGGGCATAGAGCAGGTTCCATGCCTTATCGCTAAATTGTCCACATTCGTCTACGAGGATATAGGGGTAGGCTTGGCCGAGATATTTCTCTATGTCCCTCTCCAAATTATTAACACATCCCCCCATAACAAGGCGAGAACCGTTTACAAACGTGGCAACTCGCGTCGTCTGATTGAAGGTGTAGAGACCCGAGTCAATTGGGAAATAGTTCTTGAAATCTTGAATTACGCCGGAGTCCAACTCAGAGAACGTTCGACGTAAAACCAGCATGTCGCAATGGTTATATTTTAGGCAGTAGTTCTCAACACCAAATACGAGCTTGGATGTAGTTTTGCCACTGCGCTGTCCCCCTACTTCTAAATTCTGGGGAGCAATCATCTCCAGATACATCTGCCCATTTCTAGAGACGTAATGGAAGAGTTTTTTCTGGGCTGCCTGGTAGGCGAAGTTGAGGGTAAACTTTTTATGGCCCTCTTCAGGCGTTAGTTCGGCCATTGGCCTCTGCCTTGATTAGGGCGTTTCTCTGCTGCGAGTATTCCTGTGCGGCCTGCTTGAGAAGCGGCTCGGGCACGAATTTTTCCAGAATGTATCGGTGGCAGCCAAGGATCTCCGCCTGAATGTTAATCGTCTTGCGTAATTCGTTCACGACCGCCATGCAATCCTTGATGTTATCGACCTGCTCCTGCATTCCCTCAAAGAATTCCGTCCGGGTGACGATGTAATCGTTATTGCTCACTCTTCCACCACCTGTGCGTCGATGAATTCTGGCGCTTTCTCCGGCAACGCTTGCTGGGCCACTGGAATGTCGGGGTCAATCGCTGGACGGTTTACGTAGACAACTGTCAATCCACCTCTCTTGATCGCGTCGAGGTCGGCATCGGAGGACTGAGGTTTGCCGTAGGCGTAAAGGAGCATCAGCTGCGCAGCCATAACCTGATTCCTGGATTTCTCGTTAATCGAGGTGCGGTACAAGGCCTTCAAAACCTTATGTAGGCGTTCTTCGCCTTCACCCTCCAATCTGGCAGGAGTGTGTCGCGTGGTCACCGCTTCTTCGAGGAATCGCCTTACGATCTCTCCGCTTGGCCTGCGGACCTTGGTTTCGTAAGAGGGATGATCTTCGAGCCACCGCCTGAAACTTCCCCGCTGAATATTGTAGGGCCGGACGCCGGGCTTGAGGTTTGGATTCCCGCCGCGATTCTTCTTTACGAGGGTCTTGAAAGACGGTTTAACTTCTTTTTCAACCTGTTCAGACACGCTGAGACTCCTTGTATTCCCTTGAAAATAGTGCGGGCAGATAGTAGTGCGAGGAAGAAGTGCGAGGCTTTTCAGGATGCAGCGCATGAAAGCAGGCCACGCAGATAACCATCGCCTCAGAATTTGTAGACAGCAGCGGAGTCTTGCAGTTTGCGCAGTACATAATCTCGGGAGGAATCCCTCCGTTCAGCATCGTTTTCAGCATGGCAGGATTTTTCATCAAGAGCTTAATGATTTTCACTCTATCTTCCAGACTTCCCTTGAGTTCCTTGCCTTCCGGCATGTGGTATCCGACCCATCCAACATGCGTAGCCCGTGGCCGTCTGGGCCAAGCGCACATCTTACTTTCGGATTCACAGACCCGCAGAGTCAACCCGTCCTGCTCATAGTGCATAGAACCGCGACGATGTGATGCGGGGTAGGCCTTGTCGAGATAGACTCTCATGTTCCCGTAATACTCTGGTCGTGCGTGCTGCACGATACCGTAGAGCGAACGGAAGGGAATCGCCGTAGCAACCGACAAATACCAGGGAATTTTTATGTCAGGGCCGTCACTCGGCGGCATGGCATCGGGCGAATAAGTCCAGCCACAGGCCGCAAAGATGGTTTTATCGGCAAGAGCGAAGCGGCACCAACTGAAAAATGAGGGATCAACAATCGCATCGTCCTCAATCACGAAGACGGTATCCGGTTTTTGTTTGTATGCCCAGTTCAATGCTTCCAGCATGTTTGCAGAATTTCCATGATAGGAGTGCTGCCATGTCAGATGATGAGTCGCATTGAAGCGATTGCAGATCGCCATCTCGTCCGTCCCGCGGTCTGGGAAAACGTCTATCTGTATGGTTGGTTCAGTGGCGCGAATGGATTCTAGGCAACAATAAAGCATGTCGCTTCTATGGAAAGTAGGAACCACGCATATCTCACGCGCCATAGAGTTTCTCTAGTTCTTCGATTTCGCCATCACACTTGAAACAATTGCCGCTATCTGCGCCGGCATTCATGCAGGCATGGAGGAAATATACATTCCCGCACAGTTTACAGGTTCTCTTGACGAAGGAAATTGCCATCAGACCGATATCCTGTTTCGTAGATCATCGCCACTTCTCCTCAAACAAGCGGTTGTTCACGTTGCACAATTCCTCCATACTCGTGCCTAGTTCTTTGGCCCTACGTAGAAACGATGTCCCGCCGCCGTGACGAGCCTTTACCGTCTCCGTGGGCAGGGTGATGTATCCAAGAGCCTCCATACGACGGCAAAAATCGCAGTCCTCCTTCCCGTAGCCAGTGAAGCGCTCATCCATTGGTCCGACAGCATCAAGGACGGAACGCTTGAAATAACCACAAACAAAAGGACTTTGCCCCCAGAGTTGAACGGTAGCCACGCCTACCTTGGGATCAGAATACGCCACATCGCGCAACTCATTTACAAAAGTGGACTCGAAGCGAATGTCGTCTCCGCACAACAGAACGTCTGAATCTTTCGCCGCATCCCAGCCGAAATTCACGCTGCGGGAGTACACGAAAGGCTCAGGGCCGTGCAAGAGGGTCCATGCAGGGTCGCACCACATGAACCCCGGTTCTTTTCCGGAGCGGATGAGAATCTTAGGAACTTCTGGCGCAAACGTATAGACATTCTGCGCGAATTCGTTAAATAAATCGGGATACCTGGATAGGACCACAAGCATTACGCTCATGGCGTTCCCCGCCCATCCAGATGGCTGACGCGGAACATATCCCCATCTACAGGGTTATAGATACCCGTTTTGAATTCTTCCCACGGCGAGTTCGCTATGATGCCATGGATAATATTCTCGATGAAATCGCACTTTCCTCGGCACAATGGAAGAATCTTTTCCCGATAGAACTGCGTTGAGGCAAGATGAGGATTTTGTGACCACTGCCTGCTGCGAATTATTGGAATGGCTACTCCCGCCCTATTGTCTTGGTAGCGATCCGAGGCCGCGCCATCTTGATAGATCAGGCGCTCCATCATCAAATGCTCATAGTATGGGCTGATTCTTGGCTGGGCATGGAGTTTGATTGAATTGAATTCGCCGGAGAAGATCAGATTTGACAACTCGCGCCACGGCACATTCGGAAGCGTAACCCAATCGTGCTCAAGATAGTAAATCAGCGGGGTTTCGACCTCGGCCAAAGTCGGTTTCAGCATTCCGCTCTGATGTTGATGGTTTTCAAACTGCCGTAGTATTCCCGGCCAGCGTCTTTTGATAGCAGTCAGGTGTCTCTGATAAGCATCGTTCGGCTGTTCAGTTCCGTCCGCCATGATGATGATGTCGGCATCAGGAAGCTCCGTGCTGATTGATCCAATGGTTGCCCCGATGATGGCCGTAGACGGGTTACTGGGAATGGGGCTGGTGGAAATCAGTACCGTGATATCGCTCATGGATAAATCTCCGGCTTCTTGCGGCACAAACACAAACCTCTAGGAGTGTCGAAGAAAATATGCTGCATTTCCAGTTCTCGAAGTAGATGCGGGAGATACTTTTCGCGTAAAAACGTATGGACCCCTGAGTCGTGGATTGCAACGACTGCTCCTGCCGAAAGATATGGATAGAGCGCCCTCAGTTCATGGCAGCGAATCTCGTCAGGTCCAGAGTCGAGAAAGGCAAAGTGAATCGGCCCACCCACGGTATTTATTAACTCTAGGCCAGTTCCGGTGATGATGGACACGTTTGAATAGCCAAGCAAGCGCTCATGTGTGATTTGCACTTCCCTAGCCCCGGTGTCGCAGGTAAAGATATCTCCAAATCCGTTTATCCGCGTGGCCTTGGCTAATTGCTCAGTGGCGTGCCCGTGATAACAGCCTGTTTCGAGAATGCGCTTGGGTTTTAATGCGGCCACGAGGCATCCGAGCAGGGCCAAAACCTCCAACTCCGTCGCCATGTTATCGTATGCGTGCCAGCGTTCAGGGTTGAGGCAGACGGCGGTTGGCGGAGACATTTCTGGAATAATCTTTTCGCTCACTTCACCCCCAGGGATGCCAAATCTTCTTTCAGCCATTTCAGAAAAAAGTTGACGTTATATTCTTTCCACCAGTCAGCCAAGTCCGCAGAAATCCTGCGATAGTCTTTGATTAACGGTTCGATCACTTCTGGAAGTTTCTCCCAGTCATCAATCATCGGCAAGGGATGATTTCCAAGGACAGTAGACCAGAAGCCTACTGTTTCCTCTCGCAGTGACCTGGAATCTATGAGAGGGATTGCACCGCACTCAAGAGCTTCCCAGATGCGGAAGGTGTCAGGAGAGGCGGGGCCGGAGGGACACGGCACAACTCTCGTCCGATTCATCAGGTCCATGTAAATCATTACTGGAAGACCCTGACCGAATCCCTTGGTGGGATAATACTTTCCTCCGACCGGAGACAGTTTCAGTATCCCGCGCTCACACGCTAGTCTGCGTTCATGCGTAATCTGCCCCGCAAAGAACCAGTTGAGATGCTTAGGGCAATTCAGCCATTTAGTATATTTCGGGTAACCTTCAATTAAATAGCGGTCGGCCTTTGTAGTCGGCAGTGGCGTCTGGACCCAAAGTTTTTTGTTCGGATGCGACAGTAGGTGCAAGGGAAATTCCGTAGCCTCGTCGCCTATGCTCACAAAAATCGCCCAATCCATCTTGCGCACGGCATCGTTCATCATGTTTGCGTAGTGTGCGCCATTGTTGAACTCCTGCAACTGTCCGCCGTGGAATACGATGATCGCTCCTTGGCGTGCCGGATAATCATGGCGCGAGTAGTGTTCGCAGTGGTGGATGTCCAGCATGGCATTCAGGAGATTGCAGCAGGACCAACTCCCCCTCTCCTTGTTCCACCAGATTACAGTTGGATTACCCAAGGCCACACACTTTCAGCAGGGTAGACATGCGATTTGAATAAGTTTCATTTTCGCGCACCCACTTATGGCCTGCGCATCTCAGGGCCTCGCGTTCTTCTTCGTGGGCAAGGTAATAGTCGATGCGGTCTTGCAGTTCTGGAAGGTTGCCAGCTTCAAAAGTCACAAGGCCGGGAATGGTCAAGCCCTTCGTTGCAGGGTGAATCAAGAACCCTCCGCGCCCTAGCGTCTCCGGCACGCGATCCGACCAATAATAATCACTGCCAGCAAAACACGAGTCGCCAACCAATACCCGGACAGATGCATAGAGATCGTTCAAATCCTTCCCTCGGAACCCAGTAAATACACGGAAGCGATCGCCATACACAGCCCGAAGGAATTCAATTAACTTGGCACGGAAATTCCATTCCGGATGGTACGATTCCGCTCCCACGAAGCCAACGTCTACCCTCAGATTATCGCGCATTGTTCCAAAATGGCAGTCGTGTTTCACTACTCCGGGCGGGAGCCAAACGTGATTAATACCCCTCCCCTTGAAGAACGCGGCATTCCCGCCATCGGCAGTAAAGACTGTATCTGTGCGCCAGAACGGGTGAGTTCCGACACGAGACTCTCGTCCATCAATCGCGTCGAGTCCGACGTAGCGATCAAGATGGAAACTGGCCGTTTTAATTCCGGAGCCACGAAGCGCAGCCAGCATCTCGTGAACTGTGATTTTCCCTGGTGTCTCATACCCGTGGGTGTGGATGTATAGGAATAACGTGCATCCCTGAGTTCCTGCAAGAATTGATTCTGTAGCATCTTCGTTCTCCTGAAATGTAATGACTTCGTTCCCCATGTAGCGCAGCGTCCACAAAAGTTCATTCTCCGTCGAGTGAGGCGGGATAAAGTTGCCAAGCATAGCGATGCGAAGTGGTGGTATATTACTGGCGAGAGTCCTGTCTTCCGGATTGAAACCCCGATAGGCGCTCATCCGGGAGTGCAAAGCTAGGGTTGGGAGGCGCAGCGCAGGACGATCCAAGTGTGGGTCGAACAATTCCTTGAACTCCCTGTTCCCCTTCTCGAATCTTAGCCTCGCCTCCGACTGCATTCGAGCGATGACGTGCGAAGGCTGCGCCACAATTTTCGTAACCATCTCTCGAATGTCTTTTGGTGATACTTCATAAAGTGTGCCCATGTTTACTACTTTGGTTCCGCATGGTTTGACCTCAAATGGAGCCTTTAATTCAGACATAGGCGGGGCCGCAGTCGTCATCAGAACCGCGCCGACCGACTGGGACTCGTGAATGGCGTGCCCAAATCCCTCGGTGGCTGAAGGGAACAAGTGGAAGAGATGCGTATTCTGAAATTCTGTTATTTCCTCATCGGTGGCGCGTTTCACGAACGTAATTCCGGGAGTGTCCTCGAAAAGTACGGTTTCCCGGCTATTTGATACCACGGTCAGCGGGGGAAGTTCAGTTTCATCCCAGTAGCGATAAGATCGCCATGCTTCGACTACGGCATTCGTGCCTCTCGTCCCAGAGTTCCCGCCGATATGCAGAAATTTACGAGTTTTCGACAACCCGTTAGCCTTATCCGCCGTCAGGAAACCGACATAATGCACATTAGAGAACTTTTCCTTCAGAACGCGCTCCGCTTCATGGGTTTTGGCGAAAATCTTCTCGCATTTATGGATCGCCCTGACCATTTCAGGCTTAATCCACT
>Ga0210400_10004574_pt1 | contig 11956 bp, 12 predicted proteins | sample IncBWH26MmetaG_FD_155456 | JGI IMG/M metagenome (GOLD analysis project Ga0210400, IMG submission 155456) | Forest soil microbial communities from Barre Woods Harvard Forest LTER site, Petersham, Massachusetts, United States - Inc-BW-H-26-M | ecosystem: Environmental > Terrestrial > Soil >...
GCTAAGGGCGCAAAGGAAAATCAAAAGCAAAACCCACCACCGTTCGTTACGCTCGAGGGTAGGCTCCGACGCGAAGACACAGCGCTGCACAGCCGCAACCAAACCCAAAACCTTTGAAACACGGAGGAACCCTTCGCTCCGCTCAAGGGCACGATTCACCTGAATGCATGGCCGCGCGTTTTCGGCGGTTGCTCGGGTCCCGGCAAGGGTGGCAGATTCCATTGCTTTCTGAGAGTTTTGTACTGGATCACCGGCAATTGAACCAACATGGGCGCTTGCGCCGGATCGAGCCAGGCAAGCACCGCCTCCAGTTGTTTTTGCGGCATGGCTGTACAACCAACGGTGCCGGTTCCCGGGCCGCGCCAGATGTGGAGGAAAATACAAGACCCGCCGCCTGGCACGGGGAGAGACGTATGGGTTTGGGTATTTTGCCCGGCATTATGGTCCACTACTATGCCCCAGCGATAACGTTCATCGGACAGCAACATGTGCTCGGAGCTTTTCCAGTCAGGCGAAACTGTCCTACGATCCACAACACGGTTATAGAATCTGGAGGCTGAATCGTCTACGCACTCGATCGAGGGCGTCACTGCCACATAAGGCATCTTCCAACCCGACGGCTGCTGTGGAGCATAACCAAACGCGGCGCTAAGGTGAAAAGCGCCTGCGGGCGCCCTGCCATCGCCTTCTTTTTTTACAGGATCGGAAGCAGCGTGCACAGGGTGAGAGCCGACCTGTAATACACCCAAGCCCCAGCCTAATCCGCTCTTGCCCACCACTACGCTGACCGATGGGCCAACCGCTTTCCAGTTCCTCCCGGGATTCGCGCGCTCATACCGTTGCAGCTTGCCTTCCACGGCATCCCAACCGGGTGTTGTAACTACCAGAAGCTGCATTGATGATTCAGGCCCGCTTGCGGGGCGGGCCTGGGTCTGAGCGGCTACAAGCCCGCAACTAATGACGAGCATGCCAAGACTCATTTGCAGGAGACATCGCACAAAAAGGCCTCACGACCCGTGTTGGATTTTGGTCCTATTGCGAACGGCGCGAGTAATGCAATAGACGATCACCTCCGCTGCATCACTGTTCCCGAGAATCGTTGCCGGTGGTGACGATTCTTCGCGAAACGCTGCAGTGTGCAGGGGCATCTTTTCGTGCTTGCTATGGATCTGCAGGGGCTGAAGCCCGGTTGATTTTAAAGGACTTGCGGCACGAGTAAACTTCCTTCGGCTCGCAAGCTCGCCTCTAGGACAGGCTATGCCCTGATACAAATCAACATCTGCTGACCATTTTTTTCCGCAAGCTGTAAAGCCCGGTCCACTTTAAACGGCTTGCGGCACAAGTGAGCTTACTTTGCGACTACTCTCTGGAGAGCAAGCTTAAAAGTTATCTTGACCCCATTGGTCTGCTGCCGGACGGTTTCGCCGGTCATCTCGCTCTCCGTAAATTGCGCGGTGGAATGGTAGGAGGTGTCTTCAATATTGACATCAAAGCTTAATTTGTTGCCGTCTACTGTGCCGTTCTCAATGTTGAAGCCCTGCTCATCTTCGCTCGGGCCGCCGCTTCCAGTCAGTTTCTTTCCGTCCTGGGTCAGAATCAGAAAGACGGGCTGAGACTGCGTTTGTCCCGCTTGGTCCGTAACCGAGATTGCGCCTGACCATTTGCCGCTGGCGCCCACCGGAGCGGCGGCCATAGCGGGAAACAGGAAACTGAGAACCACGGCAAAAACAATGAATGCCTTCAAAATCTTCTGCTGCTCCATCTTAAAATGCTCCTCTGGGGGCGTAAATGCCACGAGTGAGAATACCAAAGAAATCCAAAGAGCACCAAGCCGTTGCAAGGCAGAACCATACCAACTGCCGCTGATTTCACCCATAACACTGACCCAAACAAGCAACAATATGCAGGATAAAAATGCGCAAGATGAAAATGCCCTTGCAAGTTCCGCATATCTGCGTGCTACCATGCGACCTATGAAAAAACTTATTGCTTTCCGGCTGGTGGGCTTTGCTTTTTCCATGCATGCCTCTGCCCAGTCGGCATGTGACCATCCCAAGAATGACTTTGACGGCCTATTGCCTTAACAAGATTACATAGCTCACCTGGCCGGAGCGAAATAGAGGTGAAACTTGGTTCGTTTAAGTGTCTGCGTCAAGTTTTTGTTGGCTGGGATTTTGGTTGCAAGTCAAACCACGACCAGCGCTCCACAGGCCAGTACCCCACATTCATTGATCACGGTCCATGCGTATAAGTCGGGCCTGTTCTCGGCCTTCGCCCACAATCACACCATAACCGCTCCTGTGGCCCAGGGCACAATTGATCTCAAGAATCCGGCCGTTGAAATCACGGTGGACGGCAAACAAATGAAAGTAATCGATCCTGAGGCCTCGGAGTCCACGCGCGCCGAGATACAGTCCACCATGCTCGGACCCAAAGTATTGGACACCGGCAAGTACCCGGAAATCCGATTTAAGTCCTCCCACGTACAGCAAATAGGGCCTCAGCGGTATCGTGTTACCGGCCTTTTGACCTTGCATGGAGCGACCAAAGAACTGAGCTTTGAAGTCAGCGGAGGCCCGGACCGCTACCAGGGCAAAGCCAAACTGAAGCAGACGGACTTCGGCATAACGCCGATCACACTTGGAGGCGGGACCATCAAAGTAAAAGACCAGTTGGACCTGGAGTTTGACATCCAAGCGGGAGACCTGACTCATGCAAACCGCTAAACAGTCCCGCACACTGGCCGCGCGTGATATCAGTGGTCATTATGATGATTTTGCCTGGGCCTATCGGCTCTATTGGGGCGATCATATCCATCATGGGCTCTTCATATCCGGAGACGAGACACCGCAGCAGGCGCAGGAAAAAATGCTTCACCATTGCGCCCAGCGAGCAGGAGTTGCCAGCGGGATGACCGTGGCCGATGTCGGTTGCGGGCATGGAGGCACCTCCAGGTTCCTCGCCAGGAAATATTCCTGCGCGGTGCTGGGGCTTACCATCAGCGAGGAACAATTGAAGATCGCCCGCAAGCTTTCAACATCTCTAAGCGGCCCGGGGGCGGCGCGCTTTGAACTGGGCAATGCCGAAACCTTTGCCTTCCCTGCCGCCAACTTTGATCTGGTGTGGAACATGGAATCGTCAGAGCATTTTTTCGACAAGGCCGCCTATTTCCAAAGAGCTGCAACAGCGTTGAAACCCGGAGGCAAGTTGATGGTGGCCGCCTGGACCGGCTCCATGGAGCACAAGCTTATACGAGACATAGCAGAGACATTTCTGTGTCCGGAATTGCAGACCACCGGGCAATACGCCGAGCAGATCGAGGCCGCGGGTATGAAGGTCATTCACGACGAAGAGCTTGCGTCTGAGGTAGTTCCCACCTGGGACATCTGCTCCGAACACGCGCGCACCGGCCGGCCTTTGTTGGCCATGCTCCCGGCAAAATTCCGCGAATTCGCAGAGGGCATTGAGTTGATGCGCGAGGGATACCGCAACGGACAATTAGCTTATTCTGTCATTGTCGCAAGAAAGAGTGAGACATGAGCAACCCGGTCGAATGGTGGCACGCAATTCGAAAAGTCCTGGGGCCCGCTTTCGGCGGACGCGTTTTGCTGCTGGGATCTGTCTTCCTGCTGGGGGCCTTCGCTTTCAGGCCGGCGCCCAGCCCCACACAGAGAAAAGCGGTCATTGTTGAATTGTTTACCTCAGAGGGATGCTCCAGTTGCCCTCCTGCGGATGAATTGTTGGCCCACTTGAGCGAACAGGAATCGCTGAACGGCGCAACCATTATCCCTCTGGGTTTTCACGTGGACTACTGGAATTCCCTGGGATGGCAGGACCGATTCTCTTCCCGCTCGTACACTGAGCGCCAGCAGCAGTACGCCCGGAAGCTACGGCTGGATGGCCCCTACACGCCGCAGATGGTGGTGGACGGGACCCACGAATTCGTAGGCAATATTTCCAGCCGCGCCCAAATGAACATAGCAGAGGCCGCAACCCGCCCGCAGCAGGCCAACGTCCAGGTTTCATCCGGGGAATCCGGCAGCCTGCGCGTCCAGGCCAGGCTCTTGGAACCCTCGGCTTCGGTGGATGTGATGCTGGCCATCACGGAGGACAAGCTGACCACGAAGGTGCGCGCCGGAGAAAATGACGGACGGGTACTTCGCCACGCCGCCGTGGTCCGCGACTTCCGCCGGGTCGGCCGCGCTGAGAAGGGCAGCTTTGACAAGGCTGTTCCCATCCATCTGGAAAAGGAATGGGACCCGGCGAACCTGCACGTGGTCGTCTTTATCCAGGCTGCCGATCAAGGCCTGATTGAAGGTGCAGTGTCGGTGCCGTGGAACTCACTGTCCGGGGCCCATTGAATGGTTGTCTAACTTGGCGATCTCCAGCGTGAACAGCGGATTGCCTGGAAATTGATCGTGCAGCGAGGCAAGCTTCTGGCGCGCTGCCGCCTTGTTCTTGATGCGCAGATCGTTGAAGGCCAGCAGAATGCGAGCAAAGGGAGCAAGATACCTTCCGCGTTCCGCCACCAGCGTTAACTCTTTGACTCCCTGCTCCTGGTCGCCTTTCAATCCGCCCAGCCGCAGAAACCAGCGGACTGGAGCAGATTTGCCGCCGATAATATATTTCCCCATGCCGGTCGCTACATAAGCGTCATAGTAGCCCGGTGAGAGGGCCAATAACCTGTCCGCGTAGGTGGTTGAGCTCTTGATGTAAGACAGGGCAGCCATATTTTTCTTGGTAATCAGGGCGGCGCCATCGGCCTGGAGCCCATTCACCAGGACCATCGCGAACAGGGCCTTCTCGTCATTCTTGTTGCGATTCAACGAATCGTGAGCAAGCTTCTCTGCATGGTCCAGCGCTTCGTCAAACTGCTTCTTGGCGTCCGGCAACCAGGTGTATGCAGGACGCGAGTCAAAACTATCGTCAGAGGAAAACATCTCGCTGCGCAGGATGTGCAGCCGGTCAAACTCTCGAAACAGCACGGCGCATGCCTGGGCTACCCAGGGCAGCGGATCATCCTTAGACAACGCCTTGGCCTGCTCCGCCTTTTGGAAAGCCTGATCGAACTGCAAATTGTACATAGCATGAAAACTGCTATCGAGAAGGCCTTCCACGCTTAGGATTTGCGGGGTTGGGGAAGATGACTGAGCCAGAGCGGCGCCGGAGAGCAAAGCGGCAATCCCAATCCCAATCAACAGACTCGTTATCAGACGACGAACGCTGCCTTTCAAATGCTTACCTCCATCTTCAATCCCGCGCTGCCGAAAAATCAGACCACATGGTCCCGTACTCGTAACATGCCTGGCATTTCATGCCTTGGTACAAACGCCTGCGTACGAATAAAGTTTTCCTTGAACTGCGCGATTGTATGAAAGACTCGTCGGCTGAGACCCGGAGGCTTATTGTCCCCGATCTACGAAACGGCCTTCTTATACAGGTGTCCGTTACTTAGATGGCAAACAATGTCCTCGCCTTTGCCCTTGCATAGGATTATTTTGATACGGCGCTGTAAGATTAACACTTCTTCACACAATCAGATAGTCACGGATGGAAAAATGGGCCTCCGGAATGCTACGTGTGATTGAGGCGGCTAGTGAAGATGCGATCCACTTTAGAGTGCCATGCTTCAAGAAGCAGCACCCTTGAGTCTCGCGCACTTCAATCTTTGCCCGTAGGTTTTGGAGCAGTGCGCTTGTTCGTGGGAACGACCGCACTTACCTTGGTGACATAGCGGTCAGATAGTCTCCATGATTCACCGTCTTTCCGCCAGACATCCACGACGAAATATTCGCCGCTGTCATTCTTCCCGTTGATCTCGGCCTGCTGGTCCCTGGTAAATTTCACCACCACGGTATCGCCGAAATCGCGGGCCGCCATCTGGCTCAGGCGAAACGATTTCAAGGTATAGTTACCTGTCACGGCAGGAATCCAGTCTTCCGCGGCGATTGGATCGCCATTTGGCATCCAGATTTCAAAATCATCGGCCAACAGTGTTTTCAGCGAGGCTGCATCTTTCTTTTGAATACTGGTCAGAATGCGTTTTTCCAGATCGGTAAAGAGCGTGACCTGGCGAGTGGCGGTCATGATTCTCGGAGTGACAGGCGGCTTCAACGGTTCCTGGGCCGACGCCGCCAGCATCATTGAACACAGGACGGACAGTAGAGACAGGACAAAGCGGGTCTGCATCTGGAACATGCTCCTTTTCTCGATCGCATCAACATTCTAATCAAGCAAAAAGCCGCCCGAAACTCCGGGCGGCTGTTTCATATCCGGCGATTGTTTAGAGGTGTTGCGCGCAAGCGCCGCCACCTGAATTTCTCCAGTTCTGCTGGAGCATCCAGTTGTGGCCGCCGAAGGTCTGGTTGAATTGGGACCCGTTGGGAGCAGTTTGGGTGGCGCCGAAATTGAAGTTGCATTTGTCTCCATTTTCCTGACCGTTAGCATCGAACCATGCATTCAGGTCCGGATCGGAAATGGCTTCTTCAATTTCATGCGACAGAGTGTTGGCCATGCCATCCGCGCCGCTGTCTCCATTGGGAGACGTTGGGAATTGGATTTCGCATCCGGAAGGGCACTTGTCCACGTTCCCCACGAATGACCACTTGATGTCCGCGCCGTTGATGGTTTGATGGGTGTGGAATCCGCAGAACTGAGTGCAGAATCCCCGTTCGCTGACGTTAGAGGAGGTCAGCACCAAGTAGATGCCGTTGGGATCTGTCGGCAAGCTGTTGTTGGTGAGCGCCCGAGAAATGATGTTCGTGAGTCGTGTGTTCGTCAGGCTGGTGCCTTGTGACCCGGTGTCAAAGATCTGGCTCTGCAGATGCAGCAAGCCGCTCACATTTTGGGTGTTGTCGCCATACGTGGTATTGACCCCCTCAAGGGCAGAGCCGCCGAGTCCACCCAGAAAGGCGTCAATCAAATTGACGGTTGTCTGGCTGTCAGAGGCCAGGGGGCCGTTCGTCCAGTTGCCGTACCAGATGACATAGATCGGCACGTTGCCGCCCAGGACCGGGCCGCCATGGTAGTTGATGCCGTTGCCTTGAACGACGGCAAAACCGCCTGGCTGTGCAGCCATTGTTTCCACAGGAGCTCCAAGTACGTGGCCCGTCGCCCTGATGTCATCGCCACCATTCGCTTCGGGAGAGGGTTGACGTAACACTTGCGCTGCCAGGAAATTGACGGCCAGCATTACAAAGAGAAGGGTCAGCAAAACCTTGATCTTACCAAGGGGAAACTTCATTGATGTAGAACCTCACTGTTAGGGATTTTGCTTACGTCTGTCGGGAAGAATGAACAGATGAAGCCGGCAAATATGATTGGGAGACAGATGTGATTTATGAATGAAGACATATTCAGTGTTGACAACACTTCAGCGCACTGCTCACGCTTGTCTTCGATACCGGAATTAACGAAGGCGCACGAGGCCACTATTGCCCGAGTTTATAGAGAGTTTGTATTTGTTAAGCAGTGGATAGCCTGCATATCGCTATGGCTTAGAGCCACTGGCGGCGAACTCCTGATTGATACGAAGAAGATCGCCGCTTTTCTGTAGCACCTTTCCACGGTTCTCGTCGCTCTCAAAAACGGAGGGGGAGGGCGGACATGAGTGTCTACCCAATACCCTGTAAATCCGCAAGATTTTATTTTTTGTTCCGAAAACCAAACATGACCGCGACAATTTACTTTGTTTGAAGCGTGGAGAGTTGGTTTGACAAGCCACTATCGGTTCTCCGCTTTCATCCAGTCAGGTGCCATCGCCGTGGCGCGGAGTTGGAATCTTTTCGATTTTCAGAACATGGTGGCCCAGATATTGATTTGGCTTTGAAACCTTATTCAGTTGTGCCTCTGTATGGGCAGCAGTCCCGCCTCCCCATAGGTCGAAAGGGGGAGGGGGGTATCTAACTTATAAATATCTTGCTAACTTGGGTTTTTAAGATTAAAGTGATCTCATTCTTTAATAACCCCCCCCAACACTGGCCCTCTGAATGCCAGGACAACGTAATGCCCAGAATCTATTTAAGGTAATAAGGTGAAGCATGGAGATTGTTTTAAGAAATGAAAAGTTAATGGACCAGATCGGATGGAAGTTGCTGCATGAGCTTCAGCTCAATGGGCGGCTCTCCTATGCCGAACTGGGCCGCAGAGTTGGCCTGACAACCCCGGCGGTGGTTGAACGCGTCAAGCGGATGGAAGAAGCCGGAATTATCACTGGATATCATGCGGATGTGGACGCAGGCGTAATTGGCATGCCAATCACGGCTTTTATTCGCATGTCTGTGGTCGGCGATGTCTTTACCCGGATCACCTCAGTCGTGAAGAACTCTCCCGAAGTTGTTGAGTGTCACAGAGGGACCGGCGCCGATTCATTCATCATGAAGGTCCATGTACGTTCGGTTGAGCATTTGGAATCTCTGATTGATCGTCTCACGCCCTATGGCACGACCTCCACGTCGATTGTCCTGTCTTCCCCGGTGGAGAAGCGTGAGATCAAGAAGCCCGAGGAGATGTCTGCGGAAGTTCAGCCGATGCGCCGTGCCAAAAGTTCCTGACGAGGAACCGACTAGCTAGGGGCCGTTGTATATCTCCGTCTCTACGTTCACAACGGCCAGTTCGCTGCACGGCCTGCGGGTGCCGGGCAATCGACGCAAGAGTGTGCCCTTGCCGCGTTATCTGGGTTTTGCCCGTTCGTATTGCGGGGGCCATTGAATCTCGTGCCCGAGCGCGCGTGCGGCATGGAGCGGCCAATAGGGCTCCCGAAGTAGTTGGCGGGCAAGGAAGACCAGATCGGCCTGTCCGGTCCTGACAATTTGGTCTGCCTGGGCGGGATCGGTAATCATTCCAACGGCGCCCGTTGCCATCCCGGATTCAGAGCGAATGCGCTGAGCAAATGGAACCTGGTATCCGGGGCCGACGGGAATCTTCGCATGAGGAACAACTCCGCCGGAAGAGCAATCGACAACATTCACGCCCAGGGCCTTGAGTAATTTGGCAAGGGCCACAGAATCTTCCGGCGACCACCCGCCGTCGATCCAATCCGTGGCTGAAATTCTAACGAACAGCGGAAATTGCTCCGGCCAAACTTTCCTTATTGCCGTGACCACTTCGCACAGAATCCGGGTGCGATTCTCGAATGAGCCCCCGTACTCATCAGTGCGGTGGTTGCTGAGAGGCGAGAGGAAAGAATGCAACAGGTATCCATGGGCCGAGTGGACCTCGATCACTTTGGCTCCGGCCGCCAGGGCCCGCTGAGCAGCCGAGGCGAAGGCCTTCACAGCCGCTGAAATCTGCGGGATGGTCAGGGCCTGCGGCACCTGGAAACCCTCATTGAAGGCAATCGCGGAAGGAGCAAATATCGGGCTCCAGCCGCCCTCTTCAGCCCCAACCGGACGGCCGCCCTTCCATGGCTCGCTGGTGCTGGCTTTACGCCCCGCATGTGCAAGTTGAATGCCCGGCACGGATCCCTGCTCCGCAACGAATGAAAAGACCCGTCGTAACGGTTCAATGTGAGCGTCACTCCAGATGCCCAGGTCTTTAGGACTGATCCGGGCTTCGGGAGTTACGGCGGTGGCTTCCGCGATCACCAGACCAGCCCTGCCAACGGCGCGCGCGCCTAAATGGACTAAATGCCATTCATTGGCGAACCCCTCGATACATGAGTATTGGCACATGGGAGAGACGGCGATGCGATTGGGCAGTTCCACGGCGCCCAGACGGAGAGGCTGAAATAAATGGGTCATATTCGAAAATGCTATTGTAATGGCGAGGAGAGATATCAAGGCAGTTGCGCTCGACGTTTAGCCACGCCATCCGGAGAGGAGCCAGGCGGACAGATGGTCCGCTGGCTTTAATGCAGGCTTGGGCTTGCCCCGGAGAAGTATGACTTCTTGGCCTTTTGTCAGTTGAATTTCAAGGCGAAATGCGCGAAAGTGTCACCATGCAGCAGCAACCTTCCAATAAGAAAACGATTCAAGACGAATGGGGCACCAGCAGCCGACAGGGCTATGAGGACAGGCCTGTCTACCAGCCCAGAAAAAAAGCACCTCCGAGAAAGGGTAGCGGCACGCTAAAGAGCTTCGGAGGTCTGCTGATCGTGGGTGGAATCTGCTGGGGAACCTATCTGGTTACTGGCGGGGCGGACCCCGCCGTACTGTGGAAAACGGGCGGACCCGTTCAGCTTTGTGGGTTAGGGGTCGTGGTTTCGATCCTGGGGAAATATGTTGGCTGATCTGCCTGCAAATCCACTGGTCGCCGTTGCCTCACGGATGAGAGTAGTTATGCCATTTGGGAATGAAATCATGAAATTAAACCAGGGATTTTTCACCTCACTTGCCAAGGCCACAAACATGGCAGCTTTGCTTTTCTGTGTTGCCTGTTCCAGTTCGAATCCCAGCACGGGGACTTCGTCCGCGCAAAGCCAGGCCGGGGCCGCCGATTTGACCCACCCATGCTCATTCATCACGCAGGCGGACGCGGACACGGCGATGGGCAAAGGCGCCAGCATAGCCTTCGCGCACAATCCAAGGACCGGCTATGACGAATGCCACGTCAAAGGCAACACGCCCGGATTGGAGGAAGTCATTATCCTGCTGCACCGCACCGATCTATGGGACGCTACCAAGAAAGCCATGGTCGACTCCAACACGGGCGTAAAAGCGGTAAGCGGCCTGGGAGACGATGCCTTTGAAGGTCGCGCCATCGGATACAACGTGCGCAAGGGCAGCAGATACACGCAGGTCTTTGGAGTCTTAACCAATAAAGACGCGCCTAATGACAAAGCCACACGCTACCTGGCGGAGCGGGTGGCGTCACGCCTTTGATGGCGATGGCAGGATTGGACGAACCGACCTTTAAGCATTACTGATCAACAAGACAAACTTCCTCATCATCATCATCCTCCTCCCTACCGACTCAGAAGGAAGTGCTTCATCAATGACAAATTTCGCCTGGATCATGTGCTTGTACGCATTGGAAGATTATCGACTCTGGGCCTGCCGGCTGGCGCATCCTTTGTTACTGCCGCTGGCAAGGCAGGCCTTTGCCAGATTATCGAAGAACCGGCACGCGATTTCGCGTTGGCTGGGCGACAATAATCCTGACAGACTAGCGAATGAACTTCGCCGGGTCGCGCTGGGTCCGTGTCAAAAAGACCCTTGTCAAACTGAAGAAACAATTTCGGACTATTTACGATGACCAAGACCGCAAAGCTACGCAGCACGCCACGGGCAGAGGACACGCGACGAAAAATCTATGACTCTGCCCTTCAGCTCTTTCGTGAGAAGGGCTTCGAGCAGACCACCATGAGAGACATCGCCCAGGAAGCAGGAATGGCGCTGGGCGCTGCCTACTACTACTTTTCGTCCAAGGAAGCTATTGTGCTCGCCTTCTACAGCGAAATGCAGGAAGCCAGCCATGACTCCGTGTTGCAGGCTATGCAGGCGCACAAGAAAACGAAAGACCGAATTCGGTGCGTGCTGCAAAACCGTTTTGAACTGCTGGAGCCCAATCGCAAATTTTGCGACGCCCTGTTTCGGCATGCCCCGGACAGCCAGGATCCGCTTTCGCCATTCAGCGAGGAGACCCGCGCTATCCGGGAACGGGCCATCGAGCATCTGCGCGTGGCCGTGGAAGGAGGAGATACGAAAGTTCCTTCCGACCTGCAGGGGCGGCTGCCTTACCTCCTATGGCTCTATCAGATGGGACTGATTCTCTTCTGGGTCTATGACCGCTCGCCGGGCCAGCGACGCACCCAACAGTTAATGGAGAAGAGCCTGGGACTGATTGTGAATCTCATCCGCATTTCAACCCTGCCGCTCATGAAGCCTCTGCGCAAGACCGTCCTGGAACTGGTGGAGACCGTAGCGGAATGAACTTTTTGCCGCTGATTTCGCAGATGAAACGCTGATCGGCTCAGGTAAACTCCAGTCGCTAAGTCTCGTAAGAAAGAACACAGGTG
>Ga0210400_10004577_pt1 | contig 11954 bp, 9 predicted proteins | sample IncBWH26MmetaG_FD_155456 | JGI IMG/M metagenome (GOLD analysis project Ga0210400, IMG submission 155456) | Forest soil microbial communities from Barre Woods Harvard Forest LTER site, Petersham, Massachusetts, United States - Inc-BW-H-26-M | ecosystem: Environmental > Terrestrial > Soil >...
GATCGAGCAATTGCGAAACAGCCAGCAGCGAATCCCGTATTTCTTCCGCATCCAGGCGGCTGCGCGAATGGCGCCAGATGTATGCATTATCAGGATCGATCTCCTCATTCGCGGGAGAATCCGACGACGAAAGCATGTAAGCATGCGAAAGAAGAATCTCTTTGTGAAGGGCTTTGAGAGACCAGCCGCTATCAACCAGCTTATAGGCCAGGTGATCGAGCAGAGCCTGATTGCTGGGCGCGACGCCGCGGGTTCCAAAATCATTTCCAGTCGGCACGATGCCGCGGCCGAAGTGCCCCTGCCAAATGCGATTTACGATCACGCGGGCCGTGAGCGGATTATTCCTGCTTGCGATCCAATTCGCCAGCTCCAGGCGGCCGCTGCCGCGAACATCGTCTGGGAGCGAAGACCCGCCCAATACTTGGAGGAATCCCCGGCGAACCTTTTCACCCAGATCCCGCGGATCGCCATAGTGCTGGATCTTCGCGTCTTCCGGCTCGCCTTCGGTCACCGCGTAAGCCGATTCTCCGAGGTCGGGCATGTGCTCGAACAAGTGCATACGGCGGGCTTGCAACTGCGGAATCAGGTCGTCATAGGTGCCCGGGAGTTTCAGCACTGCCTCGATAGCATCTTGCACCGGTTTCAATTGAGCCTGGAAGATCTTAGAATCCTCGCGGTTCAACGCCTCGGGATCGCGGTACACGAATCCGCGCTGGAACCGGACTTCGTCGGTACCGGATTCCGGATAATGCGTGCTCGCGAGAATGCCGTAAATCGCGTAATAGTCGCTGGTTGGAATCGGATCGAACTTGTGATCGTGGCAACGTGCGCACCCGAGCGTGACTCCGAGGAAAGCTGAACCTAGATTGTCCACCGCGTCGGCTACGAAGATCTGTTTCCCGTCGGCCCGGTTGGTTCCCGCCAGATACCCCGTGGCGATCAGGTTTTGCCAATGCTCAGCTTCGGACTGCGCGGGCAAGAGGTCTCCGGCAATCTGCTCGCGGATGAATTGATCGTAGGGCTTGTCATCATTGAACGCCTGGATGACATAGTCGCGGTATTTCGAAGCTTGCGGAACGGGATAGTCGCCGCCCCCACCGGACGTATCCGCGTACCGGACCACATCCAGCCACATCCGTCCCCACCGCTCGCCGTAAGCCTGGGATGCGAGCAGCCGGTCCACGAGATGCTCGTACGCTTCCTTGGATTTATCGTCGAGGAACGCCTGAACCTCAGTCGGCGTCGGTGGAAGACCAGTCAGATCATAGGTAACTCGTCGGATTAGGGTTTGCTTATCGGCGTCGGCAACCGGCTTAAGATGCTGCTCTTCCAGTTTGGCCAGAATAAAACGGTCGATATCGTTGTGCGTCCAAGCTGAACTGGTGCCCGGTACGGCGGGTTTCGTTGGCGCCCGGAACGACCAGAAGTTGCGCTGCGCTTCCGTGATTTTGGGCGCGGCGGTAATCAGAGCGATACCCGAAGATGCCGGCCACTTCGCTCCCTCGCTGATCCATTGCTCGATCGCGGCAACCTCCTCCCGCTTGAGTGGACCAGCGGGAGGCATCTGAAGTTTCGCGTTGTAGTGAATCGCCGAAACCAGCAAACTGGACTCCGGGTGCCCGGGCACGACGACCACGCCGTCCTTGCCGCCCTTGAGCATTGCTTCTCGCGAATCGAGCCGCAGGCCGCCGCTCGACAGATTGGTGTGACACGCATAACAGTTCTTCGTGAGCAAAGGCCGGATCTGAGTTTCGAAGAATTGTTCCTGCTCGGGGGAGATCCTCGCATCTACAATGGGACCGGGCTCGGGCGGCGGTGGTGGCGTGGCGGGAACTACAACCTTCGCTGGCGGCTCGATAGCAGGACTCCCGCCAGGAGAAGATTGAGTGGCAGAGGAAGCGGATTTGATCCACGCTTCGATCGCAACGATATCGCTATCCGCCAGTTTGCCGCGCGGCGGCATCTTGAGATTCGGGTCTTCGTAATGAACGGCCTTGACCAGCAGACTGTTCTGCGGGTCACCAGGGACGACGGCCGGCCCTCGATCTCCGCCCTTTAAAACCGACTCGTAAGAATCAAGCCGCAGCCCGCCTGCGTGGCCCCCAAAAGTGTGGCAGCCGCTGCAACTCTTCGCCAGGATGGGCTTCAATCCGTCGTCGTACGACGGTGCTGCCGGAGTTTGCGCACCGGAAGGGGCCTGCAAGAAAGCGATTAGGGCCACAGCGTGCAAGACATCGTACGACCTCATCAACGAACACCTCCCGATCCGCGTTACAGATGGGCCGGTTAACCTAGCGGCGAATTCGATCTTGGAAGGAGTGGTTCCTGCTACCCGGCGGGAACAAACTACGAGGGTTAACGAAAGATTAGCATACTCCAGCAAGTTCCTTCAAGCTATTTCCCCACGAGATGGGGAACATCCTTTTCATTCTCGCGGCAGACATCCTCGTATATCTGTGTGCCCGGCGGCGTCAGCTCCGCCGGCATGCTGTTGGTCCAGGCCTTCCTATAGGCTTTAGGGTCGTCGATCGTGAATTTGATGTCCATATGCCCGACGTCCCGGCGGCTATAGCGTTCGATCACGTGGAGATCTTCGGAATGGGGATGCCCCAAACCGTCGAGCCACGACCGGTCATTGAAGCCGCTGGTGTCGACTACCAGCGTCTCGCTCTCCCACCCGCCCACGGAATAGCCAAGCCAAGTGGGATTGGGATGCGCCGGGAGAACGCGGCCGTCCAGGAAGATCTGCCGGAACATGCCTAGGACCTCGTGCAAGATCACGATCAATTCAGGTGTTTGAATGATCTGAAACGGAACGGGGACGGCGGCCATAGCCGGGACAGGCCAGGGCAGGCAGCGTGACGCCGGCATGTCCTTGCGCATGTCGGCCTGCCGCCGTTCCATCAGCGCTTCCGCCCAAGGTTGTATCCCAAGGTCATCCGCATTCAGGTCCGCGGCAAGATTCAACGAGTACTTCGGCGGGGCATCGACGCCCTCAATGCCGTGGTCCGGCACCCACCAGCTCCCGGAAAGATCCGGTCTGCCATCGGCGGTTCGTGGCGCCGGAGCGGAAAGGTCGGGTCTTCTGCCAGACGGGTTTTTCCATTGCGCAAAAGCAGGAACCGATAAGGAGGCCACTACGATTGCGGCAGCGGTTGCTTTCATTCCTAATCTTGAACCGGCACAGCGGATGCGTCAATAGAGAAAGGCCGTGTTTAAACTGACTCTCTCCTGTTACACTAAATCTCTCCGAGGACAGCGTTCGTCCCCCATGCCCAGTCCAATCTAGACATTCAGGAGGACGTTTGTTCCGACAAATCACGGCGGGGCTGGAACATTACTTCGAATTCCAGCGGCTGAACACTAGCTGGAAAACGGAGATCCTGGCCGGCATCACGACCTTCATCACGATGGCCTATATCGTGTTCGTGAATCCATCCATTCTCAAGGACGCGGGCATGCCCGTAGCCGCGGTATTCGCTGCTACCTGTCTGTCGGCGGCGTTCGCCACGATTCTGATGGGTGCGTTCGCGCGGTATCCGATCGCACTTGCGCCGGGCATGGGATTGAACGCGTACTTCACGTACACCGTCGTCAAGGGAATGGGAGTCCCGTGGGAAACCGCGCTCGGGGCGGTCTTCCTTTCGGGCGTTGCCTTCCTCGTCCTGACATTGGTGGGCATTCGACAGTGGATCATCGCGGCTATCCCGCCGGCTTTGTACGCGGCTGTCAGCGCGGGAATCGGCCTGTTCATCGCCTTTATTGGACTGAGAAACGCGGGCATTGTGAAAGCCGACTCCGCCACCATCGTGACGATGGGAAACCTGCGGGATCCCAACACCGCTCTCGCCGCGTTCGGTATTCTCACGATCGCGGCGCTCCGTGCCTGGAATGTGAAGGCGGCGATTCTGTTCGGCATCCTGGGTACGACTCTCGTGGGCGCGGTTGCCGGGCTGGTTCACTGGCAACCGCAGTCGTACGGATGGAGCGATCTCTCAGGCACCATGCTGCATCTGAACGTTCGCGGCGCGGCTGGGCTCGGCTTACTCGAAATCGTTTTCGTATTTCTCTTCGTGGATATGTTCGACAACATCGGAACCCTGATGGCGGTGACGAAGAAGGCCGGCCTCCTGGACGAGGACAACAAGATTCCGCGGGTGAACCGCATTCTGTTCACCGATGCGACGGCCACCATCGCCGGCTCATTGCTGGGAACCACGACGGTAGTGAGCTATATCGAATGCGCGGCTGGTGTAGCTGCCGGCGGCAGGACCGGAGTGACCTCCGTAGTCACCGGGCTGCTGTTTGTCGTGACATTGTTCGCGGCGCCCCTCATGGGAGCGATCCCCTCGGCCGCCACCGCGCCGGCCCTGGTTGTGGTCGGCGGCTTGATGATCTCGGCCCTGGCGGAGATCGACTGGGAGGATGCCTGCGTGGCAGTGCCCGCGTTTCTGACCCTGGTTACGATCCCGCTCACCTTCAGCATCGCGAATGGGCTCGCGTGCGGAATCATTTCCTACGTTTTGATTCACCTGGCGCGAGGCCGCGGCCGGCAAGTGCCCTGGGCGGCCTACTTTCTAGCAGCGCTGTTGATGATCCGGTTCGTTTATATCGGCGGGCGCACTTAAGAGCTTAAGCTGGCGAGAGCTTCTGCCAGCACCAGAACTCCTTGAGCGATGGCTTCCGGAGAAGAGTATTCGTCCGGGCGATGACTCACGCCTCCGCGGCTCGGAACAAAAAGCATGGCGGTGGGCGCGATCCGCGACATGAACAGCGAATCATGATACGCCCGGCTGATCATGCGCTCGAAGCGAACTCCGTGCGTCTCGCAGGCCTGTACAAAAGCATCCACTACTGCAGGAGCACATTGCGCGGGCGGATCGGAATTCACTAGTTCCGAATGCACGCGCACCTTGCGCTGGGAGGCCGTCTTCTCGCACGCTTCCGCGATCTGCTTGAGAACGGCGTCGCGCCGCGTCTGGTCAATATCCCGAACATCAACCTCGATTCGCACGCGGCTGGGAATGCTGTTGACCGCGCCGGGAAACACCTCGCAAACGCCGACAGTCGCGACGGTGTCGATGGATCCGGTTGAGAGCGCCGCCGCCTCGACTGCCAGTGCGATGTCGGCTGCCGCCAGAAACGCGTCGCAGCGGCCCGGCATGAGTACTGCGCCGGCATGTCCGCCTTCGCCGTCAATTTGAATCTTGAGGCTCGCCGGTGCGGCGATGGCCGTAACCACGCCCAAGGGGGCTTCGAGACGTTCGAGCATCGGACCCTGCTCGATGTGCAGTTCGGCAAATGCGGAATAGTATCCGCTCGGCAAGGCCACCGCGGAAAGAGATCCGGTGAAACCGGCGGATGCCCGAGCGTCGTTGAGTGAAATACCGTCGCGGTCCTGCAAACGTTCGCTCGCGGACGGATCGAGCAGGCCGCTCAACAGACGGCTGCCGAGGCATCCGATGCCGAATCGCGTGGGTTCTTCCGAAGTGAAGATCACCAGCTCGATCGAGCGCCTCGGGCGATATCCTGCTCGCTGCAACGCCCGGATCGCCTCCAACCCGCCCAGCACTCCGACCGTTCCGTCAAAACGTCCGGCATTGGGGATCGCGTCAATGTGCGAGCCGGTGCCGACCAGGGCAAGATCGCCGTCTGATCCCTGCCAGCGAGCGAAGGTGTTGCCGACGGGATCCTCTCGGATCGTGAGCCCGGTTTCCCGGCAAAGCTCCTTTACGAACTCGCGGCCCCGCACGTCGGCTTCGGTGAAAACGACTCTGGTCACTACGGGCGGCTGAGCTTCCGAGACGCTTCCCAGCGCGTCCAGTTCCTTCGTCAGACGCGCTTGATCGATCGTTAATCGCATGCCTGGTCGGAGAGCGGGTGCCGGCTCCAATCCTTATAGAGGAGGTATTTCGCGGGCGTCTTGCCCAAAGCCCCGAACCACTGGGGGCAATACGGAGCCATCCAGATAAAATCGCCCGCCGCCACGGGATACCAATATTCACCCAGGCGGTAGATGCCTTCGCCCGCTAGCATCAGCAGACCGTGTTCCATCACGTGAATCTCGACCATGGGCAGCGTCGCGCCGGGTTGAAACGTCATCGTGGTCATCATGAAGTCGAAAGCGGGATCAGCGGGGATAAGAGCGCGAACGTGAAGCGCATCATCGCCCAGGAAGGGCTGTCCGGGAATCGCACTTTCCTTCCCGGTGAAGAACGCCGATGTCGCGACGCCGGCCAGGACTTCGTATGGTTTCTCGATGACTGCGACCCGAACCGGTCGTGCAGCGGATAGGATTTCCTTGCTATTTGGCGGAAAATACGCATACTCGCCCGACGCGAGCGAACGCTCCCCCGCGCTGAGTTCTCCGTCCAGTACATATAAAAATCTTTGGACCGAGGCCGGCTCCATCGTGCCCCCGGCGTCAAACTCCACGGTATATTGCGTGAATCGCGCGCCGCCGGCTGGACCGATGTGAACGATCGCCGTCGCTTTGCGCATCCCCGGAAGAGGCGCGCGAACAAATGTGTCGGGAGTTTGCAGAAGATGATCGGGGTAATGAGCGCTGCGAGTTTTTCCAAGATGCTGCATCCTGTTCCTTTAGCTGGGACGAACCAACGCGCCGCAACTATGCGCAGTGATTTTTCCGTTCATAAAAATAGTTTCGCCGCGCCGGATCGTCCGCTCTACCGCGCCGCGGAAGCGAGTACCAATGTACGGACTCAGACGATGGCGCTGCATCAGGTCTTCGGCACGGAGATCGAACGATCTGGAAACATCCACGATCGCGAGATCCGCGTCCGCTCCGGGGACCAGCCGGCCCTTGTTGGCGATACCGAATCGGCGGGCTGGCTGGCCCGCCAGGAGTGAGCTGATGCGTTCGAGCGGCAATCCACACCCGTGATGGCCACGGTCGAGCAGGACCGCGAGAGTCGACTGCACGCCGGCGATACCTCCCCACGCCTGGCTAAACTCGCCGGATTTCATTTGCGGCGGGGCCGGCGAATGGTCCGAGGCCACCATGTCGATGGCGCCACTCAGAAGTTCCCTCCACAGTTTGTCCTGTTCGCACTTTTTACGCAAAGGAGGTGCGCATTTCGCGATCGCTCCCAGCCGCTCGACGTCCTCTTCCGTGAAGAACAGGTAATGCGGGCAAGTCTCGATCGAAACATCGACGCCGCGCGCCCGAGCCTCGGCGGCCACGGCAACCCCGCGTCCGGAACTGACGTGCACGATGTGCAGCTTCGCGCTGGCCTCGCCCGCGAACAACGTGGCGCGCTGGATCGCTTCGAGTTCGGCAACTACCGGGCGGGAGTCCAGAAACGCTCGAACGTCGGACCGGCCCTGTTCACGGATCCGACGCTGGAGCGCCTGGGTCAGCTCCTGGCTCTCGGCATGGACCGCGACGGGTAAACCGAGACGAGCCGCCTCGCGCAACCCTTCCAGCAGCGTCAGGTCGTCCGCGCGCGGAAATTCTGGCAGACCGGAATCGCACATGAATGCCTTAAACCCGACCACGCCGCGCGAAGCAAGTTCCGCCATCTCGGGAATGTTTCCCGGAACCAGGCCGCCCCATAAGCCGAAGTCCGCAATCGACACTGCCGAAAGCGCCGCGCATTTGCGATCGAATTCGCGCGCGTTGGTGGTGCATGGGGTCGAATTCAAAGGCATGTCAAAAAAGAGGGTCCCGCCTCCGCCAGCTAACGTCCGGCTTCCGGTCTCGCCGCCTTCCCACTCCGTGCGGCCCGGTTCGTTGAAATGCAGATGCACGTCGATGATGCCGGGAAACACGTGCAAGCCACGGGCGTCAATTTCTTCCTTCGCTCTCGGGAGATCGGGTCCGATGTCTTGAATGCGGCCGTCTTCGATGGAGATGTCGGTCTTAGGCAAGCCTTCCACGACTAGGGTGGCGCCGCGGACCACGATATCAGCCATGGCGCGCGTCCAACCTTTCCAGGAATTCCATCCCGGCTTCGAGCGCTCCAGCAACATCTTCGGCCAGCACCGTTTCATCGGGATGATGGCTGATGCCGCCCGGACTGCGCAGAAACAGCATGGCGGCAGGCATGCGCCGCGCCATGATCATGGCATCATGACCTGCCCCGCTGGTCAGTCGGTGTGCAGGCGGGAGGAGACTCATCAGGCCCGGATCCATCGCAACAGCCGGCTGATCGAGCCGCGGTTCCCACCGAATCGTTAGACCGCGGCGCGCGGCGATTTGCCTGGCACAGTCAATGAGGCTGCTTAAAGCTTCGCGGCGAACAGCATCGTCCGCGTGGCGCACATCAAGACTCGTCCGAGCGCTACCCGCGATTACATTGTCCGCTCCCGGCGACACGTCCAGCCTGCCCACGGTCGCGACTAATCCAGAAATCGTGCGCGCTTCGCGCTCGACGGCGCCGATCCATTCGGCTGCACCGGCCAGAGCGTCGTGCCGCAGGTTCATTGGCGTGGTTCCCGCGTGGTTTGCACGGCCTTCGAAGACCACATCACCGCGGCTCTGCCCCACGATCGCTTCAACGACTCCCAGCGGCAAATGGAGGCTATCGAGCACCGGCCCTTGCTCGATGTGGAATTCCAGATACCCGAGCGCGTCAGGCCCGGCTTGCGCCTCCTGAATCCGCGCCGGATCCAGTCCGAAAGCCGTGATCGCATCACTCACCCCGCGCGCCAGCAATTCCTCATCGATGTCTCCTACTAAGGCCCGGCTTCCGATGAACGGAATGCCAAACCGCACTCCTTCTTCCTCCGAAAACCCGATGACCTCGATCTGAAACGCCATACGGCGGCCGCCCAGTTCCTCGATCAGCGCGATGCCCAGCACCACACCCAAAACCCCGTCGAATGCTCCGGCGCGAGGCACGGTGTCCAGATGTGAGCCGATAAAGAGACGCGGATGCGGACGCGTCGCGCCATAGCAACCTCGAAGATTCCCCGCGTGATCGATAGTCACGGTCATGCCGGCGCTCTCCATCCAGGTGCGCAAGCACCCGTGAACAGCGCGCGTCGGCTCGGAGAGGAACGTCCGGGTCGTAAAACCGGGTTCCTCGCTGTAATCGGCCAGCGTTCGGCAGCGAGCGATGACGGTTTGCGCCATGGACAGAAACCGCTCCATCAGGACCCCCGGTAGGTACTGTAACTGTATGGGCCGAGCAAGAGCGGCACGTGGTAGCGTCCGGCCGCGTCCGCCACTCCGAATCGCACTACGATTTCGTCGAGAAATGGCGGATCGGTCAGGTCGACACCCACGCGCCGAAAGTAGTCGCCAGCGTGGAAGGTCAGCTCATAAACACCGGGCTCTATGCTTTCGCCGGACAGCAGAGGTTCATCGGTTCGGCCGTCCTGATTCGTGGTCACGGTCTTTATGTGGCGGCGTTCCCCGTTTCGCCAACCGTAAAGATCGATTACCACGTTGGATGCAGGAGTTCCGCGCGACGCGTCCAGCACGTGAGTCGATAACCGCGCCATGCTATCTCCGCAGCCTCAGGCCAAGGCAGCCGTAAGGCGGCCGGGCATCGGTGTAGACGCCCACTTCCTCACCGCGCTCGACCACCGTATCCCAGGTTCGGTTGTTCGCTTCGAGATGGATTTCGCCAATCGCCGGAATCTCCGCGAGCATCTTAGTGCCGATCTGATAGATCACCTGCTGAATGCTCCCCGATTCGAAGCCGTTAAACACATCGCGTACGATTTGCCGTACGCCGACGGTGACTGCGCCCGAGTTGAACCCGGCAGCAGATGCGGTGTAGAGCCATTCCAGATCCAGCCACATATGCAGGGGGCGATTCGTAATGTCCGGCAGTGTAGTGTACTGATCCCGCACGAAGCCGTGAAATGCGCTGCCTCCCAGCCGAAGCAGCTTGAAGCCTCGGATCCCCGAAGCTAGGTCCACGATCCCGCTACGGTTTATTTCGATTCGCGCGGTTGCGCGTTCGGGCCCAGCCGGCGAGAACGCGACACTCCCAGCCGCAAGCCCGCCCGGCAGCCCGGCGTAAGGGATCTCGACAGCGGAGACTTGCACGCCCTCCACTTGCGGATACGTGTCGAGAAACTTTGCACCTAGAAACCGGCAACAGCCCTCGACATCGGAACCGGTGTAGTTGATGGTCTCGCGCTGAATGAAATTCTTCATCGAATCCGTCGCGATCAGCCCGGTATTGTCTCCGGTCGTGTAAGTGGGCCAGAAGGCGTCGCCATAAACCAGCATAAGGATATTCGCGCCGAAAACCGGATTCCCGCCCGCAGGACCTTTGCCATCCCGATTCAGGCGATATACGGTTACGTCGCCCTTGCCATAGTAGCTGCGCTTCCAGCCGCTCGAAAACTGCTCCACTAGGACGTTCCCTCCCGGATTGTCTCCAGCAATCGAAACCTGGCGATGCGATGCACTTGCCGGAGTGCCTCCTCGTACTCGTTCTCAGGCGAAGCTTCGAGCCGCTTTTCGAGGGCCAACAAAATGTCGTGCTTGGTGCTGCCTTTCACGGCGAACAAAAAAGGGAACCCGAACTTATTACGATACGCTGAATTGAGTTGTTGCAGGCGCTCGAATTCGTGCGGGGTTAAATGATCGAGACCCGCGCCGGCCTGCTCGCCCGCGGATGCCCGGCTAATGCGGGCTCGGCTCCCGAGGTCCGGATGCGCGCGCAAGAGTGCGAGCTGTTCTTCGGATTTCGCCTGAGCGAGCTGGCCAATCATCGCGGTGTGCAAGGCCTCCACGCCTGCAAACGGCCTCGCTGACCAGGTTCGTTCGGCGACCCAGGGTGAGTCCTCAAACACCCAGCCGAGAGCCGCGACAAACTCCGCGCGGTCGAGCGCATTCAGTTCGCCGATGGTCATTGCCTCGTCGCCGGGCTCAGGCGGTGGACGATCGATCCTTCGACGCGCACTTCCTGCACACTCTCGGCTCCCGCCAGCGTGAAGATCGCCGCCAACACCTGCTCGGGAGTCTCTGTTCGTTCGAGGACTGCCGAAAGGGGCGAGTCTGACGGTGGCCGAATGTAGACCACGTCGGCGGCTTTTCCCGGCTGGAAATCGCCGGTCTCGTTTTCCAAACCGATCGCATCCGCACCGGCACGCGTGGCCAGATACAGCATTTGAGCCGCGTCCAGCAGCGCCCCCTCGGGCGCGAGTCGCTGCAACAGGTATGCTTGCAGGGCTTCTTTCAGTAAGCCGAACCCGGTTCCGCCTCCGACATCCGTACCCAGCGCAACGCGCACACCGGCTTTTACATGGCGCTTCAGGGCGAAGAAACCGCTGCCGAGCGCCGCGTTGCTGCCTGGACAATGCGCGACCGCCGTGCCGCTCGCCCCGAGTCGCTCGATTTCGGACGCGGCGGGGTGGACGTTGTGAGCCATGACAGCGCCACGGCCGCTCAGTCCGAAACGCTCATACACTGCCAGATAGTCGGGAGCCCATGGAAAGAGCCTGGCCACTTCCGCGATCTCCCGTGAATTCTCATTCAGATGCGTCTGAAATCGCAGCCCCTCATGTTCCCGCCGCAGAGTCTGGCAGACCTCCAGCATCGCCTCCGAGGCGGAAAGGGCAAATCGGGGCGTCACGGCATAGAGCAAGCGCCCTCGCCGGTGAAAACACTTGATCAGTTCGCTGCTATCGCGATAGGCGCTGTCTGGCGTCTGGTGCAGTTCGGGGCGAAGCTGCCGGTCCGACAAAACCATCCCACTAACGATTCGCAAGCCCGACTTGCCGCCCGCCTCGAATAACGCCGCGGTTGCCGCGGCAAAGTGTGCGCCGAAAACCAGCGCCGTCGTGGTCCCGTGAGAGGCCAGCGCATGGATGAATCCGCGAGCGATCTGGCGAGCGTGGGACTCATCCGCCATCCGCGCCTCTTCCGGAAGAGCGCACTCTTCCAGCCAGTCGAGCAAGGATCGCCCTAGCCCGCCTAGCACTCTGAGCTGCGGAAAGTGAATGTGCGTGTCGATCAAGCCAGGCAGCAG
>Ga0210400_10004579_pt1 | contig 11951 bp, 11 predicted proteins | sample IncBWH26MmetaG_FD_155456 | JGI IMG/M metagenome (GOLD analysis project Ga0210400, IMG submission 155456) | Forest soil microbial communities from Barre Woods Harvard Forest LTER site, Petersham, Massachusetts, United States - Inc-BW-H-26-M | ecosystem: Environmental > Terrestrial > Soil >...
CATTCCTCGCCACTCCCCGCGCTCATCCACGCACTCGAGAACAGGTCGGGCCCGGCCACCCGAACCGGTTGCCCTTTGTCGAACAGCGCAAGCTCCGCCACCCCCCACGTGCGCACATTCTGAGCCTCAAGCTGCACGCGGTACGAGTGAAACTTCGCCGGTGCCTTGAATGGAATCGTTTCCATAAAACTCGGTCCTGGAATCGTCATGTCAGGCCATGCGGAGCCCGATGCGCGTCCCACCTCTTTCCATGTCACGCGATCATCCGAACCGATGACGGTGTAAGTCCACGTTCCCGAAAGCGCCCGTCCATATATCTTGCGCAGGTAAAGATCAATGCGATCGATCTCCGGCGCCTCAACCCCGCCCTTGATATCGAATTCGACCCAGGGTGCATCCCCCGACACATTCACTGAAGAAGTGACATTGCCATCCAGAAAAAGTTCGCGTTCATTTTTCGGCAAGGATCCCGCATCGCTGGTCCACGTCTCGATCCACTCCGGCATCGAAGACTCCTTGATGCCGTCCGTGATCAATTGCGCTGTCAGGTTGTAGTCAAAGGCGCTCGACTGATACGCGGGCCGATGGAGCGCCAGGTTGCGATAGGTATTCGCGTCAGCCCTCAACGTAGGACCGGTGTATTCCCTTGGATCTCCGGGATACACTCCAATGCCGCGCGTATAGTTCTGGGCGTGCACCGTAAACACGGCGAAAACAAAGAAAAGGACGAGTCGTTTCATGATTCTCTCCACGGATGCAGTCAATGCGCTCAACACTTGCATCCGTATCGGTACGGCCGGTTTTGTAATCAGCGGAACGAGCAAGTGTAACCGGCGGCCGGACCTGCCGCAAATCTGCCGACATTCTTGTGGTGATCATGACGATGAGACACTTGAACAGCTATCCCCGGAGCGATTCCGAAGCCTTAGTGTGACTCTCTTCGGTCTTCGTGTTGGATGTCACGTAACATACATCCGAAAGCGAAGATGAAGCGACAATGAGAACGGAATTGCTGCGATTCAATGGTAATGTCGAACGGGATTCCGCCATCGATGCCTGGATGAAAAAACACGGCGACGAATTGGGAATCATCGCGCATGGGCGGTTTGAAGCGATGCGGAAATGTGGGGACGGAGTCGTGAGATCTTGCATGATGGCTGTCCGGTTGCATGTCTGGGCAATGCGTCAATGTGTTCACTTTCCATGTAACGTAGGGTTCTTTCACGGCGCGGAGTCGCCGGATCCAGCCCACTTGTTGCAAGACACCGGCAAGTTCGTGCGCCATATAAAGCTGAGACCGGGACATCCACAGACGCCGCAAGGGCTCAGCAGGCTCATCGACGCAGCGTATTCAGACATAAAGACGCGCCTGGGGAACGGCTAGATCGCTCTCGCCGGTGTTCGAAGCGAATAGGGGCGCTAAATGGGCGTCACAGCTGATGGTTTTTTAGGAATCTTGCCCAGAAAGTCTTTGCCCAGGATCGAGGGAATATCCGGCATTCCGTAATTTCCCGCCATTTTTGTCGTGAAATCCGCGCAGGTATGATTCGGAAAACGATGGGCAAGGTTGCTATGAAGCAGCAACGAAAGATCCGTCGTAAGTTGCTGATGACCGATTATGGTGCCGAAGAAGGGACTCGAACCCCCACACCCTTGCGAGTACGTGGACCTGAACCACGCGCGTCTGCCAATTCCGCCACTTCGGCACGAGACACAAATCCAGCGTTTCCCGCTGGACTGGCAGCATCTTGAGTCTCGCAAAATGAGTCTGCCGTGTCAAATCCGCCCCATCCCCAAACACCACGTTACTTCCGCTTCAAGGCCTCTAGCTCATCCAGCGTTCGCGGCCAGTCCGATCCCAGCAGCCGCGACAGGCTACGATCCGCCAAGACCTTTCCACCGGTCTGACACTTCGCGCAATAGTTCGTCTCGTTATCCGCGTAACGAATTCGCTGTACCTTCTCTCCGCATCGCGGACACGGCAAATTGAACCGCCCATGAACTGCCATCTCCGGCCGGAACGCCGTTACTTTCTCAGGGAAGGTTTTCTTGGCCTCCGCCCCCAAGCGATCCATCCAAGCAGTCATCGTCGCTCGCGTTGAGGCAAACAGCCGCTCCCACTCCTCCGGCTTGAGCTTATGCGTCTGCGCAATCGGCGAAAGTTGCGCCGCATGCAGAATCTCGTCGGAATAGGCATTGCCCACCCCGCTGATCACGCGGGGATCCGTCAGCGCCCGTTTCAGCGTGCGATTCTCTGCTGTCAACGCTGCACGAAATCCATCAAGGGCCACTTCGAAAATTTCAACTCCGCCAGGATCCATCGCCCGCAGTGCATCCTCGCGGCGAACTACGTACAGCGAAGCCCGCCGCTTCGAACCGGCTTCTGTGAGCACAAGCGTTCCGTTGGGAAAGTCGAGGGCGAGAAGCCCGTTTCTGCCGGCGAGTTTCGCGTGCGGACCCTTCCAGTGCAGCCGCCCCGCAATCATCAGGTGCAGCACCAACCAGAATTCGTCGTCGAGACCAATTGCGATCCGCTTCCCGATCCGCCGCAACTCGCGCACCACTCTTCCTTCCACCGACGAAATCGGAGGGTCCACCGTTCGCAGCAGAAACACCGATCCCAATCGCACCCGCTCCAGTGTTTCCCCTACGATGCGCTCTTCCAGCGCAGTAATGTACGCAGAGATGTCGGGCAATTCCGGCATGAGTACAAGATTGCGGCTTGCGGAGGGTTGACGCAAGAGCGACATCTTGTATATTTGACCCACGCTCTTTCCCCTTGTCGTTGACCCTTCCAATCTAAGGTGCAAAAACCATGAAGCGACTTCTGCCTTCTCTTCTTGCGGTCTTCATTGTCTTCAACGCGGGTATGTTCGGCGAGAGCCCAGCCACGGCCACGGCAACCTCACGCCTGCCCATCCCCGCTGCTCCCGGCAAGGTTTTCGATCTTGCCTGGGTGGGCAAGATCCTTCGCATCTCCGACCCAAGGATTGCGCCTGACGGCAAATCGCTCGCCGCCGTCGTTGCGCATCCTGACTACGACGAAGACATCTACGCATCCGATCTCGTGCTGGTCGACACCGAAACAGGAAAAACGCGCAACCTCACCCACGATCGCAAGCACGTCTCGTTTCCGCGCTGGTCGCCGTCAGGAGACCGCATCGCCTTCCTCGTCGAAGACGCCGACAAGCACAACCAGATTTTCGTGCTCGATATGGCCGGCGGCGAATCACAGCAACTGACCAAGAGCCAGACTTCGATTCAACAATTCGCATGGAAGCCCGATGGAAGAGCCATCGCCTTCGCAGCCGCCGATGCGCCCGCAAAGAAAACCGGTGCCGACAAATTCGACGACGCCTTCGAAGTCGGCGATGGCAGCTTCCTCGATCACGAGAAGGCTCTCCCCACGCACCTCTGGCTCATTCCCGCCACCGGCGGAGAAGCCAGGCGTCTCACCTCCGGCGACTGGTCGCTCCCCGTCGCATTCCCACCCGGCCCGCCGGCCTCGCCCATCGCCTTCACGCCTGATGGCAACAAGCTCGTTTACGTTCGTCTTGAAAACACCTACTCCGGCGATCGCCGCTACTCCACGCCGCAGGTTCTCGATATCGCCACCGGCAAATCCGAGCCGATCACGACGCACACCATGTATTCCACGCAGCCCGTGCCGTCGCCCGATGGATCGCACGTCGCCTACGTCTATCCCCGCGATGGCGCCGATCGCAATTACCAGGACGTCTACGTCGTCAACGGCCTCAAAGGCGATGGCGACAACCTCACGCGCACCATTGATCGCAATTTCTTTCGCGCTCTCTGGATGCCCGACAGCAAATCCGTTCTCACCGCCGCCAACGACGCCGCAACCGCGAGCCTCTGGATTCAGCCCCTCACAGGCAGCGCGACCAAGCTCGATCTTGGTAATGTCACGCCCAATACCGGCTTCTGGCTCGACGCCACCGTTGGCAACCAGGGCCAGATCGCCTTTGTCGGAACCGAGCCGCACCGCCCGTCAGAAATCTACATCCTTGACACGCCGCAATCAAAGCCGCGTCGCCTCACCACATTTCACCAGGCATTTGATTCGCTCAACCTCGGCAAAAGCGAAGTCGTCACCTGGCAAAGTCCTGACAAGGCTCCGAAGAACTGGACTGAGAACGGCATCCTCACCTATCCGCCCGATTACACACCCGGCAAAAAACTGCCTCTGGTCCTCTACATCCATGGCGGCCCAACATCGTCGTCGAAAGACACCTTCTCGCTCTTCGCGCAAATCATCGCCGCCCAGGGCTGGCTCGTCTTCGAGCCCAACTACCGCGGCAGCGACAACTTCGGCAACGACTTCGCCCGCGCCATCGTTGACGATTCCGGCGACGGCCCCGGCCGCGATGTCTTCGCCGGACTCGACATGCTCAGAAAGCGCGGCATCGTCGACGAGTCCAACATCGCCGTCACCGGCTGGAGCTACGGCGGATACATGACCAGCTGGCTAATCGGCCACGCGCAGTTCTGGAAAGCCGCCATCGCCGGAGCGCCCGTCACCAACCTGCTTGATCAGTACGCGCTCTCCGACAGCAACGTGGGCCGCGCCACCGCCATCGGCGGCTCGCCCTACACCGGCGACTGGATGAAGCATTTCATCGAGCAGTCGCCCATCACCTACTACGACAAGATGACCACGCCCACGCTCGTCCTGCAGGACGTCGGCGACTACCGCGTCACCATCACCCAGGGATACCAGCTCTATCACTCGCTCAAAGATCGCGGCGTCAAAACCTGGTTCTACGCATACCCCATCGGCGGCCACAGCCCCAACGACCCCGTCCGCATGCGAGACGTCTACCGCCGCTGGATTGAATGGCTTGATCAATACCTGCCGCACGCGTGATGATCAGAGCGTCGCGTAATCGCAAGAACTGCAGCGTCGCCGTCGAGAAGGAGAAACTGTGACCGACTCGTGGTTCAGCTCGCCTCATGTCTGGCTGAGCATTGGTCTCCCTGGCTTTGAGAAGCTATCGACTTATCAGGCCTATCCGCTCGACTTGATGCCCAGGGTTCCGATCGCTTTGGATGAAGGTCTTTCGTGGCTTGTCCAACATGGAATTCCTCATCCAGCGCTGGGATTGGACCAATGGGATAGTCATGCTAAGCCGTGGCCGGCCGCCATGGCGATCGATCTCGCGGCACGCCAAAATGTGAGCCTGCCTCCGAGCTTCCGCCGATTAATGGCATCACCGGATCTTCAGTCGCGCGTGCGCTCGTGTACCGATTGTTATCTCGATCCGGGCCAGCGCGTCGTCGAGACCGTTGGCCGACTTCAGGGGCACCTGATCCATTTCCTCTCAGACTCGCAGTCATGCGCTCATTGGTATCTCCACGTCCTTCAGACCGGGGAGTCAGCGGTGCTTGAGGCCGACGATCTCTATGGTTATGAGATTGAGAATTCTGATTGGATTGAAAATCCCGCTTGTCGTCTGGAGCGGGTCAACATTGAGCAATTGGACTTTCGTTTCTGCGCGCCGTCTTTCTCGGAATTTCTGTTTCGTTTCTGGATCGAAAACGAAATCTGGTACGCGCTGAATTGGGATACCACACGGCGTCCGCTCACTGACCTTGAGCGAGCGTATTTGGGACCAAACTCGGGCCCCGCTAGTTGATGATCGTGTTATCAATCAGCCGCGTCTTCCCCACCCACGCCGCAACCGCAAACAGTGTCCCCTTCGCTGCCGAACGCACGGGCCACAGCGTGTCCCAATCCACGATCTCGATGTAATCCACGCGGACCTCCGGCACTTCTGCAAATACATTACGCGCCGCTTCGATCAATACGGCACTCTGCCGCTCGCCGCCTGCAACCGACTTCTCTACCCACCAAACGGCCCGGCTAAGCGCCAACGCCTGTTTCCGCTCCGCAGCACTCAGATACACATTCCGCGAACTCAGCGCCAGCCCATCCCCCTCGCGCACAATCGGGCACACCACAATCTTCGTGCCTGATCGCAGATCGGCAACCATCCGCCGCAGCACCGCCACCTGCGCCGCATCCTTCTGCCCGAAGAACGCAAGATCGGCCTCCGCCGTAATCAGCAATTTCGCCACCACCGTAGCCACACCACGAAAATGCCCGGGTCGCGACGCGCCATCCAGCCGATCACTCAGCGCTTCCACATCGACAAACGTCGCCGCGCCTGCCGGATACATCTCCTCCACACTCGGAGCGAAGATCACCGTCGCGCCTTCACGCTCGGCCAGCGCACAGTCTGCCGCAAACGTTCGCGGATAGCGCGCGAAATCCTCATTCGGCCCAAACTGTGTCGGATTCACAAAAATGCTCACCGCCACCCGTCCCGGCCGTGCCTCTGCCGCCGCGCGAATCAGCGATGCGTGCCCCGCATGCAGCGCGCCCATCGTCGGCACCAGCGCGATGCCGCTGTCTGTCCCCTCGCATCTTCGCGCGCGACTCCACTGTCGCAGTTCTTCAACTGTTCTTAGAATTTGCATTAAGCCTTGCGTATCTGTTGAACCGGCGCGGGCTCCGCGCGTTCCGTCTCCAGCTCTTTTTTCACGGCCGAAGATAGATGATAACTCTCCTCGTCCGCGGGAAACGCGCGATGCTCCACGTCTTCGCGATAGTGTTCAATCGCTTCACGAAACAGCCCCGCCGCATCCGCATACCGCCGCGCAAACTTCGCCTTCGGTGCGAAGCTCAGGTTCACCATGTCGTGGAAAACGAGAATCTGCCCGTCGCAATCCGGCCCCGCGCCAATCCCGATCGTCGGAATCGTCAGCTCCGCCGTAATCTCCGCCGCCACTTCCCGGGGAATCCCTTCGAGCACCAGCAAGCCCGCGCCCGCTTCTTCCAGCGCCTTTGCATCGGCCTTGATCCGCTGCACCGTATCGGCCGTCTTCGCCTGCACACGATACCCGCCCATGCGATGCACGCTCTGCGGCGTCAGCCCGAGATGACCAATGACGGGAATCTCCGCATCCGTCAGCGCCTCGACCAGCGTCACGCGCGACCCCTCAATCTTCACTGCCTCCGCGCCTGCCTCTTTGATGAACCGCACCGCGTTGGCCACACCTTCCGCCACCGTTCCGTGATAGCTGCCGAACGGCATGTCCGCCACAACGAGTGCTCTACGCACAGCTCTACGCACCGCACGCGTATGATGCAGCATCTCGTCGACAGTTACGGCCAGCGTATTGTCGTGGCCCATCACCACCATGGCCAGCGAATCGCCCACCAGCACCAGGTCAATGCCGGCCTCATCCACTAGCCGCGAGGTCGCGTAGTCATACGCAGTGAGCGCAGAAATGGGTTTGCCCTGCCGTTTCATCTCGGCCAGTGCAGGAATCGTGACTTTTGTGATGGAAGAATCAAGCGGCGAAGAATTCGCGCTTCCGGGGAAGTTCGTAATGCTCATCTATTCTCCAGTGCCGCTCCGTCAACTCAAGATGCGACCCGAACAGTTTCAGTATACGCCGCTCCGTCACAGATCGCTTGCCGTGAGGCTGCCCCCCGCCGCACACTATTCACCAGCAATGCTTTCGCCTTTAGCTGCGGGAATTTACGCCACGATCAGCGCGACCGGAGGCATCGGCCTCGTGACCGCCGGCTTCGCCTACGCCTCTCGCTGGCCCACCTCGCAGATCTTCGGCCACACCCTCATCGCTCCGCGTATCCCCGGCCAACTCGCCCTCACCTTCGACGACGGGCCCAATCCCGCTTGGACGCCGCAGCTCCTCGACATCCTCGCCGAACACAACGTACATGCCACATTCTTCATGGTCGGTAAATTCGCCAAGGCAGAGCCCGAACTCTCCCGCCGTGTTGCTGACGCTGGCCACCTCATCGGCAATCATTCCTGGTCCCACCCCGACCTCTCGCGCACCCGATCCGCCAACGTTCTCGACGAACTCACGCGCACAAGCGACATTCTCACCGGCACCACCGGCAAAGCCGTGCGCTACTTCCGTCCACCCTTCGGCGCTCGCCGCCCCTACGTACTCAAACTCGCTCGCCAGCTCGGCCTCATTCCCGTCACGTGGAACGCCATGACCACGGATTGGAAGGAACCCTCCGCCGACAAGATCGCACAAAATTTAATCAGGAAAATCGACAGCAACCAGAGCCGCGGCTACGCCAGCAACATCGTCCTGCACGACGGCAGCCATCACGGTCAAGGCGCAAATCGCGGTCCATCCGTCGCAGCCGCAGAACAACTTCTAGTCCGCTACGACAGAACTCATAAATTTGTCACCCTCGATGCATGGCCCGAGTAACTCCGCGAATGATGCAAGTTCGCAGCATCCATCCGCACGATCGTGGGTGCCCCATCCTTGCCGCGCCTTCGCGGCTAGGGTGGGAAAGCAGGAATCTGAATGTGTTGCTGTCATCCTTGAGCGAAGTCGAAAGCCTGCCCTGAGCTTGCCGAAGGGGATTTGCGGTTGCTTTTTTCCGCCGCAGAGTGTGGGTGCCCCATCCATGACGCGGCTTTTCGCGGCATGGGTGGGAAAGCAAGAATCCAAATACGGAGGGAGCATCAGCCTTCAGGCTGCTGAAATCATACGCAAAGAGCGGGTGCCCCAGGTCTGGATTTTCAGATCGGGCAAATCGAAGCCTTGCAGGACCTGATCCTCCCGGAGGGAGGAAACGAAAATAGCCCAGGGTGGAGCGCAGCGGAACCCTGGGTTAGAAAACAACAGGAACCAAGTCCCGGAGGGACGTCCGAATCCAACTGCATGTTTCATGGTCTTCGGGTAAGGCCACGGGCCATGTACCACTGCGGTGGTTCCTCTCCGCGATCAGGCGCGAAACGCCACCCGTGCCGCCTCAATCGTAGCCCGCACTTCCGCATCCCCATGCGCCGTCCCCAGAAACGCAGCCTCAAACTGCGAAGGCGGCAGCCACACTCCCCGGTCCAGCATCGCCCGATGAAACCGTCCGAACGCCGCCGTATCCGACTTCGCCGCGTCATCGTAATCCCGCACCGGTCCCTCGTTAAAGAACCAGGTCCACATCGCCCCCACACGATTCGTCGTCAACGCAACGCCGGCTTTATCGGCCTCCGCAGCAACGCCCTCCGCCACAGCCTTCGCCGTAGTCTCCAACCGCGCATACACCTCCGCCGCGTGCTCCTGCAGATAGCCAACCGTAGCAATCCCCGCCGCCATGGCCAGCGGATTCCCACTCAGCGTCCCCGCCTGGTAAACCGGCCCCAGCGGCGCCAGCATATCCATATACTTCTGCTTCCCGCCAAAAACGCCCACCGGCAACCCGCCGCCAACAATCTTCCCCAGCGTCACCAGGTCCGGATCGAGTCGGTAGAGTTCGCAAGCGCCGCCCAGCGCCACGCGAAACCCCGTCATCACCTCATCCACAATCAGCAGCGCGCCTTCTCGGTCTGTCAGTTCGCGCAGCGCATGCAGATATCCCGGCACCGGCGCAATGCATCCCGCATTTCCAACCACCGGCTCCAGAATCACCGCCGCTATTTGGTCCGGATGCGCATCAAACGCCGACTCCACCGCCGCAACATCGTTGTAGGGCAGCGCGTGCGTCAGCGCAGCAATCTCTTCCGGCACCCCCGCCGATCCCGGAATGCCAAACGTCGCCACGCCCGACCCCGCCTTCACCAGGAGCCCATCCGCATGCCCGTGATAGCAGCCTTCAAATTTAATAATGATCTTGCGCCCCGTCGCCGCCCTCGCCAGCCGTATTGCCGACATCGTCGCCTCGGTCCCGGAGCTCACAAAGCGCATCTTTTCAATTGCCGGATAGCACGCAACGATCCGCTCCGCCAGATCCGCTTCGCTCGCTGTCGACGCCCCAAAGCTCGCCGAGTTCCGCGCCGCCCGCTCAATCGCCTCCACTATCGGTGGAAACGCATGACCGAGGATCATTGGCCCCCATGAACCTACGTAATCGATATAGCGATTGCCATCCGCATCCACCACATATGCACCCTCGGCCCGCTCCACAAACGGCGGAGCTCCCCCTACCGCGCGAAACGCTCGTACCGGCGAATTCACGCCACCAGGAAAAAAGCGCTCAGCACGCTGCTGCAATGCGTGGGAACGAGTATGTGTCGGGACTGAAGCTTTTGTGGACATCGTGGCTTCAGTATAGAAGCCCCACAGACCGGTACCCGGCTTGATGACTCTGGGAATTTAAACCGAATGCCCACCTGAATTGCGCCCTTTCGCCAACGCGCCCAGGTTCATCGCAATCGACAGCCCCATCAGGAAACCGCACACGGCGTGCAGCCAAGGCTGGTGCAGACTCGTGCGATTGGCGAGAATCCACAGCGCCAGTCCAGCAGCAAGGAATCCACTGCCTGCTGCAATCATCCCTCTCTGCTTCACATTCCCACTCAGACATAAGCACATCATGCGCTCTCCCATCTCAGTCATTCACCCGATACCACGTGAACATCCCCATCTTCACCACCGCCATCACCGCAACGACCGCGAAGAGATTCCAATCGATCACATGTTGCGCAATCAGCCGGTACTCGAAGATCCCGCCCGCCGCGAACACCCCCGCAATTGCTGCCAAACTCGACGACCGTTTCCGGTGCTCTAGAAACCTTTCATCCACAAATTTGCCCAGAATCGGAATCCTGCTCAGGATCGGATGAGTCATCGTTCATTCTCCAATTGAAAAATATCGTCGGTACTGCACCCAAAAACACGAGCAAAGCTGAGAGCCAGTGGCAGGCTCGGGACATAGCGATTGCGTTCAATAGAGTTGATACTCTGCCGCGAAACTCCGGTCGCCTTCGCAAGTTCCTCCTGCGTCCAGCCACGGGCGGCGCGCAGTTCCTTCACGCGATTGAGAACTTCAGGTTCCATGTAAAGCAGACTTTCCAGTGGAGAATAGCTCGATTTCTATTCTATGTCAAGCAAGCTTTCCATTTTGCGCCGCTCGTTCTCCACATTTTGAACAGCTATTCGATTTCCGCCGTCACAAAGCCTTTGCGTCAACCCTGCTAGAATCGACCTTTCCGGTTCGAAACGCCGCATCCATACATATTCCAACCTGCAGAGGCCGCCGAGTGCCCGAAGAACCCAAGTCAAAGCCCGAATCTACGCAGAAGCGCAGCGTAACGTATGCCGACGCCGGGGTCGACATCTCGCGCGGGGATCGCGCCAAGGAGCGCATCAAATACCTGGCGCAAAAAACCTTTAACCGCAATGTTTTAGGCGGCATCGGCGGCTTCGGGGCCCTCTTCCGGCTCGACTTGCAGAAGTTCAAGAGCCCCATCCTTGTAAGCTCGGCGGACGGCGTCGGCACCAAGCTCAAGATCGCTTTTGAAATGGGATTGCACTCCAGCGTCGGCGGCGATCTGGTCAACCACTGTGTCAACGACATCGCCGTCCAGGGCGCCACGCCGCTGTTTTTTCTCGACTACTTCGCCAGCGGCAAGCTCGATCCCGAAGTCACGGAGACTGTGGTCTCCGGCCTCGCCGATGCCTGCAAAGCCAACGGTTGCGCCCTTATCGGCGGCGAAACTGCCCAGATGCCCGGCTTCTACGCGGAGGGCGAATACGATCTCGCCGGATTCATCGTCGGGGCCGTCGATCGCGACAAGCTCGTCACTGGCGATGACATCAAAGCTGGAGACGTGCTCGTCGGTTTTCCCTCCACCGGCCTCCACACCAACGGCTACTCCCTTGCCCGCAAGCTCATGTTCGACGTGGCCAAATACAAACCAGGCCAGTACGTCACCGCCATCAAGGAGAAAGCCGGCGCCGCGCTCATGAAGACGCACCGCAGCTATCTCCACGTCATCCAGAAGCTCGTCGCCTCGGGCATGACCGTCGGTATGGCCCACATCACCGGCGGCGGCATCACTGAGAATCTCCCGCGCATTTTGCCCAAGGGAACAGCAGCGCAGATCGAGCTAGGCTCCTGGCCCGTGCTGCCCATCTTCGACCACCTCCGCGATCTC
>Ga0210400_10004582_pt1 | contig 11947 bp, 14 predicted proteins | sample IncBWH26MmetaG_FD_155456 | JGI IMG/M metagenome (GOLD analysis project Ga0210400, IMG submission 155456) | Forest soil microbial communities from Barre Woods Harvard Forest LTER site, Petersham, Massachusetts, United States - Inc-BW-H-26-M | ecosystem: Environmental > Terrestrial > Soil >...
GGAGGCAGACGTATGTATGCGGTTATCCGCGCCGGTGGAAAGCAGTACCGGGTGGCGCCCGGCGATGTGATTCGAGTGGAAAAATTTGCCACAGGTACCGATGGCCAGGTGGAGTTTCCGGAAGTGTTGGCGGTATCCGCCGGTGAGGGACAGATCGGCAAGCCGCAGGCGGCAGCGCGCGTGAGCGGCGAAGTCGTCGAAGAGGGCCGCGGTCCGAAAATTTTAGTATTCCATTACAAGCGCAAGAAGCAATACAAGAAGCTTCGTGGGCATCGTCAATCGTTTACTGCGGTGCGGATCACTGAGATCGCTTTCGATGGTCAGAGCTTCAAGGCTCCAACGCTGGCTAAAAAACAGCCCAAGCCGAAAAAGGTTGCGGCGGCCGGCGAATCCGAGCACGAGGCGCATGCTCAGGCCGCTTCAGGTCATGCGAAGAAGTCAGGCGCAGAAAAGAAAACTGCACCCAAGAAGGCCGCCAAGAAATCTTCGACAAAAAAGAAGAAGTAAGCAAAAAATTCAGAATTGAGAGCTGATTCATGGCACATAAAAAAGGGCAGGGAACATCACGAAACGGCCGCGACTCAAACGCGCAGAGGCTTGGCTTCAAGGCATTTGGCGGACAGATCGTGCCCGGTGGCACGATCATCGTGCGGCAGCGCGGAACGCGCGTAAAACCGGGGCTCAACGTCGGTCGCGGTAAAGACGATACTTTATTCGCCAAGATCACCGGACGCATCAAGTTCCTGAACAAGGGATCGATGGGCAAGTTCGTGATGGTCGAGCCGATGGAAGTGGCGGAGTAGCTTCGAAGCTTGCGCTTCAGCGTTTGATTAGCTCACCCAATCGAGAACCTTGTACCAAAGTCCGGCAAGAGGCAAGAACCACGGCCTTCCGTTGTACATTCCGAATGGCGCACTTGGAAATGGAATGCCGATGAACGGATTCTCCACGCTGTCGCCGGCAATCAATTCCGCCATCATCTGGCCCTGGTAGGTCGCCATCGCGACTCCGTGCCCGGCGTAGCCAACCGCAAAGTACATGCCGTCGATTTGCCCCGCGTGCGGCATGATGTCAAAGGCGAAGTCGAGGGTGCCTCCCCACACATATTCCACTTTGGCGTCGCGCAGTTGCGGGTAAACATCGATCAATCCGCGGCGTAGGATTTCGGCGCTGCTGCGAATCGTCCGATCGTTCTCCGGGAAAAATGCGGCGCGGCCTCCGAACAGCATGCGGCGGTCTGGTGTGAGCCGGTAATAGTAGAGATAATTTTTCGAATCGTAGATCATCCGATTGCGCGGGCTAAGCTCATGAGCCAGCACCTCCGGCAGGATTTCTGTCGCGATAATGAACGAGCCAATCGGAATGAGTTTTTTGTGCAGTGCGGGAGTTGCTTTGCTGGTGTAGCCGCTGGTTCCAACAAAGACCTCGCGCGCCGTCAGCGTGCCGCGTGATGTTGTAATCCTCCAGCCCGATTCTCCCTGTGCGGACTGGCGGCGCAGGCCTTCGACGCGTGTGTGCTCGAAGATTTCCGCCCCAGCCTTCATTGCCGCACAGCCGAGTCCGGCGACATAGCGCGCGGGATTCAGTCCCGCGCTGTTTTCATCCACCATGCCGCCGTAATAAATCGACGAACCAATCTCGGAGCTCAATTCTTGTTTCTGGACGACTCGTAATTTGTGGTTGAATTGCTTTGCAATCGCTTCCGCCTGGTGCGAGTAGTCGTCGAAGTGCTTCTGCTTGCAAGCTACTTCCAGGTGGCCGCACCGCGCGAAGTCGCACTCAATGCCCTCGTCACGGATAATTTGCTCAACGCAATCGACGGTTGCAAGGGACGCGGCATACATCCGCTGCGTCAGCTCGCGTCCATATTTGGCGATCAGTTGGTTCACGCCAAGCTTCATGCCGGTGAGCACCATCCCGCCATTCCGAGAGCTGGCACCCCAACCGACGGTTTCGCTTTCCAGAACGGCGACTCTCGCACCGCGTTTGGCCAATGCACGTGCCGCCGAAAGTCCTGTGAAACCAGCGCCAATCACGGCAACATCCGTATGCTCAGGCAATGCGCGATCCTGGACGATCGGTAACTTAGCCGTCGTCAGCCAGTAGTTGTATTCATGCAGTGCCATAACGTTTTTCAATTCGCCGCGACGTTGGCAATTACGAATGCATTTAACAGGCTACCGGTCTAAGAATCGCCTGCAGCGAAGCCCTCAAATCGCGAAAGCGGAATGGATATCCGCTGGAGATGAGTTTGCCGGGTTCTACTTTCTGGCTGGCCAAAAGCAGCTCCTCGCCCATCTCGCCGAAGACCGCCTTCACGGCGAATGCCGGGATGGGCAGGATTGCGGGCCGCGACAGCACGCTGGCGAGCGTTTTGGTGAATTCGGTGTTAATCACAGGTTTCGGCGCAACCATGTTCACCGGACCCTGCAGCAAGTCGTTCTTCAGAATGTGGAAAATTGCGCCCACCATATCCTGCAAGTCGATCCAGCTCATCCATTGCTGTCCGTCGGCAATGCGTCCACCCACGCCCAGCTTGAATGGGGTTAGCATGGCACCGAGCGCCCCGCCCCTGGTGCTGAGTACCACTCCCGTACGGATGTGCACGGTGCGAATGTCGGCCTGCACTGCGGGAGTCGTCGCTTCCTCCCACTCCTGGCAGACCTGCGCCAGAAATCCCGCGCCCGGCGCGCTTTCCTCGCGGAGCAGCTCATCGCCGCGATTGCCGTAGTAACCGATCGCCGAGCCGCAGATGAAAACCTTCGGCTTCTCTTCCGCTTGCGCGAGCGATTTCGCCAGATTTAACGTTCCCGCAACGCGGCTCTTGATGATCTTTGCCTTCTTGGCGTCGGTCCAGCGCCCGAAGATGCTCTCGCCCGCCAAATGGATCACAGCGTCGAAACCGGAGACGGTCTCCGGCGGAAAATCAGCTTCAGGGTTCCACGAAATCTGGCCATTATCACTGGATTTTGCGCCGGCCTGGCCCCGCACCAGCCGCACTATGGTCCACCCACTCGCGCGGAGGGAGGTGAGAAGAGCACTGCCAATTAGCCCGGAAGCTCCGCTGACGAGGACTTTGGAATTCATGAGTACAGATTGTCACTGTACCAGTTGGCAGAGCGAGCCAACAAATTCCGGACGGATTCGAAAGCTTTGAAGCGCGTGAAATATATGAAGACCCCCGTCATTCCCAGCATTGCACCCAACGCTGCCAGTTTTCAGTTCTCAGCAACGGCCACGCGCGATCACGAAGCTCTGGCAGAGCTCCGTCATGGTTTGCTCATCCCGTCTCATGCTCAAAGACAAACCGTAGCGTCTCCTCCCGTCTCATGCTCAAAGACAAACCGTAGCGTCTCCTCATCACACTGCTCGCTTTCCATGGCATGCGCTCCGTTGTATCTCGCGCTTACCATCGTTGGCAGTGTCAGGAATGCTCCCGGTCTAATCTGTCAGGCATCCGCCCGGTCTGTACCAAACTCGGGTACCCTCCCCCTCCCTTCGATCTATTGGAATCATCGGGTTAGCAATTTTTTCCTCCCAGATCCGATGGTCTAAAGGAGTTAGGTATCAAAATCCGTGAAACAAAAGAGTTAGTCACGCCCCGAGCGAGAGATCAACGAACTCGCGGACTGCCTTCGCTACCATGGTCGGTTGTTGGGGCTGTGGATGACAAGGTTAGATGTCACAAGGCTTCGAATCTGTGCGAGCGTACAAAGTCGATGATGACGACATGATGGCCGGGCTGACTTCTGGCACGGAATCCGTGGCTGAACATGAACCCTAAAGAGGCTTTGAGCATCGATTCGCCTCCTCATCGAAGGCAAGGATTTTGTGGGCGGAGGCTAGTTTCTTATCGGCGCTGGAAAGAAAGCGCTCGATCTGCGCCCAGTCAACGGTGTGCGGCTTGAACTTCTTCATCTGAACCTATGAGCGGAACACGTTTATTGTGCCAGACGTTTTCCAGAAAGGCATCTTTCCGGGCCCGGCGGGAGCCGAATTCCTTCGGCGTCAAAACCGTGTAGTTGATTTCGCGCCCGAGTTGCCGCTCAAGTTTGCTTGCTACTTGCGCCAGAGCCGCCTCCTCGGGAGTGCCGATCACGAGTACATCGATATCGCTTGCAGCGTCCTGCTGGTTGCGCGCAAACGAACCGTACAGATAGGCCTGATCAATGCCGTCGACTTTTTTCAGCGATTGCGAAATCAGCGGCACCGCGCCAATTGTCTTGGCTACGATCTTGCGAACTTCATCGAAAAGTGGATACTTGCGGTTGAGCTGAAAATACTTTTGACGGCCACTTACTTCCGACCGAAATAGCCCCTCGCGTTCAAGGCGTGCGAACTCTTTTGACAGGTTGGACGGATCGATGTCCAGCCTCGCTGCTACGTCCCGCAGATGCAGGCGCGCCGTCGGGTTGGTGAAGTAATAGGCCAGCAATCGCTGGCGGGCTTTGGAGCGAAGATCGAACATGTGGTACAAATCTACCACAAATGTGGTGATACGTGACCTCCATAGGAAGCCTCGCCGCCATGTTTTAAGCATTTCCCGGAGGACTTTGTTTCGGTTGTTTAGGGGTTCTGTGGATAACAAATGACGAAGAAGGTATTCCCCGAAGAAACGCCTATCCCTGAAGATCAAGAAAAGTGACTTTGACCGCGTACTAAGCAAGTTGATTCAGTCCCCACAGTGCAACGCAACCAATCCAAGAACAAATAACAAGCGGTTTCTGCGCTCCCGCGAGGGAAATTGTGCTATAAGGTTGGCCTTCCCCCTGCAGCAGGATTTCGTACTACTCAGTGCCATTGTGACTCACAAATAGTTACAGCCCGTTGTCTCAATGGCCTGATCCGAAAAATTTGCTTGCTGTAGCAGCGCTCGAAAGGATCAACAGATGAAGCGACTCATTCTGTTCGCCATCGCAGCTGTGTTCGTGCTCCATTTGAACGCAATCGGGCAAGTAGAAACCGCCGATGGAACGATAGTCGTCGCTGAGTGGTCGAAGAGTGAACTTGTCGTTGCTGCCGACAGTCGGGAATGTTGGGGACCATCCTATTCCGACGACAAGTGCAAGATCATCGCATTTGGTAACAAAATGATATTCGCTGCCTGCGGACGGCAGGACATTCGGAACCCTTTTAACATGAAGGTTGTCTTTGACGCTTTCGCAATCGCCAGGCAGCAATACGTCCGCCTCACACGAAACAGTACACCCGAGCAATTGCCTATGGCCCTTGCGGCTGCTTGGGGAGAAGCGTTCAAGAAACAATTTGAGCGTTTCGCTGCGCTTTATGGGCCGATGGTTGTTTCTGGCCTTACCAAAAACTATGTCGCCGGAGGACTCTTTGCTGAGTTTGAGAAAGACGGCACGCTTCTGCTTGTGACCGAAAACTTGAGGTATGAGCAAAACGGGTGGAACATTAAGATCACCCCGTCGAGAGATCAGACGGACGTGACAAAGTGGTCTGACTACGTCATGGGACGTGACGAAATTCTTAGGGAGACTCAAGCGGCTAAGACGTTCCAGGCTCACCAATGGAAGATTGACACTGCTAGAAAAATTCAATCCAGTCCAATCTCTAAAAGAGTCGCAACGACCGCTATTGTCTTTGTTGAACTCACCATCGACCACCTTCCCAACACCAAGATCGATGCCAACGGGAAGCCATTCTCCGAAGTAGGACGCCCGGTCGCTGCAGTTCAATTGCTCCCAGGCCAAGGCGTGAACTGGATATTGCCGGGCAATTGTAAGCCCCACTAGCACAACCACAGCCATACTGCCCTGTCAAAGCTTCGGGAGACATGGTCGAAATCTCCACTTCTCGCAAAGGCGCGAGAAATTGGGCACCCAGCAGAGAATAGCGGGGATCCCTAATCCCCTCAACTGCGGTTCGCGATGTTGTCTTTCTCCTGCCCCGTTCAACCACTTCGACCCTTGTGCTACGTCTTAATTCTTCCGACAGGCGCGTAATTTATTTGTAAGTTATGTGTTATAACGTTGGCCTTCCCCCATATTCCAAGGATGAGGTCTGCTCGGTGCACGATAGGAGAGGCTCACCGACGAAATAAACCGGGCCAGGGACAGTGCAGGCGAACCACTCACGTTGGCTACTGCTGTTCCCGTTTCGAGTCTGGATGAGCCACATACTCCGAAGATGTCCATAGCGGATCCCCTCAAAATCCGGAGAAAGCCGTGAATTGGTTTCGCAATCCCGACTGGTGGATGGTCATTCTTACGGCCTTCCTTTTTGTCGTGGGCGTGGTTACCCTCGTAGTGTTCTATCGCCAGTTCAGGGAGATGAAGGCGCAGACTAGCATTCTGAATACCCAAGCGCAGCAAGCTGCGGCTGATTCTATTGAATCCGCCAAGAGGGTGGAAAGGCAATTGGCCATAGCCGACAAACAAGCCAAGGCTGCACAAGCCACCGCAGATGCCGCTTATCGATCCATTCGGGCGACGATTGAATCGGATCGACCGTGGATAGCCTCCAACGGCATCACTGTTCAAGGTGCTACGCTTGAAGAAATTCACGTCACTGCGCATTTCCTTAACGCTGGCAGAAGCCCAGCGCGAATTATCGAAACCAAGTTCGGCACTGAGGTCTACAGTACATTCCCTGAAAAACCGAGATATCCCACCCCAAAAACCCGCCCCAGCCGTCTCTTGCTTATCCCAGGCAGACAGGTTACGTCAGCAGAACTTGTTCCCCCTTTGACGCCCGAAGACATTCAGGAAATTAAGTCTCACTCCAAAACGCTGTACTTCTATGGCTTCGCAAAGTACGAAGACCTTAGAACGCACGAAGTTCATAAGACTAAGTTCTGTTGGTTTTATCTCGACAAAGACTCTGTGACCGTCTGCGAAGGACACAACGACGCCGACTAGAAATATGCGCGCTAGCGGTCGAAATCCCACTTCTCGCAAAGAACGCGAGAAATGGGGCACCCAGAGTTCTGCTGGTGTCGACCAACAGCAGCGGGCAGGAGTGCCCGCTCCACATGGGCTCGGCTTACTGCGCGCACGCTATAATCCTACATGGCGAGCTTGCGCCAACAGATCGCGACTACCGCTTTAACCCTCACCAAATTCCGCGAACTGATGAAGCGGATTCAGGAAAACCGTCCGCAGGACGATCTGTCCATTGTCAAGAAAGCCTACGACTACTCCCTGAAACACCATGAAGGGCAAAGCCGCGCTTCAGGCGAGCCCTATTTAGTGCATCCGCTGGAAGTGGCTTTAGTGCTGGCCGAAATGAAGATGGACCCGGTAGCCATTGCTGCCGGGCTGCTGCACGATTCGGTGGAAGATACGTCGGTCACCATTGTCGACATCCGCAAAGAATTTGGCGAGCAGGTCGCACACATCGTCGAGGGCGTCACCAAGATCAGCAAAATTGACTTTGCCACGCGCGAAGAAGCGCAAGCCGAAAACCTGCGCAAGATGATGCTCGCCATGGTCGATGACATTCGCGTGGTGCTCATTAAACTTGCCGACCGGCTGCATAACATGCGTACGCTCGAACATCTGCAGCCGGACCGGCAGCGCAAAATTGCCGAAGAGACTCTGGAGATTTACGCGCCCATCGCCCACCGGCTGGGCATGGGAAAGATTCGCGGCGAGCTGGAAGATCTTGGATTTCTCTTTCTCGACCCAGCCGGCTACGAGCAGGTGGAAACAGCCGTTAACGCGCGAAGGAAGCAGGGCGAAGCTTTTCTCGCGAAGATGCAGTCGATTATCAACGACAAGCTGAAAGAGGCGGGCATCCAGGCGAAGGTCGAGAGCCGCATCAAGCGGCTTTTCAGTATCCACAAGAAACTGCAGCGGCAGCACATTTCTGTCGACCAGGTCTATGACCTGTTTGCCATGCGCGTGATTACGCGCTCGTTGCAGGATTGTTACGCAGTGCTGGGAATCATCCACAACATCTGGCGGCCGGTGCCGGGGCGCATCAAGGATTTCATCGCCATGCCGCGGCCGAACTTTTACCAGTCGCTGCACACTTCGGTGATTACGGAAGATGGCACGCCGTTCGAAATCCAGATTCGCACCGAAGAGATGCACAAGATGGCCGAGGAAGGAATCGCGGCGCACTGGAAATATAAAGATGGTCCGGTTTCCGCGCAGGATGAGCAGCGGCTGGCGTGGTTGCGGCAGGTGGTGGAGTGGCAGCGCGATGTCAGCGATCCGAATGAATTCTTATCGGCGCTGAAGGTCGATCTTTATCCCGAAGAGGTTTACACCTTCACGCCGAAAGGCAAGGTTGTGGTGCTGCCGCGCGACGCTACGCCGATCGACTTTGCGTACACGATTCACACCGAAGTTGGACATACGTGCGTGGGCGCGAAGGTGAATGGGCGCATGGTGCCGCTGCGGCACAAGCTGCACTCCGGCGACATTGTCGAGATCATCACCCAGGCCGGACACAAGCCCAGCCGTGACTGGCTGGGGCTGGTTAAGTCTTCTCGCTCGCGCAACAAGATCAAGCACTGGCTGAACGTGCACCAGCGCGAGCGCTCGATCGAAGTTGGCCGCAAGGTGATTGAGAAAGAAGCGCGGAAATACCGCATCGCGCTGAAGGAAATAAAAGACGAAGAATTGCTGAAGGTTGCCGGAGGTTACGGGCTGGGCAAGGTGGACGACCTGATGTCCGGCATTGGTTATGGAAAATATTCCGCGCGGCAAGTGCTGGCGCGCCTGTTGCCGGCGGGCGCTACGCCCTCGATGGCAGGCGATATTGAAGCCGAGGGACTCTCGAACAAGCCGGGAGCGATTGCGAGCGTGGTGCGCCGCGTCTTTGGCGATCACAACGCGATCATGGTCAAAGGCCAGGGCGATATGCTGGTCTACCGCGCTCGCTGTTGCAATCCGATCCGGGGCGAGAGCATTGTGGGTTACATCACGCGCGGAAAGGGCGTGGCGGTACACGCGGTGAATTGTCCTAACGTGACCAATCTGATGTATGAACCGGAGCGCCGGATTGAGGTCGAGTGGGCCCGCGACGAGAGCACTCCCACGGCTTATCCGGTAAAGCTGACGGTGTATTGCGACGATCGTTTTGGAATGCTGAAAAACATAACCAGCGTGATCGGCGACGCGCAGAGCAATATCCGCAACATCGGGGCCCGCACCGAGAACAGCCAGGCCAGCGTCGAGATAGTATTGGACATTTCGGATTTGAAGCATCTGGAATCGATTATGGCGGGGCTGCGGAAGATTCCCGGCGTGCATGAGGTGCAGAGGCTGCAGAAGATTTGAATCAGGGGTCAGGGGCAGTGATCAGTAGAAGCGCGCCCGGGTTCAAATTGACCTTCGTCTCGCAATCTGAGTTAATTGCTGAGTCAGGTGGGTTCACTGACCACTAGCCACTGATCACTGGACACTCTTATGCGCGAAATCATCTCTGCCAAAAACGCTCCTCAGGCTATCGGGCCCTACTCGCAGGCGATCAAAGCCAATGGACTTATTTTTACTTCCGGCCAGATTGCGATTGATCCCTCGACCCAGCAAGTCGTAGCAGGTGACGTGGCAGCCCAGACTGAACAGGTCCTACGCAACGTGGCGGAGATTCTCAAAGCAGCGGGCAGTGGCCTGGAGAAGGTTGTGCGCACGACCGTGTTCCTCAAAGACATGAACGATTTTGCCGCCATGAATCAGGTGTACGGGAGGCATTTCAGTTCCGCCCCGCCGGCTCGCTCTACGGTCGAAGTGGCGCGCCTTCCCAAGGATGTGCTGGTTGAAATCGACACCATTGCGTTGGAGTAAGTGAGAACCAAAACCTTAAGCACAGAGGACGCTGGGGAACACAGAGGAAACATTGGGCGCATCTCCGGCGCTTCTTGTGACTAACATATTCATGTTGGGGGCTAGCATGATGAGGTATCTTGCGGCGACGGCCGTGATTCTCGCGCTGGCGGCGATGTTTGTCCTGGCTCAGAGCGCATCCAAAAAGACCACAACTGCCAACACGAACACTCCGACGAAAGTCACGGGCGACGGGGTTAGGACGCCCTCCGGGCTGGTCTATTGGGATATTCGCGTGGGCACTGGCGATGTTGCCAAAGAGGGCAGCCGGGTGCGCGTCCACTACACCGGGTGGCTTACCAACGGTAAGAAGTTCGACAGTTCGGTCGATGTTGGAACGCCTTTCGATTTCCGGATCGGCAACGGGGAAGTGATCAAAGGATGGGAGGAAGGAGTCACCGGAATGAGAATAGGCGGCAAGCGGCAATTACGAATTCCGCCTGCACTGGGCTACGGTGCAGAAGGCACTCCAGGCGGTCCGATCCCGCCCAATGCGAACCTGATCTTCGATATCCAGTTGCTAGGGGTGCAGTAGGATGCCCTACCGTCGAGCGCGCTGAGGCCGCCGAAGAGCAGTGAACCAAAAGATAATCTTGAAAATGACCGCTCGGCTGTGAACTAGCTCTTAGGCTTTGGTGACTTTGCCGCTGCGAATGCATGAAGTGCATACGCGCATGCGCTTTGTGGTTGCGCCCACGCGGGCGTGTACCGGACGCAGATTTACGTTCCACCGTCGTTTGGTGACGTTGTGCGCGTGGCTGATGCGGTTGCCGGATTGCGGCTTTTTGCCGCAGATATCACATTGTTGAGACATGACTGCTAGGGATCCTTTCAGACGCTGACCGAATTTATTCTACAGGATTTCTTCTGGCATATCAGACAATCCGTACTGACCTAAGGGGCTGAGCCGCCGGTAAAGGGATCGGACTTCAGAAGATTGTCATGAGCGCCCTCTCATGTGGCGCGGCGTTTTCTATTTGAGGCTTTTCCGCGACAGGGCGACTTTGTCGGAACGACTTGCCTATCTGTTGATCTACTGACAGTTTGCAGAGAAAAGCTGACTTCCTGCGATCCCCACCTTTCGTGCTCTCCTAACGGACTCTGAATTGCTTTTTTCTTCTGCGAATGTCCCCGTCGGTTCAAACCGCGCGACCTGCTATCCCAAGCAAGCGTTTAGGGGGCGTCTTCTGGATACTTGCGATCATTGTTGTTGCCGGAGGCGGAGTGCTTTGGATCACACAAAGGAGCACTCCGCCCAGTTCGCCAGCTCCGGCCGGGCAAGCCAAGAGCACGTTGCACCTTGAGACCTTCGTGATCAATTTGGCGGATCTCCAACAGAGGTCTTATCTGCGCGTGGGGATTGATTTGGGATTGAACCACGAAATCGGCAGAGGGGAACAGGCACGCGCGGTTGCGCCGGCGCGCGACGTCATCCTGAGCGTGCTGGCGCAAGCCAGCGTCGAAGAGCTGCTGACCACAAAAGGTAAAGCGAGTTTGAAACAGAGCGCGTTGAGCGCATTGCAGGAACGTCTGCCCGGACTGGGCGTGGAGGAAGTTTACTTTACGGAGTTTCTGATTCAGCGCTAAGGCAGGGGTAAAGAATAAAGACCGAGGGAGTAGTCCATGGCTGGAGCCACCGGCGTGGCGGCCGAAACGGGAACGCTACCGAGCGTTAGCGTGCCGAGCGACGCAGAAGAGGATGCACAGTGGAAGCCCGTGATGGAGTTGCCCTGCACGCTGGTCGCGGACTTGCCCGTGCCCGCATTCAAGATTGCCGACCTCTTGAAACTGCGCATCGGGTCGGTGATTGATGCCGGCTGGCACGTGGGGCGCGACGTGCCCCTGCGGTTGAACGGCTTGCTGATCGGCTGGAGCGAGTTCGAGGTAGTGGAGAAGAATCTGGCGGTGCGTCTGACGGAACTGGCTTGAAGCGGCAAACAGACTTTGCTGAGCGGAATAATTTCATGATTACTGAAAATCTGCGCGCTTCGTCCAGCCCCATTCGCGAGCTGGCAATCGAATGGTGGCTGCGTGTGCTGCGAATCAGCCGACGCCCCGCGAAACGCCTGCGGTTGTGTGAAAGCCTGCCGCTTGGCGAACACCGCTTCGTGGCCGTCGTGGAGTTCGACGCAACCCGCTTTTTGGTAGGT
>Ga0210400_10004583_pt1 | contig 11947 bp, 11 predicted proteins | sample IncBWH26MmetaG_FD_155456 | JGI IMG/M metagenome (GOLD analysis project Ga0210400, IMG submission 155456) | Forest soil microbial communities from Barre Woods Harvard Forest LTER site, Petersham, Massachusetts, United States - Inc-BW-H-26-M | ecosystem: Environmental > Terrestrial > Soil >...
GCGGCGGCCGATCCGAACGGTTGTGAGCGTGATCGCTGTTGGCGTTGAGGTAGCGCTCGTAATCTTGATCGTCGGACTCACGAGCGGCCTGCTGCAGGAGACCGCCAAACGCATTGAGGGTATCGGCGCGGATATCATGCTGCAGCCGCCTTCGTCATCCGTTTTTCTGGCGTTCAGCGGGGCGCCTATGCCGATCAAGATCGGCGACAAGTTGCGCGAGATGAAATACGTGCAGGCAGTTGCCCCAGTCCTGCTGCAATTCAGTTCATCGGGTGGCGTGGATGTGATCTATGGGATTGACCCGCAGAATTTTCGCGACGTCTCGGGCGGGTTCGTCTTCCTCGAGGGGCACGACATGGTGGGGCCCGACGATATCTTGATGGACGACTGGGCAGCCAAAGCAAAGAACGCCAAGGTGGGGGGGGATTTCCGCCTTCTCGATCATGATTTTCACGTCGCGGGGATCGTGGAGCATGGAAAGGGCGCGCGCCTCTTCGTGCCGATCGGGACGCTGCAGGACTTGTCGGGGTCCCGGGAGAAAGCATCGATATTCTTTCTGAAATGTACGCGGTCGGACCATACTTCGGCGGTGATGGATCAAATGCGCCAGATTTTCCCGCGGTACGAAATCCGCCCGCTCAAGGATTTTCTTTCCCTGATGAGTTCCACGAATCTGCCAGGGCTCGATATCTTCATCGAAAGCATGATTGCGCTCGCGGTTTCAATCGGCTTCCTGGTGATCCTGCTTTCCATGTATACGACCGTGATCGAGAGGACGCGGGACATCGGCGTCCTGAAATCCATTGGCGCGTCGAAGGGATACATCATCCGGGCGCTGCTCGGGGAATCGGCCCTGATTTGTGCGATTGGGATCGTTGTTGGCATTGTGATGAGCTACGTCGCGCGGGCGCTGTTTCTTTCCGCGTTTCCGACTCTGTCGATACTGATTACGGCGGAATGGATTCTGCGGTCTTCCGCGATCGCCGTGGTTGGAGGGTTGTTGGGTGCAAGCTATCCGGCATGGCTCGCGAGCCGCAAGGACGCGATTGAAGCCCTGTCGTACGACTGAACGATACCACCCCACAAGTTGACCTAACCGGTGAGCCACCCCGTCCCCTGTTCAGTTGGTGTTCGGCCACCTCACTGCGGCGATCTCGGACATTCGGGCGTTGCCTGACAGGCCTAGTCAGGAATGGCAATCACGTCTACAATAACTCGGCCTGCCGATGCGCTCATTTCCACAAGGGAACCAAGAGTGGAACCAATAGTCGTTACCGAAAACCTCTGGAAGCTGTACCGCGCCGGGAAGGTGGAAGTCCCGGCTCTTCGTGGGGTCAATTTCAAGGTATTACCCGGTGAGTTTGTTACGGTAATGGGCCCTTCCGGCTGCGGCAAGTCATCCCTCCTGTACGTAATCGGAGGCCTGGCGCAGGCCTCACGAGGGCATGTCCTGGTGGACGGCAACGATCTTGTGACGATGAATGATGCAGAACGCACCAAGCTTCGACGGCACAAAATCGGCTTTGTGTTTCAGAGGTTTAACCTGTTGCCGACGCTCGATGCTCGGGGGAACATCGCCATCGCCCAGCATATCTACGGAGACGGTTTCGACCCCCATCGGTTCGAGGTGGTCACTAAAATGCTCGGGCTTACCGACCGCCTACCGCACAGGCCGGGAGAACTTTCCGGTGGCGAGCAGCAACGTGTGGCCATCGCGCGGGCAATCATCAATGAGCCGAAAATCATACTCGCCGATGAACCTACCGGAAACCTGGACACTAAAAATTCGGAAATTGTGCTATCTATGCTGCGTCAATTGAACAAGGAATTGGGCCAAACCATTGTCATGATTACCCACAACCCGGAAGCGGCGGCCTATTCGGACCGCGTCGTCCACATGCGCGATGGCCTCATCGTTGATGGAGTGCCTGCCGACTGACATGCGAACGCTCTGGCGAGGCATCGTGCGGGTCGTGTTTTGGTCCTACGAGCGCGGTACTTGGCAGTACGACGTCGCTGTCGTCGGGATTGTCCTCTTTGTGCTCTTCTCGCCACACTTCATTCACTACAACGATCAGCCCCCCGTCGGACCTCCGGCCTCGCAAGCATTGATCGAACTACGCGCCGTGGCGCCCGGACAGGTCGCTACTTATCGCGTGGACGCACGCCTGCTCGCCTCGCCAATTCGAACTCCCGAACTCGAACACGATCTTCACGAAACCGTGCAGAAAAACGTCGTGGACCTGCACCACGGCCGCTTTGAAATCCTACGCATCGAGCCCATCCGTGGCGAGGGCGACACCATCGCGTATTACGACGTTTCGATTAAGCCTTGAACTGCGCTCTTCAAAACAACTCTATTCGGATAGCCGGCGTTTGGTTTCGCTTTCATATTCCGGGAAGTAGCGGCTGATCACCGACAAATCGAAACGGGTGAGGATGGACCCTTTGGGCTCTCGCTCCAGCAGGAATTCGAACGATCGCCGCACGAGTTCTTCGGGCTCGACTTTCCCGTTTGTGAGCCTTGCGTAATCGTTCGGGCTGACTGTGACTTCATGGGTGGTTTCGCTTCCGGATTCGGTGACCCGGACACGGAACTTGGATTCATCGACTTTTTCGACTTCAATTTTTGCCGCCATGAACTCTCCACATTCGAAGTCAGAGTTGCGTTGTAGCCCGCGTCCCGAGACGCGGGATTTCTTCCGGGAATCGGGGACCCTCTCACCTCTAAAGAGGTGAGCTACAAATGGTTCTACGGAAAGGCGGAGACGTGGTACGAGCCTCTGTGCGTGATCTTCGAGCCGGGGGAAACTTTCTCGTCCGTTACCAGCTCCACGCGGAGCGAACGCCAGCCCGGGCGCGCAACTCCCGTGGACGGATAGTAGCCCAGTGTGTATTGCCCGCTGATCGTCAAGGCGATGCGGCGATAAATCTCGGTCAAATTCCCGATTTCGCGGAGGAAATAGAGCTGGCCGCCGACGCGGCGCGCCAGTTCGGCGAGATACAAAGTGTAGTGGGGCATTTCCTCCCTCCGCGAATTTTTATTGACCAGCATTTCGCCCTGATGCGCTTCGAGCCATGCGGGGGTCATCGCGCGCGGCCTGTTTTCCGTGGAAACGATGAAGAGCGCGATGGCATCCGCGCCGAGTTCGCGCGCCACGTCATCGAACGCGAGCCTGGACGCGGCAGCGCCCGGCAGCGGCTGCGCGCTGGACGGATCCCAGGTGAGGCCCAGCCCGCTATCTTGCCCATCGGTTAGCAGGACGATGGCTTTCCTGCCGGAGCGGCCGCGAAACAATTCGCGCGCGGCGAAAAATACCGATTGATAGATATTCGACTCCGAGGAATTTTCCACTCCGGCCAGATTTTTCGACTGGATGGCGCGATCAAGCAGCGCGCGGTCGGTTGAAAACGGGAGCAGGAGATGCGCCTCAGATGAGAAAGACACGACGGCAATTTCGTCGGCAGGCGACAGATTTGCAGCGAGCGAATGCGCGGCATTGCGCATCTCCGCCAGTTCGCGAAAAATACTTGGGCTGACGTCGAGCACAAGCGCGATGCTCGCAGGTGTGGCCGAAGCGTCGAACGACGCGATTTCCTGTGGCGCGCCATCCTCAAATAGGCGGAAATTATCCTGCGCCAGACCGCGGACTTGCGCCCCATCGGGTCCGGTGACAGTGCAGGTCACCTGCACCAGAGTTACGTGCGAACGGATGGCTCCATCCCCCGCGATGGTCCCTGCTGGAGCTGCGGAATGTAGTTCGCCAGTGCTCGCGTCGCGTTCCAACGCGACGCCGTGGCCCAAGGCCTGGGGGCGCGGGAGCTTTTGAGATTTTGCGGATGAAGATGATTGCGCCGGCAGCGTCCCCGAATTTGCCTGAAGAAGGATCAAACCGGCGAACGCAGCAAGAACGGCGGATCGTAGACTTCGCAACACGTCCTTAAGTATGCCAGAGGCGCTATTCGAGATCGAAGTCCCGCATCGGCTTCTCAGAAGGTTGATCTTTGGCCTTCTTGAGAGCTTCCTCGAATTTGCGATTGAGGACGTCTTCCTTCTTGCTTTCGGCTTCCCAAGAATTGCGGAACTTGTCTTCGCGTTTGCGCGCCTGTTCCGCCAGGATGCGTGCGGCATCATTGATGTCGACGTCGGGCGCCGCTTTTGGCGGCGCAACATGCGAAAGCACGACAGAAAGCTCCGGGTCCACGGTGAGCTTCGACTGGCAGCACGGACAGGTCACTTCGATGGGCGGCGTGGATTTTTTCGCCATGCCAGTATTCTACGCCAGAAACGACTTGCTGGTGCCCTCTTGCGGGGTGCCCGGCCAGGTGCGCGGACCACTCGATCCATTTGCTTGATTTTCTGGACACGACGCTGCAATATTCCGGCATGGCACACGAACTTACGACGTCCTATGTGAAAGACTCGATCAGTCTCTACCGCTATTACAAGCGGTTGGGGGATGGCGCTCTGGAACAAACTCCAGACGACGCCCTGCATATCGCTCTAGATGCGGAATCGAATTCCATCGCGACGATTGTGAAACACATGACTGGGAATATGCGCTCGCGCTGGAGGGACTTCCTCACGACTGACGGTGAGAAGCCCGACCGGCATCGCGACACGGAATTCGAAACACCGCCAAAAACGCGGGCGGAATTGATGGCGCTATGGGAATCGAACTGGAAGCTCGTTTTTGACGCTCTCTCGCCGCTCACGGAGGCGGATTTGAGCCGTGCGGTACCGATTCGTGGAGAACCGCACTCGGTCATGCAAGCCATCAACCGGCAACTGGGACACTATGCGTATCACGTCGGACAGATCGTCTATCTCGCAAAGCATTTCGCCGGTCCGAATTGGAAGACACTCACCGTACCTCGCCGCAAATCGGAAGAATTTAACGCGAAAGTGGCTTCCGGCGAACTATCTCAGCGTTAGATCTTGAATCCGCAATCAACACAATTCGCAATTAAATCGCTGCTGCCTTCTCGATAGCTTAAATTTATGCTGGTTGTTGTAGCCCGGCCTTCCGTGGGATCTCCCTTGCGATTGGCAAGAACACCCTCGCCTCTAAAGAGGCGAGCTACAACAAGCACAGGAGGATGCCTACGGGAAAAGGCCGCGAACTGTCGTGGCTTCGGCGACACGCCCAACAGCGAGGATGTACGCAGCGGCGCGGGGATAGACGTGAAACTTGCGCATCGTCTCGTGAACGTCATTAAATGCGCGCTTCATCACGGACTCAAGCCTCGAGTTGACTTCCTGAACCTGCCAGAAGAAGCCCTGCAGGTCCTGCGCCCATTCAAAATAGCTGACCGTGACGCCGCCAGCGTTCGTGAGAATGTCCGGCACTACAAACACACCCTTGCGGGAGAGTACTTCGTCGGCATGCGGCGTGGTGGGCCCGTTGGCAGCTTCGGCCACGATCTTCGCCTTGATCTGGTCGGCGTTGTGAAGCGTGATAACGTTTTCAAGCGCCGCGGGAATTAGAATGTCGCACTTAAGAGCGATCAGTTCATCATTGGAGATGCGTGACGCGCCGGGCATTCCGACCACGGTGCCGGCGCGCTCTTTGTAACGGATGGCGCGCATCGGATCGATTCCACGAGGGTTGTGCACGCCGCCGCGCGAATCGCTGATCGCAACGATCTTCGCCTTTTTCTCAGCGAACAAGCGTGCCACGGCCGCGCCGACATTACCGAAACCCTGAATGGCGACCGAAGCGCCGCGCAGAGAAATTTTCTTGACCTTGCACGCTTCCTCGACCACGTAGAGGCATCCGCGTCCGGTGGCATCGGACCTCCCTTCGGAGCCTCCAATCGACACGGGCTTGCCTGTCACAACCCCCGGCGTCGCGTGACCCACGGTCATCGCATAGGTGTCCATGATCCACGCCATTGTCTGGGCATCGGTATATACATCTGGTGCCGGGATATCCACCTCCGGGCCGATAATCGGCTGAATTTCAGCCGCGTAGCGGCGCGTCATGCGCTCAAGTTCACCCTTCGACATGCGCTTAGGATCGCACACGACCCCGCCTTTAGCGCCGCCATAGGGCAGGTTCACCGTCGCGGTTTTCCACGTCATCCAAGCGGCGAGCGCCTTCACCTCGTCGACCGTAACGTTTGGATGATAGCGGAGGCCGCCCTTGGCCGGGCCGCGCGCCACGTTATGCTGGACGCGGAAACCGGTAAACACTTTCACTTGCCCGTTGTCCAGTTTCACGGGAATCGAAACTTCCATCACGCGCTTCGGCGTGCGCAAAATTTGCCGCAGGCCTGGATCGAGCTTGAGGTACTCCGCCGCCATATCAAACTGGATCTGCGCGATGCGGAACGGATTTAAATCTTCACGCGGCGCCATCCGCGGAACGACGGGTTGGGGAACCGCTTTTACCACCGTAGCCATGGATGTTTCTCTCCTTGAGTGACGCGACTATGCGCTTGCAGCCCGCTGTAATGATTGCTGGTATCGTGTCCGGCACTCGGCCGAACAAAAGTGCATGACTTGGCCCGCTTGCTCCAGGGGGAAAGAAATTTCTGATGAAACATGAGTGCCGCACCACGGATCGCGATGCAGCGCGATCGCGGGCCGAGTGACATCCACACCCGTCGAAGCCCGTCTGGATGTGGGCGCCGGGATAGAATTCCGCAGCAGCATGGTCACCAGCTTACGAACGAGCCATGCCATCCCTTGACCTATCCATCGGCCTATTCGTTCTTCTAAGCTCACCCGCCAACGCTTTCCAGAGGCTCGATGTGGCCCAGCCTGCCGCGCGTGTTCTCCTGACGCATGATTTTTCTGCGCCCAGGAACCAGGCCGGCCGTTGCCCCCTGATTGATCAACCGAAAGATGCGCGTGTGTTTCTCGCGCAATGAATCGAGTGTAGTCAACCCAGAAAAGCGGTGTCAACCAAAGAACCACCCGATTGTTCGAAAGTTAGCCCTGAAATCGCGGAAAATGGCGTCTCCAGCAGACATTTCAACGCTCAACTAACTCATTCTACAGCAGTTAGGCTGACACGGCCGTTTTCTAGACACTTTACATAACCTAAAACAGTCCCTACAAAATTTCGTAACTTAGCCTCATCTGATTGCCTTGGGTAGTCGTATTTGATCATGGGACCTGGAAATTTCGCTTGTTTCCTTTTGGGACTCGGACGATTTTTCAGGAGCCAGAAGTGCATCTTAGAGGTGTACAATTCCCGCGGGGCGGTTGTGGGATAGTTCAATCTGGAGGGAAACTACATGCGCAAAGCAATCAGTCTCATCATGCTGCTGGCGATGGTATTCACAATCGCGAGCATCACGGCAGTCGCGAAGGATGAGAAGTCGATGACGTGGACGGGTTACATCAGCGACAGCGCCTGCGGCGCAAAGAACGCTAGTTCGGCCGCTGGAAAGCAATGTTCCATGCAATGCGTCAAGGAAAAGGGCGCATCATGGGTCTTCGTTGACGGCAAATCCAAGAAAGTGATGAAAATCCAAAACCAGGACGTCGTGAACACCGATAAAGACCTCGGCATGGAAGTTGAAGTGACGGGGCACATGATGGATGATGGCATGATCCATGTAGACAAAATCGCTATGGGGAAAATGTAGACTCGATTCGCACATCGTAAACGTGAGCAAGGGCCGCGGACTGTCTTGCCGCGGCCCTTTTTTCGTTAACCGATAGGACTCCCGTCCACTCAGAGCTTTGCGGGGATTCGATCCGTGCCCACATAAGGCCGCAGGGCCTCCGGGATCGTGACAGAACCATCGGCCTGCTGATAGTTCTCTACGATAGCAAGCCACGTGCGCCCTACGGCAAGTCCTGAACCATTCAATGTGTGTACGAATTCGCTCTTGCCACCCTTCGGCTTGAAGCGTATGCCGGAACGCCGCGCCTGGAACGCTTCCGTGTTCGAGCACGAAGAGATTTCCATGAATTCATTGGCGGAAGGCAGCCACACTTCAATATCGTAAGTCTTGGAGGATGCGAACCCCATATCGGCCGTGCACAACAGCACGACACGATAGTGCAGGCCGAGGCTTTGCAGGACGCGCTCGGCGTCGGCAACCAGAGTCTCCAGTTCTTCATAACTTTGTTCTGGCCGCGTGAACTTGAACAATTCCACCTTTTGGAATTGATGCTGGCGCTTCAGGCCGCGTGTATCTTTTCCGGCTGCTCCAGCCTCGGAACGGAAGCACGCCGTCCAGGCGCATAGCTTGATGGGCAGCGCATCGGCGTCGAGTGTTTCCTCGCGATAGAGACTGGTGAGTTCGACCTCGGCCGTCGGCGTCAGCCACAAGTCTGTGCCCTCCAGATGAAACATGTCCGCTGCGAATTTCGGCAACTGACCCACGCCCGTCAACGCCGCCGTGTTCACGATAAAGGGCGGTAGAATTTCCGTGTAGCCGCGCGCGGCATGCGTATCCAGAAAAAAAGACGCCAGCCCACGCTCCATCCGCGCACCGAGTCCCCGGTAGAGCGCGAATCGCGTGCTTGCGATTTTTGTGGCGCGCTGGAAGTCCAAAATTCCCGCGCCTTCCGCGATTTCCCAGTGCGGCCGCGGCGTAAAATCAAACCTGGGTGGAGCGCCCCATCGCCGCACCTCGATGTTTGCGCCGACGTCATGGCCTACCGGCACGGAGCTGTGCGGTTTGTTGGGCACAGTCAGCATGAAATCTGTGAGGCGCGCGTCCAACGCTTCTGCGCACTCATTGGCGAGCTTGATTTCGTCCGAGACTCGTTTCATTTCCGCCAGCAACGCGGAGGCATCCTCACCCGCCCTCTTGCGTCGCGCGATTTCCTCGCTGGCCTTGTTTCGCTCGGCTTTCAGCCGCTCTGCGGCGGTGATCCGCTCGCGGCGCTCTTGATCGAGCGCACGGAAGCCGTCGAAATCAATCGTGACGCCGCGGTTCTCCGCCATCTTTTCGAATTCATCCAAGTGTTCGCGAAAATATCCCAAATCATGCATGCGAAGAGAATACCCTAAGAGCAGTGGTTCGTGAGTTGTGATTTGAGGTGAGTCGACAGTTGCAAAGTTGAAAGCCAATTTCCGGCCTCGACAACTTACTTTTGAGTGCCGACCTTTAGCTTGGCCTCAGGGAGCTACTGGTTGGAGACCTCTTCTGCCGGCTCAGGCGTTTGCACGGCACGAGATGTGCTAGCATTCAAGAGAGCCGACAATGCCAGACACGGTTGATCACAAGGAACTCTTCGGCAAGCCCCCCCGGCGGAGTCCGGAGCAGTTTGAATCCGTCCGGTGTCGCGTCGATGGCCCGGTTGCCCGGCTCACGCTCCACCGTCCCGAACACAATCTATTGAATGAATCAATGCTGCGGGAGATCGCGGACGGCATCGGTGCTCTGACGGAGAAATCTGCGGTGAAGCTGATCGTCCTCGACGCAAATGGGAAAGTATTTTCGGGCGGCGTGGATATCGGCGAGTACACGGCCGAGCGCGCGTTCTCGATGCTCGACGCGTTTCACGCCGCGTGCGTCGCGATGGTCGAAGCGCCCCAGCCTGTCCTGGTGGTCGTGGACGGCCCCGCAATCGGCGGAGGTGCGGAGCTGATCGCATACGGCGACTTGGTCGTGGCTACGCCGCGCGCACGCTTCGCGCTGCCGGAAATCACCATCGGAGTTTTCCCTCCGCTTGCATCCACAATGTTTCCGCACATCATTGGCCCGAAGCGCGCAATGGAGCTGGTGCTGACCGGCGAAGCCATTACGGCTGAGCGAGCTCGCGACTTGGGTCTCGTGAACCGCCTTGTGCCCGAGGCGCAGCTCCAGAGCGCGGTGAACGATCTGATCGTCAAAATCACGGCGCAATCCGGCGCCGTGCTGGGCATGGCGAAGAAAGCTGTCATTGCCGGAATGGGGCTCTCGTTACGCGAGGCCCTGCGCAATTCCATGAGCATTTTTTTGAATGAACTCTACCGCCTGCAGGATTCCCAGGAGGGCTTGCGGGCCCTTATTGAAAAACGCAAGCCAGAGTGGAAGAATCGTTAAGAGGCTACACGCGTCCCCCCGCCGCGCGGACGATTTGTCATGGACGACCCGCTGCATATTCCTCCGGGACCTCTCGATGGTCCGCACGAAGAAGCTCAGGAAAAGGCAACCGAATCCCTGTCCGGCCGCGAGGGGGAGTCTTCTCCCGAATCATCTGTAGGACTTGTTTCCACGACTGCTCCGAAATGGGCCGTGTTGCATCCAAGCGAGCCCGGTCTGGAGGAGGCGTCGCGGAGACGCAGCCTGCGCCGCAACCTCCTGCTGTTGCTTTCTCTCACTTTGGCCGCCTTTGTGTTGACCGCGTGGATCCTCGTCCGCGTAGATTCGCCCTTCGGTACCTCCTCGACCGGCCCTCAGGAGATTGTTCGCGCCCAGCTTCGCGCGGTCGATCTCGGCCAACTTCGTCCGGCTTACGACATGTTCTCTGAGCGCTACCGCCAACAGGTTTCCTTCGATGTGTGGCACGAGCTGATCGTAACGCACTGGCGGATGTTCCACGGGGAGGTGTTGCGCGCCGGAGAGCCCGCGCAAACCGGTCCGGGCGTAACACTCGAGATTCATCTGCGCGGCTCCGATGAAAGACAATACCGCGCGCAATTCACGTTGATTCGCCACGCGGGCCGCTGGTGGATCGATGATGTTCACTGGGCGGAAGAAGCCAACGAACAGAACACCGTCCGAACGTAACGCGCACGCGTAGCGGGTCGAGTTGACAGCGCGTGGCGTGCGACATAGACTTCCTCCCGACATTGAGCAGGCTTGGGAAGCGGGGGAAGGCCGTGCGAATCGGCCACGGTCCCGCCACTGTGATCGGCGAAACGCCGTAAGTCAGGACACCCTCCCACGCCGTTGGTGCTGGCACTCTTCGCGAGAAAGTGTGCGGCGTTGCGCCCCATTTTCTCGTGGGGCTTTTTTGTTGGCGCGAACCGATCCGATGGAATTTGACTCAAACCTGTGCGTATTGAAGTCCGCGAATGCAGACTTCGCGAAGAAACATATGGCCGTTACACGTTTATGGAAGGCTCTGTTCCTTTTGCTTCTCTTCGGTATGGCGGCACATGCCCAGACGCGATTCGCACGAGATTCGTTCGGGCCGCAGAATGCGATTCCTGGTTCCCAGCCGTTCACAGATGAGATCGGCCGGCATGTGGAAGTTCCAGCGACCGCGAAGCGCGTCGTTTCGCTCGCTCCGAACCTCACGGAAATCGTTTTTGCTTTAGGCGAAGGCGATCGTCTGGCCGGCGACACGGATTTTTGTGATTATCCGGCTGAAGCCACGCAGAAACCACGCGTGGGCGGACCCGTAAACCCAAATCTTGAGCATGTCGTCGCACTCATGCCGGACTTGGTCCTCGCCACGAAAGCTATCAATCGGCGTGAAACGGTGGATGGCCTGGCACGACTCGGGGTGCCCGTATACGTCACCGATCCCCACTCGGTCGAAGACATGATCGCGTCCATCGAACACATCGGTAAGGTTCTCCATGCCGAGAAAACGGCCACGCCACTAGCGGACGGTCTTCGCGAAAGGCTTTCCAATCTCGACCGGCGCATCGCCGGCACAGTGCCGCGCCGCGTGCTCTTTGTGGTTTGGACCAATCCGCTGATCACCATTGGCCGGCGCACGTTTATCGCTGACGCGCTACGTCGCGCCGGAGCGCGTTCCGTGGTGGACGCAAAAGCGGAATGGCCTCGCGTCAGTTTCGAAGAAATTCTCCGGCTGCAGCCAGAGTTTCTTGTTTTTGCAAGCGCGCACCCCGCAGAGACACAGCATGACATCGACTCGCTGCGCACGCGGCAGGGCTGGCGCGAGCTGGACGCTTTGCGCCGCGGAAACATCGTCATCGTCAGCGATGCCATCAATCGCCCGGCGCCGCGCATGGTGGATGCCGTAGAACAATTGGCGCGCGCATTTCATTCGGAATCGTTCGCGTCGCATAATGGCCAATCA
>Ga0210400_10004586_pt1 | contig 11945 bp, 8 predicted proteins | sample IncBWH26MmetaG_FD_155456 | JGI IMG/M metagenome (GOLD analysis project Ga0210400, IMG submission 155456) | Forest soil microbial communities from Barre Woods Harvard Forest LTER site, Petersham, Massachusetts, United States - Inc-BW-H-26-M | ecosystem: Environmental > Terrestrial > Soil >...
AAACGGCCGAGGGCGGCTCAGGCGATGCGCTGGCGAAGGAGTTCAAGGGCCAGCGCTGGGACGCGGATAGATCAGCCTGGAAATAGCCGGATTTCACGTGCGCGCATCCCCCCGACGGCTTCGGAATGCACCTCCAGACAATCGCGCATTTGACATGCCGCGTCATAGCGGCAATGAACGGTGCAACTCCGGACAAATGGCTTTTGGGATCTCAGTCTTAATGGCGCGCTATGATATTGTGGTGATCGGCGCCGGCCTCGGAGGCTTGACGGCCGGCGCGATCCTGGCGCGCGCGGGGCGCAAGGTCCTGGTGATCGAGCGCAGTAATTCGGTGGGCGGCGCGGCGTCGAGCTACAAGTCCGGCGACCTGTTCGTCGAAGGTTCGCTGCACGAGACCAGCGATCCGCACGATCCCCGCGATCCCAAACATAGCGTGCTGCAGCGTGCCGGCGTCATCGACGCGGTGAAGTGGATTCCGGCTGAAACGTTCTACGAAGCACGCGGCGGCCCGCTCGACCAGCCGTTTGTGCTGCCGGATAATTTCGAGGCGGCGCGGCGCGCGCTGACGACGCGCTTCCCGGAGGCGCGTGCGGGTGTCCATCAATTGCTGGGAGAAATGGAGCGCATTGCGTCCGCACTGGGTACGCTCTCGCAAGGCCGGATCGCTTTCAAGAATCCGCGCGAGGCTCTCGCCGCACTGCTGAAATTCGCTCCGGCGCTGCCCGACTGGCGATTATCGCTGTCGCAAAAGCTGACTCAAATCTTCGGCGACAACGAAGCCGTCAAATGCGCGCTGGCGGCCAATCTGTCCTATTACCACGACGATCCCGCCACGCTGTGGTGGATTTACTTTGCGGTGGCGCAGGGAAGCTATCTTTTGAGCGGCGGCCGTTATGTGCAGGGCGGATCGCAACGGCTCTCGAGCGCGCTTGCCCGCGCGATCAGGACGGCTGGCGGCGAGATATTGTTACGTCGCGTTGCGAGCCACATCGCTCAGGACACGCAGGGCCTTGCCGGCATTGTCACCCACACCGCGCGCGACGGAAGCGATCCGCAGGTGGTGGAAGGCGTTCGGATCATCAGCAATGCGGCGCCGGCGGCGCTTGCACCGCTGCTGCCGGCGACGGCCGCGGAGAAATTAACGGTGGACACCGCGCGGCGGACGCCGTCGATTTCGCTGTTCGCGCTCACGCTCGGCCTGTCGAAGCCGCCGCGCGAATTCGGAATATCCGCCTATTCCACCCAATTGCTGCCGCCCGAGATGAAGCGGCTGTCGGATTACGCGCAGGGTGCGGCGCTGATGGCGGATGAACCCAATGAGCGAATGCCGCCGCTGTCGATCGTCGATTATGCCGCGATCGATTCCGGAATTCCGGCTCCGCCGCATGTGTTGTTGATCTGTGGACCTGACCGGCTGTCGAACTGGGACAATTCGGACGCCGACGCCTATCGCCGGAAACGCGGACGGTGGCAGGACGCTATCGTCAGCTATCTGTCTTCGTTTTATCCCGGTCTTGCGCAAGGCGTGGTGGCGTCGTCGTTCAATACCGCGCTCTCGGTCCGGCAATACCTCAACGCGCCCGGCGGCTCCGTCTATGGCTTCGCACCGACACCACCCGTTTCGTTCTGGCGCAGCCCGGCCGGTTCGCCGCGCACCGCGGTGCCCGGACTTTATCTGGCATCGGCCTATGCCGGTTTTGGCGGCTACACCGGCGTGGTGCAAGCCGCCGGTGCTTGCGCCGACATGATCTTGCGCGAGGGTTAGAACGTATTCGGGCAAAAGCCTGCCCTGCACTTGATGCGGCGCGCTCGCGCAAAGAAAACGCGCCGAACAAAGATTAGCCCGGTGTCAGCGGTGTCAAATGCGTCAAACGCATTGCTCTGACGATATCAGTTGGTATTGATCCGGAAGCGCAGCGGCCTGGTTCCGATGAAGGACACCAGATCGCCCTGCCGCTTCCAGGTCGCGGCCTCGCCCAAGGCTGCGATCAGCTCGTCATCCGCCTGCGCCCGCGCTGGCGGGCAGGAACGATCCTGCATCACGGTGTTGCCCGCAACCGAAAACTGGCCCTTGCCGCTTTTGCACCACAGATCGAGCGTGGCCTCGCCGTTGTCGCCGATCTCCAGCGTCGGAAGCCGCTTTGATCCGGGCTGAGGGGCCGTTTCCAACGTCATCTCGAAACCGAAGGGAAATCCCTCATCGGCGCTGGCCGGAACGGATTTGAAGGCTATCGCCGCCGGAACGAGTGCCAGCGTGACTGCAACCCGTCTCAAAAAGCCTGTCGCTGGAAGCATTCAATCCTCGAAATGTCCGGGCATTCAAAGCCGCGCAGTTCTAGTGGCCGAGCATGACATTGACCAGATCGGCCGCGCTAAAAAATGCCGCCGACAAACAAATCCCCGCGGGCCATCGGCCGCGGGGATTTTTATCGATGCGGCCGGAACCCGCGCCTTATTTCAGGACCATCGCCGTGAACGGATAGACATAGGCCTGGAGCATGACAAAGAGGCCGACCAGGCACGCCAGCGCGATCGAGTGCTTGAACACAAAGCGCAGAATAGTGCCCTCATGTCCGTACCAGTTGGTGGCTGTGGAGGCGACGACAATCGACTGCGCGTCGATCATCTTGCCCATGACGCCGCCGGACGAGTTCGCAGCCCCCATCAGCACCGAAGAAAGGCCGAGTTGCTCCGAGGTAATCTTCTGCAGATTGCCGAACAGAATGTTCGACGCCGTATCCGAGCCGGTCAACGCCACGCCCAACCAGCCCAGCAGCGTGCCGAAGAAGGGATAGAGGACGCCGGTCGCCGCGAACGCGAGGCCGAGCGTCGCATCGACGCCGGAGAGGCGCGTCAGCGTACCGATCGCCAGCATCGCCGAGATCGTGATCAGCGAAATCGCGCACAGCTTGATGGTGCGGCCGTACTCCGTGATCATCCTGGCTGGGGAAAAGCCCGCCAGGAAGCCGCAGATGATCGCTGCGATCAACATGCCCGTTCCGGTGAACGATAGATAGGTAAAGCCGAACACCGCGCCTTCCGGCGTTGGCTTCGCCGCCACCGGCGGCACCTTGTTGATCATGTTGTGCAGATCGGGAATGGGATAATTCCAGGTGAAGATCGAGTTCGCCCAAGTCTTGAACGCGCCATTACCCCAGATCAGCATCACGATGCAGACGATGATCCATGGCAGCAGAGAACTCCAGAGTTCCCCCCGGGTCAGCGGCGTTTTGTCCATCGGTTTCGCGGGCGCCATGGTCGCAGTGGATTCGTCGTTGCCGCGCAGCGCCGCTGAAAGCCAAAGCTTTTTCGGTTGCCAAACCTTCAGGAACAGGATGAGACAGCCCATCGAAATCAGCGACGCCCCGATATCGACGATCCAGGGATTGATATAGTTGGAGATCACGAACTGGGGAACCGCAAAGGTCACGCCGGTGACCAGGATGGCGGGCCAGACCTCCTTCATGCCTCTCCAGCCGGCAAACGCCCACACCACCCAGAACGGCACCAGCAGCGAGAAAAGCGGCAACTGACGCCCGACCATCGCGCCCAGAATATACGGATCGAGACCGGTCACGGAAGCCAGGCCCTGGATCGGCGTGCCCAGCGCGCCAAATGCAACCGGCGCCGTGTTGGCAATCAGTGACAGACCGGATGCGGCGAGCGGGGAGAACCCGAGACCGATCAGGACCGAGCCCGTGATCGCGACCGGCGTGCCAAATCCCGAAGCGCCTTCAAAGAACGCGCCGAAAGAGAATGCGATCAGCAGCAGTTGCAGGCGACGGTCTTCAGTGACGCCGCCGACCGCGCGTTTCAACAGTTCGAATTGACCGGTGGCAACTGTAAGCTGGTAGAGAAAGATCACGTTCAGCACGATCCAGCCGATCGGGAAGAACCCGGCGACGATTCCGAGCAAAGACGCGCGGATCGACATCCCTGCCGGCATGGTGAAGATGAAGATTGCGATTAGGTTGGTCAGGATCACCGCAATGATGGCGGCGATGTGCGCCTTGACCTTGCCGCTGGCGATCATAATCAGCAGCGTGACGACGGGTATCGCTGCGGCGATGGTCGAAAGCGCCGCATTTCCAAAAGGATTATAGACCTGATTCCACATTATATTTCCTCCCCACGCGCTTATGTGGCGTACCGACCCGCATGGACGGTCGGGTACGCTTGGCGCGATTGCGGGGGCGTCTTTAGCAAAGCGCGAAATCGGACGCGAATTTGGCCATGCCAAATCCGCTCACAAGCTCGCGAAGCATCAAGGCCCCCGCCCCTCGCCATTGTGACCATGCTAGGATTGACACAGAAGCGTGGACAAGCCAACGCAGAGCGTAGCCGTTACGACTTTAGTCTAGATCCTCTGAATTCTTCCGCTTTTGCAGGCATCGCAGCCATCCTCGGAGACCATATTCTGTGAACAACATCCGCTCGACGCTCGCGACCGTATGGCGGATCGCTGTGCCCTATTTCCGTTCCGAGGACAAGCTTGCAGGCCGTCTGCTGCTCGCGGCGGTGATTGCGATCGAACTTGCGCTGGTTTTGATCAACGTCCTGCTGAACCAGTGGAACAACCGCTTCTATAATGCACTGCAAGAGAAGAACTGGGACGGCTTCGTCACGGAAATCGGCTACTTCTGCGTTCTGGCGACATTCTACATCGCGCTGGCGGTGTATCAGCTTTATCTCAATCAATGGCTGCAGATCCGCTGGCGGAACTGGATGACCAGTCTCTATCTCGGCGAATGGCTGCACGATGCCAACCACTATCGCATGCAGCTCAAGGGCGATGGCGCCGACAATCCGGACCAGCGCATCACCGACGACGTCAAACTGTTTGTCGACCAGACCCTCAATATCACCGTCGGCCTTTTGAGCGCGGTGGTGACGCTGGGGTCCTTTGTCGTCATCCTGTGGGGCCTGTCCGCGGAATCCCCGCTGCACATTTTCGGCCATGAATTCGTGATCCCCGGCTACCTGGTATGGGGCGCGTTGATCTATGCCGTCTTCGGTACCGCCCTGACGCAGTGGATCGGCTCCCCGCTGGTCAACCTCAATTTCCAGCAGCAGCGCTATGAGGCCGATTTCCGCTTCAACCTCGTTCGGGTGCGCGAGAACTCCGAGCAAATCGCGCTGTTGCAGGGCGAGAGTGCCGAACGGGGACGGCTCTCCGAACGCTTCGGCCGCGTCGTTGACAACTGGTACGCCATCATGCAGCGGACCAAGCGGGTGACCGCGTTTACCTCGAGCTATTCGCAGGCCGCGGTGGTGTTCCCCTACATTCTGGTGGCGCCCGCCTTTTTCGCGGACAAGATTCAGCTCGGGGGCATGATGCAGACCGCCTCCGCCTTCTCCAGCGTCCAGGGATCGCTGTCGTTTTTTATTACGACCTACCGCACGCTGGCGGAATGGCGCGCGGTGATCGCGCGCCTCGACGGGTTCGAGACCACGATCGCCGACGCCGCATCGCTGAAAACCCAGGCATCGTCGATCGATATGGTGCCGTCGACCGATGGCGATAACATCGACCTGAAGCAATTGCTGGTCCGCCTGCCGAACGGAACGCCGCTGGTCTCGGCTGACGGCTTCAGCTTTCGCGGCAACGAGCGTACCCTGGTCACCGGCCCGTCCGGCGCCGGCAAGTCGACCTTGTTCCGCGCCATTGCCGGTGTCTGGCCGTTCGGGACGGGCGCGATTGCGATCCCGGCCAAGGCCTCGCTGATGATGCTGCCGCAGCGGCCGTATTTTCCGGTCGGTTCGCTGAAGGCGGCGATCGTCTACCCGGGGGAAGCCGACGCCTTCGCTTCGAACCTGGTCGGGGATGTTCTCACCGCGGTGGGCCTGCCCGAGCTCGCATCGCGGCTGGAGGAGAAAGCGCACTGGAATCGAATGCTCTCGCTGGGCGAACAACAGCGTCTTGGGCTCGCGCGGGCGCTATTGCATGCGCCGCAATACCTGTTTCTAGACGAAGCGACCGCGTCGCTCGACGAAGCCGCGGAGGCGGCTCTCTATCGTCTTCTCGAGGAGAAGCTGCCGGCAACTACCGTGGTCTCGATCGGTCATCGCAGAACACTGGAGGCATTCCATCGGCGCAATGTCGTGCTGGCCCACGATGGTGATCGATTTAAGCTGCAGGACCGGGGCGAGAGCGGCAAGCCGGCGTAGCGGCACCGTTCGCCGGCAAAAAAACATCCGGCTCCCCGAAAACAAAAGAGCTGCAGATTGCGCTGCCGCCCTTTCGTCGGTCTCGCTGAAACAACTACTTCAGATTGGTCATCGCGGTCAGGTCAGCCGAGAGCTTGACGATGCCGGCCGCGCCGCACCAGTTCGAACCTGCAGCGCCGGGATTGATCGACGTAACGTTGGTGGTTCCGGAAGCGTTGAAAGCACTGGTGAAGGCGTTGCAATTACCCTTCGACAGGTCGGTGTCGGAGTAGCGGATATCGAGCGTGAACACCTTGTAGGTGAAGCCGATGCCGATGTTCCAGGTGTCATAGCTGGCGTATGGGATACCCGCGGCAAAATTGCCCAGCGCGCTGACGACGCCGTAAAATGCATCCGAAGTACCGAGCCACTGCCGGCCGAATTCGCCCGACACATAGAGGCCTACGCCGCTGGTGCCGAAAGTGGTGCTGGGCGCGGTGTACTTGCCGGTGATCGACGCGTAGTCGCCCCAGGCGCCGGAGTTCAGGAAATTCGGCGAGTAGTATTCGTTGACGCCAAACTGCCAGTTGTCGTTGATGGTGTAGTTCATCTTGCCGTAGACTTCGAAGAAGCTCACGTCCTTCTTCATTACGTTGCCGTTCGCAAGGAAGATGGTGGTGGTGCTGACCGGGCAAACATTGCCACCGGGAACAACGCCGGTGACGACGTTGTCAGCGCAGCTTCCGCCCGGATAGAGATAACCCCAGATACCGAAATCGAAGGCGAAAGCACCGAATGCCGGGCGAACACCGCCGTAGACATCGACTTCAGCGGCAGCCCGGTTCGCGAACGAGATGCTCTCGCTAGAGGTACCAATATACAGCTGGAGGTCCTTGGTCACATTATAGCGCGGCTCGAAATAGGCCGCGACTGAAGGGTTGTGGTTGGACTGGGTCACTCCGCGGAACACGTAGTCGTTCATGGCGGCGGCGCCGAACGCGATGTCCCAAGGATCGAACGGCGCGGGCGCCGGCGCTTTGACAGCTTTCAGAGGCATATCTGCCGCGAAAGCCGACCCTGTCATCGCAAGTGCCGCCGCAACCAAAACCATTTTCTTCATGACGCCCCCACCAGTTTCCAGATCAGCCCGGCTTCGGCGGTTCCCCCCAGGGACAGCGCGCCGGCACCGAAATCATTAGCCCGATGGCAATCTGGTACGGGTCGCCTACGACGTGAAGCCAAAAGGGCGAGCATCTGCTGACTTTTTAGGCGTTATTGGTGGGGTTTCAGATGTTGTCGGCGGGTGTGGCATAAGCACAACAACTTTTGCGGGGGCCCGGGTCCGGCCAGACAACTATTCGGAGAAAAATCAGCTTTCGTGTTTGCGGATATCTGGCAACCGCTCCCTGCCGGCGTCTCGGACCGAATCAGCAACCTCTCGGCCCTCGGGATTCTCTTATGGGAGTTTCCCGCCCCTCGCTTCCGATCGCCTTAGAACCGGGGGTCTGGTCTTGGGTTTTGATGCGTTATCGTTACGCGAACCGGTCCCGCCTCGGATCAAGGGAGCGGCTTCGCTCAAACGCGGCAAACCAAAAGGCCGCAGCGGCAAGCACTGCGGCCCTTATAGGTGACAGGTTTAATCCGGGCGCGCCGGGCTAGTTGCTCTCGTCGCCGCCGGACGGCGACGGGCTCGCCGAATGCTCCCATGACGGGGCTGGGCTCGGTGCCGCGGGAGCCGGAGTTGCCCAACTTACTTCAGGCTCGGGAGCCGGCTTCGGCGCCGCTGCAGGTTTGGGTGCTGCTGGCTTGGCAACCGAAGCGGCTTTCTTTTTCTTCGCAGGAGCCTTGCTGGCGCTGGCCTTCCTGGCGGATTTTTTCGGTGCTGCCGCCTTCTTGGCCGATTTCTTTGCGGATTTCTTGGCTTTCTTCGCCGACTTCTTGGCAGACTTCTTCGACGATTTCTTCGCGGACTTTTTCTTCGCCGTCAGAAGCTTTTTGCTCTTTTTGGCTTTCTTGCCCTTCTTATTCTTTTTGCCTTTAGCCATCGTGATCCTCCTCTGTTGCCGCCGACCAATGTCTGTCGGGCTTTTCGAGTCGTCCGCCTCCAGGCCGTCTACCTCAAAGTCGTCTACCTCAAAGTCGTCCAACTCAAAGTCGTCCGCCTCAAAGACGGGGCCAATTGATCAGTTCAATCCTGGCCGGGGACCGCCCGTCGCCCAATCGAGAAGCTCAACTGTGTGCACCACGGGAACTGACGTACCACCGGCAATCTGCACCATGCATCCGATATTGCCCGCAGCAATCACGTCAGGTTTGACCATCGCAATATTGGCGACCTTTCGATCGCGCAGTCTGTTCGCAATGTCAGGCTGGAGAATGTTGTACGTCCCCGCCGAACCGCAACACAAATGGCTCTCGGGCACATCTTTCACCACGAATCCGCTCTTGGAAAGCAATTCTTTCGGAGCTTGGGTGATTTTCTGTCCGTGCTGGAGTGAACAAGCCGAGTGATAGGCGACGACAATGTCGCTGGGTTGCTGGCGCGGCTGCAAATCGATGCCGCCGAGATACTCGGTAATATCCTTTGCGAGCGCGGAAACCCTCGCCGCGGCGGTGGCGAAATCGCGGTCCTCGCGCAGCATGAAACCATAGTCCTTGATCACGGTGCCGCAGCCCGACGTCGTCATCAGGATGGCATCGAGGCCGTTTCGATCGGCCTCCGCGGTCCAGACGCTGATGTTGGCGCGGGCCCGCGCTAGCGCGTCGGCATCGCGGCCGAGATGATGGGTCAGCGCACCGCAACATTGCTCGTCCTTGACCAGCACCACCTCGACACCATGACGCGTCAACAGATTGATGGCGGCCTGATTAATGCGCGGCGCCAGAACCTGTTGGGCACACCCTTGCAGCAAGGCGACCCGTCCCCGCCTTGTCCCCTGTGCCGGAAAAACGGTGCCTCCCGCCGCCCCGCGCGGCGGCAGGCCACTCGGCGCCAGCGTCAGCATCGCCTTGATTCGCCCCAACAAAGTCGGCGAGGCCGAGCCCGCCTTGGGAGCCGGCAGCAACGTGGTCAGCGGCCGGCCCAACCGTGCCAGGATCATGCTGGCACGGAATAATCCGGGCCGGGGCAGCACAAAGGCGAGCACCGTGCGCAACGCCCGCTCGCTCAGCGGCCTGGTATAATTTTTTTCGATCTTTACCCGCGCCTGATCGACCAGGTGCATGTAATTCACGCCCGACGGGCAGGTGGTCATGCAGGCGAGGCAGGAAAGACAGCGGTCGATGTGCTTGACTACTTCCTGCGTCGGCGGCTTGTTCTTTTCCAGCATCTCCTTGATGAGATAGATTCTGCCACGCGGACTATCGAGTTCGTCGCCAAGCAGCACATAGGTCGGACAGGTCGCCGTACAGAATCCGCAGTGCACGCAGGCGCGCAAAATCTTGTCGGCCTCCGCAATATCGGGGTCGGCCAGTTGGGTGAGACTGAATTCGGTTTTCATGCCGCGGATCCCCGTATCATCCGGCCGCGATTGAGGATGTTTTTCGGATCGAAGCTGTGGCGGACGCGTTCGCCAAGTGCAGCGAGGCCGCCCTGCTGGGGGTGAAAAACATCGACATTGCGCCGTACCTCGTCGGACGCGCGAAGCAGCATAGCGTGACCACCGGCGGCATTGACGCGCGCACGCACCAGCGCCGCCTGGGCGTCGGGCTTGGGAGGCAGCGCTGCCCAGATCAAGCCGCCGCCCCAGTCATAGATCACCTCGCCGCCGGTATCGCGCGCCAGCGCCTGACCGAGTGCGCCGCCGGAGGCCGGCGGACAGACAATCCGCCACACCGGCCATGCGCCGAGCGCGCCGTCGGCCGCGAACGGTTTGATGTCGCGAATCGAACCCCAGATCGCCGCCGAGGCGGCGTCTTCGACGATCTCCGCGACCCCAAACGGCGCAAGAGCCTTGACAAGTGCCGCAGCGCGATGCGCGGCGGACGCTGTAATGCCCTCCAGCCGCAACAGCGTGACCGCGTCGTGCGGCGATCCGAGGTCGCCAAGTCGATCGCCAAATCGGTCGCCAAGTCCTGCCAGCGATCCTCGCAACGCCGAATTCGGCACGTGCGCCGCACCGGATACATCGAACGGCGAGCCCAGAGCCGCGGTCATCGCCCTGTTGGCGGCGATATCGTCCAGCCCCCGCAGCACCAGCGTGCGTTCGCTCTCGGGCCTCGGCAGGACCTTCAATGTCACCTCCGTCATGACCGCCAGCGTGCCCCAGGACCCCGCCAGCAATTTGCACAGATCGTAGCCGGTGACGTTCTTCACCACCCGGCCGCCGGCTTTGAAACTGTCGCCGAAACCGGAGACCGCGTGTGCGCCCAGCAGATGATCGCGAGCGCCGCCAGCCTTGATGCGGCGGGGACCGGCGAGGCCCGCGCCGATCATGCCGCCGATGGTTCCGACGTTTGGCGTTCCCAGCAGCATCGAAATGTTGATCGGCTCAAAAGCGAACTGCTGATTTTTGGAATCGATCAGCGACAGCACGTCGGCGAGCGGTGCGCCGGCCTGCGCCGTGATGATTAGCTCATTCGGTTCATAGGCCGTCACGGCGTTCAGCGCCGACAGATCGAGCAGCGCATTGGTCGCCATCGGCTGGCCGATCAGCCGTCTGCTACCATGACCGATGATTTCCAGCGGCTGCTCGCTGGCGAGCGCCGCGCGCACCGCCTGCTCGACATCCTTGGCGTCACGTACTTTCAAAATATCCACGCGTGCCTGCTCAAAACCGCGGAAGTTCAGGAAAAGCGAGCTTGCCGCCGTGGACATGCACGCGGCCAAGCTCCGCGCAGCGATGCAGCGTCGGAAACATCTTGCCGGGATTGAGCAGGCCCTGGGCGTCGAACGCGCATTTCAGCCGCTGCTGCTGGTTGAGATCGATCTCGCTGAACATCTCCGGCATCAGGTCGCGTTTCTCGATGCCGACGCCATGTTCGCCGGTCAGGACGCCGCCGAGCTCGACGCAGCAGCGCAGGATATCGGCGCCGAACGCTTCGGCCCGCTCCATCTCGCCCGGCATGTTGGCGTCGTACAGGATCAGCGGATGCAGATTGCCGTCGCCGGCATGAAACACATTGGCGACGCGCAGACCGTATTTTTCGGACAAATCGCGGATGCGGGCCAGGGCTTGCGGCAACGCTCCGCGCGGGATGGTGCCGTCCATGCAGAGATAATCCGGCGAAATCCGCCCGACGGCCGGAAACGCCGCCTTGCGGCCGGCCCAAAATAGATTGCGCTCCATTTCCGACGTCGAGATTTGGCAGGTGGTCGAACCGCACCCTTGGGCGATCGCCTCGACCCGCTTGATCAGTTCATCGACCTCGATGCCGGGACCATCGAGTTCGATGATCAAAAGCGCCTCGACGTCGAGCGGGTAGCCGGCATGGACGAAGGCTTCGGCGGCATGAATCGCCGGCTTGTCCATCATTTCCATGCCGCCCGGAATGATCCCGGCGCCGATGATTCGTGCCACGCATTCGCCGGCCGCCTCGACCTGCGCGAACCCGACCATCAGCGCGCGCGCGGTTTCCGGCTTCTGCAGGATCCGCACCGTGACCTCGGTCACGACGCCGAGCAGGCCCTCGGAGCCGGTGATAATTCCCATCAAATCGTAGCCGCCGGTCTCGGCGGATTTGCCGCCGATCCTGATCACCTCACCCGATATCAGGACAAGTTCGCACCCCAACACGTTGTTGGTGGTCATGCCGTATTTCAGGCAATGCACGCCGCCGGAATTCTCGGCGATATTGCC